>Ga0181612_149741_pt1 | contig 14206 bp, 11 predicted proteins | sample HoacroProtozoa21_FD_119630 | JGI IMG/M metagenome (GOLD analysis project Ga0181612, IMG submission 119630) | Hoatzin crop microbial communities from Cojedes, Venezuel. Combined Assembly of Gp0051906, Gp0051904, Gp0051908
CCCCCATGCTGGCCCGAGGGGCCGGAGCAAGCTTGGAGCAGGCAGAAAGCAAGGGGATGATGGAGGTGGGTGGCTGAGCGTTGTGACATGCCCAGCACACGCTGACACACAAGGCGACAACCCTGACCCCTTTGAGACACGGTGAAGCTCTGTAGGCTCCAGGGTATGGATGAAACCACATGCATGGGCAGGAAGGTCCTGCTCCCCACCCACTTGCCCACCCGCACATACCCACTCAGCCCAGTACAATTTATTTTGGCCTCCCCATTAGCTGGGAACCAAAAGTGGCAATTACTTTGCATATCTGAAGTGTCAGAACCCTTCGGCACATTTCCCTGAAGCTAAATAATTAATGAAGGCCTCTGATTAGCGCAAATCTCATGGAATCATCAGACAGTGAGGACTGACATTTATTTTTACCTCTTGATGCATGAGACAGGGCTTTGTTAAGAGGCCAAGGCTGGATGGGCTTCCCGGCCACCGAAATGGGAGGCTGCCCTGCAGCCAAAAGGGCTTGGCTTGGGATTTATTTTGGAAAAGAAGGTTTCTGCCCTGCTTCATGCTTAGGCTGCCACAGACAGAAGCAGCCATCAAAATTTGAACATTTTGTAAGTGCGGGATAAAATGTATTTTTTTTCCCTGCCAGAAAGATATCCTGCATAAATAGCACCCCGCAACTTGTTCACCTCAGTGCCCCTAAGAGGCAGCACATCTAAGTGGCTTTTTTCCCTCTCGCCAGCAAACAGCGGTCAAGTAGAAGACACCGGGTGTGCAGCTGCCAGGGGTGAGTCTCAGATTCTGCAAACCAGACCGCGATGGCAGGACCCGGCTCCCGCAGCGGGATCAAGCCTCGCAGAGTCATGCCTGCGGCGGCAGGTTTCCAGCTCAGCCTCCAGCAGCAGAGACTGCCGGTGTCCCTGCGGGGTGAGAGCCCTGCTAGTGAGAGACTGCTGTGTGAGAGACGCAGGGAGAGCTGGTGGCTGTCGGTTAAGGTCTGTTTTCTCCTGCAAGTTCTTTCTTTCTGAATCAATTCCCCATGCAAAACACGCCAGCCACCCAAACAGCTGTACTGAGCCCTGCCTATGCCATGCAGGTCTGTGTGAGCTGCCACCCTTTCCTCAGCCCTCCCTCGTTTTGCCCCCAAACTGCAAATAAACGGTTTTTCCCCATGACACAGGGACGAGAGACGCTGCCCAGCAGACACAGGAAGCTATCACATGAGCAAACCAGGTCTTTGGGGTGCCGAAGTACAGAGGAAGGTTTGATCTTCACCTCTGCAGGAGGAGACAGAGGTAAAGCAAGGGGATTACATGAAAGCTGAACTCTCCTGACCCCAAAAGCCACAGCCGCAACGACACCAGCTCCAAACCCCACTGTCCCTGCCTCATGCATTTCACCTCCAAGCAGCAAAGGGGCAGGTTCACATGTGCAGGGAGGATACTTTCAACCCCCACAGCAACACCAGTCAGGCACCTCGCAAAGTTGCCTCTACCTAAGGGGATTTCCTCCTCACCTGGAGTTTTGTACAAACAGGAGGCAAGTGACTCCTCGCAAGGAAAAGCAAATATTTTGGAAATTATGTACTTTAAGTCTATGCCTGGTTTTGCCTCATCCAACACGTGTTTCCATGGAAGCAGAGGAGGGAGCGGGCAGCCTGCGGCTGCAAATCACAGCTATCTCACTGCCTGCTCCTGAGTCTGAACAGACAAATGGATCAGTACACATAAAACAAAACTGAAATTTTAAAAAAAATCCATTTTGATGGTAGATAGATGATATTTAGTGCTGCAGTGTTTTTTTTAGGGACTGGGGTCCAAGCGCATCACAGCAGAATGAAACCAAACTTGGGCTCATTCTCAGAGGAAATGGAGTATGCGCTGAATAAAATGATTTTTGTTCTTTTGTTGATCACATTGGTGTAGTGACTGTGAGCACAGAGAATGGCAGCACAGCACACAAAGGGAGTTATATAAATGGATTAAAAAGATGTTTTCAGCATGGTTTGGAGGAGTCTGTTGTAGAGCGACACCAAAACAAGGATGGTTTAGGACATACAGATTGTTTAGGAAAATGGAAGGTCTATCTGTTGATCCAAATCCAGTTCTGATCTCAGGAGTGAATCTCCTGAAGTCAGTCAGTCTGTCAGTCAGTTGCTCTTATCTAACATGTCCTTTGAGTAGAAACTTATTTTTCACTATAACCACAAAGTTCTCCTGGCCTTAAACTAGTATCTTGAGGCATCACTGCATTCAAACAAAACATGCAGTTCCTAACAGCTTGCAAGCGTGTTGCAAATATACATCTTCTTGCTGTTGAGCCAGGCACATTTCACTGGGACTAATTACCATATATCATCAGGTAAGAGCTGCTTCTTACTCAAAATGTTGCACTCAGCGCCTTGAACGCAGCCACTCTGCAGAGCTGCTCCCAAGCAACTGAGCTGGATCTACCCGGTCACCTCGCACCGGCTCCCAGCAAGGTATCAGGGCTGATGTATGTGCAGCCATTACGTGAGCAAATGCAAAATGTCCTTCCTGCATTTAACCTCCTCAGAAAAATATATATTCGTTTTACAGCAGCCTGCCTTCTCCCAAAAGGCAGCAGAATTTCTCACCAGTAGATTTTTTTTTCTTTCTTGACTATCGAGCAAGAAAAATTAGCCACACTTATAAAATCTGCCAATTACTAAACACAGTTGCAGACCCTACAGAGTTAAAAATCCTGAGTTTTCAGTGCTTGTTAGATTTCCTCCCCACAGCTCTGTGTAATGGATTCAGAGCTGCTCTCTATAGCTCCCCAAACGCTGCATTTCTGAATGCTGCGAGCAATACTGTATTGAAAACCGATACCTATGATCTAATGACAGCTCTGTGTGCATCTATTACTTAAGTTTAGTACATAGCTTTCAGGGGGAGAACAGCAAAAAATGAAAGAATGGGTCAAATCAACTTGAGTTTGTTAGATATCGCATCCGAACAGGGAAAGATGTGAGATGAAAAATAATCTCCTGGGGAAAACGAAGGGATTTAGCTTGGACCAGGACTGACCCTATTTCCAGAGCCTGCAAAGGTCCCAAACAACTCTATACCAGCAAATCCCAATGAGCAAATGGCAGCATTGCCAAAGGTATCATGCTTGCCTTTTCCAGCCTGTGAAATTCATTGGTAAAAGGGGGGTTGAAGCCAGCAAAACCCAGACAGGGGAGGGCCCTGCAAACACCATTATGCACAGGCTGGAGGCAAAGTCTGCGCTGGTGCCGAGTACCAGCATCCCGCCAGGACCTACACTGGTTTGATTTTCATCTCTGGTTAGTGCTTGGTTTCTGTCTTCATCCTACCAACAGGAATTGCCTGGTGGAACTGGGTGGTATCATGCACTGTGATAATCCCGGATTTCTTCCTTTTTTAAAAATATGGACATCAAATCATAATAGTGATTTGTGGTGTGTTTCTACCTATGCCATTGATGAGCAAGCCATTGAGCATCCATTGAGCCCAATGGCCTGAAGGTGAAAGGCTCCTGTATCCCATGCCCACTCCCGAGCCCATGACGACCCGGCTCTGCAAGTTTTACAAACATGTAATTCAGCAAAGGAAGAGCAGCGCACCTAAATTCTTGAACTGAATAGGAGTGAACTGGAAGGTGAGTGGAAAACTGGTGCAGCTGGGTCTGGAATTTCTCAGAAAAGCATTTGCCTCTACACAGTGCAGGACATTGATCTGCAGAGTCACACAGCAGCACACGCTGGGCAGGAAGCATCCAAAATGCATCAGAAATTGGCTGAGGGAAAGGGAGAAAGCTGTCAATAAAACCAAGCCGTGTGGCAAAGAGGGGAGGAAGGAGGAGGCTAGCAGGGCAGCTAGCACTGGAGCCAGGGATGTTTGCCTCATGCTGTGTATCAGTGACCTTGAGAGTGATGCCATTAGATAATGATGCCAAATTGTAGGAGGCACAGAACAAGTTAATTACAAATGGGAGACTAGGCTTACGGTCTGATAAGCAGCTCACAGAGTTCAATGAAGAGAAGTTTTAATGAGATTAAGTGACAAAGCCATCACTTAGAAGGAAGCATTAAACAGACTACAGACAAGGAGAAAGAAATGGGGGCGAAGGCAGAGAACTATTAAAACCATCTGTGTTATTAAAAGAAGAGTAAACAAGGCCTGTGCCTCTCAGGGAGAAATGGAGATGATAGTAAGGCATGCTGGCACTGCTGGTGGGAACTCTTCCCCTGAATGTATCATATGCAGTGTCTGAGTCAGGCTCGGGGGGATATCGATGGAGCACAGCAAGGGAAACCTAGCACACATATGGGACCAATACAAATTGTAAAGCACTGGCTGACTTGGTATGAATTACTGCAAGGCAGAGACCTGAGGAGAGATCCAGGAGGCCTGGTGTTACTGGAGGACAGCAATGGGTTGGAGCTGGACTTGATGGAGAGGAATTTTGCCATGGCCCACTTCAAGAGCAAATGCAGCAGGGCACTGGATGGTAGCAACCAAGGAAAGAAACAGGCTAGCAGTTAATATTCCAGGCTAAGAAGGGCAGCTCTTAAATAATAATAGCTATTGCTAATGATGAATAATTAAAGCAGACCATTTGGTCCTCCAGCCCTTACGTGGTTCCGTTCCTCTAATGTACAGCAGAAGCATCATTTATAGTACACGGCAGGAGGAATCATGCACTCGCATGAACTGGCTATGCTTCATCTCCTACCAATCCCACTGCATCCTTCTCCATGAGCTGTATTTAAAGCTGAGTTCAAATATAACAGGAACAGGAGCAGCTTCGAATTAGACTGATGAGTGACCTGGGGTGCAAAGACAGTCCCATCTCACAATGCAGTAAACATGTGCAAGGGTAGGGGCTGGAGGTGGCGTCCCCTGTTCATGTTACCTACAACTAACGGGCCAAAACAGCTCCTGAAGAGGAGGAGAGACTCACCTCATCTTTCATCAGAGGTGGGCAGACTTCTGTACGTCTGTTTTATAAAGCAACTATTGGACACTTTTCATCATCTTTCCTCTTCGTGATGGGAGAGGTGCAGTCGGGGTATGTGGGGCTGACTGACATTGCTGGGCATGTAGTGATGCACCGATGCAAGAGTTTAGCAATTCACTCTTCTCAAATGGATCCAACTGGGGAAAAGGTTTGGCAACAAAGCAGAGCAGACCCCAGCCCTCTCGCTTGTCTCCCCCTTCCCTCACCTTTCCACCCACCCCTCCACTCGAAGGGTAACACCACAGCGAGGGGATTGGGGGACTGAAAAAAGGAGTGGGCACCAGGCAAAGCAGGGCTGACCCTCAGCCAACACAAAAATGGTGGAATTCCCTGGTTCACGCATTAAGCAATCCTCCTTAGACCAAAATTCATCCTGCAAACTCTCTACGGAGAGGACCTTACTGCATGTTCTTATCTCAGCTAATAAAAAATCCTGGTCTTGAGTGGGTCTCCAGGCACTACAACTAAAATAAGATCTAAAACCAATAATCAGTGCAGAGCTTTCTTTTTTTCTTATGAAATCAGGGAGCAATTTGTGCGTGCTAAGAAACACATCTAGCACTACACCCTTTCAAAGTCATCTGCTATTCCCCTGGCTTCTCTTGCAATGCAGATTATCCAAATGCGGATCCCTGGGTGCTCTCTGATACACAATTCCAGTAAACATTTACTTCCCCTCTCTTCTTATTTTGGTTTGAAATATGCTAAAAGCATGCACAGGATGTGCCTCAGCATTTTACAGACTCTTCACTTTGGTCAGCTGAAGCGAAATCCTGCAGGAGTGACAGCCGAAAGCCTGTTGCAGTCTCACCTTTCTGGAAAGAGTCAAACCCCTGCAGTTACATCTTGTTTAAAAAACTGCACAAAACCAAAGTGTGTGACAGAACCTTCAGTGATTTGATTTTTCAGATCTGTTTTCCCTTCAGTGGGGATTGCTAACAGAGATGGACTCTCCCCATTTCTTAGGCTCTGTCGCTAAGGGAGCACTGATCCTGGGAGAACACAAACCTTGGTGGTACAGGATGCACATGCTTTGTGCATGCTTCCTTCTTTGTACCGTGTTTTCCCAAGCCAGCGCTGACAGGGATGAGATGATAACTTGGTCCACATGCCTGGTCACACCCGGCTTGACCTGGGTGTGAGATCCCAAGGAAACCCAAGCGCAGGCTGGGTGGGGGACTGTGGGTCCTTCTGATGAGTCCTTGTCCTGAGCGATGGGGACCAGGACCTCAGGGGTCACCACAGCATGCCCCAGCAGGAACGTCTTTAGAGACAGGTCAGCTACAAACCCCAACTGTCGCAATAATTTTGTGGCATTTGCTGGAAGTGGATGGGATGGTCTTACCCCAGGTGTGAGTGGGGCTCAGCTCCAGCAGGGATGGAACAGGGGCTTGTTTTGCTTTCAGTTTTGGAAACAGGAAGGAGCGTTGGACTCGGCAGGACCCCAAAGAAACCAAAGATGCGATATTTGGATGCAGCTGAGCACAGCTGGACATGCTGATGATGGCTTTGCAAAGAGCCAGACAGTTCCTGCTGTCTGTGTTTCTGTTGCATGATTGTCCCCTTGCTTTCTGTGCAAAACATCCATTTAGCAGCACTGGCAACTTTCTCTACTGAGCAAGCACTGAGCAGGCAGGAGGACATGGGAAGGCTTAGGTATAGAATTATGCATATAGGTATGATACATTTCTATGCCTGACTCAAATCCATGAATAGAAACTGCAGATCTGAACTCCACCCTTGCCCACAGGGCAAAAGCAAAGTTTGCATCTGAATAAATCCTGAAAATCTCAGCTGTCAGCATCTCTAAATCAGAGCAACAACAACAGCAGGAGCTGAAGCCAAGTGCTCTGAGTATTTTCTTCCAGAATACCCAGGAGAGCTCGGCTGTATGTAGCAGAGCCATTTACATGGTGTTTGAGGCAGCATTTCTAGTCTTAGCAGACAGAGAGGTGCCAGGAAACGGTCCTGCTCCCCAGGCAGGACTCAAACCACAGCATAGCCAGGCCTGTGAGTCCATGATTGTCGCATTGATCTTTTCAGCCCCTCGCCATGTAGCATCAAGCATGTGTTAGACAGCTACTGCTCATCCCAGATACTCCTTTTGGCTACTGCTGTGGGTTGTAGTGCAGTGAATACTGCAAAGGCAATGCGTGTGCTCAAATTGCCCCTGAGAAGAGGATCAGATCCTAACCATGCTAAAGACGAGGCTTCAGTTCTCTCCCTTCCCTCAAAACACAGTGGTGTAATGCAGAACACTTCGATGAGACATTGTTCCCCTCTTTCTATGGGATTTGAAGTGGAGGGAAGAGGAGGGGAATACCTGTAGACAGCTGCCCAGATTGGTCAGGGAAAGGGGCTCTCACTTGGAGAAGGAGCACTGGGGGAAGACACTGCAAAACTCGTGACTGAGTTTTAACCAGGGTTGCAGGAACAGAAGAAAGCAAGACACCTTTAAAAGGGCTAAGAGGAGATGGCATGTTTTCCAGACATGTGGCTGACCAGGGGTAATATTCCCGACTTCGTGGCTCTGCCTGATGTATCACAGTTGCCCCATCCATACCTCTGGCCCTAGACAGCTGCCTGCTGCCCATTCCCTGCTTTTTGCAACACTTCCTCTCAAAGGGAAGGTCTCCCACCACAAACTGAGCTAATCTGGGCCCACAGGCACCACCAAAGTCACACCTGTGTGCATGGCCAAAGCGTTCACTCTGTCCTTTACAAAGGGCTTGCACCTGGCAGCAACCAGCACTCAAGGAGTGGGATCACACCAGGGCATTTAGCTGACACTTCATCTGGCGTTTTCTCTCCAGCACCCTCATTTCTTTCCCTTTGCAATGTCAGTTTGCCCGGCCAGCTCAATGAATAATTCAGCACCATTAAGCACGTGTCAAAGCTGCTTCGGCATTTACTAGGATCAGTTCTTTGGCCCTTTTCTCCATTTAAACTTCATGCCAACATAATCTCCCCTTCACTGCTGCTGAAGGAGTAAGATATACAAGTAGCAAGCACATTGCCATAGCTATATGGAAATATAGCTATATATATGGAAATCACCCCTTTGATAGAAATGGTGCGCTGTTAACCATTCTGCTCAGTCCATGGCGCATTGCTGCTCCTGCTCACTGCCACTTTGAATCATGGAGAAACTTGCTGGTTTTTTACAGACATCTGTTGTATGCAAAGGTCAATAATCAGGCAACAAGGATACTCTCACAAACCAGGATTCAGAAAAACCTGGGTTTATTTCCCAGTTCTGTTGTGTACTCCTAGTGTTAGTGCAGTGAAATCAACTCATCACACTCAACAAATCCATTAATCTGGATATTGTGATATGATGCCATTAATATGATAAATTAGTCAATCTCAGTCCCCTTTTCACCAGCTTTTCTAGACAAAGGGGCTTTAAGATGGGTGTGCACGTGTTTCAGCATCTCATCTGCAAGATGACAATATTGTCTCCTTTCTCTCTTTGCCTGGGGATTTAGACTGTTTCACTGTCCCTTGCTGCCAGCCTGTAGTGCTGAGAAAAGCAGGACTCTCCGCATGGACAAAACCTGTAGGTTCACTGCTTCTAATAGTCCTGTCGCTGTGACTGAACCATCTTTCTCTCAGTCTCCCAAAATGGCACTCCTCAGACCCTTTCCCTGCAAGGGCTGGGGGCCGTTTCTCTGGAACATCAGATGTAACTGGACATGCGACTGCTGACCCAATTTGCATGTGCAGTTACCATGTCTGAGAGCACCAGGCAGCAGAGTCAGCACATAATAACTGCAATATCTGTCTGTGCAAATAAAGTGTATAGGTGAGTGTATGTTTCAGAAGGCACAACTGCTACTATGGCTTTTATTAAATTCCGCTCATTTTACAACTCCCTGGCTGGAGCAATAAACCTTCCGCTTTCAGCTCAGGGTATGCATGGCTCGCTGTTTCAGCAGCAGCAAAGCTCCAGCAGCTCTGAGACAAACAGCGAAGGCAGCCCATTCTCTCGCTTTGCAAAGTAACTTCCATTCTTTGGAAAAGCTCTTGCCCTTAACCTAAGCAAGTAAGCATAGCTGCTGTTGTTTCAATGGTACATTAGCCAACAAAGTAACCTTCGGAAATCCTGACTATTAATCTCCACTGGCTTTTCTTTAAGCTCTCATTCTCTGCTCCTTGCTGGTTGCTCAGATACAGACCTTGTTTCGTGGATGTTATCGCCATTTCATTAGGATGTATGCAATAACTCCCCTCTGCCTCTGTAAGGAACTGTCTATCTTTCTAAAAGAGAGAAGAAAATCCTGTCTGTACCATGCCTGCCTCTGCCAACAGCACTCACTGGGTGAGCATAGATCCTAGGCTGCTTTTAAATGAGTTGCTGTGAAAACAATGTCTCCAGGATTGTCAGAGCCTGGGTTTCGATCTCACACCACTGTGGATCCCAAGTAACATCAAGCAAGGCAGAGGGTTGATACCAGCCAGGCCATGGGTGGTATCAGACCTTGGAAATCTGCATTTGTTTTTTCCTTTAAATTCTGCAATCCCATTGCACCTTCTATTCAAAAGATAAGAACCATTTAAAAAATATTGCATTTTGCTCATTTGTGCGAAATGTGCTACTCCAACAGTGTTTACCTCTAGCCAGATGATGTAGCAACACCAAAAGCTATTTCCCTGGCAAATTATTCTTTAAGATCCAGTTTGAAAGGGGACAGTCTTTACTGAAATTCCTACTTTATCTGGCAATCTGGATCGTCTAATACCAAATCTTTAAAGCAAGCTAGATTTGCTGCCTTGGAAGCCTTCTCTCTCTCTAAGACACAGCTTTTTGTAAAGGTAATACTGATTATCTGTGCCCTTCTTGAGCCTCTCAAGTTACCCCAGCTCTAGAGGACTCCTGAGGTCACCTCTCAGTAGTTTGCACTCTTAACAAACTCAGTTGTGGGTTTTTTTCATATGAACTGTGAGAAAGCTGTACATCTTTTCCAGGGATATTAGAGAATTTCAGGAACATACTGGAGGACTGGCAACACCCAGGTGGACCTCATCAGTGCCCACGTTACAGAAGACTCCTATGGGGAACTGCGACATGAAGCAAACTCCAACACCAGCTGAAACCTTTGGAAGAGATCACCAATTCCACATAAAATCACATGGCACCAGTTGGGAAAGGGTTTCTCTGAGTGAGTGATACCAAAGGGCTTTCAGTGCATGGACCTGCGAGTTAAGTTGAAGCTGCAAGGAATATAAACCCTAAAATGAGGTTTCTGAGATACCAAAGAGCTTTTCACCTAAAAGCAACCCAACTGGCAGGGTTGTTCCCCATGAAACAGTCACTGCTGCATAATGTGGCTTTCAAAATATTCATGCTTTGTGTCTTCTGAGCTCTGAATATGCAGAAAACAAATGCTCGGCCCTCTTGAATGGAGAAACATCTATTTCAGAAGCACAGGGATCTTCGTATGCCCGATTTTCATAAACAATGTTCAGCTGGAGCCTGCCTGACTCATAGCACTTGTGAAACCTATCATCACTTCCACAGTCACAAACCCTCACTTTCACTGCTAGAGCTGAATTAAGCAACCTTGACACCACCAAATGTCCCCACCACAAGCAGGCTAGCATCTGGCAGACCTGTGGTGGAGATAGAAAATTACTGCCATCCAAACTGACCTGTCCTCTTTGTGCATTATTTTCTTCCATACTTGTTTGTGTTCCTCACACACAAATGAAGTGGTGCAAAAGCAAAACGCCAGGGCGACCTCTCACTGCTACAGTTCCCATGTAACCACCGAGCCTCTGTCAGAGCCAGAGGGGGAAGAGGGGATATCTGTGTTACCTCTCCAGAAAAAACAGCGGGTAAAATTGCCAAAGCTGGGTAAACGTCAAGAAAGTTAGGAAAAAAATACTGCAGAGGAATGAAATGACAGTGGTTATCAAAATAAGACTGAGTCAAAATTACAAAAACATCACTCTTTCTTTAGGGGGGAAATCAAGCCCTTTAAATTGTTGGATCATTGCATGTCCCTTGTTTTCTATATTGTTCTGCACTGACACAAACACAGCAGCCTCCCAAGGAAAAGAAAAAAAAAACCCAATCCCTTTTCAGTCAATATTGCTATTATGTCCCAATCAGCAGTGCACTCTCAGAAGCTAAGGAAAAACATAAGTAAAATCAATACCCACCTCCAGGTTATATTCCCAACGGAGGTCTGCTATCACAGGCCTCCCCTTCACTGCAGTTAAATATGTTAATTTTAACCTCATGCTATCTACCACACACAAATAGCAATATTCAAGGAAGTCCTTATTCTGCTCAACATCTGAAGAACTAGAGCCACCCTGAAACAGGCAGGGTCATTCAAAAGTTTGTATTTCACCTCTCCTTGAGAACTAGAGATGTATTTTATATTACCAGACCTTAATCATAAATTTAAATCTGACCTGAAATGAGTCCAAATTCTTCATTTCAATTAATCAATGAAACTGGTGAAAACCCCTGATTCCCAGTTCACAGAGCATTGCAGATGTTCAGAAGCAGCATTTCTAGCAGATCAGAAAATAAAATATTCCAGAAGTTCACTGCAAAACACTACACTGATGAGAAGACTGCATTAAGAAGCAAAATATTCTGTGTTAATAAAAGCAAAATGTTTTAATTTTTCCTTTGCCTAATTTGTATTATAGTATACAAACTTCCCTAAGTACCTTCTGAGCTAAAAGCTTGAAGAAAGCTCTTTAACATCATTTACAGAAAAGCAATACAGGTGGTATAACTTTTCCCCTTCGTTATATATGGGTTGATTTTTTTCTTTCTTGTTTCTGTACACCCAGAATAAACATCTCTTCTTGCTATATATTGTGTCAGCCACAGAGAAGCTATCAATAGGTGTTACATTTCTCTGTCAATAACAAATCTCTGATATCTGCTGGGAGTATCCACGCAAAGCATTGCTGCATCTACACATCTGGAAAAAACTGGCTACCGTCAGATTGTCAGTGTCACAGCCTTGCCTGGAAGCTGAGTCATTGATCGCTGACACCAAGAGACACCGACAGGGACACCATGTCAAGATTTTGGCTTTTAAAACATGCTTAAACTATGAGTGATTCTACAACTGAGGTTTGACCGTACGAACAGAAAAATCACTCGTGAGCGGAGTGCTCATTTCCTTGCAGCCTTCCCCAGGAGCAGGACTGTGCCGTCCTTGGGTGCTCAGCTTAGCAGTGCATGGACGTGGACATAGACATGGACTTGTCCAGCCCAGCTCGCAGAGAAAGGTCTTCACCCACTACACATCTTTATGCTTCGGACCTCTTCTCAGCGGGTTCCTGTTTGTATACAGATACCCAGCAACTCCCTGCGCTTGGCTTAGACTTTGCCAAGCTTTGATATTTAAACATTTGACATAACCATCTAACTGGTCAGGATGTAAACTTGACCTGGCAGAAACATTTTATAAACCCCATCTTATGTCATATCTATCAGAAAGGTCTGTATACTTCTGTTAGAGTACTATGACTTATGACAGCTCTTCAGAGGCAGTCCTTTGCTCTTAAAGGGAAGATCTATGAAAACGGAAGGATAAGGCCTATAAATTTTTATAGCTCGACACTTAACTCACACACAGGCAGTGGAGTGGACAGCAGTCCCAGGAGAAGATGTATGTTCCTCCTACATTAAGCTACGCCCAAATTTAAAAGCACCTCTGAGCATCCAGCCACTGTGTTTAAGATGCTTTGACACTTACGCATTAACAGTCTGACTTTACGCAACACATCGCAAGTAATTTTCATGAGCACAGTCAAAAATCAGGGCAGGAAACAGATGCCAGAAGTGAACTGGGCCAAGTACTCAGGATATGGACAACACAAGTTGTGATCTGAAGGGCATGGGATTTATTGAGATATTTTTGAAGTTTGTATCAAGGTCATGCTCTGGTTTACATGCATGCTGCTAATCATGAGAGGGCATCATTGCAGTTGGTGGTTACTGATCCCAGTCACTGCCCAAGAAAACCATCATTCGGGGAAAGAAGAGAAAATGCCCTATTCATTGCTTTGCCTTGACCCTTTCCAGGGCTCAGACATCTCCTCTGAGCGGCTGCTCCTCACTTACGAGACCTTGCTATACTCCCACCAGAGCAGGACTCCAGGAAGAATCCCAGAGCCAGCATCTGACCATCTATCAGCTCTCCTTGTCCCCTCTGCATAGAGGGCAGATGACCCTGCAATCACTCCTGAGGCCAGAAAGTGCCTCCCTCCCTGAAAAGAAACAGTCTGGAAGGAGTGGAAGATAAATCATGTAGAGCACAAACCTGCTGGTGTGCACACTGCTCATTTCCACCACCATCAACTGCATGTCTCCAGGTTTCCCCAGCTCAGCTCTGGTTGAGTTATCACAGCTTGATGATTGTAACAACCTGTCATGTGGCAGCTGAACTGCATTGACTGGCCAGAAATGGGGAGGCAGGCCACAGCCTGCTGCAAAGGCAGGAACATTTCCAATTGCTTGGATCACAGTGAAATAGGGCAGCTGTGAAGTTCCCTCTCTGCCTCCACGGGCAGGGGAACATGACCTTGAATCGCTGCTGGGGCAGCTTGGCTGGAAGGGGGAAACTCCTCCAGTCAGAGTGGCTGGAGAAGGTGTCTGGGACCCCACTGCCTTGGTCATTCAAAAGTCTCTGGAGTGAGACCCCACAAAATGAGGCCATCTGAATGTGTCTGCAGAGTTCATGTCATCACAGCTCACTGTTTATGTCCTATCATGTGTTCAGAGTAATTTTTTTGATTCCTTGAACAGAGCGGAAGCAGAATTGCAAAGCAGCTGGAAGCCAAGACTTCTTGGTCTACCAGTCTACTGCAAACCCTCCCAAAATATCAAGAATATACCGTGGAAAAGTGAATCCTTGGTATGAAACTATTCGCAGTAAGAAAATCACTCCTCACTCCTGGCTGCAGCTCTGTGTGCCTCAGACACTCTAATTTAAAACTGTTTTCTTACTCTCTATTGGCCATTTTTGGTCAATAAATGGCTAATTGGCCATTTCCACCATAACTTTGGGTTGCTAGGCCAAAAAGCCAAGGAAGAACACGCATCAGAGCAGAGAGACAAGAGCAGGCTGGAGCATGCCTTAGCTGCATTCTCTCCTGCTCACTACCTTAGTCTTAAATTCATCCCTGACCTCACATACTGGCAGTCAAATAGAGGTATGGAAGGAGA
>Ga0181612_158611_pt1 | contig 14206 bp, 13 predicted proteins | sample HoacroProtozoa21_FD_119630 | JGI IMG/M metagenome (GOLD analysis project Ga0181612, IMG submission 119630) | Hoatzin crop microbial communities from Cojedes, Venezuel. Combined Assembly of Gp0051906, Gp0051904, Gp0051908
CATTGTGCATTTCTCAGGCTTTGTTGAATCCCAGCCAATTTCCTTCAGCTTCGTCTCACTTCCCCTCAAAGTCAGCTTTTCTCAGCTCCAAGATATTTGTGTTGCTGCCCTTTCTGCAGACCCTCATCTGCATTTCAAGCCTGGTGAGAGATTACCATCCCGGTATCTTAGGTACCTCTGCAGTCATTTAGTACACCTGGCTCACCTCCAGCCCTTGGGTGCGGAATTGTCTCTGATCTGGCTGACAGTGTAAAGCAGCTGCTCTCCTGTACTATCCCCAGGAGCACAGTCCCTTCCGTACATGTCCCGTTGTTTCCCAAATGAAGTAAAATCCTCCCTGGACCACACTGCTTGCCCTGTTGACAGACCTCCCAAGTCTTTTCCCCTTCCTTTCCTTCCATTGCCCAAGTATCAATCACGTTGTTTGGTCCTTTCTTCAGATGCTGAAAATCCGTGCCCGTATGCTAGCTGCAGCCGTGGGTAGCCACGTGGCGGTCTGTGCTTGCTGGTGGGGCAGTGCGTGCGCAGAGACGGGGCAGATCCTTCATCTTTGTGTGATCAGACTGTTGGGTGCACTTTGGATGAATATTTAAGATCTCGACACTGGGCTAATGAATTGCAGTTCTAGCAGTCAGTGCAGAAGTGTCACAAACATAATGGGGACAAAATTTGCTTAAAATTTGTTTTGAACATGTATGGCATTTTTCTCTTAGTTTACTCAGTTCTGTTTTTTTCTGCATCTTATTTACTTTGGGCTGGGAAATTACACTAGATGTTTTCACTTTTTTTGTTTCTAATACATTTCATTTCACTATTCTGCAGACAGAATGATACCACAGACTGTTTTCTTTACTTCCTGGAGACATTATATTATTAATGCTTTCTAAAACTTTTACTTTTTATTGGATTTATTTCTGCAAAAGCTTGGACTTGAAGCATACAGCCACTGTTCAACAGTGGGGTATTAATTGCAACCAACGTGCACTACATGGAAATTAAGAGTGGGATTAGATGGGCAGAGTTTTCAGTACACTCTGAGTGCACAAATCCTGCTAAACCATTACAGTGCTGATCTCTTCCTGGGTGTGTCCCTGGAAGAATTTCTCTCTGCCTCCCTTGAAGCACCATTCCTGAGCTAGTCAGATTTGTGCCCCGCATTCACGCTGTTTCAAATGGCAGCATCCCATCCCCCTGGAGCTGCCTTAGAAAGCTATTCTCAATCTCGCAGCGTTAGCCCACGTGATGGGTGAATCCAGGTCAGAGAGCATGGTCCCTTCACATCTGCTCGATGCTTGCTGCTGACATTTTCATTCAGCCTTCCTGTACTGGGCAGCGATGGAGGTCTATAAAGGGGGACAGAAACATCTTTCTGCTGGGGGAGGACAATGGCGGGACCTCCCAGTAACTGCAGCTGTGTCGGGGCTCTGAATACAACGGGCCACTCTTGGCAGTGCTACTGAGGTCTGGCTCTTGGAAAGCAGCACTGTGATTCAGCTGTCAGTCAGCTCCCAGCAAAGGGAGCTTTGAAAAGGCGCCTCTGCTGCTCTCCTGGAGTAGCAAATATTTCCTAGGCCTCTGCTGCTGAATGGGAGCGATTGCCATTGTCCCCCTTCCCCTCTCAGGCTCGCTGGGCTTGCTCTAAATGGGCTTTTTGCAAGGGAACAATAAGCCCAGCGAAGGGTCCAGGTTGCACATGTCTGAGCAGTGAGAACACTCGAGCACTTTTTCATTGGCTCCTGTGATGTGAAAAGCCGTGCTGCCGACAGGGCAGGTTTATTTTCCAGCCACAGCTGTGGGTTTGTTTCCTCTCTCAGGTTGCGCTGCTCTGGGTGTACATCTGCAAGTTTCAACTCATTTCCTAGAAAATATTTTCACCCCAAGATTTCCTTTGGCCTCAGAAATCTGTTTCCTTTTGCAGCTTGAGCTCTGTGATGTGTTTGCAGTGAAACCCACAAGCCAGGTGGGACCAGCCTGCTTTCACATTTCTCTGCTGTGACAACTTTGGCTCAGGTTCGGTAGAATATCCCCAAACTTGTATTGCCTTGTGGTTTTGTGGCAAAACCACACGTACCTCTTTGATTCAAACCTGGATGAAAAGCCATGGCTTGTACTGAGGTTCACAACGAACTTTGGGTTAATTCAGCTAGAAGAAGATGTTCCTCAGTAATCTGTATGGAGGCAAAAGGTACAACTTTCTGCCTGGACCACCAGAGACCACACAACGTTTTCTGGTTTTCCTCTGACCTTCTCATGAAACTTTCAGCATCACAGAACTGCACGCTGCTTTTTGAATCTGACTGCTCCTGTTCCTGCCCTCTTCCCTCCCCAGCTGAAATAATGATTTGTGTGAGTACAGCACTGATGTACAGGCATGTGTGAGTATGCTGAAGCTTTTACTTATAGGGAAGAAGGACTAGGTCCTACCAAGGAAGAATTGCATGTAGTCTCACGTTGGAAAAAGTATGCTGCACTGTGGAATAGAACAAAGGCCTTCATCACAGAGAGACAAGTATGAACATGTCATGTCACAATCTTCTCATCTGAAAACCAGAGACGTAGCCATAATGATCTTTGGATCACTTTGAAGAATTTCTTTTAGTTTTTAAAGCCCACCCAGATCCCAAATCTAGAATGACGTGTTCACTTCCTCCACCTGCAATATTCACTTTTTAGGGGGTCTTATAGCAATGACCCATCTGAAAATGACGTGAGACTAAGGAACAGTATTCAGGGACTCACAGTATTCTTACTCCCCTAGAGCGGAGCTGACAGGAGTTGCTTTGTTTCCTGACATCGCATGGATAGATGCCTCAAAGAACAGACAACTTCTCAGTATATCTAATCTCTGCTTACATATGCCAACAAATCAATGTCAGCTTTTATTTAAAAATGCTACCAGAAAAATTAATCTTTTGTTCTTTTCAGATATTCTGTGGTCTGATTTTCCTCCTGTGCTAGTCTTACTCTACTGTGACTTGCACTGGTGCTTGTCTTGATTTAGGCCTGAATGAAAGGAGAATCCAGGCTTCCTTTGCAGAGTGACTGTGGCTGCAGGCTGGCACACAACCCCTGTCATCAAGAAGTCTGCAAAATTGAGGTGACCGCACCCTGGCTGCAAGTCCAGGGGTTTTGCGCTGTGGCTTGTCCTCCAAATGCCAATGAGGAAAATCTCTTTGGAAGTTTCTGCCTTGCTCATCCCATTTACTGAAACGAAATTTCAAGAAGCTAATCAGGCAGAGAGTGCAAAGGATGAAATGTTAGAAATCAAATTAATGAAGCTGAATCACCGATTTGTGACCTAGAAGACTATTAGGAGTGATCAGAATTAATTACCTCTCCTTTGCAATGCTTCAGAAGGAGCCAGCAAGCTAGGCACGGAGACACAAAGGACATCGATGGGATCCGACTACCTGGACTGCGTGAAGCAGCGCAGCAAGGCTGCGCTCTGGCCCGAGCCCGGGCTCCAGGGTCTGCTCGGGGAGCACCGTTAGCAGAAGCAGAAGGGAGAGCTGCCATGGTCCCTCCCTGTGTCCTGCTCTGTCATGCCTATTCGGGGACATGTGAAGAAGCAGCGGTCCTGTTATCTGTGATGGAAGTGTAGGGGAGTCTAAGGAACTGAGTTATTGGTGGGATTTTGAATCTTCTAGTGGAACGATACTGACAACTCACAGGGAAGGTCTCATCACAGCTCCTGTTCTGTCAATTTGTTTCTTTCACTCAAGCTCTATCTGCATTACTCTACTTGCTCCTCCTTCTAGTGATCAGTATTGAATTAAAAAATTCTCACAGCAGTACGAATGTGCAGGAAGGAGACAGAAGCCCGTGCTCTTCCTCTGCACTGGCTTTTCTGACTTCCAACGGCGTGATGACATACAGGTGCTTGGTGTCAGGATGGCCCTAGCGAGCAAGCCCAGGAAGGCCCCCCTGCCTCGCCGAGAGGCAAGGATCTGTCCGTGTAACAACGCGATTAACAGCTTGATTTGGGATTGTGAAGTAGCATGTGGTACTCCCAGGCTGCCCTTCCCGGCTGATGGAGATAAAGCAGGAAGCTGTGCAGCTCCCATTGGCCGTAGGACGTGCATCTCTCCATGGACACTGCACTGAGACGTTCCCTTGGAGCAGAGCGTGGGAGAGGCTGCAGGACAGGGCCCCAGCATGGACTGGTTGTCTTATTTCCATCCTGTCCTGTGATTCTTTGGTGTTAACGGACAAAGGCAGGTTTGAGGTATCCGACTGACAGCGGCACTCACAATAGTGGCCACCTCACCTGTATCTCCAAAGCCTGGCATTAATCACCAGAAGCAGAGAAACGGTGGCACAGTATCTTGCTGATATTTTGCTGATTTAATCAAAACCAGGATAGAGTCCTAAACACTTCCAGGGAAAGATGATACACGCATCAAGCTGTAGCTTCTTTTCTTTCAAAGGCTGGAGTTTTAGACAGCTCTGGCTGATAGTTGCCAAAATAAATCGGTCATTTGGGATTCTCGGTGATATGAAGTCAACTTACTGATTGATCTGAAGTGAGTGTGAAAGGCAGTACCTACTTTTAGTGATTCTTGAGCGTTTTAAAGAAATTGAGTGTTTTCCTCACCATTCTTTTTGAGGCAAATATGGAGAAAGAAGATATCTAATCATAATTTTTTTCACTAACCAGAACCGCGGTGTTTCTTCCTGAGTTGATAAACTCTTTTTATACACTAAACAGCCCATGGGAGGAAGAAAGGGGAGGGAAGGCTTGGTGAAGAGATGGCTTCAGTTTCTTGAATAATGCATTGTTCAGTAAATTGACCGTCCGATCAGGAAATAGCCCGCTGTAGATGATCAACATTGACATTGCTAGCTGGACAGCTTACAAAGAAGCATTTTGGAATTAATTTGATGATTATGAAAATGCCTTGGATCCTTTGCTGAAGGCTAAATAAACACAATTAAAATATTCTTACTTTTCAACGTTCTTTGTTCAGTTCATTAAGTGTAACTAGAGCTTCCAGTTATCTGCATTTAGTTTTTCAAAAAATTGGAGGGTATTTTTAGAGCAATGTAAAGCTTATTCCTAATTACACCTGGGGGGAAATCTCATTAGATATTCATTTGCTTTCAGAGTTTAAAATAATTCTAATGAGCTGCATTAGTTGTGATAACACTGACTGACTCTCTCCTGTCTGCTCCCCCTGGCTTGTCTGAAGCAAACAGAACTTCCGTGGAGCCTGGAACTCCACGCATGTGACCTTGGCTACCTTTGGGCTGGAGGGGAGGGAAGCGTCGTCCAGAGGACAAGGAGATAGTTTGCTGCAGCAAGGGCCTGGAGCTGGCAGTGGCAGATGACCAGTGCCAGAAGAGCAGACCGGGCGGGCTGCGTTGTCCTGCCCCTGGCTGCAGCACCGGCTGCCAGCGCAGTGCCGGGCAGTGCCAGTCTGCCTGCCTGGCATTGCTTTTGGCAAGGCCGTAACAGACAGCCAAGCAAGCACCCGCGAGAGGCCTGACCTACTTTCTCCCCGTACCGAACGAACCTCCCCGTGGGCCACGCCTGCCCAGGTGGGTGCTGCTGGGGCTGGGGAGCCCTCGGATGCAGAGGAATTCAGGAAAACCCAGGGGAGCAGTGGTTTCCTCTCGACGTAGCTGCTGCTCACAGTGGCCTGTGGCACAGAGCTTGTCAGACGGTACGTCTGCCTGGGACAGTGCCATGCAGGGCTCTCAGCTGGGTCTCAGTCCTCTGCTCCACTAGCTGCCAGAAGAATTTCTGTTTTACCAGTATTTATCCAGCAGATTGAAAGGGTTTCTGGTGAGGAACTGTCGCTGCCTTGGACGACCTAAAATGGGGACAATGAAACAGCTCAAGCTAAAGTGAAGAGTTGGGTTGCCTTGCCTAGTGCAAAGAACATTGAAGGAGGGCAGAGAGAACAGAATAATTTTTACTTCTCCCTACATTGGTACGTTCTGGATGAACTGGGCAGCTTGTGAGGAATTCAGTCTTTGCACTGACATACAAATTCTTTGGGGCTGATCTTTTTATCTCTCCCCACTAAGCCCCAACAATTACTTAAATCCAAGAACTTCTGCCCAAAATAACTTTTCATCTTGCTCCTTTCCATTTTACAGATACAGCACCTTTGTCCAGGGCAATGTGAATATCCAGAGCATAAAAATTACAACCACTCCATACAGTGTACTGTAACTAGCCCGTGCAATCACTTGAATGTGTTTAAGTCATCTCTTTCTGATCATGCAAAAGAAGATAGTGGCCTGGGAAAATACCTGTTTCTGTGGCTGTGTAAGCAACATAGGATATTCATCTCCTCATCTGGCATTCAGGGAAGGAAGCTGCTTGCGCACACACATATCTCTATAAATGGCATAGCAGAAAGGTGACTGTGAGCCGAGACACTCCTCTGGAGACCAGGGAGACTCAATGTGGATGTAAAGTGGCACATTGAGACAGGTTTACTGCTGCTTCTAGGCAGAGGCTATGAATTGAGCGACAAGATAATGGTGTAGGAGTGATCACACACAGAGCAGGATATATGGGATCCTTTGGTAATTGGGGCCATTTTGGCATTGGAGCTGAGCAGGGTGAGAACAAGCTGGCAGAGTCTGCATGTCAGCAGGAAGAAAAGGGCTGGCTGCAAAGATGGAAGCTAATTTTGTTTTAATCTATTGGTTGTGGAGTAGAGCAGAGCCAAGTAGAAATATCAGGCTTGGCTACTGGCAGAGAGAATACACCTGAGTCAGAGAGGAGCCGCCTGGACCAAAGTTGTAAGTAGAAAGGTGGAAACCAGACTTTATTCCTCAAAGGATAAGAGAGCACAGAAAACGAAGCTTTCAGGGAGCTGGAGGGTGTGAAGTGGATGGTTGGTACCAAACCCCCTACTCTATGGCTGTCTTATTAAAGAGGTTAAAGGAACTGTGGGTCTAAATTGGAAAGGTTTTCACAGGCACTTCACAGAGCTGAAGTGTTTTGCAGGAGATTCCTCAAAGGTGGAAGGCGGACAGCCTCGCACCATTATTTAAGGAACGACCCAGATGTGCACCAGGGTCTTGCAGGGAAGTTCGTTTCCCTTCAGGTGAAGACAAGTCTTAGAAAATGTTTTAATAGATGAAAGGTGGCCTGTTGAGAAACGCACAGCTTGACCAAAGATAGCCAGTGTGGTTTCCGGAAAGGACCTTTTCTGCCTCGCTAACTTTTGGAAATTTCTTTTTTTAGAACATACACTCCTGTCGGCATAGACAAGAGGCTAAGCAGCAGTCAGGAGAGGCTTGGATCTTCAGACAGTGTTTGACAGGGTCCCACGTCGGAGGTTAATGTCTAAAGGTGGGGAGTTGGAAAGGGGAAGAATTGGCTCACTGATTGAAAATTGGCCAGAGGACAGGAGCAGAGTGGGGAAAAGGAGGCATAAATAGAAGCCTTTCAAGATGAAAGACAAGTTAATAAAGGAGCGTGTACTGTAGGAGACTGCACTGGCGGATCCTGGTCTTTCTGATAGTTACAGTGTATGAAAGACTTGGCTGAGAACATAGAAAGCAAGATTTCCTAGTTTGCAGATCACATCCGATTTGGGAGGAGTGGTGAATAATGAAGAATTCCAATACAGGCAAATTGGAGACCACTACTAGGCTTTGATATGATGGCAAACACAGACTCAGACCCAGCAATGCATTTTATGGCAACATATCTGGTTACTGGTATCTAACTTCTTTTTAAACAGTCTGGGATGGTCATTGGCTTTAATACATCCCAGTAGGCTTTATTTCTTCCTGAGCTGCTGGAAGAGCCTCACAGAGAGTACACTTACGTACACTGTAAATTTTATTTTCTCTTTTGGTTGGGGGTGGAACAACTGGACATGTTTCAAAGGGCAGAAGCATCTGAATGGAAAAGGGCAGAAAGTAGGGATGAATGAACTGGTTTAGAAGAAATATACAGAGAACTGTTCCTTTCAGACTCAGTCCAAAGTTCAGAACAGCTCAACTGACTTGGAGAATAAACCGGATCCACCAAAGCCACACATGTCGTAAAACCCATCTGCCTCAAAATTGAAGTGGCATCTTTTCAGCATGTCCCGTTCCTGCAGTGTTGAACAGCACTAGCCAAGATGAAGCCTTTTAGGAGCAAGATGATGGTTTCTCAGTCACGCTGCACAGCTGGGAACGCAATTCATGTGGCTACACACCACCTAAGGGAGCCTGGTTGACTGCGAGGGAGCAGATCTGTCAACTGGTCTGTCATAGCTCTCTTGACTTCAAAGGACTGATGACATTTTCCATTGTCTCGGGATGAATACTGTGGTGGTGGAAGGAAGAGGGATCTGTGCTAGTGCTTAAGTGAAATTTCTCTGTCAGCTTCAGGTGTTTGGAATGAACCGTCAAAAGAAGGGGAATCTTGGAAACAAAGTACTGCGATGAAAGGCAGCCGTATTCACAAGGCTGAATGTCACTTCGGTGCTTCCGCCAAGTCAACGGAAAGCAGGATTCGCAAGCCTCAGCTGGGTCCTGTTTTGAGATCTGCTGACGTCAGCTAGATAAAAGCACTTAGCTTGTGGAATGAGATGGAGTTTAACTGTCTGAGTATGGCACAGAGGCTGTCCTTGAGACGCTTCTGAGCTTCTCCCAAAATGTCTGTTTTGAAAGTTAAACCTCTGAGTGTTTTAGTTCAATAGTGAAAATGCCCTCACTGGGGATTTTCCCCAGACCTACTCCTCAGTGATTTATTTCTCGTCCTCCAACTAGGCTTGTGTAAATTTCTTAGGTTATTTTTTGGGTACTAATTAATCATGCAGTAGAAATTATATTATACAACTGGTAATGAGCAAAATCTCAGATACACTCATACACCAACCAAACCTTGGCAAATTGTAATTAGCTCAGTATTTGATACTTTCTTATTCTGCATTTCATTTTTTTTCCTGAGGAAAAAAAAAAAGCCCTACATAATGAGCTCTTTGAACCTAAATCAAACAACATTTTCAGTGGGGATAGGTAATGAAATGTTAGTCAAACCCATTGCAATGGGCAGATCAATCACTGCCTTGTAAGATCTTAAAAGGAACTCTGAGATAATGGTGCAGAATGGCTCTCGCTGCAGATCTTCCAGGCCAAGCCTTTGTGGGTTGCACAGGTATGTGGTGGAGAGCGCTTTCTTTCAATCCCAGCACACTCGGAAAAACGGGTTGCCACTTTGCTGAAAGCAATGGGATTGAGACAAGAAAAGCTGCTTTCACTTTTGGATCAAGCCAGCAAATTCTCTGTGCCAAGAGAGAACCTGGAATGAGTATTAAGTCTTGCAGGAATGCTGAGGGAACTGAATATGTATGCTTGGCCTCATGGCAACAACAAGGGAGCGCATAAAGCAAACAGTTGTGAGCTACTGAGCTCAGTTGTTCACCAGGGATATGAATGGTTTGCTGGAGCTCTAGTTTCATATTAGCATCCCACAACAGCCTCATCTGTTAGTGCAGTGTACTCTCACGCCTGAGATGCTGCTGAAGCACTGAATCACTTCCCAGGACACTAACTTTTTAGTTTCTCAGCAATAAGGCTTTTCAGAAAACAAAATATTGGTCCCCTAAGAAATTCTGGTATTTCGGAATTTGGGGGGGGGGTTGTCCTAAATTGTGAGAAAAATCAAAATGTTGAAATACTACATTGGACACAACATCTGAAATATTTCATTTGGGAAAAAACCTGCAAAATAGCATTATCAAAACATTACCTTTCTCTAATACTGAAGCATTTCTGTGCAATAATTTCAAAGTGTCAGAGATGATACATAACAATAAAGTGTACGGGGATATAGACTTCAGAATGTAGGAACAAATTGTTCAGAAATATTCCTATTTCAAGCTTTGTTGAACTGCCCATGTTCCCAGGGAGCACTTCTGTTCTTGGTGAAACAGCATTTTCTGATTTTTGACATTCGGTCAAAAGCATTCTGAGCATCTCTGCTCAGCGGGAGTGGCTGCAGCGAGGATGGGCACAGCTCTTGTCACCCAATTTATTTAATGTTTGTTTTTGCTTCAGCTGTAACCCTGGAAGCCTCTTACTCTTGCTCTACCTTTAGTGTTATCTCTCTCTATGTTATCACTGCATGATTTGGAAATTGAATCCAGGCTGTGATCTTCTGTCACGCATGTTAGAGGGCTTCTTTCAGATTAGACAATGGCATTAATGGGATCAATAGCTACTTCAGTCAGTTCTTTTTACTGACAGGCACTTCTCACATGTAGGTGTGCTACTTCATCTCCTCTAGGTCCACCAGGACACTTCTCTATCATCTACCCTTTTTGTAAACCTGTTCCGTTGGAGTCTTGAGAGATGAATCTGATGATGTGTCATTGTTTGCTCGGCCATCAGCAGATTTACCCAGTCAATCCCCATCCCGGGAACACATCTACCGCAACAAACTCCTCAACCTGCAGGTAACAGTGAAGGAGAATTCACATCACCCAAAGTGGCAAGTGCAGAATGAGACTTGTATGGTGTGTTCTTTTCAAACTATTTCTAGAAAACTCTTTCGCTTACAAAGAAGCATGCCAGCATGGTCCGAAGCCGTGCCATACATGCTCTTCAGCTAGGGATTTGTGTACATGCTCAGCAGAAGACCTCTTCCATTCTATTCAAACAGATAGGAATTGCATGGGAAAAGCTATGCTGAAACCGTCACATAGAAGTGGTGGGAGAATCATCCTGACAAATGCACAGACTCTTCGGAATGCCCCGAAAGTTCCCTGGGCAGGGCCTCTGGAACAGGGAGGGAAAGGTGCTCCAGCCAGCTCTGCCAGCTGGCAGCACGGGCTCCACGCACGCTCTGACAGGCCAGCAGAGTATTTGTGCCTGCTGAGCACGCAGCTTGGCTAACACCAGTCCTCACCTGTTAGGGGCCTGATGAGCCTGTGCTTTGAACTACTCTAAATACCTAAATGTGCTGCTGGTAATGTGTTTTTGCTGAGCCTGTCCCTAGGGTTCAGATCACTGCTGCTGAAGGTAGCTGTTCCCTGAGGATAAGCGGAGGAGGACCACCCCAAAGCACCCTCTAAGAAGGTGCTGTATCTCTACTCTACCTCCTTTCTTGGTCAGGGATCCTGGTGCAGGTTAATCCTTGAGTTGGGCAGCTTCACCCTTTGTATTTTATTGCCTGGTATACATTTTGCAAGCCAAACTGATTAGTGCTCACCAAAGCAAGAGCCCAAGTTGCTTGGCCTCTGCAACAGGCCTTCCCTGACATTCAGACAGCTTCAGGGCCTTTGCTATCTTTCTAAACACTTTCCTTCTCTCCTGTAGAGCTGCCTTATTACAGCAATAAAAATAACAAGGTCCCTGCAGACCTCTTTATAAAGAACAATTTAGAGCCAGGAGTAAGTGTGAGGATCGGGATGAAAATAGGCTATCACAGTGCTAATGTGATATACAGGTATGATTCGTGTATTATATTGGTGCAGGAAAGTTGTGTGTCTTGGGAAGGCAGGGACTCAGTGTGGGACTAGTCTAGGTGACTGTCGACAGACAGAAATAGTGGGCTTGATACCCACTGTACGGGAAGGATTTGAGACAGCCGAGAGTGTCTGTGACAGGTTGGAAATGGTTCTGTTAACTTTAGTGCATGCAAACGCCAAATGTCAGGTAAACCTATCCAAGGCCAGTATTAATGTTTAGGTATGTTAGATAAGACCAAAGAATACAAAATTAGACCCCAGATCCCATGCTGTCCACTCACTTCCATGGGCATTTTGAAGACCTTCTCATGGCCTCCATCAGCAGCAGCTGGGCTGAAGAGAGGCATATGAAGCAAAGGCAAAAAAGTAAAACCACTCCAGATTGTACCTCCTACCACTAATTTTGCTCCTCTGATCTGTGGCACTTCAGGTGTCTGAGGAGACCACAGGCACAAAACAATGACACATTAGTTAGCTTGCCCAGGGGTAAGAAGTGGGCCAAATGGCTTTCAAGGGTGGTAAGAAAAGGTAATTGAAGCTTTTGCTGGTGGTTTGAGGAAAGAGGAAAGGGGAACGGAGTGGTATCCCCCATGGAAGTGGTATTTGTGAACTGAGAACCTGCTGTTGGTGGAACTGCTATTTTCTTCCAAAGGTCAAAAGTCCCAGCTGGAATGTGCAGCAAAAGAAGCTGCTCAGCTGCAGCAGGGCCAAGGCCAGCCACACCACGGACACAAAAGGCAAGCAAACGGCAGAAAAAGAAAGGATTTTTTCCCCATCTCCTGCTTCAGTTCAAATGGAGGGTAAATAGGAAACAGGCTGGGATTCCTAAGGAGGTTTTCAGGCATGTACATTGCATGCACTTCTGTCAGGAGGGGGGCGTTCTGAAGGATGGCTTTTGTTACTGGCACGTGCACAGTATTAATGTAATATCATTATTTTTTTTCAAAACAAACTATGCATTGGGAGACGTATGAAAGCGCAGCAGTTCCTGGTATCTATGAGGTGGAGCAGATAGAATTATAAAGGTCTATTAATAAAAGCTTGGGGCATTAATCACGGCCACATGTTTTTCCTCTCCTGCTCTACACACGATTTCTTTTTTCTTTTTTTTGCAGAGGAAGTGAGGTGTTCCTCTGGTTGCACAGAAATTTTGAGTACCTGCTGCACTGCAGCTTCGTTCTCTGAGCCTTGCTTCCAGGGTGGTTGCCTTCCAGTATCTCCCAGCCTGAAAGGCTCATGCTCTGCCTGGTAGCTGGAGCAGCGAGTGCTCCAAGCCTGGGAGCCCTGACAAGGGGGCTCTTCTGCTGACTTCCACTGAGGTGTGCTAGATTCCAGTATTTGCTCTGCGCGACTCAGGAGAGCAAGGCTGAGCCGCTGCAGGCTCGTTAGCTGCCCAGCGGTGGTGTTTCCTGTGTGACATCTGCCCTGCTGGTAGTTTTAAATAGAGCAAGATGAAGATCCTGGAAAACCCAGAATGTCTTTACTTGGAAACCTCATTAAATAGAAATGAAATTGCTTTTGCTCTAACCACACTTCGTGATAACTGTCGCAGGTTGGACTGCGCACTTCCTGTAGCTGCACCGCTATTAGGAGCTCGGCTTCGCTAAGCAGTTTGTGATGCTGCATCTCGACTTGTGAGACCGCGCCAAGAGCCGTTGACGTTTGTCTGTGCCATATCTTCTCTATCCAGGTGATTCAAAGCAAATTCTAGTGTTGCAGCTGCATGAACATAGGAGAGGGATGAATGCACGTTGCTTTAATTTTTAAAGTGTAATGAGAAGTCACAATCCAAATTAAGGAATTAAAAAATGAAGCTGCACTTTTGAAGCGGGGCTGTAACTCCTAGTGATCACAGCAGTAACTCTTTCCCCAGCACAACCACCACCATGGTCTCAAACAGACCCTGAAGGTATTGCACAACATTTTATTAAATAGATTGATGTGAAAAAGACACCGGGTTACACAGAGGAGCTGCAGTTTCCCCCTGTCATGGATTCCCAGAGCCACGGTGCCACTCACTTGGTGAGCAAACACCCAGGAGGGAGGCTGTTGCGGGGATGGAGGAGGGAGCGGGGGGCAAGCAAAACGGGACAGCAGGATAAGGATAGGTCTGAAGAGCTTGAGCTGTGGTGTTCAGCAAGGTGAAAAGCGGAAGGAATGCTAACCTATGTCATGGCTGTTTTGATGTCTAACTTTGCTGTCATTTCTGACAACAGCTTTGTAGATAGCTATTTTAGCACTGTCCTGTCTGCGCTCTGACCAGAAAGTTTCTGGAGACGTCTCCAGCTCAGCAGCGAGAGGGCTTGCTCGGACCATCCTGTCTCAGGAAGCAGAGCCCCTGTCTCACCCAGTGACCCCCCGCACCAGCCTCAGAAGTGACAGCTGAGTTAGAGCCCTTCTTTCAGCAGCAGACTTCCATGTCTCAGCGACCTTTCACTTCAAAGTGCCCCAAAAGGCTGAACTTCAGCTGGGCGGTCCGAGGGACATTTTAGTTGAAGTGTTGGCTGCGTATGCAGGAGGAACAGCTCCACTGGTGCTGAGGGTGTCAGGAGGATGGGGCCAAGCTCTTTTTAGTGGTGCCCAGCGACAGGACAAGGGGCAACGCGCACGAACTGAAGGAGAGAAAGTTCCATCTGAACATGAGGAAGAACTTCTTCCCTCTGAGGGTGACGGAGCACTGGAACAGGCTGCCCAGGGAGGTTGTCTTCTTCTCTGGAAATATTCAAGACCCGCCTGGAAAAGGTCCTGTGCAGCTTGCTGTAGGTGACCCTGCTTCG
>Ga0181612_104998_pt1 | contig 14205 bp, 4 predicted proteins | sample HoacroProtozoa21_FD_119630 | JGI IMG/M metagenome (GOLD analysis project Ga0181612, IMG submission 119630) | Hoatzin crop microbial communities from Cojedes, Venezuel. Combined Assembly of Gp0051906, Gp0051904, Gp0051908
ATGTGCTGGATGGAGGTGGAAGAAGCTCCTCGTAAATGTTACACAAACGCTTCTCCCTCACTTGCTCCACATCACACAGGTGTGCACAGCTACACAGAGTAAGTTGCCCTCCATCGGTGGTAACGGATTGGAGTCTCTTCTTACTGGCAGCGGCAAGTCTTAACCAGTAAACAGAGCAGACTGTTAGCTGGCTCCAGGAGCTATTCTCTCAAATGACTTCCTCATCTTTGATTTTTCATTTTTCTTCTCCTTTTGACCAAAGGTGCCTGTGGTGATTTGTGAATGTCTGTACATATCTAGTAAACTCAAACTTTCGCCTCTTTACCACACCGGACAAAGGCAACGTTCTCAGCTCCTTTGCATCCAACAAATGCCGGTCGCAGAATGCAGGGAGACTTTGTGCATGGAAGTTCTCCAACAGCAAAATAACAGTGATTGTACTTTAAATATAGGTCTCTACTCTTTACAAATTTATAACTATTGAAACACTAATCATCAGGTCACCTAAATGGATAAAAAGTCATTCTCTGAAAGGTTAAAATTTGTAGTGTTCTCTTTTGTCCTGGGACAAGTCTCATCAAAGCTTGTTCCAGAATGAACTGGGGAGGATCTCAGTCACTAGGTAAGGTCTGGAGTTCACATGATTTAATAATGGGCTCTTCAGTGTAGCTGAAACAATCTAAAAAGATCTGCTGACTGCAAGCTATATTTGACATTCAGAACTGAGGTGTGGGTTTCTAACGACTAGTAACTGCATAGCAAGTTACTCAGTCTTGGACTGATTGCACAGGCAACTTTTAAACAGAGTTATTTTTTTCATCTAAAAGATACTATACTTCAAACAAGACTCGCTCTGCATCTGTTGTGAATTACAATGTGTTTGGAATTAACCAGACAGAACCTGACATCTAACAAAAAAGAAAAAGACAGATTTTTGTTCTTAGAACTGTTTTAAATAAAAAGGTTCTTGTTCCTTAAAAGGCCCAACAACTTTGCATAACTGTTTGTACCTAGAAAGAAATTGAAGGTAAGGGCACTCACCTTCACTCGCAGTTTGTACGTACCAGGAAAAATGCGAAAAGCTGAATGTTTACAGTTATTTTCTCCCTAGTACAACATAGAATCCTGCCTAACATCATAATGAAAAAAACCCTTTTACAAAATTGAATCTTCCAGTTCTTCCAAGGGCAAAACTCCCAGATTATATAATAATCAAGGATTTTCAAAATACACTGTTCATACAACCACACAAACTCACTGCCACAGCCCTACTTCATGCACCATGTAAGAATTAGGCATATTTAGAAATATCAGACATTTGCAGCACATTTTTGCAAGGGCAGGGAGGAACCCAGAACAGATTTTTGTGTAGGCTTCCAGTAAAGAGCTTACACTGCCATTACCATAAATCACCCCAGAATATCAGCAGCGATATAGCATTTTTCATTAAAAGAATACTGCAGCTTCTTTCAGAAGGACGGCCGCTTGCCATTTCTTTTAGGTAATCAGATAGCCGTTAATTAATAAACCTGTCAGGTGAATCGTCCTGCTCCGGTCATCATTATCCATTCTGTAACAGAATCCTGCTATCATCACTCCTATCCACCTCATAGCTTCCAGCTCAATTAACTTAATGCTATGCAAATGAGAGGCTCTCCTCATCATTAGCTTATAGCCCACAAATGTTAATAACATAATTGGGCCTTCAACAGGGTAATTAGACACGATTCCTTCCATTAGTCTTACAAGGCTAATTATTGTTGATAGGAGAGAGGGGATGAGTCCCAGTGCTGCATGCAAAGAGGGGCATCTGGTTAAAGCAAATATAGACAAACCATCCACAAGGTAAAACAACAGTTGAGATCTATAGCAGGGTCAGATAGGGCTGGGGGGAAGGCAGACAGCATGTTGAGAAACTTTGGAACCACTGGAGCAATTCTCTACAAGGCAGGAACTAAAGCCAAATATTCAGCCTGAATATGGAGATCTCTACGCTCAGCAGTAAAACAACAAGATGCTTAATAAATCAGAGGAAGCTACTCCCAAGTTTTTGCAGATGGGACAATTTGGAAGCTGTACTGATCAAACTTCCTATGTTTGCAATGCAAATACACAGCTAAAGAAGGACATAGAAGAGACTTGAAGCAATTAATCTGTCCCTAGCTCTCCCTTGTCATTATTAGGAACTCTTCCTATATACTTGGCCTGAAAATCAGCTTAAATTGTGGTCACAAAAGTAGCAGCATTTACGAGAAGGTTAAGTGAAACAACTATTTTTTAACCTACTGCATCTTGATCTTTGGTCGGTTATATCCAAAGATCATACTGTCCTCTGGATCATTCACTCAGTGCATACCAGTGGGATACTAATCAGCATTCATATCCGAACAATATTAGACTACATTCTCTTTTTTTATAAATAATTTTTATCATGCGCAAAGCATGACAGTGGTCTTACTGAGCCCAGATATACAGCACATGTTAGAAAAGGCTAACATTTAAAAGTCTCTGCAGGATGGATAAATGCCTTATCAAAATCCATTTCAAGCCTTACAAAGGACAGAGTTCTGTAATACAGAATTTTGTAAACATAATGTATTTAGGGACAGAAAATATGATCCTTACACAGCACAAAACCACCGGGTCACCACTTCCACCTGAGCCAAAGGAAGCCAATTTAAGCGACGGTGATGAATACATTTACGTGGCTGCAGGTGATCCAGGCCAATAGAATTAGATCTGGTGCATCTGCCAGACATCAGGGATCATTCCTACACCTCTCCTGAAGAATAAGCTATGGCAGTATTCAGCTCTGCTCTCTTCAATTGCCCTGCACTTGCTAAATTTACTTACTAGAAAATTCTGAGCAAATATCTTGTTCCAAGGCAAACAGCAGTAAATCCACTGATGTTTTAATGAAGATTACACTTTCTAATCCTCATGGTAATGACAAACTAGTCTCCATTCAATATGCAATATTACTTGACAGTTTTAATCACCCAAGCCGTATTATATTTGCTACAGACTGATGCACTTGTCTTCCCAGACCTTCAGCTTGGAGAGTCTAAGCAGAGGAAGCAAAATGTCTGTTCTGCTGTTCTGCCTGTGGTTTTCAGTATGGGCCAATTTTGTCAGCCACCCTAGCTCCGAGTAACGGCTTACTCTGGGATTAGTCTCAGATCCAAAGAGACTTCTAAACCAGAGCACAGCTGCACAATCTTGCCCTAAGTTTTTACTCCAGAATTCCTGAATTCTAGTAATCATGGAGTTCAAAGGTAATGTACATTTGTAAATGTAGTTGCTCTAAAAGTACTGCCCCTGTGCTCTCAATTTCAGACAGCAAAGGCAGTAACAGATTTTCATAAACTCAGTTTTAACCTGTACAGATATGAGTGACCTTTCTACATTTACTCAGAATAATATTCAGCCAACTTTTGCTACCACACTGCTGAAGTAAATGGTAAGAGATCAATACAATGTGAGATGCTTGACAACACTGGACAGCCCTCCTTTTCCTATCATGCTTTCTCAGACATGAAGTGTCTCCATCCAGAGTTCTCACAAATGCAAAACTCTCAGCAGTTTTCTAAACATGTGTTCTCTTACCCAATGCAAATTAAAATGCTGCCACATCATTATATTTGAAGTTTTCCTTCCTCAGTTGTTTTTCAAGAGTTCTTCTGGTTCCAGTCCAATCTTGAAACCAGAAACAAAAAGCTAAATCCTACAAAATCAGACTTGCATGTATACAGTTCTTAAATGTATGTGAACTACTGAATTAAGGTAAAATTTTTGAAAATGACTGCTCTAGTCCATGAAGAACCATTCAGAATTGACAAAGCACATCATATTTTACCCTGCTGACATCAATCAGTGTTACATTCCACAAAATGCACTGATAGTGCACGACTGCATGCGGCTACATCTTGTCCTGCATACCAGCCTTAGCAAGCTTGTTAATTAAAAGTGATTCTATATCAACCAGCCTCAGAGCAGAGCTGCAGGATGGCCCCTCAGGTTCAGGGCTACAGCACACGAACAGCATTTGAATACTGCTGGATCCCAACCCAGAGAGTCAGGCATGGAGAGCAAGATGAACAGAGCACAAAGTGGGAGACACAATGGAACCCGCATCTGTGAGTTCAGTGAGCTCTCAGGAATGCTCTTCGGTTTTTAGTTGCACATTTTGGTCACCAAAGCAAAGAGGATTCAGAGGGGAAAAGCACAGGTTAGATGACTACTATTTAAATGGTAACACTTTCATTTCCCTTAACTGTTTCATTTCATTCCTTAAACGAAAGTTGTGTCTCAGGTGAATGCCTTGAATAACCTTTGTTGATTTGTAGAGATTAGTACCATGAAGTTGCCATTGTGAACTAGGATTTTAATACCCTGGCTCTTCTTTCAGGCAGTTCTCAAATCTCCTCTCAGAACAACATATTTTCCCCTGACAAGATGGAAACATGCAAGTTCCCCATACTAACCACAGGACACCTTTAATCTCAGCTTCCTGAGTAATATGCAAAAGGTTTTCAATGCAAATATGTGACAACTTGGTTAGCTGGTTCAGTAAAAATCTTCTGTTTCTTCCAGGAACTAGAGACAATCTCAAATAATAATACCCCACAGTAAATAGCTTTTGTCTGTAGGGATGCAAGCCAGTCCTTAGCCCTGAAGTGACTGAGAGCATGTAAGGACACAGGACTCTCGTGTAGCCAACAAAATCAGGCCTTCTTGGATCTTGACTCTTTCCAAAATGTCGCCTGATTTAGCTAGCTCCTTCCAAACTGCAGAGCCGAGTATTCAAACAGAAGGTTGCCTGTAATGTTGAATCTGACACCATTTAAAGTTCTTGGACTCTTCCAAGATTCAAATACTATCCCATGTCACCTTGTTCAAATTGCTGCTGCCACACAGGCATCTAATTTTGGCAGCCAAAGGAAGAGCTAGGAGCTCTACCTTGCAAATGTGGATACTTGATGGCACTTTGTGAAGAAGCACTGAAAGCATTAACATTAAGCCCAGTGCTTTCACCGTTTCACTGTATCTCTGTTCCCATGTGGAGAAAGCAGAGACATTGCTGGTTAGGTTTGCCTTCACTAAACCTTGCTACCATTGCCAAAGACATGAAAAGTAGATCAAACTCTACTACTTTTAGAGTTTTCTGTCTTTCTCTCTAGTTAGGTTTTGAGTTCAGAAAGGTAACCTTGATACCAGTCGCATCTTCTGGGAAAAATGATTTCAACATAAGGGCAATCAGGATAGAAAGTCTTCAAGTTTCCTAATGTGTCCTCATTTGCGAGAGGTAGCTACTGCAGAAAAATATCCCTCCTTTCAGCAGCAAATACAATGAAAGTATTATGCATCTGGTTTTGGGTTCTTAAAAAATAAAAATATTGACTTAGAAGTAGAGGCTTTTCTTCTCCCTCTTCCTGGAGACTTTGGAAGCTTGCTGAGATCAGAGATCTCCTTAATTCCTGTATCCAGGATTTCGCTAAACAAACCAGCCATCAAAAGGAAATTGTACGAGGTAACTTCTAAAAATAATACCTGCCTCTCACAACTGAAGCCAAATATACCTCCTATTCTTGTTGGAGCAGAATAAGAAACAAGAAGTGATGCTTGTGACAGCAAATGCAGCATCCTACAGAAATCCCATAGAAGGATTTTAAGACTGCATTTGATGTTTTGCTATTGTTGGCTCAAGATGCACATTAATCCCTTTCTCCAGGATAGAAAGGCTCTTATGGTACCAATATAGGTCAGGCAGAATGTGCAGCAGAAGTGACATAATCTTTTTATTGTAATCATCCAATTTTCTATCGGATTATTTAATAGCAATAGCTTCTATTTGGATTAGTGTTATGAGGGAGGAGAGAGCACAATCTACTAAGGACGAGAGGGAGAACGGAGAATAAGGATTCTCCACCAATGGCCAAACCTCAGATATCTGCTTAAGGAGCTGCTTCCGTCAGATTACTGTAGGGCAAAAGACGGCGTGTGCAGCTTTTGGCACTACATGTGGAGAATTAGGGGTGTCTATCAAGTAGCCCGTGGGTGTGACTGCTTGATAGAACCTTCACGCCAGAGCAATGTATACCTTCTTATGCACAGCTGTTACACACAAGGTAGTGGGAGTGTTCCTGATGTATTTTGTCCATTATGGAGTGCCCAGCGATGCCTCTTGCAATAGAGGCAGATCAGGAAACAAAGGTAAATGACAGTTAAAATATTGTGAATGAACAGGGTAAGTCTCAAAACAGTTGCATCAAGAGATAACACGACGACTGAATTATTGTAGCTTGGAAAAGGCTACAGGGGTAGCAACTGTGGATTAAACAGATCCCACTCACTCAGTGAAGCAGACGAGTCATTCACCAGTCCAGACGAGAGGAAGATTTGATAACTGTGCTCAGTAAGCACAATGTGTAATGGATTTTGGTTGGGAAATAAACTTATAATTCTTATCAGTTGGCCAGGGTGTTCTGCTCCCTCAGAGCATGACTATGTGTGCACTTACTGTATAGTCAGCATAGCTAAGAGGGTGAGTGCCTCCACTGGGGTGGGGAAGACAAATAAGAATTCATCACCTAAAATACATTTTCCAAAATACATTGCTATTTCATAAGCATACCATTGACCTCAAGAAGATCCTGCCCCTTTAGCTCCCACTGTCTTGCCCCTTAGTTTTTACTGAGCCAGTCAGTCTGACTTTGAACACGTGAAGGAGGAGGAAGCAACTAGCTGAGATGGGAGAACTGATGTGCAAAGTGATAATAAAAAGGAGACCAATTAGCATTAGTGAAGACAACAGTCAATAAACCAGCAATCATAAAATGGCTCTGGTAAGAGCGAGCTGCTTTCTAATCAGAAGAGACAAAAACCAAGAATGATTGAAGCAGAGAATTGGTCGGCCTATTATTTTTACTACTTTCTTTATAAATTAAGCCAAATCCTACACAGGTCACTTGGACTTTTCCTACTGTTTCTCTTTCTCCCTGGTGAAGGCAAATTTTATCTTACTGATCTAGTACCTTGATTACCACATCATTTTTCTTTTTTTTTTTTTCCCCTGAAAATAAGGAGAAAATAAGAAGATATAATTATAACATTTCTTCTTTGTTACTCATCAGATTTTTGTATGCCATCAATTAAAAACACATCTACTATAAATACGCAATATCCATCATTTAAATTAGGCCAAAGTTTTAAAAATGCCCTGTAAGATTTTTCCATGTCAGAATAATTCAATCACTATTATGTTTCCTTGATGCAACTATTTTGGGACTTAGCTTGTTCCTTGATAGGATTTTAATTAAGTCATTTACATTTAATTTCCAAATATGTAGCTGTTAGAGAAGGCAGCATGGAAATGAAAAGACAAAATAAACCTGAAGACAGCCAATCTTTAACAAAAAGATTTCTGATATAAAAATGAATCTGAGGAATACATATTCAGTGATAAATATTCCAGTCCATGTCTGGTAAACTCTCAGATAATGGCAGCATGGTAGGGTCACTGGGGTTCTATTAGCTCAATTAATGAGGAGTAAGATAAGGCTAACATCTAGCTCTTCAAACGGCTAAAAAATAGAGCTGATAGTAATGGAGTTATTAACCTTCGCCAGCCATTGAATTTTGCTGCTGATTCAAACTCCATTTCCTAGTTCAGGCCTCCATTAATAGGCTGTTTATTATCCCTAATCCACATTGGGATCAGCTGCAGAAATATGAAAGCCCCATGTAAAGACCAAATAGTAAAAAAACCCGAAAAAACACCTTTTTTTCTTCCATTCTGATTTTTCCCTTTTCAACATATTCATAGATTCTACCTTAGAAATCAGGAACTTCATTATCCTAAACTGTTTGAATACAGGTTCTTAGCAGTGTGACGAAAAAGAAGCTTTAAATATATTATGTAAAAAGATGACATAATCGGGGTACACCCACATCGTTTTGAAGACCAAATAAAACACTGCTGGAAAACTTGCACTGGAGAAGCTAGTGCTGTTTATTGTCTCTACTGGGAAAGAAAAAAAAAATAATATTGGAAAAATGGGTATTTGAAATATATATGTATTGTTAGGTCAATCCTCAAGCTCATCCCCCCCTCGCCCAGCTTTGTCTGTCCACCTGTTGTATTGTTTGTAGATACTACTGTTATACAATTAATCAATACTGAAATGCAAAATAATTGATCCTGGATTCAGATCAGATGGGAAAAAACCAAAGGAAATGATGGAACAGAGCAACTGGGAATCCCAGGATGCACTTAGCAGCAGAGCCCTTCGGCACAGACGGAAGGGCTTGCTTTCTCAGCTTGAGAACTCCAACCCCAGCCTGGCTACAAGTTTAACTACAGAGATCTTGAGTTAGAGGGTCTTTAGGCTCCTGGCTGAGTTTTTACACAGCTGAGATTTGTGACACTTTGTGATTTTCCAGTGTCTTTTCAATGAAAGACACATGGTATAGTTACCACAGTTTACACACACAAGACATTCTTCCAAAATCTATGACAACATCATCTAGTAGAATATCAGCAATTAAGAATAATGTAGTTAAGATCAAAATAAAAAAATGTTTATGGCAATATATGTACATCTAGTACACAGTGCTACCCTCAAAACTGAATGCAGTTCTGGTTGTCCCAGCTTAGAAAAGAAACAGAGTAATTAGTGAAGGTAGAGAACAGGGCAATAGGGAGATCAGAGGAGTGAAATTACTTTTGGGAAAGGAAAGGACAACCAGACCCAAGGTTCTTTGCCTGGGAAACTGATGACTGAACAGGCGTATACAAGAGGCTTATAAAATCAGGAGTGTTAGGAAAGCATGACAGGGAACTCTTATAACTGTGTTTCAATAGAAGAAAGGAACCTGGAAAAAAACACTGAATATTTTCATATGACACCCAGTGAAAATGTAAAACTCCTTTCCATACGATTTGGTGGAGGCCAGAAGTACAGTGCGTTGAAAAAGAGACTATAAAGTCAAGGAAAATGGGCTATTAGACAGTTGTCCAGATGACCCTCTGGCTCAGGGAAGCCTTAAACTGCTGATTGCCTTAAGCTGGCCTGGAACCAGCAGACAGCTGGTCATGAACCAACTGAAGCTAATGACAAGAAATACAGAACAGATGACACTGTTGCTGCTGAATCTTATTTTAACTGTAAGTTTAGGAGAGAGCAGAAGGGGATAAGAAAGATTTTGCTAGATATTCAATACAGTTTTCTGTATATTAGACCTATCAATGACTATACTATATATTCCCTATTGTTGCTCAAGCATTAACAATAAAAAAAAGCTAAAATAGCTATTTACACTCATTTAGATAAGGAACTGAATTCAGTCCTTTGCATTAGTAGTTCTGAGCTTCAGATGCCAACCTGTAATTGTATTTGGAGTCCCACTTACCGTAGACACTAAGTGGTTAATGGTGTTCTTTTACTAGATAGCTGAGAGACCACTAATAGATTCAGCTTCTTATTTGCCCTAAAGGCTGCCACAGTTCAATACGATTAGGATCCTGTCCACTTAAGCAGTAACTGCTTCACACGGAGGAACATAGAAAGCAATACATGTCTTCTCTGACTACAGAAAGAGCAGTTCTGTGGTAGACAGGTTTTGTCTGATATAGCCAGGTTTTCTGTACCAGCCTGTAAGCAAACCTTTGCTTTACCACCAATTCTAATTTAAAGAAAACCCTGTACCTCGCTTTTTCAGTGGAAAATGAATTATTTTCCTTTTCATTCCAGGGCAGTTCTTTGGATGCAGTGGCTGATGCTGTATGAGGTTTTTTTATTATTACATTTTAACAAACTTTATAGCCCATTTTGTTTGTTTTCAAATAACTTTATTTTCCTTCTTTTCTACCATCAATTACTAGGTTTGTTTTTCTTTCCACAAGATGGAGGAGTCAGGAGACTGATCCTGCTCAATGCTGTGTAATTTAGTATTATGTGTACTAGCTTTATGAGGTAGGAGTCAGATAAAACATAGTATTTGAACACTAACCATTTATTAGCTCTAAGGAATAGATTTATGACTTGACAAGCAGACAATAACTCTGTGTTCTGATCAGCCAAAGAGGTCTACTTTGAGTTCAAAACACAGAGTAACATACTCTTTCACAAATAATTTTGTTTACTGATGTGACTAGATTTTAATAATAAACTTGATATATATGTAAATTTATTTTAATCTAATTTCATCAACAGAGCCCTCCTAAAAATGAGGCTTTGTAGATTGTTCTGTGTCTGATTTATAGATTTCTGCATCCTATTCCCAGATTGATTTCAAGGCTATAATTCTATCAGGTTTTTCTCCTGATGTCAGAAACACCACCTCTGCAGATAGTGTTTTATAACTAGCATCACAACTGAAACTGAATTACTGCCCTGCTATCCTATGCTGCAATATGTCCTTTTGTTTATAATCACCCTCTCTCCCTTATATACCTACTACTTCAGTTTCATGGAAAACATCAGCTCCAAAATCAATCAGGTAGCACAATGTCTATTTTCGTCCCTAACTTCAACCCCCATATAAAATAGTAGAGGCCATATTCTTAGCTCAGATATAAATGTGCACAGCTCTTTAAAGAAAAAGGAAGCTGAGAAAATGGATCAGTGCCAAATTTCCACACGTACAATTTTCTAATGAGTTGTTCTTCCTCACTTGATAAAGTCTCGATCCTATAAAGGAGCACATGGCACACATTTGAGTGTTCACTCAGGTACTCAGATACACATTTAGGGACTCAGGACCCACTTTCTAAATGCACATAAAGAATAACCCACGGAAAACGTTATTTAACTGAATCTAGCACAAGTTTCGTGACTCTTTCTTCCTTTTTTAATGAAATGGATTCCTGTTTAAGGTGTATTTTGTCTTACTTTTAATAAACAAAGCTACTGCTGCTTTCACATACTTTCATTTTGAAACCCGCATAGCATGACTGCTAGCTCCCTCCCTTTTCACTCCCCTTTTTCTCTCTCCAACTCCGTCTTACCCTTTTGCACCTTTCCACTGTACCCTGTATGGGGTGGGGGGGATTGAGGGCAGCCACACAGAAGATACAGGAAGAGTAACTTTGCCAACTTCACGCTTATGTGGGTAATACACCTTTTCCACTACTAGTTTTTAGATAAGAATAAGCTTCCTGGAAGCATAAAGACAACAAATTTCCAACATATTTGGAGTGGCCACTGTGTCAGCCAGTAGCATGGACTGAATCAGGAACCCCTGGAGGGGAATGGAATAGCCTCTCCGCTTTGACGAGTACACCAGTATTTCAAATCCTCACCACCCTTAGACCAGCTGTAAAGAGTAACTCCATTTTATTTGCCTGGCAGTCATAACAGTTCTCTTTTGATGCTCATTTCTCTCATATTACATTTCTGAACACTTCATTATAGCTCAAATAAAATATAATTCTCATGTTGTTTTTAATTATTTCACAAAACCCAAAAGTCTCATAATGAGCTCCTTGCAATACTAATATATTTCCATGATATTATGCCAATGCCAAAGAAAGAAGATGTAGATCCCCCTCCTCCCGCTGCAAATAAAATACACCTTCTGATATAATCCAAACGTTAATCCATTTCTTATGGTTTGCCTTTAGAGGCAACTCAAATAAATAACCAGAAGAACAAACCTCTTCTCTCTCCCACAGTTTGGCCATCTGGAGGATTTGTAAGGCCAGTGCTCTATTTCCTACTCTCCAGGAGCAAGACCCCTTTCTAGCTATGGAAGGAATAAATAAACAAGATGCAGCCTATACAATGTCAATAAAGACCTGTATTTTTCCGTAAACAAATTTTTCATGTATGTAGTGCCTTGATTGCTAAGTTTATATCTTACCTGTTTGGAATAAAATGTGATTTTTGCAGCTGTTCTCCCTGCTCTATGTCTCTTGGGAAGCCAGAAAGCACCCACCCTTTGGTCATGCAGTCTAGTGCGTTTAGGCGTTCTGCCAGGATCTTCACAACAAGGTTGTCTGGGACTGCAAAGGATTAAAAAGATGATATTTATTTTGTACGCTGAGTCTGCAAGTAAGCTACTCTTCTGGTTAGACTGCTACAGGAACTAAAACACAAAGAGTTACTTGTGTTTACGATGGATTCATTTTGGAGAGAGGAGTTACTGTTGACTGCATATTTACTGGGCTATCACAGAACCCCCAAACTCCTAAGGAACTGTAGGACTAAAGCAAAGTATTTGGTAAAAACAGATGCCTACATAATTTTGCAACGTACTTTTTCTCTCAGCCGTACTGGGCTGATGTCACAATGAAGTGTGTGACATAATCTTATAAAAATGCAAAAATAATGACCTGAGTTGTGTAAAAGAAATCCTAAAACAAGAAAGAAATTTCTGTAGCATTCTGTATGTAACTTAGCAGATGATAATGGTTCTGCCACAGCAGGCTAGGTGCAATATTTCTCCAGTTTGCCCAAAGGCTTGAAGCTTTTATAACTGAAAATAGATTTCCAAAATGTATTTCAACTACTGTAATTACTGCATTGATGACTCCCTAATTTTAGAGATAAAAGTTCTCGTTCATCTATTATTATTTTTCTTTAGGGCAAGAGAGAACATCAGCAAGATGCTGACTGGGATTACAATTACTATGCAGCTTTTAAAATCCTATTCAATGGGACACAGTGGCAAGGAAGTAACCTGCATATAGCCTTCATAAAGCAAAATATTTCAGTCGAGATACTTAAACTTCTGTACCTTGTAATGTTTTCTTTTTACAGAAAAATTAAATTGTTAGGTCCAATAAGAGTGGCTATAAATTTTGCAAGGACTCTTGCAATGTGCTGGGTTTAGTGTCAAATAACCATAAAGAAAGGTCAGCAAAATCACCTCAAGCTACTTCCCAAAAAAGCAGCCAGAACAATTTTCAAGAAGCAATGAGAGTGCCTTCTCTTTATCTGTACAGTATGTCTAATACACTGTTGCCTCTACTGGAAACAAGCAATAAAAAATGCTACATAAATCCACATCATGGAATGCTGATGTTTTGATACTCACCCTGCCACTGCATCCGCATCCAGAAATACAACAACAAGTGCTTGTAGGAGAGCATACACGTCAGATTTCTAACAATGCCACTCGCTTTAGGACTACCTGACAGGAATGCGCCGATATTTTAGTAGAGTGTATTATTATCAGTGCACATTTATAACCTGGGTACAAGCAGGTTTTAAACCACAATAACAGAATCCACTTGCTTCCTGAAATTTAACATTTCCTAAAGACTTACACCTCTACCATGAAATTCATTACTTTCCTTTAAATAATCAAATTACTGAGTTTACAGAATTGGAATCAGGATTCAATGTACTAGCAAAAAGGGAGGAAAACCACAGGGAATTAATTAGAAAACAGATTAGTCTATTAATTGAGGATACCCACTTCACATTATAAAAAAAAAAAACAAGTTAAGGAGAGTAATATTCTCCATCTGCTGAAAGAAAAAAGGAATGGAATAAAACCAGATACCTGACAGAGAGAAAAATGACAATGCAAAACTAGGCATTCCATTAAAAATAGGATTCATCAAATTAACTATACAATAGTGCAGCAGCAGGAAAAAATGTTAGACAAATGATACTTCTCTAAGACCTGAGCTGCAGGCAGGCACAGAGGGGATAACAGAAGAATTTCAGTGCTCTTTGCAGGGCAGTTCTCCCTATCCTCCGGGGTACAAGACCTAATGCAAAACCAAGACTTCCCAGTAGAAATAAATAAAAAAAAAAAATCCTACCTTCTCTTTCCCCAAAATATATTCCATACAAAGACCAGTGGAATTTTCCTGGTAATCCTGAATTTTTGGCTGCAGCACTAAACTTTCTGTCTTGACACATGTTATTTTATCATGATTCCTACTGGAATCATTAACATGGATTTACAAAGATGCTAAACTGAAACATTTTCAGAATGCTTAAAGACAGTTTTGAAAGGGATTTGAATGAAACCTACAAATCTAAGAGTAAAACTGGACTAAGGTAGGATTCTGCTGGAGCTGACGTTCCTGTGAGAGGAACAGGCAATCAGGGCAGAGGCTGAAAGCCCCAGGAATGGCACAGAGAAATGAGCATGTACACTGTGCTGTCAAGCTTCCAGCAGATTGTAGGAGATTCTTCAGTTCCAGGGGCCAAGTTGCTTCCGTCCTGCATATGGGAAAGAGAAACACTG
>Ga0181612_109747_pt1 | contig 14205 bp, 6 predicted proteins | sample HoacroProtozoa21_FD_119630 | JGI IMG/M metagenome (GOLD analysis project Ga0181612, IMG submission 119630) | Hoatzin crop microbial communities from Cojedes, Venezuel. Combined Assembly of Gp0051906, Gp0051904, Gp0051908
AGTTTAGGAGTTTCATTCCAAAACCCCAGTCCAAATACAGTTTAAAATGCTCCTTCCCCCCCCCCCCCAAAAAAAAACCATAATAATCTTATTATAACATTTTACAGAAATGTATTCATTGTGATAACTTCAAAGTAATAACACGCAAGTGACATCTTATTTAAAAGTACTGTTTATGTTTATACAGTGTTCAAAAAGTTTTTATTTAATGCAACAATTCAGTTGAACCTGCTGAATGAAACAATCCGAGATCAAGTCAAATATAGAAAATACTATAAAATTGATCTTTTTTTCACTTTTTGGATTAATTTTGAAGATTCAGTAGATTTCTTGTCACTTGACATATTATTTGCCTTTATTTATTAAGCATGCCTAGCTCTTGCAATTTAAGTTTTGATTTATCTAGACTCAGACCCAGATATTCCATGTCTGGACCAGTATCCAAGCCATAGATTTTTCTGTACTACTGCTTTGTAGGAGCAGGTTAATTTTTTCAGAATTCTGTGGAGTTCTCTCCAAAGACAAGCTGGGGAAAAAAAAAAAAAAATCCCAAAAGGGCAGAAAAACATTTTAAAAAGTCAAAGTAAAGTTTCTCCAGGATAATAGCAGAAGCTGATCTGCAGTATATAGAAAGAAAAACTTTTTAGAAGAGTTACGAAGGAAGGAAAGAGAAATACTATAGGTCCCATGTTATCTGCATTTTTTTTACAGTAGATCAGTAAGAAAAGACACAACACTACTAACTCTGATCCCTAGTCTAGATTGTACCCTTTGTTCTCATTCTCTGCTCTCATAGACAAGATTTACTTCTCCTGTTGCAAAAATAGTACCAGTCCATAAACTTAACCTTAGAAAAACAGAAGTCCTTTGGGATTAGTTCAGCAGAATCCAAGTCCCTTCTTCACTTAGTGTTGGGATATTCTGTTTATTTAAAAGGTCAGACTCATAGCTCCTACTAGGGGTTAGAACCAGGCCCTAGATGTACAAAGCAATCTTCTTCAAGGATTGAATTAGACAATGGGTAATTACAGAGTCTTTTAAGCCATTATTTAACCCAATAATTCTGATTGTTTAAATAGAACTTGGCTGAGAAGATAGACTCAAATGCACCAAGAGTACACAACCACCTCATTTTACATTATTTTAAAATTACATCCTGTGACAAGCACCTACCAAGACAAAATTATTATATTCTGAGATGTTTTGATGAGATTAAGAATGCTAAGAATGAAAACCCGATTTTTTAAATCTTGAGATTCTAATCAAACAGCCCCTCCACAGATGCCACTGCAAAAAATTTAAATTTTTTTTTAATCACACACATGCCTGTCTTGATATTTCCAAAGTCCCAACAACTGACCTGTCTGGATTCCCCCTAGGAACTTTTTATCCGTATTACATCTTCTTTGTAATCAACACTGAGAAATGTCACTTTGATTAAACACAATTCTGAATGGCTAAGACCAGAGTACAATAAATTCTCCAGAGCTATCTTTCAGACCAACTGATTGCTCTCCAGTCTTAATCCCCTGGAGTCTTATTTAATCAGAACGATGTTGCTAATTAAGGATTAAAACTCAGAATAGAGTAAAAAGGAAGGAGGGTTTTTTTTCCTCTGCTATGGGCAGGTCAAGGAGGCAGAATCTGCTCTAAAGAACTAAACAGTCTCATCCACCTTTGCTAAAGCTGCCTTATTCACTGAAGTTTGGATTTAATTCATGTTGCTTTGATATTAACATAATTGGAGGAAAAAAGAATAGCCAGGAAATCCATTTCCAAAGCAAGAGAGAGCTGATTCACCAAGATCTTAAACTGATTCTTCAGCTTTGCATTGTCAATATGCAAATATGCTCAGTTTTGATTTTAATAACTGTGCATGTACAGCGAAAGAAGAGAAAAGAGGGCAGGTAAGGACTTATTTCACTTTGCCTCAGAGCAGGAATCTGAAGGCTCCGACTGCAATTTCTTTGATCCTTAGTCCACAGTTTAACCAGAAGGTATAGGTGAATGTATGTAGTACTCGGTATGGTGCTACACAAATGGTAAATAAAGGCAAACATGTAATAAAAAATGATGACCTCTCTGACACACTAAGCTATAAATAGTTAATACGAAAAAAATTGAATTTTAAGAACAGTTTTAGGAGCAATTTCTCCTCAAAGTTTTCTTAAACACTTTTAAATACTCAGACAAATACACACATCAAGTGGTTTATATGATGCTAAAACTTCAGAGCTGAAACAATACACCAGATGCCTGCCACTTAGCTTAGCAATTACAGACTACTAGCAACCCCTAGTTCCAGCAAACCAGCAGACTCTGCTGCTTACAGTCATTGCTAAAAACTTACTGTGATGTAAATGCTAGTATTTCATTGAAGTTACATAGGGGGTAACAGCAAAATACCCTAAAACGATAGCCATGTTAAACATAGAAAACAAAATGGAATATGTTGTTCTAACAGCAACTACATTGTCACGTCTTTGCCCATTTGGGCAAACCAGTTCATCCTAATTCTGACTAAAAATTTCTGTAGGAGGCCGAAATAGACGATCACCTACTGGTCCTAGGAAAAAGAAAAATTTAGGAAAAGTTTCTACAGGAACTCTTCCAAAATTTAAATGTTTTGCAGTTAAAAACAAAACGTGAAACCCACCATCTGTAGAATGTGCCTTGTAAGACAGCAGCAAACGTCAAGGAAATGCTCTATTATCCCCAACAGATATTTAGCTGACATTAAGTTACCAACCAGTTGAAAAAAGAAAGAAGTTCCTTCGGTCCACAGTCCTCGAGGTTGTATGCACTTAACGGACAAACTATAGCTCTGACGCCTCCTATTCCCAGACTAGCTGTGAGTAGTGCAAAGTAGAATACTATTTTCTGCTCCCTTTTGGTTAGTGTGTGAAGAATATGTCGTCTGTCAATGTAAATATCTTCAAAGGGGAATGCCACAACAGGCAATAGGGCTGTGCCTGGAATTGGAAAGAAAAACATTATTTGAAATTGATTAGAATCAGAATGATGAGTAAGATTTATATGTTTTTTTAAGCAGTTATGTTGAAAAGGCAGGTGAAAAATCAAAGATACACAACAGAGGAGTACAAAGAGGGAGAGTCTTGATTCTGTAGAGAGGCAGAACCTTTCTGGCTGTCACTATATATAGCAAGGCAAGACCACTAAGAGCCTCCAAGAAAGCAATCTTCCTCTGAAATGCTTGTAAGGATTCAAGTTCTTCAATCAACTGAAGAGCTCGCTCTGGAAATGTAGCTCTTCTCACTGGCCTTCCCCATTGCCTGTGCATAGAGGGCAGCAGCTCTCAACTGGCCAGGCGGGCACCAGTTAAAACAAGTAGCTCCACCTCAGGAACCACAGATTAACTAAGACAAAAGCCCATCCCATCGTGGAGTGTAGCCTTTTTTTGCATCTTCTTTAAACCCCAGAAATCTAGTGACAATCCTAATTTAACACACAAATTCTCAAAACTTTTGTGGGAAGATTCCTTTTTTCTGCTGCAGCTTCATGGAAAATACATGATTTTCAGAAACTTTACCTATAGAAGCACTGCCATGAATTGCATTTACCACCTCTAGTCTGCAAAGCAACTCTTTCAGACTTAATCAGCTACAGATACTCCAAGTTGTAATTGGAAACAAAACTCAAAAAATACTGATGTGTCAACAACGCCAACATTAGCTATGGCTGAGACTGCGGTTGTGCGTCAAACCCCAATGCGTCAGGAATGTTTAATAATCCATCTTCAAAAAAAAAAAAAATTCGGGTTAAAACAATACCTGACCAAACAAAATTACCTTTAAGGCACCAGTCTTCTACTTTAACATACGCATTGAAAAGTCAAGTGGCAGAAGGGGATTCCAAACAACAAGCCCATGGGACAGACAGTGGAACATAATAGCAATCATTTTTCCAGGTTGCTCGCACAATGGTTTTGCAATTAGCTCGAGAATATTTCAGGAATGACTGATTTTTTCCTTACTTTGTTGCATGTCTGAACAACAACGTGGCTGGCTATTGCAGAAATCAGGCTTGCTAATGTTGAACAACTGGTCCAAGTACAAAGTATTTCTACCAGCTTAGTTTAAGTCGACAGAATAATCACCAGCTGTGAGATGCACTAATTGCTACAGAACAGTCATAGTTAGTTTGAACAGTGCTTTTACATAAAAGATCTCCAGAATAACACATGGGGAAGATTCAGAATGTGCTAACAGAAAGTAGGCTCTCAATACAGGTATTAGGATATAACTTCTCTACTTAAGGCAAGGTTTGTTTACGCCAGTATGTGCTTAAATACATCTTTCCCTCTTGTCCAAATACAATAGTCGTATACTTTTACATACAATAAAATCTGACTGCCAACAGCTGGGAAACAGTTTCCGAGCTCTCTCTCTGACTAAAGCCTTGCATTTGCCCCAAACCTTCTATGCTTGTTAAAGGGACCGATTTTAAAAGTCGAGCATCCACGTTCTGAATAGCTAAGGCACCTTAGAGGAGTCAAGTTTATGCACCAACTATCCACAAGATGTACATGCAAACATTCCTTATTTTTGTTCAAAGCACTGTCTCACAACAGCACGTAGGCCAAAGTACTGCAGTGCATTTTGTAGAGGAGGAACTAAGTAACTGGCTGCTAGAGAAGGTGGCCACGAGGCTGAAGGAAATTGTTAGATTTCAAACACAATGCTCAGTAACGCGTTTCTGCAACAGAGTTACTATACTACCAAATAGTCACCAGGGTGTCACCTACCTAGGAAGTGCAGAAACATGCAGACGCAGACAAGCTTGATCCTCCCCACGAGGCATTCGGCAAGCCAACCAGCCAGCACCGGCGTCAGCATGGAGGTGCCCACGAAGCACATATTGACAATGGCTGCCTGGTAGTTGCGATAGCCAAGTTTGACAGTGCAGAAGAGGATCATGTTGCAGACAATGCCAAAGAACGTGAATCTCTCACACAGCTCCACCAGCAGCACACAAATAGCCTCTTGGAGCTTCTTCTCAGACTGAGATAGGTTTCCAGCACGGTTGCTTCTCCCAGGTAACGGTCTTTGCTCCTTAGCAGCAGCGTGGTTCAGAAGTTGCTTCTCTTGCATCTCTCTTCTGTCTGCACCAGGCATGCTTGTCTTTTTTGAGTACAACTGAGTACAGCAACTTAAGTTACAGGTACACTTCTGTTCTCTTCCACTGTAATTAGCAAACTGGTAAGACTCTCGTTTTGAATTCCACACTTCACTACTACAATTTCTTAGGGCACCTGTCACTTTTGTGACATTACATATAGGATCAAAGAGTATATATTAAAAAAAAAAAAACAACAAACAAAAAAACAAAGAGCTCTATCAACATTTCAGCTTCTGAATTTCACAACACTCAGGAACTCAATCTGTTTATTTAATTACCCCATTAAGGGGTGAACAAGATTTTTCTCCAGAATTATATTACCTGTTGAATTATGTGAATCCAATACAGTATGTGCAACTCTATCTATATGTTAAAGATAAAGGTTTAAATACACAGGGAAGCTAACATTTTCATCAGAATACAAATAACAGATCGAGAAAATAATTTGGTTAAAATAATCTTATACTTTAATTAGGCAACAAGTGAAAAAATGCAAGCAGAGATAAAGAGAAGGTGGGTTTTTTTAAGATTAACAATATCTAATAATTATTACATTTCTTGTTATTTTTGGTTGAAATTCAGATAAAGTTAATTATAAAAATAAGTAATGCTACTATATTTAAGTTAGAAAAGCGAGTTTTAACAGAAAATAAGTTGAATGTATTAGCAAAAAAAAAAAGCAATCCAAAAGCAAGCTCAAGCAGAACTGTTTCCCTAGCCAGATACTGTGCCACAGCTACAATGCATCATAAGGGGCAGGGACAAGGCAATGGGCTGTCTCATATCAACCAAAAGCAATCACCAGCTTGAAAATAAATTAGGAAGAGCCAAACTTACAGTACTTTATAATGCTCCTGATGTCTTATCCACAGAGGAGTTTGCAGGTTTCCCAGATCAGTTTCTCCATTTTGTTGAGCTCCTTAATATCGCCAACACCTGTTCAAAGCACTCCCAACCAAGAATAAGAAGCATTCTGCTTTTATTTTTCACAAACACAAATGCATGCACATGTTACAAGGCAGAGGTAAATCAGGCCTGCTTCTCTGAACAGAGCTCTCCATGCCTCAGGTTGCATTTTTTGAGACATAGGCTCTGCTGTTTCCATCTGTCCGTGTAACTACTCAAATTTTGCCTCTTCCAATCTATTTAGTATATGAGAACTCCTACGTCCCAAAACAAATGTACAATAATATATAACCAGTATGGATAAATCTAGATTCCAAGATTACCACCACAAAACAAAAAAATCTCTGAATGTTACTGTCAAGTTTTGGTTTCCTTCCCTAGCTCGTTTCTAAAGCCACTGTGACTTACACACAAAGCCTAGAAGCTCTGAAGCTTAGATTTAAGTAGTAATAGATTGCTTCCTAAAATAATTCTGAAATACATTTCTTCTAATCTAGTATGAGTCTAAAGCAAGAAACCAGACACCAAAGAATTTATAGTTTTCAGAGACATCCAGTTAGGGATGAAAAAAGCTGTGACTTGTAGCATGCCAAAAACTACTTCTGATCTATCATAATTTGGACAAAATAACCAGAGAAATCCAAATTAGAAATGACTTGTAACTCAGCTTAGCTTCTCCATCACAGCCTAATGAAGCCACTCTCAAATCGAAACAGGAGACACAATAGTATTTTGACTAAAAGGCCTATATATCTCCTATTGCATGAAGATACTGTTATCTAACTGTTCATAAAGAGGGCTTTTTTTTTTTAAGGAAATATGACCTTATTTTACAACCAGATAGAAAACATCAGGGTAAATACATTCTAGCTCCCATAGATCTTTCAACATAAAATAGTCCCTTTACTTAAACTTTTTTTCTTTAAATAGAGCAAAGTTTACCTGTTCCCATGGGTGCTAGCAATTCAAAGTGAATCATATCATGGGAACTAGCTGGGATGGCTGTATCTTAGTCCTCATGTGGTTTCATTTACCCTAATTTTGGGTTACAAGCTAGGAAAAAGAAATGACTGGCTGAGCCTTCTAAATACCACAGAAAGCAGGAGGTGGGTGATTATCATTGTTGCTTTTGAATTGCCTTTGCATGCGACTAATCTGGGTGTGGTGGTTATGCCAGCTACAGATCACAATCAGTAAATGAGTTAACACGCTCAATGCCATGAGAATATACAACTTCATGCCACAATATGACCTTTATTTTCTTTTTTTTTTTTTAATCAATTCTGCAGCAATTATAGGTGGTCTATCTAATTCTTTGATGTGGTTTTAGTTGAATTCTAGTTGAATCACCTGGCATTTACTTGGCTTATTCTTCACACACAAGGTAGTAGGACTGCATAAAGCCAGATAAAAAACTCTATTATTTGTATTAACACATGTAAAGCTGTATATACACTGAAGCAGCTAGAAATAGCTGCACCAAATAACTGTTATTTCAAAATCCAGCCCTTCTTCTGGCAGTACCTCTATCTGCCAGTAAGGACTTTGTATTTTTTTTAAACAAATCTTCTTTAAAGGACAGTCAGATCCTGCAGAAAGGTTCATAAAAATACTTGCTCTCAAATGACAATGTCAGCTCACTAGAGGTCTGGCCATTAATAAAAGAGTTGCTATTTGATAGCCTATCAACCAAGGCAAAAGGTTACTTCTGCTCGTACTGGAACCTACAAATTAGCATTAGGCAATGAATTAAGCTGGATAGGTTGTAACTGAAATTTTCTCTTAATTTTCTCTGACAAGTGACAGTTGCTGTCAGTGTTATTATATTTATACATATATTATGTTTATTGAAATTGAAGAGGCAGACCTTCAGTGTCCAGCACAACAGTTCTTCTGGCTAAAAGGCAGTAGTGGCTCTAGACCTCTGTTTATGTTCTAGAAGGGTCAGCCTCTAATGTTTCAGCAAATTTAAATCATCTTTACTCTTACTCTTTTACAGAACATGTGAGAGGTGTTACCCTTCATCATAGCAGCAGCTGTGGTTCCTGCTAAATATCTGGGGGGGGGAAAGCATAATTGTTATGGACAGATTGACAGTGCAACACAACAATTTTGAAGCTGTAAATAAAAAGATACATGGGTCAAATCTTTCTAGTTAGCACCAGGATTCCCATTAACTTCCACGGGTTGAGAAGTTGGCTCAGTGACCACTGACCTGAGGACTGCAGCTTCAAAGACATTCGAAAGGCAGAGCAAAAGCTCTGGGGGAAAGCATTGCCAAAGAGGGGCAAACATGCCTACGGTCTGCTGCCTGATGGTGTGTATAAACACAGGTCCAAGGTGGTAGGCTGAGTAGGCAGCCACAGTAAAGAAACACAGCTCAAAGCCGGATGGCAGGCAGGGAGAAAGTAGGAAGACGCTGCCAGTCAAGTTTGGAGGAATGCTTCCGGCACCGACTGTCTTGCTACAGCTCCAAGTGACTAACTTCTTAGAAAAGTTACAAGGTTAGTGACAGTAAACAGAGATGTGGTAAAAGCACAGACTAAGACTAGGCTTTATGCTTTTCAAAATCACCACTTTGATTTACTTCTCTTATGCATATGAGCAATGCTGAATTTAACACGTAACAGCAGTTACCAGCCTAAGTTTGACCCCTGCGGGACGCCCTTCAGCAAGGGCAGCCAGCATCGCTCTCTGCAGGTACTGCTCATGCATGCTTTCGTCTAGGGCAATGCGTGGCCTCAGAGAAAGAGTCAGACACTCTGGTATTAGGTATATCCTTCTCTTTTTAACTTCCCTGCAGTTACATCTATAGTAGGGGAAAAATCAACAAAAGCAAATTACCAGTCTTTTGAGGCACAAAACAGAAGTACTAGAAGCTGTGGTTTTGTACAGCTTGGAGATAACCTGCCACTTGTGAATGTGCTTCACAGGACTTCCAAGTAGCTGAGGACTGTTTAATTGTAGCAGGGATAAAACAAATGTTCATATTAAAAAAAATAGATTTCACTTCTAGTATGAACTTTGTCTTTTTCTGTCAACATTTTTTGCTCCTTTTTGTCCCCTTTTTCTCATCTTGAAGTGTCACTTTGGACAATGTCTTATTTCCTATGTCCTATATCCTATTTCACACTTCTTCTATTTAAAATGTTACCTCAGACAACCATTTTCGCTATTTCAGCACTGCCTGTCCCTGCAGTCTCAGAGTACTCTGGCTGCTGTGCAGATAGCCCTGAATCAGAACTGAGACAGAATGTAACAGTGCTGCTTTTGGAGGTCACAGCGTTTGAAACCTGTCTCTGCTGCTTCTGAAGAACTTCATCAGCGTCAGTAAAAATGCTGCCTAATATTTCTCAGACCACATACCCAAAGAACAAATACACACAAAACTCAAGTGCTCTGTAAACCATGTAAAAGGTCAATGAAGAAACTGAAATGTAGTAACTGGGAGATTGAGAAAGCTTGTATGTGAAATCTGTTCGACTAGCAAATCCACTCCAATAAAACTGTTTTATATTTTGTAAATATCTATTACATATTATAAAAGTACACTTTGAAGGCTGAAAAATAGCATCTATGAAACAATGAGTTCTTAAAATTACTGATTATATGAGAAATTTTCTGGGAAGTTCTGGGACTATGATATCACATGCTGTTTGAATAATTTTGTCCTCCCTTTGGTAAGTATTCTTGCAAAACCTTCCACACTTTAGCTGGATGTAACCGGGAACCTTAGCCCAGTTCTGCCTTGCTGCAGGACAGATGTAACGCCTGTTTTGTTCCATGGCAACTTTTGTTGTGAAAGTGCAAGACCAGGGCGAGACTTCTAATTCAGCAAAAAGCTGTATTTTAAGAAGTACATTTGTTTATTTTTCCTTGTGTAATCATAATTAAAAACAATGTCGGAAGGTCATTTTCATCTTCATTCTGCCAAAAGGTAACATACCAAGAAAAAAAATCAAATCCTTCTCTCAAGAATGCCCAAGAGGTCCCGGTGGAGAGTGCAGGCAGGACCTCTTCTGCAAAAAGCTTTCTTTTTTCTGCTTGTCCTGTGAAAGACTGCTGTAGCCATTTCTCCCTGAGTCCTACTTTTTCTCCAGTGTACTTTTTTCTCTATCTTTCTCCTATTCAGGCAGAATAGCTTTTTCCACAGCACCTAAGCAAGTGCAAGTACAAGAAAGTACAAGATACGGACATCCCGGAGCGAGCCCAGTGAAGGGCCATGAAGATGATGAGGGGATTGAAACATCTCACATATGAGAAGAAGGTGAGAGAGCTGGGACTGTTCAGCCTGGAGAAGAGAAGGCTCCAGGGGATGTTATTAATGTATGTAAATACCTGAAGGAAGGGTGCAAAGAAGACGGAGCCAGGTTCTTTTTCAGTGGTCCCCAGTTACAGGACAAGAGACAATGGGCACAAACCGAAACACAGGGAACTCAATTTAAACATAAATAAAAACTTCTGGGTTTGTCAAACACCAGAAGAAGTTCCTCAGAGAGATTGCGAAGTCTCCATACTTGGAGATATTCAAGGATGACTGGATGCAGCGCTGAGCAACCTGCTGCAGGTGACTCTGCTTTCAGTAAGTGGGGTGGACCAGACAATTGCTAGAGGTGCCTTCCAACCTCAACTATTTTGTGACTCTGAGCAGCAACAGTAAATGCTTTGCTAAAGCAGAATCTAAGCAAGAAGATGATGAAGGTGATAGAGGAAAAAAAAAAAAGTTTCTTTCCCAGTTGCTGGGTATGCCCTGTATGAGTGAGAAAGGTTTGCTAATTTACTTTTATAAATTTTTTTTCAGGGAGATGGTTTTAAAATTGCTGATCCTCAAAACTTGATATAAATGAGAATTATTTTGGCATGATTACTCTATTCCTTCAAACTGCACATGTTTTATTTTGGGGATTTCGTTCAAACATATATAATTATCTATGCTAAGCAGTTTTTCATATGTTCTAAGGCTTTTGTCTTATTGCACCTAGTTGACGGTTTTATAATTCAGGAGTAATTGAATTGCAATTATTTTTCATGATGCATGGTACAGTTTTATATCACGTTGTTGGCAGATATTCTTTATGATGTCGTTTGGTCTAATGGGAAAATTAGAAGTAGCTCTATCATATAGAGAGATGGCTTTTTTGTGTCATATTATAGTTTGTAGATGGCACTCGGGATATTTTCTTTTGACATATAGATTTTTAGGTACAGACTGAAATGAGATTCTAAAGCAGGGCTCACAGTTGAGACAATATTATCTGTACATCCAAGATGATTTCAACTATTCTCCCATAGTGACAGTTCATTTATATTCAAGTCCATTTAGTGGACTGTGGTTAGTACTCTAAAATACATATATAAGTACTATATGATTGTGGAGTTTCTGCTCTAAATTCATCCCTGATCCAACATAACTGGTTTCAGAGAAGCCATGAAAAGATGTCAGCATCTTTTTTAGAAGCAAATATTCGTCAGAACAGAGGATTGACAGTAGATCTCCCACCTCACCGAAGAGCCTTCCAACCACCGCAGTACCCAGATTGTCTCTCAACCTCTCCTGCTGGAGCTGTAACACATGGTGTAAAGCTTTCTGAGATGCAGGGAAGCTGACTTTGTAACCTAGAGATTAGGGCTGGCCTCCTGGAATTTGGGGAGAGGCAAATTCAAGGCTCTGTATCAATGAATAGCTAATTATGTCTGTAACACAGATAGTCTTCAACAGACAGGAGTGAGCACTATCTGAGAAGAGCACAGTTTGCACATTGGATGTAGGAGAATGGTAGAAAATTAGAGCTGAATGCTAGAGCCAGCAGAGCATCCTTTTACAAAGGGAAAACAAATATTTGAAAGTTTCTAGTTTTGTCCGCAAAATAATATCTGGAATCTCACAAATTTTCATAGGTTGGCTCAATGATCATATGAAACCCAGATCATCTGTCCATATAAAATTCTCATTAACAGACGTTGGCATAAAAGTTGATAACAGAAAGTTTCAGATAGCCATCTTGAAACCTTTTTTATTTCCGCCATCCGCTCATACACATTTCAGCCTTGTAAACTGGTACAGGAAAGAGCATAACATAACTTTATTTATTCAGCTGCAAACTTGAATGTCCACAAGCTGAAAACTGCATGAGTTACTGCAGACCCCGTGTACAGAATCTTTGTGTGGGTTGATTGAGGGAAAACTGGCAGAATTGAAAATGCTTCTTGTAGCGGCCAATATTTTCTTATAAAAATTGCTTTTTCATGGATTTTTCATATTTATGAAAGGTGTCAGCTTTGCCAGCAGGTCAAGGGGGGTGATTCTTTCACTCTACTCAGCATGGATGAGGGGACGTCTGGAGTACTGGTACAACGTCCTCTATTGTCAGCAATTTGCTTAAAATGAATGAAACTGAAGTTACACTCCTAATCTGGGGATATGCACAGTAGAATTGTTTCAAAATTAGCTCTTATTCTTGCAGTTAAGACAGGTACATTGAAATTTTGTACCAAGCATGATCCAAACACAGATATTTTTTGTTGTTGTTGTTAAGGGTTTCGGGATAGATCTTCTAGATGTGGATCTGAACTGAAACCATGAGTTTAACAGGTCTGGGCAAGTTTGGATCCTGATGTGATCTCCCAAGTGTAGGCACTTCTTTAAGCTTACTTTAATGTTTGACTTTTGATGTAGAAGCCACATGCTTCTTCTAAAGTGAAAAGCCACTTGCTGCTTCTTTTTTTCTCTGGCACACAACTACGTTAGGGCCTCAGTGTCACCTGCATTTAACTATTGTAACGCCCTTTGACTGATATCCCAGCACAGCGAACCAGCAAGCTACAAGTAGTACAAAATGCTACTGCTAGCATCTAATGCAGCATAAGGAAGGGCATCTGTGTAGCTGCAGTTGTACTTCTAATTATGGAAATATGAAGCCACAGGTCTCTTAGGATACTACAGACAATACAATCCAGGCTGTGTTCTTACTTTATTTTCTCCAGTCTTTTGAAACCTGTGTGAAGAAAAATGAGTTTGAATAAGAATTCTAAATCTAACATCACTGGGAATGAGGCTCATCCCTAATTTGAAATAGGCAGGTCATTAGGAGTTTCCCTCTTGCTAAGGAGAATTGTATCATGTTACTTCCACATGTTTAGATGTAGATGTATATGCATGCTAATAATCGGCCTTCTTTTTACTTGTCTTCTCCCTGTATGGCATAGTGAGACCACAAAAGTAACCAAAGGCCATTCTCATCATATGGCTGTTTGAAGCATATTGGTCTGCAGACATACATGTCCACATTTTGTTCCAATCAGCTCTTCTGAATTCTGATTTTCAAATGCAGATGACAAACACTCAATATTTTGGTAATAATTCTTGGAAATTCCACATACAGCTTCTGAAAGCACAGTCTGTGTGCAGCATCAGGTCACATAAACTTCCTTATTTAGTTTCCAGGGAAGTCAGCCAGTGCTTGGGATAGCACACCATGTTCAGTCAGTGGCACGGGCCATAAACTCTCAGTCTTCTCTTCCTTGTTGTTCCTTTTTCCAGTACTCTTGTACCAGAAGTTGAAAAAGGGGCTGCACAGAGGCTTAGCTCTCACCATATCTGCCTCCAGGATTTCTACAGCCTCCACATGTTAGTCCACTTGCACAAAGGAACCTTAGCAAAAGGCAGAATCCTTGGTCCAAAGATGAGTCTCAGTGTCAGAATGGTTTGTCTTACCAGCACCTCCAGTCTTGACATCAATCTGCAAAAGTTATGGCTGCCTGGTGCCCATGGAAAGGCACGGTATGTAGTCAGGCACCAATCTTCTGGCACTGATGTTTCCAACTCATCAGCTGATCGCTCAGGATTTTCACTAATGCTGTACTAAAATGCTGTCACTGAATCCATCTAGTACTTTCTTCCTATTGTCCTTCAAAGAGATGTAATGGAGAGGATGAGTACAATATACATAGGCAAAAAGAGAAGGAAACCTTGTATTTACTCATTTTATCTGTGGCTTTCATTAGTTAGCTGGAGTAAGACACAGTTTTAAACGACCATACAGTTTATAATAAAGCACCCTGAGCTGTCTTTCAATACTACTGGTTTATTACTGGAGACAAGACAGATTAGTCTCTGTTACACGTTATAACTGATTTGGCTATCATTTCAAACAAAGCATG
>Ga0181612_122073_pt1 | contig 14205 bp, 12 predicted proteins | sample HoacroProtozoa21_FD_119630 | JGI IMG/M metagenome (GOLD analysis project Ga0181612, IMG submission 119630) | Hoatzin crop microbial communities from Cojedes, Venezuel. Combined Assembly of Gp0051906, Gp0051904, Gp0051908
CCAATCCTCGTCAATAAATCCCCTTTTTGGGTCAATAACTCCAATCTCGCAAAAAAAACGCTGCCACACCAACAGTTGCAGTAAACTCGCTTTTGTCAATGCATGCTTTAATCAAGAATTCGCCATTCGCTAGTGCTCATGACTCAATCCCGCTTTGTTGCGGTGATGGGTGGGTGGTGTTGTTTATGTCGGGGATTATGGGTATTTTTGCGGAAAAAGTTTACAAGAAAAAAACGATGGAAGAAGTAAGAATCGATTTGCGGGAGCAGACGCAGCAGGAGATAGCGCAGGCGGTGGAGTGTGCGCAGTTGGTGTTCAGGCTCAATCACACGATGCCCATGACGGCGGAGTATGACGAGGTGTTACACGCGCTGTTCCCCGAAATGGGCGAGGGTAGCCGTGTGAATGCGCCGCTGACGGTGGTTCGGTCCAATATGGTGAAGATTGGCAAGCAGGTGACGGTGATGAATGGTTGCCTGATGATGGCTGCTGGCGGCATCACCATCGATGACAACGCGCTGATTGCTGCCAACGTGCAACTCATCTCGAACAATCACGACCTGGACGAGCGCCGCATCATCACCTGTAAACCTGTGCACATCAGCCGTAACGCGTGGGTGGGTGCGGGTGCGACCATCTTGCCGGGTGTCACCGTTGGCGAGAATGCCGTGGTGGGTGCTGGCAGCGTGGTGACGCACGATGTTCCGGCAAATACCATTGTGGCTGGCAATCCTGCCCGATTTATCAAAAAGGTGAAATGATACAGCAAGTTGAATTTACATTGGCGGCCCGCCCGCGTGGCTTTCACCTCGTGACTCGCGAGGTGCTGCAGCACTTGCCCACGCCGTTGCCGCAGACGGGGCTGTTGCACCTATTTGTGAAGCACACCAGCTGTGCCCTGTCGATAAACGAGAATGCCGACCCCGATGTGCGCACCGACATGGAGACGATTTTCAACCACCTGGTGCGTGAAGGCGAGCCCTACTACGAGCACACCCTCGAGGGCCGTGACGACATGCCCGCCCACGCCAAAAGCACCCTGGCTGGCGTCTCCCTCACCATCCCCATTACCGGCGGCCGCCTGAACCTGGGCACCTGGCAAGGCATCTACCTGTGCGAATTCCGCAACCACGGCGGTCCCCGTCACCTCGTTGCCACCCTCCTCGGCGAGTAACCCCAGCCCCCGATAACACTGGCTCCTCGATGAGGCGCACAACCATGCTGCATATCAGCCACAAAAAGCGCTCTGTAATTGCAGGTGTGTCTCTTTTTGTGAATTATAAAATACAAAAATGAGATTTTTTGTGTTTTTATTTTTTATAATTGATAAAAGTGCTATCTTTGTGGCGAATTTAAATTATAAAAAATATGGAGGTATTAGTAAGGCAGGAATATATCGATAGGGTTGAGAAGTACCTGGGCAAGGATATTATCATCGTTCTGACGGGGCAACGGCGCGTCGGGAAAAGCTGTATGCTACAGATGATTCGCGACTTGAAGGCGGGAGATGTGGATAACAATATCATCTTCATCGACAAGGAGAAAAGCGAGTTTGACGCCATCAAGACCTACGCCGACTTGAATGAATACATCGCCCAGCATTATCAAAAAGGCAAGACGAACTACATCCTCATCGATGAGATACAAGACATCGAGGAATTTGAGCGCTCGGTGAGAAGTTGGAGGACTGAACCCGATGCCGAAGTCATCATCACAGGTTCAAACGCCAAGATGCTCTCGGGCGAACTGAGTACACTCATCGGCGGGCGTTTCAAGGAGATACGCATCCAGTCGCTCAGCTATCGCGAGTTCCTCGCGTTCCACCAGTTGGAGGACAGCGACGATGCGCTTGCGAAATACATCCAGTTTGGCGGCATGCCAGGGCTTGTAAAAATCGGGCTCAACGAGTACGATGCGCGAGAGTATCAGCGAGACATCTTTAGCACCATGCTCTTGAAGGACGTGATTTTGCGCAACAAAATCCGCAACGTGACATTTCTGGAGACCCTCGTGCGCTTCCTGGCCGACAACATTGGTAAAATCATCTCGGCCACCAATATCGCTAAATACCTAAAGTCGCAAGGCCAAAGCGTCACCACCGCCACAGTGATAGATTACGCACGGATGTTAACCGAGGCGTTCATCGTCGACAAAGTGAGTCGCTATGACATCCATGGCAAACGCCTTTTTGAGAGGAACGACAAGTTCTACTTCGAGGACCACGGCATCCGCAACGCCCTGTGCGGCGGCACCCGCCTAGGTGATATCGAAAAAGTCATCGAGAACATCGTCTATCAGCACCTGCTCCGCATGGGCTACAGCGTGACCGTGGGGCAGCTACAAGCTGGCGAGGTCGACTTCGTGTGCGAGTGGAAAGACGGCAGTCGCCGTTATGTGCAAGTGTCTTACATCATCGCCGATGAACAGACGCGCCACCGCGAGTTTGGCAACCTCCAAGCCATCAAGGACAACTACCCTAAGTACGTCATCAGCATGACGCCGTTGCTGGGACGCAGTGACGAAAACGGCATCACCCACCTGCACCTGCGTCGCTTCTTGATGGGTGACGCGCTGTAATTACTCAGAAATCTTGTCAAAATATAGAGATTCAAAACAACGTGAAGCATGCAAATTGGATTCGTAACACTGAACACTCAAGAGCGGGCACAAGTCACTAAGGTTTTGCAAGCCATAAGAGAGCAACAAGCCATAGATGAACTTGGAATAGGACGATTGAGAGATGCGTTCTCCAATCGGTTGTTCCCTGGTATGTCAACTCTGCAACATCATGCGAAATATTTCGTTGTGCTGCCAGCCATGTACTATCACTTGATTAAGGGCTCGTATAGTCGTGCGGCAGAAGTAAGCAGCAAGATTATTGCAGAAGAGATAAATATAACCGACCGTTTTAAACGATGGGCTGAGGAAAATGGTGTGCAGTACTGGAAAAACGGCATCACAGGCAGTGAGGTGCTGGAACAGGCGAAGATGGATGCTGCAAAGTATGTGAAGTATGATCCAACTTACATCTATTGGAACGGAATGGTTACATACGAAATGGTGAATATCCATAGTAATCTGACCCAACATATCCTTAGTCGTTCAAGAAGACGCATTCAGCACGAAGAAGATGATGACCCGATGGCTCTTTCGGGAGAACGGCCGGCATTCTCCATCTGCGACGAAAAATATGACTTTAGCAGTAACACTCCATTACCCCTATCTCTAACTGAGAAAGAGGCAAAATACATTCTGGAACATATAACAAGAGCAAGAGCAAGTAAAGACTCTCTGTTGGCATATCTTTTAACACAAAACACTCCAATATGTGAGGAATATCTTGCTTTGGGCGACTTGTGGAAAGATTCACTTACCAAAGACTTATTGGAGGTTTATTTACTCTCCACATACTTCTCGAGATTTGTCCGACTGCTCAGGAAACGTTTCAAACTGCACTTCTCTGAGTTGGAACAAGAGGAAGAAAATAGAATAAGGTATAGGGATGACTTCGATAAAGATTTGGAAGAATATAGCCATGACATCAATGCTGAATATATAGAGGCGGTATTGGCATACTTTGCTAAGGATGTGACAGAAAAGACGCTGATTCGCTTTTGTAAAAATGCTGCAAAGGTAGTGGATTCACACAATTTCAAAGAACTAGACCTGATGCTTGAACACAGAGAGCAGGAAGTGAAAGGTAAGAAACGCAGCAAAATGCTCAACCACAGCAAATATTCCGGATATAATTTCTCGGGAGAAGGCCTTACCTACAGATGGGAACTGGTATATGATATGATAAAAGAAATAAGGGAGGGGCTTGGTGTATGGCAAGAGATATAATGAAAGACTTGTCGTTTGGCGATATGCTTATAACACCGGGGTACGAAGTTGTTTTCGCCATAGGCACAACTTATTCGTTGAGTCTGGATGCCTTGTTGTCTGTACCTATCGCATTCGGCATGCTGGATGAATTGAATGAATCAACAAGAAACAACCCGTATTATATCCTGGAATCGATACGCCGAAGCAGTGATAAATTTGTGCTGTTTTGTAATCAGGGCGGTATTGCCGTACCGAATGACATCCGTAATGTGTTTTCACTGCTTGAATGTAGCATCTTTGAGGTGTTCTGCAAAGACAATCCCACGGCAAATTTTCATCCAAAAGTGTGGATTATCAAGGAACGCAACAAAGAAAATGAGGGAGACCTACAGATGAAGGTGATTGTGATGAGCCGCAATCTTACCTTCGACAACAGTCTTGATGTAGCCGCCACACTCACCGCAAAGATACGTGACCACAAGACTAAATATGCGATAAAACATGTCCCTTTAAAGACTTGGGTGGAATGGCTTATGGATTATGCTTCAACAGAAAGGTCACACAAAATGCGTGAGATATTGGGGGATATAGATTGTCTTGATGCTTTCAATGTGGATGAACCATTTGAAAATTATGATTTTTATCCAATAATCTACGGAAAGAAAGACGAACTGCTTGAACGTGCGATGCAAGGTTCCAGCATGGCTATAATATCTCCATTTATTGATATCACCACACTTCGCCGTCTTAACAAAAGGTGCACCCGAGGCAGAAAGTTGCTGATAACAAGAAAAGAGTACGTTGACAAAGCCATATTTAATGAATATACAGGAGATAACGATGAGATATATGCAGTAAACGACAGTATGATTGACAATGATTTCGGAGCCATCAATCTGCATGCAAAGATATATGTGGTCAGTTATCCGCTGATAGCAAATGCTATCTACTTGTTTTTGGGGTCTGCCAATGCTACTTTCAGTGCCTTTGACAGGAACTCGGAATTTCTTCTTCGTCTGCAATTCAAACGTGGTCAACATGTCATGGACAGATACTTGAACGAGTTTATTAATGACAAGGAAAAATGTTTTGAACCTCTGACAGAACCTGGAATTGAAGAAAGAGAGCAAAGTGAATATTCTAAGGCTGAACTTGGAATTAAAGCATTACTGAATGCTGGGATAAAAGCCAAGGCTATTGTTGATGATAATAATGGCAAAGCCACTGTTAAGATAACGTGCAAAGTTCCGAAAAACGATGTGACATATAAGCTTGCTCCTCTTCAGGCTTTAGGGCGTGAACAGATGCTAAACCACGAAAACGTCTTCAAAGATCTTGACGTGATACAACTCTCTGAATTTTACAAGCTTACGGCAATATGTAAAGACGATGAAGCGATGGTAGTGGTGAAGATTCGCACAAGGGGTATCCCGGAGAACAGAAATCAACTCATTTTGCAGAGTATCGTCAATACCAAGGAGAAGTTTTTGAACTATGTGGCTTTGATGTTATCGGATGATGCCGAGGATTTGCTTTACGAGATTGAACGCCTAAAGAAAAGCAGAGAATGTAAAACTGGCGACACGACTGTTTCCATAGCTCTGTATGAAAGGTTACTCAGTGCCGCATATAATAATCCCAAGCAACTGGAAGACATCAACAAATTTGTCATGGATATGAAATCGAGCGGGAATGTGGATGAGTCATTTCTGCAGATGTACGACAAGTTTATGAAGATTATCAAACAACTGAAACGGATATGAAACGAACGGCAAAAGATTTCCAAAAGGCTACAGCCGACCATATAGCCAGCATCTTCCGAGAAGGTAAGCAGCGACGAGTGCTACTCGCCGACGAGGTGGGACTTGGCAAGACGATTGTTGCCCGCGAAGTGATTGATCGTGTGCGTCATATCCGCAAAGAGGTACATGATGACATGTATCGTGTGGTGTATGTATGTTCTAATCAAAGCATCGTTAACCAGAATATAGAAAACCTGGGTATCAGTGAGCACATGAATGTAGGCGAAAGCCGCTTATCAATGCAACACCTAAAGTTACAGGAGTACATGGCCAAACTTGAAAACTATCGTGCCGATGGTCTTTATAAAGATGGGGAAATGCCTGAACTTCTAATTCCACTTACTCCAGGAACGTCATTCAATCAGACGATGGGGCAAGGTATAGCCGTGGAGCGAGCCATGATATATGATGTGTTGAAGTGTATGCCGGAGTTTTTGGCCTATCAAGATAAACTCTCCGTCATTCTGAGTTTCAACGTGAAATCATGGGATGATAAAGTAAGAGATATCCATGACCGTATGAAGGCATGTGGCGAAGACTATTACCAAACGCTCTATGGCTCACTTAGAAAGTCTCCTTCTTGGGAAGGGGTGAAAAACCATTTGCTGGAATTATGTCAAGGCACACAAAATCATTCAAGATACGAAATCATCGGTACGCTTAGAATGATTTTCGCTCAGATAAGTCTTGAAGAACTAAAACCAGACCTTGTCATCATGGATGAGTTCCAACGGTTCAGCAGTTTACTCGACAACAAGCAGAACGAAGATGAGCAATCTATGATTATTCGAAAGTTCTTTGGTGACCTTGACAAAGACGGACCACTGATTTTGCTTATATCGGCAACGCCATACAAACCGTACACGACATTAGAGGAGCTGAATGAAGATGCTTGTGATACGCAGTATGAAGACTTCATTAAACTCATGGATTTTCTCTTCAGGACAAATAAAGATGATAAAACCTTTAAAACCATTTGGGAAGATTACAGCAAAGAGTTGAGTCATCTAAGCGCAGAAAACTTTGACTTACTTATTGTACGAAAGAAAGAAGCTGAGGATAAGATGTATCAAGCTATAAGTCGAACAGAGCGATTCAACGACGGACTGATTGATGCCAGTGGAGTGAAACAGGTAGAAATCTCAGAGGGCGATGTGCTCTCATTTGCGCAGATGCAGAAAGTTCTTGAGGACTGTCGCAATAATATAGACAAGCGAAAAGACATTCGCTTCCACAGTTTCTATGCACCGGTGGAATACATCAAATCGTCTCCTTATTTGTTGTCATTTATGGAGAACTATCAGTTAAAGAAGAATATCACGGCTATGTACACAGGCAGACCACTGCCATTGTCAAGCCGTAGCCAGCGATTAATCCTTAAGACTGATGACGTGTACCTTTATAAAGATATACCTTCTAACAATGCCCGCCTCGAAGACTTGAAGCATCGCATTTTCAAGAACCATGCGGAAAGATTGTTATGGGTTCCTGCATCGCACCCTTATTATAAGACATCAGCCAGCAATGTTTTCGAAAAGAATAAGGACTTCTCCAAATTTCTCGTCTTCTCAGCATGGGCTATGGTTCCCAGAATGCTTGCGTCGATGTTGTCATACGAGTCTGAGCGACTTACTATCAAGGATGCATTTGAGAAAGGAACATATACAAACAAAACAGGTATTGCCAGAATAAAGCCTGGCGAAGAAGGATGGCTGATTTATCCATGTCATGTATTAGCAGAGCTCTATAAACCCGAAGATTACTTTAATAATTCATTGACCGATATTCAGTATTCAATCGAGCATAAGATAGAGACTTTGTTCAATCGAGTCAGCATTGTGGACAAGCGTTGTACTGATGATGTTATTCTGCGACTGATGAAGTGGCTTGATGGTGACAGAACAGAAATACTTACAGAAATGCCACGGCGCGCCATTAAGATATTAGCTAATTTTGCCATCGGAGCACCAGCTATTTGCTTTTACCGAATTCTAAATGACGACGAGAAAGCATCTGATTTGGCAAGAAATTTTGTTACATTATTCAACCGCAGACAAAGTGCTGCCATACTGGATATCATTTACGAACGAAAGAAAGAAGATGTATCTGTCTATTACGAACAGGTAATAGACTATTGCGTTATGGGGAATTTACAAGCCGTGCTTGATGAATATGTTAATATGCTTGGAACTGACATTTATGAGAAGATGAAGATGTCATTCTCTGATATTTCAACACTCGATATAGATACTACTCAATCATTTGGAAAACCGAATGAAAAGAAATGGAAAATGCGAACATGGTTCTCTGTGGAATATACAAATACAAAGAAAGACGATAACAGCATTGAACGTGCAGACAACAAAAGAGCAGCTTTTAACTCACCATTTCGTCCTTTTGTTCTCTCTACCACATCAATAGGACAGGAAGGGCTTGATTTCCATTTGTATTGTCGAAAGATAGTGCATTGGAATATTCCATCAAACCCGCAGGATGTGGAGCAACGTGAGGGTCGAATCAACCGATTCAAGTGTTTGGCTATTCGCCGCAACATCGCTCATCTGTATCCTGAGGTGTTCTCGTGGGATGATATGTTTATTAAAGCGGAGAGGGATTTCAAAGCTGAACATAAATATAGTGATATCGTACCATTCTGGAGTCTTCCAAAGAATTTAATTATCGAGCGAGGTATTAAACCGGAAATGATTGAGCGCATAGTACCGATGTACCCTATGAGTAAGGATGTTCAGATGTACAAGCGATTAATTCAAGTATTGTCGCTTTATCGTCTCACTATGGGACAACCACGACAGGAAGAACTACTTGAAATGCTTCAAGGAACTATTGACGAGGATAAAATTAAACAACTTTTGTTTGATTTATCACCATACAATAAAGAGAAAAATAAAAACAATTGTGTTTAAGTGTCAAAATAGTGCTTGAAAATGCACGTGTGCCCATTATTCATGCGGGTTGTGGACACGTAATAATTCTGAAATGGAGCGTCTCGATGGTGTGGTCGATGTCAAGGGAGGGTGGCTTCTTCGATGTCGAGCACTTCGCCGGCGCGGGTTACTTTGCAGATTTTGAGGAATGAGCCATATTCCACTTCAGTTTCTTGTGAGGGGATGTTGATTTCCTTGAGCGAGGGGCAGCGGAAGAACGCTTTGTAGAAAATCTTCTTCATACCTGCGGGGATGCGCACGCTTTGCAGCCGTTCGCACCAGCCGAAGGCATAACGTTCAATTTTCTTCAATGTGGATGGTAGCGACACTTCCCGCAGCTGGCAGCAATGCGAAAACGCTTCTTCACCAATGACCTCAACCCCCTCGGGAACCGTGAATTTCCGCACGCCGCCATAGACGTTCACCAGCCGTTTCATGTCGGCGGTATAGAGGCCATAACCCTTGCTGATGTACCGAGGGCTGCGGCTCTCCACGTGGCAGCGGGTGTCGCGAAACGGATTGCGGTCAAGGCTCTTGATACTTGCCGGAAGAACAACTTTCTTTAAGGCATAGCACGAGCCAAACGCCATTCTCAAATTCTTGATTACTATAACTCGTGTCCATGTTCGTTCGGTTTAATTCACCACAAAGGTACAACTTCTCCCAAAGAAAAAACAAAATTTGTAGTACACAGTAAAAATCCTTACTGTGCTAACACGTTGAAAACAATAGATTAACAGCCTGCGAGGGTCAAAGATGGGTTAAATCGTTGGGCTAATCTATAATGTATCTCTCGCGCAGATACTTTATCCAGTTATCGCTTTCTTTTCCAAAGTTCGCTTTATCCATTGCGTTGAATAGGCGCTCATAGGTCAGAGGTAAGAACGTTTTCATACCTTCCTCGCTCAACAGGCGTTGGTATTCTGGAATTACCTCGTTGAAATGTTTGTTGAACTCGGGATATAGGTGGATGTAGAGGAAATGCGAGAGGTCTCCCTTTTGAACCATTCCCAGGCCCAAGATGTGGTTGCGCCATATTTGCCGGAATTTATCCTTGCTGAGTTCTTTGTTCACAAAGTCATATTCATTTGAGCCTTTATAATCAAAGATTCCGCTTCTGTCTGTGACTTTGTGATAAGCGCTATCGCGATTCTCAATGTTTTTGCGCTCCTTGTCACCTATTTTGTAACTCTTCTCGGTGTATTTCACCTCAATACCAATGCCGCATGTCTTTCCTTGAGAGTCCACATATTCTACAAAGGTGTCGAAGCAGGTGCGGTCGCCAATATATTCGTTGGTCTCACCCCTTCTCATTTCGGGCCACTCTATTCTGATGTCAGTCACCGCCACCAGGTCAAGGCGTGTGAGCGCCTGGAAGAGACGTGTTGCTGCCCGAAGGTTCTCTTTCATTGGGAAAAACACATTGTAGGGAATGTGCTCGCTGCGCAGGAGGTTTGTACAGATGGGGCTCGAGGTCTTGCGCATCTTTTTCTCGTTCTTTATTTTCTCCCACACGGGACCGTAGAAGTTTTTGCCTTCAGCAGCAGCTTCTTTCGTAATCATATTCCCATAGTAATGTGGCGTACCATCTTTCGAGAAAGAATTGGGCGTCGCATCCACCTTCAAGATTTTCTCTCTAAAATCAGACTGGCGTTTTCTCGCGCGTCCTTGCCAGTCATCATCTCTTGAGTAAGCCTCAATTTGGTATTGTTTTCGTTCAAAAAGCATCGTTTGATTGAGAATATTTGTGGCGTGCCACAGATTTTTGTCGCAAAGATACCTGTTTTTGGGAATTACAAATATCTGATTACAAATCAGTTATATTTTTTTGAAAAATTCGGGTGACGAAGTCAAGACTTTGGGAGTAACTTCAAATGATGTCTTTTTCATCTTGATAGACATTCCATGTCACGCAGTTGAGTGCGCCACCTTTTTTTACAATTACACGAGATGGTATTTGCACAATCTTGCATTCGGAGTAGAATGGGGCAATTTGCTCGTACGCTTCCTTGTCTTCTGGAATATTGAGTTGTGGAAAAAGCACGAGATTTCCTACGCGCACATGGTTGATGTATGCCCAGTTATCTTTGCTATTATTATTCTTGTAACTCAGTTCGACAACCTTGAACTTGTCTGCTAGCGCCTTGCGGAGATTGGTAGCGTATTGGTGGGCCCAATCACCATAATTGTTCAACAAAATAGTTCCGTTGCCCATGTAGTGCACAATGCCGTCGCTATGACCGTACACTTCTTCTGCAACAAACTTGTTCCATGGCAGAATGACAATCTCCGCTCCGAACGTTTCGCGTAGCATTTCCAATATATGTTCACGGCTCTTATCTCTATTTTCCGCAAATATTTTCTCGGTCATCACGATTGTATCGTCGCATTTTACGATGTTTCCTCCGTCCAGCGTCAAATCCAATCGTAGTGTGCAAGGATATTGTTCGTTTTTAGTGATGGTCTTGAGATATGATTTTGTCATCAGGTAATCAGGGTTATAGCGGTAGCCGATGGTTTTATCTTTCGAAATTTGGATGGGCATGAAGTCCCTGCACCAGATGTCGTTAGTATCCTCCAATACGCGGAAATGGAGCCCCGGCGTTTCGGCAATCGCCTGCTCGATGTGCTCGTAGGTTTTCCCGTATTCCTTCAGCCGTGAGGAGACATAAATTGTGTTAGTCTGCGAGTCTTGTATCATTGTTCAAATCCTTTTGGTTGATAATTCTTGTTGTTTGGTCTTGCGGCATAAGTGCCTTTTTCGGTCTTCCAATCAGTAATATCCTTGCGGTAATAGCGATATGGTTTGTTGATGAATTCTTTCATATCTTTTTCATCTTTATAAGGCCATTGTTTGAGTTTCTCCTTCAATTTTTCTTTCTCATCATTTGGCTTATAAGAAAGATTTACATACCGCTTGCATTGGCCAAAGGATCGCGTTTCTGGTGCAACTTTGGCCTGAATAATCGGAAAATTGCCGTCGTGCCCAAAGGCATTGAACTGGTCGAACAATACCGACATGCAATTAATTGGACCACAGATGAGTTTCGTGTCGTTCTTGTTTTCGATGCTACGAATCAGAATACCGCCTCCTACAAACCCTTTTTCGTTCTCTGCCTTTTTGCTTTTGAAGGAGATATCAACGCCGCTCTGATGGAAGAACCATTGTCCTTCAATACACATTCTTGGATATGTGATGGCATCCTTGTGTTTTGCATTATAAAGATAGAATTCAATTTCGACGAATTCGTAGGTGTCGTCGCCTTTTTTAATCTCAAAATTGTTAAACAATGCTTTTGCAAGGTCGCTGAATTCTTGTTCGATTTTCTTTTGATCGGCAAGTTCAACGATTGCTGCTAATCTCTTTTGTAAAATATCAGTGCTGTTCATCTTTTTATTTTAGATTTAATTTTTGTAATGCGTCTTTTGCGTTTATATTACCTTGCTCAGCAGCTTTTCTATACCATTCTGCAGCGATAGTTGTATCTTTTTCAACTCCATCACCTTCTTCATAGATGATCCCTAAATTATATTGTGCCAAAGCATAGCCTTGCTCGGCTGCTTTCCGATATAATTGCACCGCAAGATCTTTATCTTTTTTCACGCCATCGCCCTTGCAGTAGCAAACACCCAAATTGTATTGTGCTTTTGCGTCGCCTTGTTCGGCAGCCTTTCTATACCATTCGGCAGCCAATTTATAGTTCTTTCTAATTCCCTCACCAAAGGTGTAACAGACACCAAGATTGTATTGCGCTCGTGCATAGCCTTGTTCCGCTGCTTTTCTGTACCATTGTAGTGCAATATGCTTATCTTGTTGTACGCCATCGCCAAAGTCATAGCAAACGCCCAGATTGTATTGCGCTTTTGCATGGCCTTGTTCTGCAGCCTTTCTATACCAATGAATTGCTATTCTGCGATTCTTTTTTACTCCATCGCCTTGGTAGTAACAAACGCCAAGGTTATATTGTGCTCTTGCATGACCTTGTTCGGCAGCTTTTCGAAACCATTGTGCTGCCGCTGATTTGTTTATTTCCACGCCATCGCCTTCCACGAGGCAAACGCCCAGATTGTATTGGGCTTTTGCGTCACCTTGTTCTGCTGCTTTTATGATTTCTTCTATTTGCATTTTTCATTTGCATAATATCGGCTGTGCTCGGCATAGCTCAAGCGAGCTTGACTCTGCTCTCACTTGCACGAGATTTTCTCAAAAGCTTTAATAGGGTTTTTATGGATGTTGGCTTTTTGCCTACTGTAATATACTCCTCGAAGATGTCGGGATTCATCTTTGCGAACTCGTCCATGTCCAGACGGATGTCTTCTGCCAGATAGGCTGCAGCCTCCTTCAGATAACGCAGATTGACGTTGGGGGAATTGGCAATGAGGTCGCAAAGCGCTTTTTCGGGACTCGCTATGATAAAGGCAACCCTTTCATCACGCTGGATTCTTCGCAGTCCTAAAGAAAATGCCTTGCTGCTGATGGTGTTGTAGGTGAATATGCCCAGTTCGTTTTCAAAGTTGCGTGAATGCTTGGTGGTCATCGACTGGATGGTATATACCGCTTCGGGAATGAGACCGTAGTATCGCAGTGCGGATGCCATAGAGACATACGAAGGGTTGTAAAGGTGATTTGCTATCAGTTCCAGCGATAGTGGCACGCCACTAAGTTCGGGACTGACAACAAACATCCCCTTCTTCAGGCGGATGAGTTCCCCTTTCTTCACCAAGGCGGCAATTTTCATGTTCTTCACCTTGATGTCCGGATATAGGGAACTAATGACCGACGACCTCACAGGTACCGATGCAATATTCTTCAGTGGATTATTCATGCTGCAAAGGTAGCAAAAATCAGAATAGCAAACAAAGGAAATATGGATTTTCTGTACAAAATAACGCTATTTTGGATAAATTGCTCTCGCTCGAGAGACTCCAAGCAAGCTTGGTCTCTGCTCACTTAATCGCAATTTTGTTTAATTGTAGAGTTCAATTGCTAATAAAAATCATAAAATGTTTGAAGGCAGAGCATTTAGAGTTGTATTCAAATAATGACGTTCTATCGTGCGTCACGATGGCCAAAGGGCAACCCAAGAAAGGCCGCTATCTCTTGACTGACCGCATACTAAGAGAGTGGTTAATTAATGAAAGTTTGATACTAGCAATATAGGGTTATCAGATAAACACCGGGAAGTATTTGGACTGATTATACTTTCAAGTTTTAGGTCTAAAAACAATAACACCCAACCTTACATTTTGGGGTGTAAAGAAACAAAATAAAGAGGATGTGCCTATTTTGACACACCCTCTATCATGAGTGTTGTAATCAGCAACTGTAAGAGAATTTAACTTTTGCAGAATTAATAAGCCAATTATTTTATTTTTGCTTTGCTCTCTTGTGGCAAATCTAATGCAATAGTAATTTTATTTCACAATTCGCTTGGTGCCGTCAACAATATAAACACCTTTTGGCAGCTGTTGAATGTCGGCAGCACTGTCAAGAAGGCGCGTTCCACTAAGTGAATATACGCCTTTGGGATAACTGGATTTTTCGTTGACCGATGCCGTTTCGATGCCAGTACTCAGATTCGCAGTTGTCGGTCCCATGAGGCAGAGGCGGAAACCGATAGTCCAGTCGGTGC
>Ga0181612_124636_pt1 | contig 14205 bp, 6 predicted proteins | sample HoacroProtozoa21_FD_119630 | JGI IMG/M metagenome (GOLD analysis project Ga0181612, IMG submission 119630) | Hoatzin crop microbial communities from Cojedes, Venezuel. Combined Assembly of Gp0051906, Gp0051904, Gp0051908
CCTCCTCCTCCTCCCCGCCCAACCCCCCTCCGTGGGGCACAGTTATCATTTAAGAAAAAAGGACCTAAAAAGTTTACACTATGCATTTATTCCATTATTTACTTAGTCTGAGACACTGTCACAGTTTTTGCCAGATATCACTGGTCAAAGCCTACAGCTCAGGTTGTATTTCCAGAGGACAGCACTGAGATCTTAGTCCTTATTCTAGAAGGATATTTTTATATTCCATAAAAACGTTTTTACTAAAACAATGCCAGTTCTTCTCTGACCAGTCACTGATAGTCTCCTATGCCAGTTAGTAGGAAATATCATTAACATGGCTTGTTACCATTCTATGATTTTTCAGATTTTTACTCACATTGACTACCTGAATGTAGAGCATTTTTATTTACACTACAAATTTCTGTCTCTCAGAAGTGAAAAATGTAGCTGTAGATTACTCCTAATCCTGGCTTCTTGCAGGTCTTTTTGTCAATACCAAACAGATTCCATAAACATAAATAAATCATAACATAAGGAAGTTGATAATTCTAAATACAGAGTTTTTATAATATATTATGCATTTACTTTGCCTTAAACACATGAAATTGCTTTACATCAAATAAATCTGGGTCTTTACTTCCCCCTCAAAAAGACTGAAGAAGATTAGGAGGTAGTCAAATTCATTATACCATATCATATTCAAATATATATATAAAGAGATACATATATACACACACAGGAAAAAAAAATAAAAAGCAAGCAACAAACCTCTCCAAACTGGTCCATGCTCAGAACTGGCAATGTTACAGAATGTAACTCAGCATTATTGTAAGGTAATGACAAGACTGTCACCTTACACACAGCTTTACTGCCCAGATATTGACAGCTTACCTAGAAACACATTACGTTTGTTTATCATAAAGTCAAAGGAATCCCTTCATCGTCCCTCATAGCAAAATTTGTCTTTTTCGAACTCCTGCTGATCCTTCAGGGCTCTCCTGGATTGTTCAAGGTAGTATTTGCACCTGCAGCCTTAACCATTTTATACAGGTGCTTACCTACAAGGACAGGCTGTAAAGTAAGGAAGGGGAAAAAGATGTGCTTCTATGAATTTCAAAATATAGTTGAAAAGACTGCATCATACTGTCACCAAAACTGGGAGTAAAACTTCTTAACACCAATGTAGCACTAAAAAGTAGGCATTCTTTATTATGGTGCCAGATGCACAGAGGATTGCTTCTCCTAACATGCATGCCCTATGTCGGCTCATCCCAAGCTTATATAACCCTGTTACATGTATGTGCATTAAGTTTCCCGAAACATTCATACATATTTATTCTACTTCCTGGAACTAATTATCATATTTGCATACTCATTACACATGCGGCCTGGGTCTCTGTGGGACTTCCATGAGGTCCTCGATGGTCTCTAGTGGTCCCTGGTAGTTGTAGAAGTGGTACTTCTTGGTGTCCTTTCCAGGAATTCCAAGTCTTTCCTCCCATATATGGTCAGGACAACTCACTGAGAAGTTTGTGGATTCCTCTGGATCTTGGTGTCTGCACACTATTTTACAACAATACAATCAACAATGTCAACAACCTTCTTTTAAAAAAAGACATCTAAAAACTTTTTTGAGGCAAGGACTCTATCACAGTATCGCTTAGCACAACCTCAGCTAGGAACGGTGAAAATATGACAAAAGTATCTCCAAAGCAAACCTGGAAGCCAAAACATGTCAGGTCCCCCAACTTCTGACAGCTGCATTTGTGACTTACAAGCCTTCCTTGGAGGAGGGCTAGTCCTGGGGCAGTGAAGGTGCCATATACGTTACACATTACATTAGAACATTTTATCCCATGTAAGAGCCCCATTCCCTTTACCTTCCTACCACACATACCCAGTTTCCTCAAACCAGGAATCTGTTTGCACACTGACTACCCCTTCTCCACCTACCAGTCATCGCCTACAGGTCCCCAAGTCTGCAAAATGCCCTAAGTCCCACCCAGCCAAATCATGTAAGCCCCACACACGTATGCTGGCCATTTGTGAAGCACACGCCCAGAACCAGAACACCTCAGACAAGCCAGTTCACTATGCATGTACTGCAAAGTAAATGTGCGGGAGTCGGCTTAAACTTTTCCAGACAAAAATGCATAAAACCTATCTATGGATCTGCAGCTCCAGCCTGCATGAAAATTTAGCTTCTCTTTGCTTCTGATGTACGGCTTCCCCTTTGTCAGCACCCATGCTGGCAGGCAGCTACAGCAGGATAGGCTCAGATCCAAGACATGCTTCTGCAAGTAAAGGAACCAGAGACACACCTCAAACATTTGCATCACTGCAGCGCTTCTCTCCTTCCATGATGCTGTCTGCAGAACAAAGCCGGTTGGCTTGATCTGCCAGCTAAGAGTTTTGGCTACTCTTAGCTACTGAGCTACCTACGGGAGCTACTGAGGAAGCTGATGGCAGGTGAATGAAGCAGCCAGTAGAGAAGATAAAATCAACATCAAGTTTAAAGAGAACATAATTTTTATATGCTTTCTAAACTGCACTCTAACATGAAACTGTAAACAGAAAAAACCCAAACACTCCAATCTGTCCCTTTAGTTCCTCATTGTGTATTTGGCAACTCAAATCCCTCCAGGAAAGAAACTACTTTAACTTCTTCTTTGTCACACATATTCATTTGCAATACATTCTATTCATGCCAGTACGAATCACTAACAATGTGTATCATAAACAACAACAGGAGCAATAGATAACAAAAACCTGGAAGGATTAGTCATCTTCTTACAGAACCTACCATGTAATTTCAAAAATGTTGAGTTTGCAAGATATTTTTGTACTCTTTCGTAAGACCAGAATTTTGTTGCTAAAATGCAGCAGCAGCTCTTAGTTGCAATCAGTAGTGCAATTTACTGCAAAAAAATAAACATACAAAATAAGAGAAGATAGCTTTCAGCTGGACCCATAGATGCCAGTCTCCCCAAACTTCAGGGACGCTCAGAGCTTAACCCTCTTATTGATGACTGTCTCGGAAAACAAAAATAATAACGTTAAAACCCTCTATATAAAATATTCACCAGTATAGGAAGCGCTGAAATTCATAGCTTCTTCCTCTAGTAAGCTCGATTGCTAGTTAAAGAAGTGTTTATCTGAGCACGCACGCAGCGTTCTTCTGCGTGGAAAGAGCTGCTTACGGCAGAGAGCCGCTAAAGCAAACATCGGCTTGGAAGGGCAGAGAGGATTAAACAAGCTATTTGGCTGCAATCACCAAGCAATTACACCTCAGCAATCCTAATACACACAAGTCAAGTTTAAATATTCTCTTTTGCAAAGAAAAGGGAGTGAACAGGAATCAGATCCTTACAACAAAAAGCATAGCTGCTTTCTCCTCTTCTTTAGAAGATGCACCAACAGGGGAGGCAATGGCCCTGATACCGCTGGCCATTGATCTGCAGAGCCACTCTGGTGAGTCACTGTCGCAGCTGACAAAGGCTGAACGAGCCCAGACGGGCCTGTGTGTCAATCAGCCCAATATAGTTTTCAGTTTCCTCAGGAATGTGGCCATTTCTAGATCTGCTAGATCATCTGCGAATCACCGTATGTACCACATGAAGATATGCAGCTGCTTTTTGTTACAGTACAATTACATGCTAAGTATTAAATATAGGAGGTTCTCTAGTGCCTGAAATGGCATATTTTCACAAGAAATTAATATCAAAGAAATGCAGAGATTCACTTGAATTTAAATACAGACTGAGGAAATACGTTTTCTCTGAGACCTTACATGTTCTCCACTCGACCCTTTTGTCTCATACACTTGTTATTAGTGTCTCATTTTGTATGCCTGATGCAAACTCATCTATCATGCGGATAAGATGGTGAGAGAAAAGGCAAAACAGTTTGGACTGAGACTGATAGCTGGAGGGTTATTCAGAAAAACAGATAGAGCTCGGCAAACATCTTATTACAATGAACTCGGTATCACCTAAGTCAATGGAAAGCATTTGTTTCAGAGGTTTTACATCCATTAGAGGTGTGCATAGGAAGTCTCCAGAAACAAGCAAATTAATTTCCTCTTTCTGACACAAAATAGAAGGAGGGTTAGAATTGCAGCTATTAAATGGACGTGTTTTCAGCCTGATCTACCCCCTGTTGAAATATATGCTGAGAAAGAGGGCATTTTAGCATTAACAGGTTTCTGGACTGAAACCATACAATCACACAGTTGGTCTGAGTACAATCCAGAGATTTTACTGGAAATTTTGCACTAAAGGAAAATCCACAGATATAAAAAGTTTAATTTAGACTAGCTTAAAATTCTGATTTAAGAAGTTCGGCTGCAAGATACGGACTAGCTTGAAAATCAGAAGTACTTCTGCTGCTTTAATATGGTGCATGGACTCTGGCACCTTGAGGTGAAAGGTATATGGAGCTACACAAACTACTGAAGTGATGTGGCTGAACAGTTTCCAGTACCCAAATTAGCTTGTGCAGCACTATAATGGGCACCGTGTGTGCCAAGGTGGCATACTAATATTCTATTTCTTTTTCATCTCCAGTTTCTCATGGGTTGAGGAGTCATGCAGAAGTCTAGCACAAGAGCAGACCAAACTGGGCCATAATAGTCTCCCAACCATTGTTAAAGTAATCTCCACTCAGCCATTGTTATACTAATCTGCTGATTTCACTAAAAACCCCCAAAGAGATTCTGTGGTGGAGCTGGAAAGAGACCACATAAAAAAGCTTTCTTATCACTTTCTGAGTGATTCATTAACTAGCATAATTTAACTTGCCACATGCCTGGTTAAATTCCAGTTTAACAATGTAGTGTGTGCTACCAGCTTTACAGAAATTTTACAACAGGCCAGTAATAAAAAGTTAAGCATTAACCAAGATGAGACAGCCATGTAGCTACAAAACGGAAAACTATTTTTCACGTCTTTGCTTAGTTCACTTAATGGATTGCTCTTGATTATATTGATCTTTATTTAAAATACAAAACCTGTTTTCTCTCTTTTCAGAATGTATCGGATTATGAGCTGAGCCTATTCAAAATTATGCACCAGCCGTAAGTTTCTCATTATTTTCTGCTTCCCCATTAAATGACTGATACTCTGTTGTACTCTGACAGTTTCTCTGTTAATTTCTCTGTTAATAAATAAGGCAAAATGAGAATTGAAACCTCCTGCTCATGTGAAGGGCATTCATGGATGGGGGTGGAACTTCCTCAGGATTAGGACACTCGAAGGTTTACAGGAACTGTGGTTCAGATCCGCTGACAAGAAGGTCTCTTCTGCACCAGCTGCTGGGTGATATTCTTCCTCAGAACAGATAGGGACAAATTTAATATTAGGAAAAGCACATGTTCAACTTCGTCCAGAATACAGAAGCTCTTTACTTGTACAGTGTATAAGGCCAAATTTTTAGAATTGGTTCGTCTGCTGCTTAGGGATCAATTTAAGTGATCAGATTAACAAAGTGCTATGTTGAAAGTCATTTAAACAGAATACTGCATAAACAAATACAAGTATAACAGTTAGGAAATGCCTTCACGTAATTTGTGACAAATCAAGTTACTTTAGACGGATATCCTTAATGTTCAAGTATATTACTTCTCTTGTATTACTGCACAGAAATAATATTAGGGAGTTTTCTCTATGAGTCATCGAAACCAGGAAAAGTTCAGTTTAATATGGAGTGAGTTGCTCTACTTCACCTGATGGTTGTTCTTATTTCAGGTAGCTTTTTTTTCCCCCTAGCTGGGAAAATATTATGTCTATTTACGAAAACAGAATTGTTTTTCAAATTCTGCTCTATTGAGAAGAAAGTGGAGAAACTTGGAGGCATTTTTACCCATTAAAATCCTATTCCTATTGATAAGAAATTGATGAGAGCATAAGTTAATATTCTTCTGGGTTTGTTTTAATAATTAACTAGATGAGTAAGGAAAATATCAAAGGACTGTCTTGCAAAGTAATGAAGTCTAACAGGACATCATTTTGAGAGAAAATACAGAGAGCATGAATGTAAAGTTAAGCAAGGGTATGACCTCTGTTTCTGTGATATACATGAATCTGATCTACTACAACATTGGGACTAACAGAAATCTACCGAGCTGAGACCAAGAGTTGCAATTCTGCTAATGTGGATATTCAAGCTTTGGATTCTCAAATTGTATATGGGTATAACAAAGACGGCTTTTAATATTAATTCTGTTGCTAAATATAAAGCAAAACACCAAACAATAGAAAAAATAAAAATTTAAAAAACAGTCCAAAGTAATAAAAGTCCTGAAATGCACAGTGCAGATGTCACATCCCTAGTACCAACTTTCACTCTAAAATCTGTTGCTCTTACTTCTTACTACTGGCTATTGCAAAAATTGCCCGAGTTTCTAAGCAGTCAAACAGTTTGCATGTTTTAACTGGGGAAGGTCTACATTGATCCACCTAAGCTAGATTAACAGCCCTGCTCAAACCTGTTCATACAGCAGGTAATCCCCAATGGACCGAAACACTAAGGATAGATCACCACAAAAATAGTAATTGCCAGACAAGGTGAGACTAAAATCCTGTCTCTCTCCTGGAAGTGGCCAGTGCTTGAGGTCTCTGCCTGTTATGAAAGTTTCTTCATGGAGCTTCATTAGACAGAAGCTAGGTCCCCTGACATCCCACCAGCAAAAGCTCTTTGCCTTTCCCATTCCAGTTCTCATTAGTGCAACTCGGTTTGCTTTTTTTGCATAAGAAAGATTTTGAGTCTGAAGGCTATAAATGCTCTGTGAACTAAAACACACGGTTATTCTACATTCTGCTAGGAAATCCCATCACAGATGTACCAGGAGCAATCTGCAGCCATACATGGGTATACTTCCCTCATTTCTGCACCAAATGCCTCCACTAACTCAATGGAAGGCTCTTTCCCCTCTAGTCAGTACTACACGTATTCTCTAAGGGGGAAAAGAGAACAGGGACGAAAAAGACAGAACATTTTCTCTGGGAAGAGTTTATCGTAGTAATTCTGTTTTGATACTCTGAAATAAACGTTTTTTGCACTACACTTTCCATGAAGACTCTTACTATAGTCTGTGAATTCAAATAGCATTGGCTTTGACAGCCTAATGACAGCCGGATGTAAACTAGTTCTCATCAACGCTTAAAGCCAGAGGCCTACCTAGATTTCTTCTGAGCAGCTACTGAATATAATAGTGAAATTATCAAGGTGCAGTCTCTACTAGTGTCCTATCCTATCCCTGAAACGCAATAATGAAAGATTCCCTCCCCCACTTCCCAAAATAATAAGAGAAGAGAGGTGCTGCTTTCAAACATGGGACAGCAGAGTACTGAGGCACTAGTCCAACGCTCTCTGGAGCTGGCTGCCAGGGTTGTGCAACAAACTGCTCTCACAGGTTTTTGTTTTCAACAGTCCTGACATCATGTTGAAATCTTGAGCTCTGCTTAAAGCCCTTCCTCCTGCAGAAGCATCATTGTACTGTTCACTCCACACAGCAGGCTCTGTTGCTACACTCTCACCCTGAAAGCCTCAGGTCACCCCAAAACACTGAACAAGTTCGCTCTCAAGAACAGCAGTACCACAGCACTTCCTAGATATTTCCCATCGGAAAAGTCTCAAACATCCCACTGACTACAGTCATGGGCTCATTTATTCAGTGTTAAAATTTACACCAGGAAGAACACTATATAGAACATCACACTACATCCAGGAGCACTACTTAATAGACCGCAGATATCAAAATCAACCTCATACCACAGATATTTCAGGATACTGGAACTTAAGTTCTTTCCAAACATGATGTCTTGCTAACTTTACTTAACATTATAACAAGCAGTGCAAACAAAATTGGTATTTATCGCTGTATTCAGCAAAACTGGCATATAAACTATAACTCAGTGATATACAGTCATAATTTGGAAGCACATCTTGAGAAAGAAATGTAATTACAGCTTGATCACCTCAGTGCAGATAGTCCAAGACTTACAATCCCAGATGTTTACGCAGAAGTCATTTCACAATGCTTTCAGCTTACTCAAGTTTCACTTTCCCAGGGACCGTGAAATTAAAAGGCTTTCTTTACAGCGAATGTGATTCGAAATTCCTCCCAAATCAAACTCAGAATAAATTTTGGTCTCAACTCATGAGGTCTGGGGACTATTTTCCAAAATCAGGACTGGAATCTTTCATCTCAAAATCAGTGCTCTCTATCATGTATAAATTCAGAAGCCTGTTCTGGCTGTGTCCGATTGCTAGGTAAATGAGAAATCTTCACCCACAAATCAGGTACGAGACGTCAGGTCTTGAGTCTACCATTTGTATATAGCAACATGCAGTTATGGAAGATCCTGGATAATAAGTGAGCTGTGACAAGGAACACTTAATTACAAGCTTTGTTTAATTATGGTGTGGGCAGCATTTGTTCACCTTTTCTTGAAATAAACATCTACTAATTTTCACTGCTGTGAAAAATGTTATTAGTTTCTTTTACCAGGAATTTATATTATATGCAGAAAAATTTGCTATTCGTAAATCAAATAAGTGTTCTGTAGTTAAGAATGATTTCTAGATTAGTTTCTAACGTTTTTTTTCATTTGTTCATAATTTTTAATAACTTGAGACTTAAATTTTTAATCCTTGCCTTCCAAGCAAAGGAGATGTCTTTTCCTGAGACATGTGACTAAATTCTCAATTGCAAGAGATATTACATATCAGTAAAGTACCTTTGTAATGCTGATATGTTCCACTTGAAACGTCTGCACTTGCATAATTCAAACTGCAAGAACTAGAAATATCACACATTAACTCCTTTTTCATTCTCCCCCCTCCACTCACATTCTTTCTTTTGTTTCTTCACTAATGAAGGTAAACAACCTATTGTGGAAAAATCACTTTTCAGCTTTATCATGGCTATCAACATTTAAATCCACAAACAAGCTCTCCATACACGAGGTGCAAAGGCCTGGATCCTCTCTTAGCCTCTCTGTAGCCAGGTCAGGAGAAAGTTCGTAAGGCAAAAGCGTTTGGAGTGATGGTATACAATAATCACTAAACCTGGATTTCATAAATATGGATTTGAGACCTTGCTTTGCCTAAGTAAACTCAGCTAAATTATTTCAGCATTCCCTGCTTCCTTTCCCACCTGCAGTGTGGAAATAATCACATTTCCCAATCTCACAAGGGTACTATAAAGGAAAAGCGTCAGGAATTGTGATGTCTTTACTTAAAATAGTAAGGAAAACTGTACAACTGCACTGCAGGTGAAAGCTGTAACTTGCTTCCCAAGGTCCCATCCACCAGCGGTGATGCCACAAGGCCACGGGAGTTACATGCATTAAGGACATCTGAATGCTGTGGGGATTACTGGCCAAGTGGTGGCCAACAACACTGCCATAGTCGCTGCAGCTGCCAGACAGACCCCTGTGCTGCCAGGGGCCATCCCAGGATTGCAGGCAACAAAAGATGACAATGACTCAAAGGGAAAACAGGCCTCCGCTGGCAAAATTAATTCTAGTCCACTAGTTACAGAGATTTACACCCATCTTTTCTCAACAATTTAGTCAGACACTTCAGTGCATTTTAAGTATCGTCCACGCTTCTAGCAAGAATCATTGTCTCAAACATTTGCATGCATAATACATTTTCTTCCGTTACATTTTTACTTCTCATACAAAAGACATGAAAACTGAAGACATAAACACTAAGACAATAATTAAAATTAAGAATAAAAGAAAAGAGAATTCAAGCAATAAATCAGCAGACTTCTAACAGACTACATTGACATGCAAACTTCACATATAGAGAATTTTCTAATCCTGTTTGGAGAGGGGGGATTACATAGGCATTATTATTAAATTTATTCTTAGTCAGTAAACATAAGGAGTGGAAGATGATACTTTCAGTTTCACTTTGAAATATTTTGATTTCTTGCTCCTATACTTTTATTTCAGTGGATTGCCTAACCAAAGACAAATCCTAATAAAAATATTAATAAAATTAAAGTGATTTCTATGAGAATGTTTCCTTAAGAAATAATAAAGACAAAGAGCTTTTACTGTCTCTTTAAGCAAGATGCAACAGTACAGAAGTCTTATGACAATCTGCATTTGGACTTTCCCCACTCCAGAGAAAGCTCCAAGCTGAAAAATCAAAGGTGTTAGATGACTTCTGTCTCAATACTTTGTAAGAAGGAAAGGTTTTCCCCTCTCCTTGAATATACCATAATGGATGTTTAATTACCCTATATCCTTTAAATACCAGTGCTGACTCAGGTTGAATGTTTTGTGTCTAAATATGTAGATTTAGTTCCTTGCCTTCCTTAGTTTTTGATGTAGCTTAAATGCCACTTTAAATATCTCCATTTATTCCCAAAACTGGAGGCGGCCAGCGCTGCAGATTCAGAAGATACCTCCTCATACAGTGATGTCCCTATAAAAATGATACCTAAAAGAGACCAAAAGAAGTTGCCAGTACATAACCACTCTAGTGTCACAGAAACATAGTACAGGACACTTCCTTGGTAGCTATATATACTCCAAAGAAAAGCAAAAGTATCCAAATTTGACTATAAATCACATTTTTACATATTATTTACTAATTTTTTATAACAGAAGGGCTAGACAAAAGTCTACTCAGGCATGAAATATTTACAGAGGCAGCTGTGTCCTGCTGATTAGAATTAATTCTAATTCTGTTCACAGGAGGATCTATCTAGGAAAAATTTGCTCAGCAAAGGAACACCATCTTGCATCCTTTTGCAGCAGCAGAGAATATTACACTCCTGCAGCAGAAAGGGGGCAACAGACACTTGCATTATAGCAGTTTTCTTTCCATCCTGCCATGAGCAACCGAGACTTTTGCAATGACACCAGTTACTTGAGAAGGAGGAAGGACCCCTCACAGCTCAGGAGCATAGTGTGTTCCAAGTTCTAGAAACGTCACTTCTGCTCTTGTGACTAGACTGTTCACCGTGCTATCTTGAATCCAAAGCCAGGCAAAACTGGTATTCTGAAATAGTTTTTTAAGTGTTTAGCTAAAACTTAACAATGAAAGAATGGAAAGACCAGTGTTAAATGCCTTGTGGCACCACCATAGACCTCATGGAACCCGATGCCACAGTTTAATCACAGCACCTTCCCCATCTCAGTTCCTCGGTTCATGTCAAGAGAAGTACCTAGTCAGCCAAACACAGGCAGACACATTCCAATCTTGTGAATCTATAACCGGGCATTTTTCTTAGTACTAAGGAAATCCAATACAATCTTCCAACCAAGCTTGACCACATTTATGAGATTTGCCAAAAAATTTGTGATAGTCTATCTTGGCAAAATACACTGTCCAATACTTAAGTCAAATAACTCTTTACACTTTTTCATAGATGAACAGTGAATTCGTATTTTATGCATTGTTTTAAATTGAAAATAATTTACAAAGAAAAAGGGAGAAACTATTTCTGTACTTCATATTCTCCTACATCTGCAACCACATAGAAGACATTTTCAAACTATCTTCTTTCTAAGCTGGACATGGAAGCTGGAATTATGTTAATGGCATCCTAGGTGGGATGAAAACCAAATCCAACACAGAAGCCATTCCAGCTAGCAACGAGTTCAGCTGAAGAGCAATGTATACCACCTTATGTTCGGTCCTGTGCTATACAGCTTTTAGATCATGAGTGACTTGTGCCCTGTCAGCCCACCACATGCTTGTAGTTCATGTTTAAGACAAATTCAGAGATGCAGTACCTAGGCCACAGCCTTTTGCGTTCTTGTAGAATCCCTTAACATTTTTAATTAAGAATATCTCAAGCAAACACAATGTCTAAAAAGCCCCTACTTCAGTGGCTTTTCTCACTAAACTATTTACTTTAACTGCAGTTGTATAAAGATACTAAATAAAGTTGACAGGAAATAACCATGATTACAAGCCTGTCTTTGTTACCAGAAATAAAGATATAGCTAGAAATTACATTTGGCAGAGCTTATAGAGAGAAGACGGACACCTGTATACAAGAATTATTGGACTTCACAAGAGACTGTAAATAAAACAGCAATCCAATCTTTGAAAATGATACTACAAACAGGAGCAATACAGTTCTCTCAAAAGCTGAAAATGTACAAAAATATACAAAATATGCAAGCTTGCATTTTCTGATCTGGTCCTGATATCCAGATATTTGCTGGGGTCTTACGACTTTCCAAATAGCAATGGCAGCAGTTCAGATGTCACCATGCTGCAGTATTGCAGGTGTGGTTAAAGTGGAAACTAACTTGGCAGTGTTTTAGTTCTTGTGGTTCTGTGTACTATATTCTGCCCCTGGGACGAGTAGAAAGAACCTACAACAAAAGGCTTTCTTTTATATTTTTTTCCATTTTAATGAAAATTGCATCCAGAAACTCCAATGAAACTAAATAATTTTGACCTTTTCCCTACCCTTTCTTACTGAAAATAATCCCATTCTTAATCAACTCAAATGACAGTTGATATTATCTGGAGGTCACCAAAGAACTAATAGGATGTGAAGATGTAAGAGGAAATTCCAATTTTTCTTCCCAAAACCCTTGATGCCTGCAACGGAAACCATTTTTGTCTGAGTATCTTCCATGGCACATTTTATCCTCCCTGTCCCGGTTAGGAAAATACAGAGGTGCAGACGTTGCAGTCTTTGATGCTGATGTCTCTATACATAATATATACATCAGTACAAGACTATAACTGTCTCCAGAGTCTCTTCTTCTTCAGACCCACGATTTTTCATTATTCTCTATTCTGGAGCCTGTTCAGGTCAACTTTTAGATCAGAAAATTGTAGAATTATTCAACCTTGCCCAATCTCCTTGCATGGTACCCTACCATGCTCAGCCATCTATGGAATGACATTGGAGGGGAGGGGGGGCAGATAGTATAATGTAGAAGTGTTTCTTTCATGCTGGAAACACTATATTCATTTTGCTCATTTTTAGGGACATTAAGCAAGCTAAATCACAGACTCTCTTTTACAACAGTGTGACAGACTAGTGCTAAATAATACTAGGTGTCTATTAATCCTCTTTGAAGAGCAAGAGTGGATCAGGCTCTGATAAAAGAGCATATGCTGGCCCAGGTGTAGGAAGAGCTGAGTCTGTAACAGTCAGCTTAATCTCATTAAGTTTTAGTGAAAGTAGAAACATTTATCTTTGTTAGTACTCTAGACTAGCCTAAATAGCAATAGTATAGCAGTCATGGAGCAACTCAAGTTGGGTACCAAAAATCAAAGAAAAAAGTGAGAGGTCACCTTTTTAAGACACGGATCCAAATGACCTGCTTATGTTTGTACACAAAGCCAGAAGCAGAACCAGAACTGGAAGCTGTTGCCCAAATAACAAACTGATCCTTCACCATGATCATATGTTTGGACAGGATCTTCTTCCTTCAGCCTGACAGTTGATGTGCTTTCCTTTTCTGTATTACATGGCTGTACTCAGACCACAGAGAAGAGGTTGTTGTAGTTTCGATTCACTGGTCTTTCTTCCCTTTTAGAAAATCATATTTGGTAGTCAGCAAGTGCTGCACCTGGGACTCAAAACTCAGAAGAAAATAACTTCTGGCTCACTCAAGCAATGAAGTGTGAAGGACTATTAATTTATAATCTCATTTTAGCAGAATTCCACGTCTGCCCCAGCTCAGGTACACATTGGGCAGAAAACAGAGCAGATGTCTTGGCTCATTTTGCTCCAGGTCTCCAAAGTGGAGTCCTCTCCGTTTTTGAAAGAAATACAATATTTCATTTACAGCTTGTTATCCACACATTTATGCTCTCTGCAGGAGAGACTTCATTCTTCTCTCTTCAGACTCGCCTCTGTGAAAACGAGTGAAAACGTAACTTTTGTATAAGCATGCAGCGCTTCATTCATTAGTTCATACGTTTGTGCTGTGATGGCAGGTGGTCTATGCAGCATTTCTAAGATAATGAAGGAAAGTATTAAACCATTTCATTCAGATTTTCTTGAATGCAGAAATGAGAAGAGAATAGGTAAACACTTGAGATAAGACACTAAGCCATGAAAACTGCAGTGCTTAAAAATGAGGTCAGCTAGGCAAAGAAGAGAAGGCTGAGAGGGGACCTTATAAATGCTTATAAATATCTTAAGGGTGGGTGTCAGGAGGATGGGGCCAAATTCTGTTCAGTGGTGCTGAGCGACAAGAACAGGGGCAACAGGCACAAACTGAA
>Ga0181612_141850_pt1 | contig 14205 bp, 15 predicted proteins | sample HoacroProtozoa21_FD_119630 | JGI IMG/M metagenome (GOLD analysis project Ga0181612, IMG submission 119630) | Hoatzin crop microbial communities from Cojedes, Venezuel. Combined Assembly of Gp0051906, Gp0051904, Gp0051908
AACTGAACATTTTCGTTTGTGGTCTTGAGATATTGTCCTCAATATTTTGTCATCCTACAGTGTGTTTTAAGTTACAGTCACAGAAGTGAGTTGATACCACAGCCAAAGTACAAATCGGCTCCTTTTCAGAGTCTAGACAATTTTATTCTAAATCATCAGCATGTCTAACTCAAGGCTGCCATTACCGTCTCACCACATTCCATGCCTTTCTCAAGTGACCACGAAATTTCCCTAAATTCCTATATGTACTATGCAGGGTGATATTTCAGCTACAAAGTAATGTCCAAGGTGTGTTAATACCTGAAAAAAACCCAACACACATCACTCCAATAGTAATTGTATCCATAACTACTCAGAATACATTCTAATAAGATGGAGGTCTGTAATTCTTATATTAAGTGAAGGACAAGGGACTCCCATTACTCAACAATTCTGAACTAGGTGAAGTCTGGTGAAAGACATCTCTCTGCCTCATTTAGCCAGCCAAACTTACCAAAATCATCTTTTACTGTTACCACATCCCAAATTAGATGTCTTCAAAACCATGAAGATGACTTGGAATCAGCGAGTCTAAATTCATGCATCAAACTGGGCACAAGCCTCCCAATGTGAAGGGGCCAGCAAGAAGTAAGGTTGCATCTGATGTATTTTATGAAAAGGACATTGAGACAAATCTGGAAGCATTACCAATCTTTTGCTGAATTCCACACTTTCTTCAAGAATAAAACCACACATGATCGCTAAGACAGCTGACTGCCCAACTTACTATGATTTAAAAAACCAAACTACAAGCTTGACCTAGCTAAAGCCACAGACTTACCTTATCACCTATACTGTAAATGGACAGTGTGACAGAACTAGGATAACCGTAGCCAGAGGTGTACTTACTGGGAACCTCTTAGGCAAGACTGCATATATTAAGAAATGCACAATATTCAGTGGTGCTCTAGAAACTAATGGTTACTCTCACTTGTCACCAGTGTTGATAAGCTTATATAGAAAATAAATGCTACCATTCTCTAAAAACATACAATAATGTAATGAAGACAATGCATGGTTATGAAGACATTTATGGTGCATTTTTACTGCTGTAAAGTAGCAGCTGTCTCCTTTCCATACAAAATCTGGAAAGCTATGACGTGCCCAGAGACAAAAAAAGGCGAATTTCTACTTCATACCAAATTAGAAACCTTTTGTATCAGCACGTCATGCCATTAGCTTTCAATATGAATAATGATAAAGAGATTATAGTGCAGAAACCATAGCAATAGAGACATGACAAAAAAAGCAGAGGGCACATGAGCAGAAGACAAGTAAGTGGCAGTCCTGATATTTATCTCAGATTTGTTCTATAAAACCAGCCAAGCAGGGCTGTGGAAGAATGTTACTTTAAAAAGAAGAAACAAGGAAACTAAACAGTAAGAATTTTTACTAGTTATGTTGATTTTTGTTTGTGATTTTAGTAAAGTCTGGCAGAAGTGAGAGAGGTGAAAAATTAAGTTTTTAAAATAATTTTCGTCTTTGCTCCTCAGATCCCATTATTATTCCTCCAAAAGTGCTAAAAAAAGATGATTTCCTTCTCATTTGTGCTTTGTCACGCGAGAACTCTTGGTGAGGACCTCATAATCATAGAATGGTAAGGGTTGGAAGGGACCTTAAAGATCATCCAGTTCCAAGCCCCCTGCCATGAGCAGGGACATCTTCCACTACACCAGGTTGCTCAGAGCTCCATCCAGCCTGGCCTTGAACCCTATCAGGGAGGGGGCAGCCACAGGTCCTCTGGGCAACCTGGGCCAGGGCCTCACCACCCTCTGAATGAAGGTCAGAGACACTCAAGGAGTCGTTTGCTTTGCCGTGTAGAGGACTTTATTTGTCAAGAACATGTGAGACGGGTTTGGCTTTCCTTTCTCAGGTGTTGCTGAATCTCATTGATGTTCACAGCTGTGACCTCCTACCCCAGCAGCACACCTCCCGTCGCATCGCTTGACTCCGTCCTGCAGCCAGTCCCTGCGGTGGGACCTGCAACCACCTCGCAGCGCAGAGGCTCTGCCCTCCGCTCCTTCCACGTGCCGCCATCCCACTGCAGGAGGAGGGTTTTCAGGTGGATCACCTGCAGAGCCAGGTCTTTTAAATGCTCTCCACTCCGTGAGGAGGAAAAAAACCACCTTGTAAAAGGCATGCGTTTCTTCTGCCGCAGTCCTGTCGGCTCAGCTCTGCATCATCTTATTAAACGCGCTGTCATTTTGCTGAATCCAGTAACACGATCACATCTAGTCCCCTCCTCAGCCTCCTGCGAGAAAAGGGGGTGTTACACCCCTGTGGGTGCTTCAGACTTCTGTGCAGGGGTAGCTGGACAAGGACGGTGCCTCCTCTTCCTCCTCCTCTGTTTGTGCTGTACTGGGCAGAGAAAAGGCTGCCAGAAACAGAGAAATAACAAAAACAGACACAGACAAAGCCAGTGTTGGGATATTCTGTTGCAGAGCAATGACAGAAAGCGGAGATGAGGATAAAATGAATAAACTACAGCTATTGATACTCTTTTCTTTGAATTAGCACAGCTCTGCTCCATCAGCATGTCCCAGGCTTCCCATCAGTTCGCTCGCGAGTTGGTTTGCTCAGACCTCCCTCCTCGAACAGCCTCAGCAGCTCCTTTGTGCTGACTCACCCGCCTCAGGACTTCACCCTCCCCAAATATTTGCTCAGCCATATCTGAGCCACCCTTCTCCATCACTGCGCAGAGCTCCTCACAGTTATCGCTGTAAATCAGCCCCTGACCTGTCATCGTTTTCGTTATTGCTCCTTTGCTTTGAACTCCCTCCAAACAGTCAACACGTCCGCTAGCGAGACGCCGATTCCCCAGTGTCACCTCCCTAGCACACTACTAGGAACCTGTGGATGTAACAAAAATCACACACAGGTCAGTGATTTAAACCACCGAGACACGAAGGCGGCAGAGGAACCTGCGGGAGCTCAGCAGACCTCGTCCTCGCTTCTGCGCTCGTTTGCTGGGTGACCCTGGACAATTCTGTCCCCTTGAGGTGTCTCAGCTCCCTTCTTTTATCAAATAAAGATGCCAACCCAGCCTCTTTTGCAAAATATTTTGCAATGTGCTGAGGGAGGGTGTTGAGATGAGGCTCATTATGAAGATCAGGCCCTTCTGCAAACAGCGCTTTCCACAGCCCGGAAAATGGGAGGGCTGCTTAGGGCTGCTCAAGAGGGATGAGTTCCACCGGGCCGAGCAATTCATCAGCTTGGAGGGCACGCAAGCGTCTATGGGCACCGTCTGCAAACGCAGTCGGAATTGGGAATCAGCCAGGTGACGCTGGCTTTTCACGCTCCGGGGAATAGAAAAGGCCAAATGACCTGCACGGCTCTGACTCCGGTGTATTCAGTGTCTCACCTCGAGTTTTCTGCATCCTAAGACAAATATTTCAGGGAATGACCCTCAAAGAGCAGCAAGGGGACATGAATCAGCCTTTTTCCATTTTTTGTTTCCCTAAGAAGTTGAAAAAGCCTGAAAATGCTACCCTCTAATGGTAAAGCCAGGCATGGGGGTGCTGTCCTCGGAAATACTGATCCGGACGCGGAGATACGGGGAATGGAAACGTAGCGGTCTCTGTTAGCAAGATGTGCCCCTGCGAGGAAGAGACCTTGTGCTGCTCCCAGCAGCTTTGCCTGAATGGCGTTACACCGGCCGTGAGAACCAGGCGGTGCACAGATAGAGCCATGTTGTGGAGTTCAGCCGAGATCAAAGGCAAAGCAAAACTGGGTATTTCAGCTCCCATGTCTCGGACATTGGAGATGCTTCAAGTCCGGCGATGCAGATCCCTCCTGCTCCAGCTCCTTCGCCCCAGGACTCAGGCAGTCCCTGGAGAAGCTGTTCGGTGCGTTGCTGCCTTGGTCTCACGGACCAAAAGAAAACAACTGAAATAAGGAGAAAGAAAAAAATAAAGGAGAAAAAAAAAGGCAGAAAGCCCCCAAAAGGCTTTTAGAATTTCAAAACACATGTGGGATTGTAAGCTGGTTTTGGAGTTGCTCTGTGACACACGTCTGGAGGGGAGAGGTTGCTCATCTGGTCCTACAAGCAGGCTCCAGCTCCCCAGATGGTTGTGGTGGAGCAACTGCCGTGGGGGTCTCCGCTGAAGTTGGGATGCAGACTGATTTGCAGATCTTCCCTTGTAGGCTGCTCAGATCCACTCAGAAATCTCCTTTCCTCCTGTTTAATTGGGATATCTTAAAAATTTAATAAAAATCCTGCTCTTCTCCCCTATACTCCACTGTTGTCTCACCCAAGAAACACAAACCCTGCACATGCTGCAAGCCCAGGGAAGTTATTCTGCTCTAAATTTTGCTAATGATTTGCTGTGTGACCTCAAACAAAATCATTTTCTTCACTTGCTACTGCCTGAACTGGTGATCGGGAGGGAAAAGACTTTTTCCTTGCATGTACCACATCACATGATACCTGAATCTCAGGTGTGACCTGAGTGGTCTCATCACAGAAAAGATGCAACAAGAGAGAAGAATTAAATACTAAAATAGACCTTGTGCTCTGAAGAGTACTGAAAAATACAAAAAATGTGGTGGTCCACCCTTCAGCAGTGCTCTACAGCTGCTATTCATTTCTCCCAATAATTTTTTGGAGAGTCCTTGGCCTTGGTCAGGTGTCACACCAGCAGACCCTGACGAAGGAGGTGCACACAGTGGATTTGCATCCCTGGGAAGGAATGAGGGTGATTGTCCAGTTATCCAGAGAAATGAAAAGTTACTTCCTCGTGTACCAACAGACCTTGGGTTTTTCTTCTGCTCAGTGCAAGCCTTGGGAGTAGGAACTTCAAGGTACACTCAGCAAGTATTATTATTAATTTTTTTTTTTCCTACAAGCGCTACAGCACGCCCTGGACACGTGGCAGACTCCTGACGCCAATCCAACCCCACACGCTACGGATTTCCATGCCCACGCCTACCCGAGGAGCACCAAGGACACTTGCTGGGAGTGGGTGTAAGGTTTAATGAGGGTTTCTGCTCAAGGGAGCCACATGCCCAACATTTTTGCTCGTCAACAAGAAAAACATCCCTCTGTTAAAATCCTCGAAGGAATCAATCACTGCCAGGGTTTTTTGTAGCCCTCAACACAAGTTGTGCGATTTTGCTGCCTGTTGGACTCCAGGAACTGTAATCTCCATACTGGATCCACACTGCAAAGGCAAATTTGCAAACGGCTCCCTACTCAGCCCTCGCATCTGTGCAGCCTGTACGGAGACAAACACAGCCGCAGCCAGTTCCTTACGGCATCCCAATTCGGGCTAAACGGACTGCGGTTTCGCAGCAGATCTCAGGGGCTGTCCCCCAACGTGGTGGCCAAGCCAAGCTGCCTCCCGCGGCTCTCCCCGAGCGGCCCGCCGGGTGGGAGGCTGCTCTCGGGATGGCGGTCTCCCGGTCACCACGCATACTGCACACACCATCTTGGAATGGGTAAGGTTTTTTTTTTGCTAAGTTTTTATTTTAATTCAAGGACTTTGCTTCATACAAAATGTAATTGTAGAAACAACTGCAGAATTCAAAGTTTGGCTGATAATATTACTCAGGCAGCAAACTAGGCAACTACAGAACCTTTTTTTTTTCTTTTTTTCCCCCTTTTTTTTGGGGTAAAGTTCCACTTGTGTTGCATGGTTGGAACTTTTTATAATTTTTAACACTGTTTTTTTAAATATAAAGTTTTGCAACAAACCCCCAATTTATATCAAATATAATTAAAAATTAACAACGGATGAATACATTGTATCAAAAAAGTACGAAGATAAACATTTTCCATGCACATACTTTTTATATATATGTATATATGTATATATTTTACATGCAAACATTACTTATTCAAAGTACAGCCACTAGAAACTGGTTCTGGATGCAGAAAACTGATTGGTGCAATTCAAGTTTGGCAACTCACTATGAGGATTCTCAGAAATATCATGTATGCAGAGAGGCTGTAAAAAAAGGTAGGAACAGGGGTATGAACAACTGTGGTCAGGCTCGTCTGTCACTGTCATCGACCCCTACGAGGGCGGGTGGAGGATTCGACAATTTGGGATTCTTCTTCGTGTTCTGCCTAAGGACTGGAGTGACCCAAGGCCATCGTTCGGCTGGGCGCTCCCGGACGGTGTGTTAGTGCGGGGCTGTGGGTCTGAGGGTCTCGAATGGGAGGGAAGGTGAAAGGCAGGGTGGAGGAAAAGACAAAATTACTCAGTACAGAAAGACATCTCTCTTGCTTTACAGTGTGGGTACAATGTTTGCATGCACTGTCACAGAGACTGCGGTTTCCCTCTCCTTTACTCCCTGGAGTAAAATAGTAACGTTTTCTGTAAAATCTCAAATAAAGTGTTTGTGCCTTCGTATAAGGAAAATGTACAAAACATTTGGTCACAATCATGCTGAAGCCTGAAACAGGAAAATCCAGCAGATAAAGCTACAGAATGGATGAAGGTCTTTCTGACTCTTGGTGGTTTGGATGTGTTTCCGAACGTGTCGTCTTGTTGCATAGCCCTCCGTTTGCAATGCACAGCCGCTACCCACGGCGGACCTCCGGCTACCGCACTTCCGTTATTCGAAGTGCACATAAATACAGAGACAGAGATAGAGACAGGAGTTCTCCTTTAGCAGAATCCAGGGATGAGATTGGCCAGGGATTATTATTTAGTAGCGGAACAAAAAAAAAACACAGAAGGAAATGAAAACGGGTTGAATTTCCTCAACTGAAGAGCTACAGGAGACGTGAAGAATCACCCTACAGCAGGCTGCTCCCCGCCTGAAGCTGAAAGACTTTTGCTGAGAGCATGAGAGACCTCCTGAGCGTTTTGGTAGCATCCGACACCCTCCAACTACCCCAGCGACAAAAGGAATCGCTGGGGTCCGGCGGGATCTCTACCCTCCCTAAGCGACCACCTAGAGAAGTTTCACAGTTCTGGGGCTTGGTAGATCCTCTGAAAAAACACCTCTGTCCAACCCTCCTCTTCTTTCCTATCAGCATCTCCAGCGATGTGCTCGCCTGGCACCTCCCACCCTTCCTCCTTTAACCTTCTGTCAGCATGCTACGTGTCCGCTGGCCGCCCCGTGCCCCCCATTAGCCCTACAACGGGTCGTCAGACCCATAGATGCAAGGTCCCGCCCAGGCTTCTCTTCCAAGCGCTCGCTCCCCGCCAGCACATCGCATCTGCCCCTTTCCCAGGCTCAAAGTGCAGGAATCCACACGCGCACAAAAGAAAGAAACCGTCCAACACAAGAGTCATCGCAAGAACACAGAAATCTCATCCCTGAGAATCAGAGTTAGAGGTTTTGCTTTTTTTTTTTTTTTTTTTAGAAATAACCTTCTCTTAAACAGGCAATAAAAACAAGCCCCTCTCCAACTGCCCTCAACACAAGTTGTCCACCGTGGAACATGTCCAGAGCTCTCGCAGCCCGACTGCGACTTGACATGCAGCAGGAAAGACGCTGCTTCTCCCGCAAGAGCATCTCAGCCGATGCTGTACTCTTCCACCTGCATCTCTCCCGCAGGACCTAATCACTAGTCAATGAGAAAAGGCTGGTTTTGTTTGCTGCAATCATTCCCCTCCCGCCAATAAAAGTATTTATATTAAAAAAAATGGAAACATAAAAAAACAAGCCAACAAAACCCAAACCAACCCCAAAGCGCGTTTGCCTTCCCCACTGTAAGCTTCCAACCTGGCACTCGAATACAACGCGACGCGGGGCGTAGTGTGCGCCGCGGGACCTCCGAGACGAGGCGAGACGAGCGGCTCCTCCCGGCTCTGCCCTCCCTCCCCTCCTGCCCCTCCCCACGCTCGCCCAAGGCCTGATGCATCGAAGCAAGAGGTTGCATCGTCGCTGTGAAAGATTTCAAAGGTTAGGCACTTAGTAGTGAACAACTGGAGCATTCGGTAGAAACGGTGGGACCTGGAATGACAATTGGACTAATTCTCTACATAAAGAGTATTTTTTTCTTTTTTTTTTTTACTGTACAATTTACAAAAATGCACACAATGAAAAGTTAAAGTTCTATCTAATAGCTTGATATAAAACCAATAACATTTCTTCTTCTCCCCCCTATGCTTTTTCCTCTGTTTTTTTTTTTTTTTTCTGGATTTTTTTTTTAGTTGTTTTTTGCTAAATCAAGCTTATATTGTAAACAAGACAAAACAGTGAGGGCATGTTGTGGACGACAGGAGAGAGGGATGGAAAGAAAAGTCTCAGCAGCAAGGAAACAGTCCTTACAAAGTAGCTCTCTTGTGGCTTTATCGTGTGTCAGTGTGAAGGACCCGACGTGGTGAGTAACATGAAAGAGATCCACACGGCAGCGGTGTCGGAGCGGAGTCCCGGCCGCCGGAGCACTCACTCGGCTCGGAGGTGTCACTGGCTCCACCGAAAAGGATTGCTGTGGCTGAACATCAAGTCCCAACGGACTGTCCTTTGTTCTGGTCTGTGTTTCGACTCTCCCAGTTTCTTGGGTAGATCTCTTCCTTCTTAGTGGTGAACGAGATAAAACGTGGATGTGAACTTTGTTCATGTGTGTCCATTTGCAACCCCCGACTCCCACCCTGACCGGGGAAAAAAATATAATAATAAACTAATTAAGAAATAGCCCAACAAAAACTGCGCCAATCTCGAAAAGGATCGACAGTCTGCTTTTTTTCCGCCATCGAAGGTGAGGACCGCTCTTCTCTCAGCTTCTCACGCGTGCCGTGGGTTTGGCATCTGGTGCATGTCTTTGAACTAGACAAGGCAGTAGGGAGGTGGGCAGGAGGAGGAGAGAGATGTGCTCCCTCCTCTGCCCTCCCACTAAGAAGGGAGCCTTCTTCCTTGATTTGTCAAGTCCAAAAAGAAAGAAAAAAAATAGAGAAAGAAAAAGAGAGGAGAGAGGCTGCAGGAGGGTCTCCGGACCTGGGGGCAGAGCAGTTCTCGTGGCGGGGGCAGCCCCACGGGCCCCCTCTGGCCCCAGGCACCACACGCGTCAGAGCGCACTGCCTTCCAGATGATAAAACTCATCGATTTTAAATGCGCACACCTTGAAGGGTTTCGCCACGCCGCTAGCACCAGTCATCCTCATCAGCTTCGTGGTAGTAACTACGTCCTCTGGTGCCAGTCCCGGGGCCCGTGCTGAGACCCAGCGTGTAATGGTAGCCGTTGGGCACCCTGCGGATTTGGTGAGACTGGGAGGTCAAGGAGGAGACGTACGAAGTCCTTGAGGACCGTCCCGAGTTGGTGGCCACCGCCTCCTCGAAGGTGAGGGTGTCCTCCGGCACGGCGCGGTAGGGGCTGTCGGCGTCATCGCGGTGGCCCAGGTAAGGGTCGGGGCCGATGCGGGCCACCGCCGGCGGGGACGGCTGTTGGTCCCCGCGCAGCAGTGCGTTGTGCTCGGACAAGCCGCGGCTCAGGCGTCCCGGGGAGAAAGTGGGCAGGCCGGTTTGGAAACTGGTGAAGTGCACGGGCGAGGAGTTAGCGGTCTTGTAAGTGATGCTGGGGCGTGGGGTCAGTGGCGTCTGTGGGAGCTGCCTCCGACCCCGGCATGGGGTACTAGCACCAGATGTCGACAGTAAGGGGCTCCCATTAACTGAACCACTGCCCTACATAAAAATTGGAACACAGCAAATCAAAAAATAAAAAAAGGAAACACCAGACAAACACAAAGGCAAGCAGGTATAAAACAGAAGGAGAAGCAACGGAAGGGAGAGACAAGTCACAAGAGGAAAGAAAAGCAAAAAAGAGAGAGTTTAGACAGGCACAGTCAGGGGGAGGAGGTTCTCGAGAAATAGTTCAACAGGAGATGTAAACAGCTGGAGAACTAAAGTTCTGCGAGCGGTAAATAAGAACAGAAAGGGTCAGAGCATCAGTAGGACGCAAACTGGCAGACGGCTCCAACAGAAGGGGAGACTGTCCGGAGGGGAGGCATCCACATCACACACGGGCTCGACATGCGCCTTACCTGAACTAGGCGGGAGCAGCTCAAAAACCTGCGGTGTGCTTTTATATTTATTTATTTTTTTGCAAAGACAATTTTGCAAAACAGCATTCTTTGCTTTGGGACAGATTTTTGCAGAACTTCACCCGATGGTTGTGAATGCTGATAGTGGGGATTGTTTCTGTGGTCAAAGTCGGATTATATGGAAGGAGGATGTGGGGGCAGAGGGCAGACTATTGTGGGGTAGTTTTGGGAATGAAAAGTATTTTGATTAAATAGCCACTTTCTGAAAAAAGTAACAAAAAGCTTTTTGGACCAACTTTAACTAAAAAGTTCCTTAAAAATGCATTCGCTTTCTCCTCTTCAATACCACACATTGGATTTTTGAGTGGTAGCAGAGTCTGGCAGCTTTCTGTGTTACTAATAGTGACACGTAGGAGTGAACTAAGGTACAGTAAGTTAAAAAAATGCCAGGAGTGAGAGGAACGGGCCCTTGATTTGGCATTTCTGTTTACATTCTCCCAGGGCAGTACGTGAATAGCCCTGTGAGCACATTTTAAAAATGCCTCAGCTTTTCGTGACCTAACATTTTAAGGCCAGACCTTTAATTCTCAGAGCACGGCTTTTCCTTCCTATAAAAACATCAGGCTGTTGTTTCTCGGGCTGTCAATCGATGCTTTTTCTGCTCTGCCTGGGTTTTCCAGCACAGCTTCGAGGGCAAGCCAGGCAGTGCTGGAGGTTATCAGCCCAGCACCTGGATGTAGCGGCTATTTTAGCCGCCGTTGCCAGGAGTCGTGCCACGTCTGCCAGAAGAAGAGGCCAAAGCCGTGTTATCTGGGGGTGCGGAGCAGCCCGGGTGTCACTCACTGCTGCCCTGGCTCTCTGCAAGCACTGGGGACAGGTAGAGCATTGGCTGCTCGTGCTGCTGGGCCAACGACTCGCGTCTTTCGCAGCCTGGAAACCGAGTCCTCGCCTTTCTCTCTGGTCTTTTACACCCTGTCCCTTCTCTGGCTTCCCTGCACTACAGACCGACATCCCCGTCCCTGCCCTCCGGCCAAGCTGCCTTCCTGTGGTGACCGGGGAGATGGTGGCCACCACCCAGTGACCTGCGATGTGCCAGCATCCAGGGGAAGATGCCCAGCTTTTCCCAAGGGCCCGAGGCTTAGCAACTCAAAATTACAAAACTTAAAAAAGAAAGCAGACTAAATTGTTTTGGTAAGTATTAAACCTGCCTAAAAATGTTTTTGCGAGGTTTTCAAACTTCTTTAATCCAGGACCAGTTCAGGAAATGGTCTTGATTATAAAACAATTATGAGGTCTTTTTTTCAAAAGGCCTAACAAGCTCCTTCCTAGTGAAACATTTTGAAATTCCATGAAGTTTCAGCTGATTTGAAAAATTATTTTCCCAGATTCACCGTGAAATGGGACTTATATATAACAATTCACCTGCACTGAAAAGGAAACAGTGAGATAGTTCACAGATGATGCGTAACATTTCTGCGTGAGTCAGAGAAAGCGCTGGGAGTTGGCCCAAAAGGAAATGTTAGGGGCTTGGTTTTCTTGTCTCCTTTTTTTGCATTATAAAAAAAACTCCAAAGAACTGCTCTTTGAACCAAAACTGCCCTGATTTTTGGCTTGGCTCTAGCTGGAACAAAGCCACCTTGTTGGCAAGGTGAAGCTCAAGGCAGCGACTCGTTTTGGTACATGCAGGGGCCTCCAGAGACTTGGTGAAAGGCGCTGAGCCAGGGTTCCTGGGAAAAGCTGTGTCTCCTGAGGAGAGGGACCGACTAACAAAGAAAACACCTGCGAGTTTACAAGCACCTTGTTATCGAGTCAAAATAATGCAGGGAATGGGATCATTGGGGCAGATATTATATGCTGCTTTGGCTATCTTTTTAATCTCTCTTTTTTTTTTTTTTTTTTTTTCAGTACAGCCGAGAGATGTATTAGCAGCTCCACTCAAAGTAGATAACGTGAGTGGATAAAATACATGGACACTGAAACATCAAGCTTTCTCTGCCCTGCCTTATTAAACCCACATGGGAAGTAGGGGACAATACAGACTTCACTGGAACTGGAGGAACAGGTTTGTACAAGGCAGCTTATGCTCTAATTTTGATTGTTTATTAACTAAGGGAAGATTTTTTAAATTAAACTATACGTGATATTTAAAGTTCTGGTAAGATGAGCATACGAGAAAGGAGAGACATCATGCTAATAATCAGTGTCATCTCTCTGCCTCTCAAAGCAAAGGGAGAAATTAAGAAATTAAAAGAAAAACTCATCTGAAAAACCAGATGAAGGCCAGACTGCAGCACGTGGAGATGGAAAAGACCTGTTGGGCTGCTGCTCCCAGCTGAGAACGGCTGTGCAAAGCGTGTCCCATGCCCTGGGTGCCTCCAGAGCTGCAGGGCTGCAGCCCCCGAGCACGGACTGCAGCCCACAGCCTCCGATGCTGCAGCCCGGCTGCTGCTAAGGACTGCGCAGTGAGAGAGAAAGGCACGGGACAGGGTAAGGAGACAAAAAGCTGCTTCATTTTGCAGCTAGTGGGACACTACAGAGCCTCTTCGTTTAAATCCTTCCCCTGGGCTCTAACTGGTGCTGAGCGCAGGATTTCCCCCCGCTCCGCAGGAGCTGATGCTGTGCGGGGGCTGACGGCATCGCTCACCCCTCCTGTGACTCCCGGCCGGCCAGGCTGCAAAGAGACGGCCGGCTGCAAACTTAGGGAGATTTTAGAGAGTGGCCAGAGCCCCCCCTCCCGGCACAGCAGCTGTGCATTACTTGGCAATGTTGGCAGGGATCATGCTGCCTCGGGGCTGAGCTGTCTTCCGTTCCACCCAGGGCCTGCCTCCTCCTACTTTTCCCCTCTCCCTGACCGTGATTTCTCCTCCCAGAGAATGTTTGCAGATTCAGTTGACACTAGGGAAAAAAAGACTTTTTCCTCAGTTTTAGAGATCACATGAAAACGTGGGACAGCTCTGAAGCCTACGCAGCAGCAGTTGGAAAACCCTGCTAACGTGAGCAAACGCTGCTGAAATCACAGCTCCAGCTGTCTGGAGTACCTACTCTGTTTTACACTGGCTTGTACTGGGGTGGCAAGGATTTCTTTGGCAATCACCAAATGTCTGCGGCACGGGGCAGCAGGAGGTGCTGGATGAACACAGCTGGCAGGGGAACGGTTCAAGCTCAGTTGCCCAGGTCCCACGCCATGCTACCAGCCTGCCTTGGGCTAAGTCACACTTTCTCCATCAGCATCAAGAGCTGCCAGTTCTCAGGTCTCCCAAGCTGCTCCGCTGAAACCATGAGCAAGGGTGTCCTTTGGCAGTGGGGTCTCTGCGAGATGCCCTGAGTCACTTATTCTGTAGATGGCTACTAAAGAGCTATCAAGCAGCATTTCCGTCTCTGTCTTGGATGTGAAGGACCAAGCAGGACATCAAACGCTTTACCTCCTACTGCCCAGCCTTTCCTGTTCCGTCTCCTTTATTTTAAACAAAACATGGGGAAGGTCTGCACATCCCTGGAAGACCTTAGGATTCTTTTCCCACCCTGCATCTCCTCACCTGTCTGTGTGGACCTTGCTCCGGCCCTCCATTGGGTGAGGTGGGCCTGCTCTGATCGGCAGACTTGGGCTGAGAACGGTCTCGGCTGCCGTAGCGGTCACAGGAGTAGAAACGCTGCTTTTCAGAGGAGGAGGAAGAGTGCTGCTTCCTCTCCTGGGACCGGCCACGTTCCTGCTTCTTGTCCTTGGAAGAAGACTCACCAGACTGGGCCACTGAAAGAAGAACATTGGTTGGCGGTCACCAACACGGGAGGAACTCCCAAGTGTGGGGCAGGGAGGTCCTTCCACACAGATGGGACCCCAAATCACATCAGATGACCGCTGTGCATCCTGAAGGGAGGAGGACGAGGCACAAATCCTTGCTTGCAAAGCACTTACCAGCTTCTCCGTCGGCCAGCTGATGGGGGGACCTGTCCAAGGACTTCTGCTTCTTCTCTTTCCGCCGGTGGCAGCGGTGGTGGTGGTGGTGATGCCCTTGCTCCGGCGGCATGCGCTCCAGGGAGTACTCATAGAGGTGCATGGCGTGAGGGCGCTGCGGGGTCAGCGTGGAGACCGAGCGCTTCATGGGGCTCGTGTCCGGGATGGGCTGCAAGGCAGACGGAGGGACATGGAGCAGTGTGAGGGCAGGCACCGCACCGTGATCAGCTGCTTGGTTCCCAGCATGGGGAGGGTTTTACAGTGAGAGACGGGGGTGAGG
>Ga0181612_166101_pt1 | contig 14205 bp, 13 predicted proteins | sample HoacroProtozoa21_FD_119630 | JGI IMG/M metagenome (GOLD analysis project Ga0181612, IMG submission 119630) | Hoatzin crop microbial communities from Cojedes, Venezuel. Combined Assembly of Gp0051906, Gp0051904, Gp0051908
CTTGTCGTAGGCACGCACGTAGAGCGTGTCAGTCTCTGAGCCAGGACCGAACTTGAAAACGGTCTCCTGCAGACCGAATGCCTCGCAAACGGGCGACATGTTGAGCGACCCGTAGGCCATCGGATAGTCATCACTGCTGTCGATTTCGTAATTTATTACGATGGTCGTGTCCTTGCGTTCATAGTCGTCCGGGAAGTAGTAGTAGCCCTTCACGTTTGAGCCTTCGAACTTCACCTTGTAAGGCCATTGCTCGTCGTTGGTGGCGCTGTCGTCCCATGGGTGGCGCCAATGCTCGGTTGGAGCACCAAGGGTGACGAACCACAGTTTCTCCGTGTTCTCGGGCACGGTGAATGTTGCTTTGCCCTCGATGTCACTGAACATGTCGCCATAGATGCGCGTGTTGTCGCTCAGCAGCGCTACGAATCCGTAGCGCCAGCCAGCCTTGTCGGTATTGATGGCGCGGTAGCCGTCGGCGCCAGCGATGCCCTTGAAGTTGGCGGTCACAACCGTGCCGGCTTCGGGCACGCGCATGCGGGTCACGTTGAATCCGTAGTTTTGCGGGCAGTAGGCGCTATCTACGACGAACCAGCCGTCCTCGATTTCGTTCAGATGGGTCTCAAACTTGTCCCACTTGCTTGTGCCGTACTCGCGGATGCCGTCGATGTCCCATGTGATGGCACGGCAGGCAAAGTCGTACATATCCTTGTTGAAGTCGTCTTGGCTCTCGCCAGTCATGCGCAGGTACGCCTCCACAGGATCCTCGGGCTTGGTCTCTTCAATCCATAAGCGTCCGATGAAGTCCTGCCCGTGCAGTTGGCACCAGTAGTCCTGCACGTAAAAATTGCTGTAACGCCAGTCCTCGTGCAGCAGGTTGAGATGGGCATAACTGTAGATGCCGTAGGAGTATCCCTCGTTGAATTGCTTCTCGGGATAGACCTTGTAGGACTGCCACTGCGCACAACTCTCCCACCAAGCACAGCCGCCCGAGGCGTTGGAACCGAATCCATAGCGCCAGCCGTGGGACGTGCCGTAGTTGCAGCCCACGATGTATTGGAAGGTGTGGCCTATTTCGTGCGCCTGTGTCGAACCGTCTCCGTCCTTGATGGCGGCAGGGTTCACATCGAGCGTGCCCACTTTGTCGTCCTGGCCCGAACCGTAGGCGGTCCAAGTCGTCGTGTAGTGGGCGAACATAATGATTTTGTACTTAGGCTCGGGAAATCCGAGTTGCTGCGTGTGCACGTCGTAGGTGGCTTCGGCGCGCTCCAGCATTTGCACTGGGTCGAACTGCATGCTCTTTTCTGAGCAAGTAGAGGGGTCGTTGCCGAAACCGTCTTCCCAGAACAGAATGAAGTGATCAGACTCCATCGACCGAGTGAAGCAATACTGGCTGGATTCGTTATCGAAGTCATTGTTTTTCAGATACGACGGGCAATAGAGTCCCGGACCAGGATCCTGCAGGTACATTGTGTCCACGGTTTGGTAGGCGCCGCGGCTTGTAGTGCCGTCATCAGTATGGTAGAGGATGAATTGCGACTTCTTGAAGACGAGCGAATCACCGTCGTTGAAGTCGTAGGATAACTTCGTGCGGTCGAAGGCACTCTTCTGCCTCACCGTATAGAGTTTGTGCTGTGCGCTCACGGGCATGCAGCAAAGCAGCGTCAGCAGCGCTGCCACCATATTTCTCAGTCTCATTGTATTCTTGTTGTTTTAGAAGGATTCTACAAAAAGATTGTCGTTTACTTTTTCATGAACTTCACGGATTTCCCGTTCACTCTGAGAATATAGGTGCCAGTTTCTAGGGAGTTGGCATCCACCGTCTGTAGTGTGCCCATCGTGGTCACTTTGGTGTCCACCAGGCGGCCGTCAGCAGTGTAAATGCGCACCGGTCCAGCGGTCTGCATGAATATTTTACCGTCCTTGAACGTCAGAGATGCGTCGCTCTGCACGTCGTCGATGGCCAGAGCAGGGTCGTCAGTATCCGAAATGTAGAACTTTGCGATGTTCGCAAACATATATTTGTCCATGTTCACATACACCTCGCCGTCGTTTATGGTCATTTTCGGGTTCACTTCGCCGCCCAGCAAGTAGTAGATTTTCGTGCCATCTGCCATTTCCAGCACTAGGCTTTTTGCGCTTGCGCTCAGCATGCAGCCGAGGGCAAATACTAGTAGAAGTACAGTTTTTCTCATACCTAATTTGTTTTTAGTTAGACATTGATTGGTTTAAGTATGGCAAAGTTAGGCATTCAGCAGGGAATAAGCAAGTGAAAGATGCGTTTTACAACGGCTTTTTACAAATAGGTTGATTTTTAGGGGAATCGGATAGAAATTATTTTCCCTTTCCAATATTCTCTGACGGGAATGCCTTTGTACGTCTAGTTTGTAAAGAGTGAGACGGCGAGGGACTACGAGGATGAAGTGAACAGCATAAAGCATATAGGGCTCACCATCTGCGGGCTCGTTAAAGACGGCAAACCAAGATTGTTTACCTACTTTTCAAAATTAGTTTGTAAAATGAGTTGATACAAAAAACAAAAAGAGTTGCCATTTGGCAACTCTTTTGCGGTGCGTACGAGACTCGAACTCGTGACCCCCTGCGTGACAGGCAGATATTCTAACCTACTGAACTAACGCACCTTGTTTCTGTTTGCGAGTGCAAAGTTACACACTTTATTTGTATTGACAAATTTTCTGACGCTTTTTTTTCAATAATATTGCTTTTTTGTGTGTTTTTCCCGATTTTAATGTCTGTTTATGGTACCATTGCTCCCAAAATAGATGTTTTAGCCCTCGAAAACCTTATGGTCGGTGATTATCGCATTCATTCTGGGATAATATGTGCCGATTTTCGAATGACGTTTTTCTTGCTGTTTGAAAAACATCAATATGTCGGTGTAGGAATATGCATCGGTGTCAAACACTATATAGTCGTAAACCTTGCCGTCGATTGCCTTTTTGATGTTTTCTATCCGTTTTTCAGTTGATTCAGATGGTTTAACCTCCGTGACGAGAGTGGTTGCAGATATGTTGTTCAACTTCATTATGCTCATCATGCCATCAATATGCTCTTTGCCGCCAACAAGCAGATATGACTTGCTTTCCATATAGCCTTCATTCTCTTTTTTGTGGTTACGTCCCTTAGTCAACTGTTGTACCATGTAAGCCCATACAGCTTTGACAACTATTGCGCTCTTGATGGGGATGGAAAGCAGCATGCTGTAGTTGGAGTAATGCTTCTTGAAGAATATCAGCATTGCATTGTAGAAGTTATAGACATAACGGTAGCTGCTCTTCTGTGTGCTCTCGCCCTTGTAGTGGAGTATTGGCACAGGGAGATAATGGTTGCTATATCCGTTTTTCAGCAAACGATAGGAGAGGTCGATGTCTTCGCCATACATGAAAAAGTCTTCATCGAGCAAACCGCTCTTGTTGAGCGCTTCACGTCTGATCATCATGCATGCACCCGATATGATTTCTATTTCTGAAGGCTGTTCCTTGTCGAGATAACCCATGTAGTATTTGCCCAAACGCCGGTTCTTGGGGAAATGACTGCACAGTCCCGACATCTTGCAGAATGCCACGAATGGGGTGGGGATGCCGCGTCTGGATTCCTTGGCGAAGTCGCCGTCGCTCTTCAGCATCATCACACCTGTGGCACCGGCTGTGGGTGTAGCGTCGAGAAATGATACGCAACGTCTTAGGCTGTCCTCGCTTAATATTGTGTCGGGATTGAGAAGAAGTACATATTTGCCCGATGTCGCCTTGATGCCCTTGTTGTTGGCACGAGCGAAACCTTCGTTGTTCTCATTGTAGATGTACCTGATTTCAGGGAACAATCGCTTTATATATTCTTGAGAACCGTCGCTGCTGGCATTGTCAACCACCACGGTTTCCACCTCAATGTCCTGGGAGGCACGAGCCACCGACTCCAGGCATTGGGCAAGATAATGCCTCACGTTGTAGTTGACTATGATTATCGACAGGTCTATCATTCCATTCTGTGTTTATGATTCCGCATTCATTCTGCTTCCAAATTTGCCGAGATAGTATGACAAATCATTGGAAGAAGGACGGCAGAACAACGACGCTACCATGGTCATCAAGGCACATAGCAACGCATTTGTATTGAGTGTCAGGTAATAAATTGTGATATTCGCTATGATGCTTATTCCAACAAGTGATGTCCTTACCAGACTCCATTTGTGATATTGGGCAAGCAACGATTTGGCGTTGAGGCCTTTGCTGACCTCTTTTGTCTTCGTGGAAAACAATTTCATCCCCAAAGGCACACAAAGCAGCATCAGGAGCACACCTATGGAATTGAGCACATAGTCGATATTCTTGTTTGTGGCGAACACACCTGCCGGCAGAACATTCATCTCGAACAGGACAGCTACTGCGGCAGTGATGACATATATGAGCGCAAACTCAATCCTCAGCCTTTTTGTCAATGGAACTATTCCGCTGTTTGCGTCATCCATTGCCATTCCGGCAACTGATTCCGATGTGTGGTCGTTTGTCATGTTGTCTATATATTTGTTTGTGTCAGTTTTTTCCCGTGAAAGGCACTCTGTTGACTATCGAACGTCCCAGTGTCACCTCATCGGTGTACTGAAGTTCGTCGTTTATCGACATGCCTCGGGCAAGTGTCGTCAGTTTCACATCGCTGTAGCCTTGCAGCTTGCGGTAGATATAGAAACTAGTGGTATCGCCCTCTATGGTTGAGCTTAATGCAAGTATCACCTCCTTGATGCCGCCTTGTCCCACGCGTTCAATCAGGCTGCCTATCTCAATGTCCGACGGGCCAATGCCGTCCATAGGGGAAATGATTCCTCCAAGCACGTGGTAGAGGCCATGGAATTGTGATGTTGACTCTATCGACACCACGTCTTGTATATTCTCCACAACACATATCGTTGACGGGTCCCTGTTGGGATTTGAGCATATACCGCATACATCGGTGTCGGATATGTTGTGGCACACCTTGCAATATTTCACCTCATGGCACAGTTTGGAAATGGCTTCTGTGAATCCATCCACTGCTACAGTGTCGAGCCGAAGCAGATGGAGCACCAACCGCATGGCTGTGCGGCGGCCTATTCCTGGCAATTTGGAAAATTCGTCAACTGCCTTTTCCAATAAAACGGATGAATATTGCTGGCTCATCTTGATTCGTTATCTTGTGGTGTATATATACAAAAATTGCATCTGTCTGCCGCCGTTCATGTCCTGTTTGCGGCAAAACAAATGCAAAGTTAGCAATAATTTCGCTTACTTTCGATTATTCGTGAATTTTTATCGCAACCAATCTATAGCCATCAGAATGTGTCGTGTCATTTGTTTCAGTGACATATCTCTCCACTCTGGAGCAATGCAGTGCATTCAACGCCTTTTTCTGAAAAGCGACAAGAATCTGAGCACGTTTTGCGCCGCATTGTAACCGCGGTATGCCATCATGCCCATTGAACTTACCCTTGCCGCCAACGGCAAAGTCTTGGCTTTCCTTGGGACGAACATCTTGAGGAGGTTGTTCACCACATTGTAACCGCGATAAGCCATAAATCCGTATGACACGAACTTCACTGCCTGGTTCTCCGCTTTCATGCTCTTGTCCCACACAGGGTCGTTGACGCGCTTGAAGTTTGAAGACAATTTGTTTATCTCATATTCGAGGTCGGCACGAGCGATTTTTTTCGCTTGCCTCACCTCGTTGAGGTTGCGGAATGTATTTTTTGTAGTTGCCATGCCTAATCCTCCGTGCTCGTATAGTCTTTAGTTAGAAAATCAGCGTCTGTGAGGTCTATCACTTCGGTCTTTTTCGTTGATTCGTTTTTTGCGGGTCTTTTTTCCTCGCCTTGGCGAAGCATGCTCTCGGTGGAGTTGCTGTTGTCGATGCCAGACGTGTCTTCTTCGTTGACTTTCTTGTCGCCATCGAGGTCATACACAAACTTGGTAATAACAGGCACCAGCATGTTCTCAAACAATGCTTTGCGCTTCAGCCAGACAATGCATGCCAGCAGGCAACAAAAACACATCATGATGAGATATCCGCCCACCTCGCTGCCTATCATGCCGCCTATCCATACCGATAGGGCGGAATTGAGACAAACCAATGCCGCTGTCATGAATGTGATGAGCAGGCAAAAGGTTATTACGGCTGTTGTAACAACCGTCAATCGGTCAACGGCTTCTATGCGTAGGTATGCAAGCAGTTTCTTGATCATCACCTCGCCTTCTAGCGGGTCTCTCTTGCTTGTGGTGTTGTTTATGTCGTCCTTGTCCATGCTGTTGTCTTTGTGTGATGTGTTGATACATAAAACCCTCACCCCCGGGTCATGTATTGGCATGAACCGGGGTGGGGTAATCTATAACGTGAGAGCTTTATTCAACGTCGAGCTCGTCTTCAGTCAAGGTGCCTGTGTACTTCTTTGCTGTGTCCTTGATGGTGTCAACGCTGTTCTTCAGCGAGTCAACTACATTGTCCACGGCCTTCTTCAGTTCTTCCTTGTTGAGCTTTGCGCCGCTCTTCTGGATAGCCTCAGCTATCTTCTTTCTCTGGTCTTCACCCTTTTCTGGGGCCATGAGCAAACCTGCTGCTGCTCCTGCCAATGCTCCGGCTGCAAACGCTGCCAGTAATGTCATTCCGTCTTTCATCTTTTTGGTTGTTTTTTTGGTTATTCAATCTGTTATTAATCTCTGTGTCATTTCTTGATGTGCCACCGACGCTCATGTAATGCCAGCCGTTTCAGTCGCTGGCGTGCTGGTGTCAGCCTTAGCGTCTTGCAGCACTTAACATATAGACTGCTTTCTTACCGCAAATATATCAAATTTTGCGCTTAAAAAAAGACATATAAGAAAAATCATCGCTTTTTTATGATTTTTTTCCAATAAACATTTGAAGTTTAAAAAATAATATGTAATTTTGCCTACATCAAATTACACAATTAGGTAGTCAAAACTTGATTAATCGCTACTTCAAATCTTTTTTTCAAGTACATAAAACATTGACACGTCCTATAAACCGCATAAACAACAATCACAGAAGCATCAAGTATGAGCATCCCGTACCGTCTGACAGAAGTAAAGGACAACATCAACGACAAGCCCAAGAAGACCTACTATGCGAAGGTCATCACGAGGGGCACTGTTGACACACTGATGCTTTGTAGGGACATAGCCAGCAAATGCACTCTCACCGTTGCCGACGTCAGGGCTGCCATAGAGGCGATAAGCGAGTCGATGGGAGAGTTCCTCAAGGACGGATACAATGTTTACATCGACAGTCTAGGCACTTTTTCCATTTCGGCGGAAACAAAGAAGCATGACGAGGAGAATGATGACGATGACGACCAGATTGAAGAGAAGAACGAACCTAAAGGGCAGCAACTGAAGGTGAAGAACATCAACTTCAGGCCATCTGTAAGGATGAAGGACGACATGAAAGAAGCATCGTTCATAAGGGAAACCGAAGAAAGGCAGATGCCAAGGCTCGCAAGAAGAAGACGATGATGTGAAAGAATGCCTGCAAGAGGGGAGAACATTAATGCTAGAACCAAGAGCGGCTGGCAACAGAGGCATACAGCGAAGCAAACAGCAGGCAACAATAATGCAAATCATGCGGCAGTAGATGACAACAATAAAGAAATAAGTCATTGCAAGCCGATTGTTTAACGAGATATTCAATAGCGAAACTAAAAAGAAAGAATAGCAAAAGACAAAATAAATTATTAACATTTAAATACAAAACAAGTATGAAGAAATCAATCTTATTGGGTTTGACCATCATCGCGACTTTGTCGCTCGTTTCGTGCAAATCATCTGAGAGCAACTACAGAAAGGCCTACGAGAAGGCACAGGCTGAGGAACTCAACAGACAGGAACAAACAGAACCTGTGACTGTAGCTCCAGTTGTAACTCCAGTGGAATCATCCGCAACAACCACTACCAACAGCAACCTTCGTTCAGAAAGGCTGGAAGTAACAGGCGGCGGCACACTGCGCGCTTACAATGTTGTCTGCGGTTCGTTTAAAAGCCAGGACAATGCCAACAATCTCAGAAACACTCTCGTCAATCAAGGATACAACGCCCAGGTCGCAAAGAACATGGACAACGGCATGTATCGTGTCATAGCTTCTTCATTCGACGACCGTTCATCGGCAGAGGCATCACGCAATGCTCTTCGTTCGAAGTACCCAGACGCTTGGCTGTTGCTCCGTTCTTATTGATTGGCGCTGCTTGGCAACAAGTGATGCTAATGATAATTGATATGCAATGTCTGTCAATTTTGATGTGTTTGCAATGTGCAGATACAATGCCATAAATTGACAAGCAATTGAAATATGCCAAAGGAATTTGTTTCAATCACTAAATAATTACATTCAATAATTTCTTTTTGGTAACGTGAGAATATATTAAGAATTCTCTTCCGGTTGCCGGCTGGGAAGTTGGCAACCGGTTTTTTGTGCTTTCTTGTTTTTTGCTTTTCGTTTTCGGAAAAGGGTTTGTACTTCTTTTTGTGATGATGAATTATGCCAGGAGGCTATTATCACTTTGTGGTTGTGGGACTTCTGCATAGTGATGCTGTTCATCAATAAAATGATTTCTTTATCTTGCGAGAGAACCCAGTAAGAAACTTTTTTGCGACGCAATCATCCGTAATATTTGCAAATCGAATCATAAAGAACTAACTTTGTGGATGATTTGCAAGCAATCGCTGTCATTCCCAATGGGAACGGCATAAGCAGCAACAATAACAGAGACATCAGATAAGGAAAAAACTGAACAAATGGACATCCGTGAACACATAGTCGTTGATTTCCAGAGGAGTGGTAAAGATGCATTCATTACCCAACGTGTTGTATCCATTCGTCAGGAAGGAAGATTCTATTGGGTGAAATTTGAAGGAAGCGACAAGGTGTTCAAATTCCGGAACGAGCGTTTGTTTTATAAAAGCGGTCCTGAGCGGATTAATATTGAGGGCAAGGGACTATACGTGAAGAAAATGCACGTCACCAATGCTGATGAGGTGTTGAAGTTTTCCGAAGGCAGAACATCATTCTGGCTGATTATTTATAAGAATGGGTTGCGAGAATATTATTACGACCGCGATGTGTATGTTTCCCGCACCGACATAAAAGCCATCAATGGCGGATTGTGGGATTTTCTCAATCATTTTGTGGAAGAAACGGGATTGCAAATGCAGTCGGAGGACAATGATAAAACCCTCAATCTTTTGAAGATGCAGTATCAGCTTGTCGACCCTTTTAGAGACAGCACGCCGCTTTCTTTGTATTTCAAGGGAAATCGATGCGGAAATTCATGGAGATTGCCTTCTTATGTGTTCTATCCTTTCGGTTGCAATGCAAGTCAGAAAAAAGCTGTTGAGAATGCACTTTCCAATCAGATAAGCATCATACAGGGACCTCCTGGCACTGGAAAGACACAGACTATACTTAATATCATATCAAATCTCTTGATGAAAGATAAAACAGTGTTGGTGGTGTCAAACAATAATTCCGCTGTGGATAGTGTGGCTGAAAAATTGTCGTCGGAAAAAGTAGGACTGGGCTTTATTGTCGCGAAATTAGGAAATAAAGACAACAGAACCCGTTTTATTGCAAACCAGCCCGTTTGTCCCGACATGTCAGAGTGGGAATTGGAGAATAAGAATGAGGCAGTTCAGCAGGTGAAGAATTTACTGGATAAGGTCACGAAAGGATTTGAAAACCAGACATTGTTGGCGCAATTGCGGAAAGAACTTGCGGAATTGGAGACAGAACAGAAATACCAAGAGTTGCAGACCGGACAGTCACCGGTGCCTTGGTTGGAATTGAAACCCTCAAAAAAGATACTGGGATTGCTCGTCTTGTTGCGGCATCTGTCGGATGAAGGCAGGAGAATATCTTTGTTGCAGAGAATAAGGTGGTGCTTCAATTTGGGATTCAAGACATGGGGAGTTCTTAAAAGCTCTAATCGGGTTGATGCATTGGAATCAGCATATTATCAGGCACGCAAACGTGAAATTAGCGCGCAGATCGCAGAGTGTGAAGATTTCCTCAAAACCAATAACATAAACGAATGCGTTGAGCAACTTCGCAGCCTTTCTCTCGATTGCTTGAAATCTTATATCGCAGGCAAATACAAAGGCAAGGAAAGAACCATATTCACGAAGAAAACCATCAAAGACATGTCGAGAACATTTCTTGAAGAATATCCGGTGGTTCTCAGTACCACGTTTTCTGCCAAGAGCTGCATATCAGAAGACATGGTGTTTGATTACGTCATAATGGATGAGGCGTCGCAGGTTGATATCGCCACTGGTGCTTTGGCTCTGTCGTGTGGTGAGAATATCGTCATTGTTGGAGATGACAAGCAATTGCCGAATGTGATTGACAGTGAGACATATAAGATAACCGAGGTGCTTGAACGCTTGTATTCAGTTGATGACAAATACCGCATAACTCTTAACAGTTTTCTTGGTTCATGCAATAAGGTTTTCTGCGATGCGCCTTCTTCTCTCCTTCGTGAGCATTATCGTTGCCATCCCAAGATAATCGGTTTTTGCAACAAGATGTTCTATGATGATGAACTTATAACAATGACCAATGATGATGGAACAGTTGAAGCCTTGAGCGTGTTTCTCACTGTTCCTGGCAATCACGCAAGAGGGCACGTCAACCAGAGGGAGATAGATGTGATTAGGCAGGAAGTGATGCCTGAGCTTGGGAGTGACAAGACTGTAGGAATCATCACGCCTTATCGTGACCAGGCATCAATGATAAATGAGCAATTGCAATGTGATATAGCAAGCACTGTGCACAAATACCAGGGAAAGGAATGCGATGCAATAATCATGTCAATGGTGGACAACAGGCCGACCTCGTTTTCTGATGATCCCAACCTTCTGAATGTCGCCATATCAAGGGCTAAAAGCAAGCTTTGCATAGTGGCGTCGGGAAATGAACTGCCAGCTCAAAGCATCCTTTCGCAACTGATTGAGTACATACGCTACAATAATTTTGAGGTTACCAACAGCAAACTGCATTCTGTGTTTGATATCCTCTACAAGCAGTATAATCAAGAAAGGCTGGATTTCATTAACGCGCATCCCGATGCCGATGAATTGTCGGAAAGCGTTGTGTTTGAGGCATTGAAGGAAGCGTTGGAGCAGATGGGTATGGACAAGCGTACCGGCATCCTTTGCCATTATCCTATTCATAGGCTTATAGCGGATAAGAGCGGGCTTACGGAGGAAGAATTGGAATTTGTAGGCAATGCGCTGTCGCATGTTGACTTTCTCATTTACAACACAATCACAAAACGCCCTCAGTTATGTCTGGAGGTAGATGGTTGGAAATACCATAACACTGATGTGCAACGCCATCGTGACAAGATGAAAGACGCAATCCTAGCCAAATATAACCTGCCCATAAAACGGCTGCCAACCAATTCTATCGTAACCGTTGAAACACTGAAAAGCATTCTGCAGCAGGAAACGTGATGCTGGTTGTGGTGTAATGAAAAGAATTTTGTAAATTTGCTATTGCATTGGGAAATACATCTTTGAAGGCTAATTTGGAAGACGTTGAATTATGCGAAAGGGATTCAAAATATTGGTTAATGTGATGCTGATGCTGTCGTCGTTGACGGCAATGGCAGAGGGCAAGTATGCTCTGCTTGTGGGCATATCCAATTACCATACTTTGGATGCCAGGACAGAATGGAACGACATACATGGCGCAAGTGATGTCAAATTGATTTCACCTATTCTGAAGAAGCAGGGATTCAGCGTTGATGAATTGCTTGAAGAGAAAGCCACTCACAAGAATATAATATCTCGCCTTAATTCTCTTATCTCCCGATGTGTCAAGGGTTCGATTGTTTATGTGCATTTCTCATGCCATGGGCAACCGTTTGAGGATTTGGACGGGGATGAACAGGACGGTTGGGACGAGAGCTTAGTTCCTGTTGATGCTCCCATGCGTTATCGTAGGGGGCATTATGAGGGGCAGAATCATTTGATAGACGATGAATTGAACAAGTATGTTGAGCGATTGCGTCAGAAAGTGGGCAAGAAGGGATGCGTGTATGTCGTGATAGATGCCTGCCATGCAGGTCGCTCTTCGAGGGATTTGGAAGAGGTGGAGTTGATTAGGGGCACAAAGCGCGGATTTTCTCCCAACGGATTGGTTTATCGTCCGAAACGTGAACATGAAACACACTATAAGCTGACGACATCGAGTACCAAGTCGCCTGTGACATATCTTGAGGCATGCAAAAGCACTCAATTCAACAAAGAGATCAAGCGGAAAAACGCTTACTATGGACCTCTTTCCTACTATGTTGCACAAGTGCTTGCAAATCATGCGCTCACATCCGACAACAAATGGGCATACAAGGTGCAGATGCTTATGAGAAAGGATGCCGCCCTGCAAAACCAAGATATGGTGATTGAGAGCGGACGTTAACGCGCTGCGTAGTGTGTAGTGTTTAGAGTTTAGGATTCAGTTGGGAATTAGGAAATAGGAATTAGGAAATAGGAAGTAGTTTCTTAACGGATGGGGAACGAGATGGAGGAATGTGTGGTAATTTTGCGGCAGGGATTACAATTAAGCTGTGTCGCATTGCTCAAGTGTGGAGAGTGGAGAGCTGCGTCGCGTTGCGACAGTGTGTAGGGTTTAAAGTTCCGTTGGGAATGCATAGCTACGCTTAGTGTGGAGAGTGGAGTGTGAAATTGAAATTTCAAACAAATAAAGACTAACAAAAAATTTAACTGTGGGAATTTGATTTACCTTTTGGGGTGTTATGGTATTAAAGATTGAATGGAACATAAATTTAAAAACAACGACAAAATGAAAAAATCAATTGTATTGGCATTTTTCGCATTGCTTTCAAGCAGTGCATTCGCACAATTTAATGCGGGAACATCAACAACAAGCACTGACTTGTTTGGTAACACCACAACCACTCACCGTGACAAATACGGACATGTCACTGGTACATCAACCAGCAGTACCGACTTATTCGGCAACACCACGACCAGGCATCGTGATGAGTATGGGCGGACTATAGGCACATCGACCAGCAGCACTGACGTATTTGGCAACACCACGACTAAGTATCGAGATGAATATGGACAAAATGTGGGTACATCGACCAGCAGCACTGACTTGTTCGGCAACACCACTACCAATTATCGTGATGGATATGGACAAAATGTGGGCACATCAACCAGCAGCACTGATTTGTTCGGCAACACCACGACCAAGCATCGTGATGAGAATGGACAGACTATAGGCACGTCAACCAGCCACACCGATGTATTCGGCAACACTACAACCACACATAAGCCCGCCAACAATGGCACGAGCCTCTGGGATTGGTAACGACTTTGGCGCTACGCTTTAAAGCTTCGCTCCAGTGTGTAGAGTTCAGAGTGGAGTTAGTAATTAGTGGGTAGGAATTAGGAAATAGGAAGCAGTGATTAGGAAACTTTGTCGCTACGCCTTAAGACTTCGCTAAGTGTGGAGTGCTTCAACGCTTCACTTAGTGTGTAGAGTTTAAAGTTCAGAGTGAAATTGAATTTAGTGATTAGGAAATAGTTGTTTCTTAACGGATGGGGAACGAGATGGGGGAATATGTGGTAATTTTGCGGCAGGGAAATAAAAGGGGGATAATAAGATGCTCACCGAAATGATGTGAGAAGGATGCAAGGCAAGAGCAAGGGACAAGGAATCTAAGTATTTGCACATTACAACCATTGATGTGAGAAGGCTGCAAGGCAAGTGCAGGGACAATTAACCAAGAAGACGTAAGGCATTGAAAGTAGATGTGAGAAGGTTGCAGGGACAATAAAGACAAACACTTTAAACGAAAGAAAAAATTGAAGAACAAAACGAACGAAGAATAGGATAAAATGAAGATGAATGACATGAAGAACGATTTTGAGGGTAAGGATATCAACGCCATTGAGGGTGGCAATGGAGTGGATTTCTTTGAGTTGGGATTGAAATATGAAAAAGGCATGGGCTGTGAAAAAGACTATGAGAAGGCGGCAGAGGCATCGTTAAGGTTGGCAACTGCCTGATGAAATCAGTAATCATTTAATTACTGGCAAAAAATAGAAATACGGTTAAAGATTAATTTCAAAAAATGTAATAATAGATTATGAATAAACAAGAAGATTTAGAGCAATTAATAAAGAAAG
>Ga0181612_136829_pt1 | contig 14204 bp, 6 predicted proteins | sample HoacroProtozoa21_FD_119630 | JGI IMG/M metagenome (GOLD analysis project Ga0181612, IMG submission 119630) | Hoatzin crop microbial communities from Cojedes, Venezuel. Combined Assembly of Gp0051906, Gp0051904, Gp0051908
TGCTTTTTTTTTTCTTTTGCTTCTACAATATTACCAGTGTTACCTCAGTCTTATCAAAATCCATATTGCATAAATTGCATCCAAAAAGTCCCCACCCAATTTCATCTCCATAAAGACTGTAAAAATACTGCATCTGAATTTATGTGTATGTGTATATTGTATTGATACTCTTGTCGTCTATGACCTAATTTGGAAAACCTTGCTAGGTCTGCATTACAAATAGGTACATATGGTTCTCCTCCCTCATGTCTTAGTCATATGTGCACACGTGCTGTGTGGTGATAATACCAAATGATTAATATCTTTTGTTTTTCTGTTTGAATGACAGGTTTTATTTTATTTTATTTTATTTAATGGGCACAGATTAACCAGTTCTGTGACATTAAGGAGCATGTTGAAGTCTTGGACAAAGTCCAGCAGGGCACTCGGACTTTTGAGCTGAAGCAATAGGGACTGCTGTGAAGAAGTTGGGGATGAAGATGGTCAAGAAACTGGGGAACAGGGCAAGACTTGCATGAAGAGTTTGCTTGCTGTAGAGAAGACAGAAGTGGCTGAGGCACCACTGGGCAGGACCAGCGGTACTCAAGTCAGGGTCACTAGCAGAGAAGCCCTGACCTGTAGAAGCTACCTGCACAAGGGAATGTGTACTGAATAAGCAAGTAACTAGAGGAAGGAAAGGGACGAATGCGTGACTGGGGTGGTTGAATGGATTTTCAGAGCTGTATTTTACCTCTGACTCTGCCAAGGTGATGGTGTGTTTTAACAGTTAAGTGAACTTTTAGGTAGTTGATTGCTTGACTTGGGAATGTGTTGCAATTTACAGAAGTGCCAAGTACTCATAGCAACTTTGGAATGTGAGGGTACATGCAGCAGTAATTAATTTTGGCATTTCCAAACATTTGAATGAGCAACTTTGCCATCTTCACATTTTAACAAAGGGATATTTGTGTGTATAATACCTATTAGAAAAAAAACCAAAACCTTAACAGTCTGCTGAAGCTAGTGGATGCAACGTCAGTAAGCTGGAACATCTCGTATGTGCCATTGCTATGAAAATCTGTGAGCACTTAATATAGCTTGCACAACCTAAATTGCCAAGTGATGCAAAGCATGATGAGACCCAGCATGATTACAGGATCCCAGATTGAGGTACTGGAGTGATAAAGACTTTTTTAGACCTACTGCATATAAAAGGCTGCAAGGCAAGATCAACTCACAAGAAACTTTTGAACCTGTAGGACAGACAAGTGGGGCACATTTCTTTCTGACTGAAATGTGTACGAAATGCTGCTGCGAGACAGAAGAGAGATGTTTAGATTAGATTTGCAGTTTTAGTTATGAAAAAGAGTTTGCAGCCCAAAACTGGGGACATGTATTTTTGAGGGAGGAATTTACCAGTTAATGATGAACAGAAGGAGCAGACTGACTGATTAGAAGACAAGAAAGTACACACTGACTGTCACAGGGAGAACAAGCATGGCGAACAATTGCAGCCAGACACTCCTCAAGAAGGGGCTGTGGATGTTTTTCTGATTTTTTTTTTGTGTGTGTGTGTGTGCAGGAATAGCGGAGATGGTAAAAAGATATTATAATGTTACAAAATGAAGAACTTAATGTTTCCAGGTCATGGCTGTCCACAGGTAAATTAATTTAGCTAGGTTTTTTAATTTAGTTGTATTTGTAATGCTGTTCTCGTTTTACATTTTATTAACCTAAGCTGTTTTACATAATATTATGTTTGAATTTTGTAATAGTCTTAATTTTTTCTACAGTTTTTTCCCCATTTATCTTATATTGTCTGTTTTTTACTTGAAAGCAGGTTTTCAAAAAAAGCAGAACATTGAACAAGATAATTCGGGCACACTGGAGGATGAGAGAATAAAATCTGACTCCCAAAAGATTGTGAATGTGATAGAAGTGACTTAATGTAATAGGCTGAGATGAAAAATCAAAAGATATATTGAGTTGATGGTCATAAACATGGCTGCATATGTGGTTCTCTTGTAGCTCAGCTGAGAACCACTTCTTCCCCTGTCCCAGCCCAAGTATTAACTATGTGGACTGAGAAATTTTACTCCCTTTGAGGTGCATAAGCAGTAATAAGCATAAATACTAAGTATTTGTGTTTTATATATAAAAGTAACTCCTATCTTGTCAGATGTAAAAAGAAATTAAAATACAAAGAATTTAAAAGTCCTCTGAACCAAGTTTTATATGAGGACTAGTGAGGGACAGTGAAAACAAATTCAGAAGCAGATTATAAAATGAATCTGTTAATTGCCTGAAGCTGTTGGTGTGACTAACGATGCTTCCTTACGTGATGGTTGGGAGGGGGGATTCTCAGAGACTTCAGGTGCTCTGGTCGGGTGTCTGCTATTCCCAGCAAACCAGAGGCACCTGCTCTGTGTTGCTGTGGTAAAACACGTCGTGGAACATGTGTCTGCACTACATGTGTGGAGCAGGAGTGTGTGTGAGTCATGGTCTGCTTTTGCTTTCCTCCTTTATTATGTAGTCTTACCTGTCACAACCCAAATGAGTGGGCAGCTCTTGGTTGTTGGGGATTTTTTTGTGTGGTTTGTTCTGGAATAGGGAGTTGGATAACCATGTTAAGCAGTTAAAAGTCTTGTGTCAGGTTCTGTTCAAATGAAGACATTTAAATAGCTACTACAGGGGACACTTCTGTCTTCTGTTCCCATTATTTCTTGCAAGGCAGGAGGAGCAGCAAATGTCTTCCTTTCTCATGTTTCTATGCAGCCATGAGACCTTTTTCCCTTTCTGAAATCTGATATTTTTAAAGGCCAAAGCTTAAAGAAAGAGACAAGTACTACTATGGAAATAGTAGTTCTTCCCTGTATTTCCGTTCTTTCATCATTATATAAGATTACTTTTTTATGTTCCTCTGAAGTGATCACAGTTGGAGAGGAGGCAAGGGAGGCTGCTTGTTGGCTCTCATTTGTCCTCTCTTGGGCTGACCGATGGATCAGCAGCTTCTGAGTTTAATCTTTTATTTTGGGAAAATTACTATGGAGTCCCAAAGCGCTGCTGCTGCTGCTCTTTCTTGCCAATTAAAAGTACCTGAGGAAATAGTTCCTGAGTTTAGATGCACCTCAGAAGTGGCTCTCTGATTTGCTTCTGAACTAATTAGAGTACCCTGAGAAGTTCACAGCAGGATTAATCAAACTGTATGTACAGTCTGCATTCAGGTGTTCAAAAACAAATGAGAAAATATAGATTAGGTAGCCATTTCAGTAAATATTTTCTTATCATTTCTGTACTCTTTGTTCAAAAATCAGTCAACGCGTTGGCAGGAACCGAGTGGGACATGATTGTGTCCCACATATTTTGGTTTTATTTGGGGAAGTAGGATGTACCATGGGGGCATCAGGAGGACACTTGGGCAGAACTGGATGCCTGAAGCTGACAGCACTTGTGGTTGAGACTGAAATTTCACAAGTGAGGAGGAAAGTTCACAGTTCTTATTTCCTGAACTGATGTAAATTCCTACCGGAAAAGGAAAATTCTCACCAATACCTTTGCGGTTTGCCTTCTCACCTTCCCCATGAAGCTGCTTGTGGAGTAACAGAAGCTAGCAGTCAATGGCAGTAGCCTGCAACCCATAGCTCAGTAGTTGCAGTTTCTGGTGTCTACATGCCAGTGTCTTGGAATACTGAGTATCTGATGACCTGTAATTAGTAGATATTGCTTCAATTAATACTTTAAGTCTACATTTAGGTAACATTTTAGGTTTCTTTAAGGATTCCTAGTAGGGTTGCCAGTGTTAAATTCTGTTCTGCAAAGTAGTTTCCTTGGGTTGGTAAACAGACATTGGTCAGTTTACAAAATGAATAGATAAACAAAGGAATACAATAAGTAAATGTTCAATTTCAGAAGCTATTAAGTCAAGATAGCTGTAAAGAATCTAAAAAATGTCCTGCCAGTAGCATGAGACCATTAACAGTTAAATGAAGAGGTTTGGGGGTTTTAGCTTGTGAGGAAAAAGTTGTTGCCCAAATTCTGTATTAAGGTTTTGTGATACTTGCTGAAGCTTTAACCACATTGTTAACAGCCACCTGTGTTTCCTTTTAGTCACTGCATTACTAAACTGTGGGATGAGCTCTAGACTTGATACACTTTTCTGTTCAAGAGTTCTCAGTAACCAGAAAATTACCAGGTTGCTGAAGATCACGGTAAAATTAAGCTTTATTTTCCTTTCTTTGGCTTCAAGTAATTGTCACTAGAGAGAAGTATGTACTCTTGGTGCATGTATTGAGTGTCTCATTACAGACACTTTTCCTTAAAGGATAAGTATATCTGATTGCACCCGAATGTTTTAAACCGGAGACAAACAATGGGAAAAATTATTTAATACATTAGTATTTTGTCTGTTCTCTTTCCTACCATTGTCATAAAGTAAGACAGTCAGGTGGATTATATTCAAAAAAGTAACACGCCATTGGTGTAAACATTAAAGCCTTAGAGGAGGCTGTAGTGCGCTCCATCAAAGTCTCTCATAGCGCTTAAACCGGTGGCCTCGACAGTAGAGGTACAAAGGGAACCTGAAAGGAGGGTAGCTTCCCAGTGGCACTTTCAGTGTTGTATCTAAGGGTGTTAAGACAGTCCCTGCATCCAGCCCTGACACCTTTGTTCCAAATGAATTGAGGTTTAGAATTGGTAGGCCTGGCCAATGGAAAATTTTGGAGTTGTAGTGAAAGAATCTGCTTCAGAAAGTATAGCTGAAGACCGAGGTGCACCACTCTTGGGAGGCTCTTAGGTATGGGGTCAAGAAGCAAGACTTGCAGTGGCTGATGTGAACTGGCCTGTGTCTGTACTGTGCACATCTTGGAGCATATTATCTTTTCTTCTGTGCTCAGGTTGTCTCCCTGAGGGAACTGCTTGGATTGCTCTAAGTAAGACTCTGTGTGCAAACTAGTATGTATGCAGTGTGGACACTGAGAGGCCAAGGGCTGTGCAGTGGAACAGAAAGGGAAATTATTTAATGATGTAGGTAGGAATTGCCATGTGCGTTGGGGCCAGGAACTTGAAGAAGACTTTCCCAGGTAGGGTGCTCTGCAGCATGCCTGGGAACCCTGGAAAGGCAGTACTTCCCATGGCAGAAAGTCATGGATTCTCCAGATTTAGGACAGTTTGCATCGCTGAGGTGTGGGAAAGGCTTGGCTTCTCACTTACCTGTCCCCAACACAGTGTATGTAGCAACCTGAAAGCAGCATGTACCAGGCAGAATACAGCAGACTGCTGCCTAAATTTTATAAAAAGTTCATGAAACCTGATAGATACTTTATACTAAAAATCACCTAAAAATCAGCTGTTTCCAATAAAAGGCAGTTCCAACAGAAAAATCTTAGCCAGTTACAGTATAAAAGACTACTAGTCAATGTCATCTTAATTAAGGCTAGATGATGTAGAAATTAAGCTCCTCTGAAAATTAAAGATAGACAGTTTAAAAATAGCAATGATGACAATGCTTCTGTCCACAGGGATAAAAATTAGTATTTGATCTAAACTCATAATTTTTTTTTTCCTATTACGTTATAAAATAACCACGCTGACTCAGTCATAGTTCTTTGGAAGTTACAGATGAGATTTTAAAGCCATATGTATAATGATTTATATAAATTATAGTAAATTACAGGAACCTCCTTCAAATCTGTCAAACTTAATTTTCTGCTCTGTGGAGCACAGTGATCGAGACAGCAAAGCTGAATGACGTTTTACACTGTGCAGACTGCCAGCTGCCAAAAGCCTATGTTGTTAGCTGAATCCACAGTAAACTCACGGACAACTGGTCGAGAAGACAGGCTATGTAATTCTCTCTCAACAGTGCTTCCAGCAGAGCTTTCAGCATCGTTTTGCACTGTCTGCAATGGCAAAGCAGCAGCATTCTTGATGAACACTTTGACAGAGATATATTCAAATATTGGTTTGGATGCTGGTAAGTGGTTTAAGGGTCATATTTTCTTTGGACCTCTGTAAGATCACAAACATAATTAGGATCAGTGTCATATTTGGCTGTAGTCCAGTTATATCCAAAAGGGAGTGTATAGCATACTCTATTTTAAACTATATGGTTAGTCAGTATTCAAAGTCTCATAGGTCGTTCTGTTGGGAAGAAAAAGTGGTGAGAGCATTCCCTATAATCTTCAATGCGTCTTTATTTGTTTGCAAAACAAATCTTCAGAAAAAAATCTTCCTAAATAAAAAAAAAAATAGAAATAATAAAGGGAGCAGTCTCTATTCTTTATTCTCAAAATCCTCCTTAGAGCCAAGATGCCTGAGATGCACTCTCTGAGCTTTCGTCTATGATTGTATTACAAGTGTTCCTCTGATATTTCATTGTTTGCTATTCCCTTTTCTGGATACATCTGTGATGATTTGTCTTTGTCTTTTTGCACACACAGTGGTACCAACAATTTCAGAATTGCTTTTAGCCACCAGGAGAATCCCTCTCCTTGCATCTCACAACAGCACCAGAGCAGCATCTGCGTGAGTTAGAGTGGTAATTTCTTCTGCTTCTAAGGGATCGTAACTTCATGTTACACTTACAGTGAATTAAGTATTCCCATTATGCTTCCAAAGCCACAGATTTTGTACTCAATACCTCTGATATGAAACTACTCTTACTGCTTCCTTTTAATGTATACCAGACTCCTTTGAAATTGAGGACAACATGCCAATGACACAAATGGTATCAGAGTAGACATCAAATTGATGTGTCCAGGGTAATTCGTAAAAGTCATATTCCAAGGTTTAGGGTTTTTTTCCTCTCCAAAACTTCCTGTTTGCACATATGATCTAAGACTGTAGGTCCTTGGGAGTCTGTAATTTGCATATTCTATGTCATTTTTTTAGGCTTTGAGTACTGATGTCAGGGATATGCCATTTTTATGTGGGCTGCAGGAGGGAGCTAGGCTGTGTAAAAGGTCTTCTTATGTCTTGCCTGGAGTGGCAGGTGGAGCAGTTTGGGAGTTTTTCTTTAGTTAAGGTGGCATCAGTGTCATGTTTTTCGTGTGGCTGGTGCTGAAATGTAAGAGTATTTTCACTTAGTAATTTTCCTACATGGTAATTTACTTCCTTTTTTCCACAGCAAAGGTTACTTGGAGTTTTCTTTGAAGATAATTTAGGACCTTGCAAACCCTATCATGAAGTGTTCAAAACCATGCTCTGCCTTTTCATGTGATGCTGGATTGTTGTCATCCACAGCTATTGGCAAGCTGCTTTGCCAAAAAGTTAAAAATGCTTTCAGCTGAAATCTTGACTTAATCTGAGGAGACAATTAACATTTGATTATTCATTTCTTTTGATTTAAGAAAAAAAATCCCCTCATATGCTGCTCTAAAGTAATTTTCAGACAACAGCAGAAAGGAAGAGTGGACACAGAGGTGTGGCTTTTTTATTATTATTATATTAAAAAACAAATAGCAAAGCAAGTAAAACCTCCAATGTCTCCAGTGTTTAGGCATGGAAATTTTCAGGTCCAAGACATGCTCTTTTCCTTTAACTAAAGTTATCACAAAATATCTGTTGTAATTAAGTATAAAGGATAGTAGGGCAGCGCACTTTAGTAACTTGGTTTCACAGATATAGACGCAGTTTTGAAAAATCCGGAAATCTTTGGTATCTATATAACAAGAAGTTCTCCATAGGCATGACATTTGTGGTGAAAAGTAGCCATACATGTCATATCTCACACTCACTGCATTTGTTAATTATAGTAGAACAGACAGATAATATATTTCATTTTGTTTTAATGCAGTCAGAAAGCAATAATATTTTTCTCATTGCACAACCAGCAATGGAAGAATTAAGCTGTATGTAGCTGATTTAATTCTTAGCGACAGAGCTACAAAAGAAATACATGAATAAGACATCATTATAAATATGCTAGCATTAAAGCTACCTTTGTAGCATGTAGAGGGTTTTGTATTGTTAAAATAAACTGTACAAAAATAATTTTTTAAAATCTTTTTCAAAGAGCTGAACTTTACTCAAAAGACTATTTTTTCCATCGTATTTTCAAACTCTGTTTTCACCTCATGATCAAAATTTTGGATTATGCTTAGACAAAAAAGCCTTTTCTTTTTTTAAAATACAAACTACCATATCCATCCACAGTTATTTATTTATTCTTGAAAAGCAGAGTGGATTCTTTAGCTGTGTAGGGTGAAGAGACTAGCTCCACAAATTTGTTGAGCAGATATATTTTTTGATATCCTTAGCAGTGGGTGGAGGTGAGCTTTTCCAGTGTTGTCTGAAAAAAAAAAAAAGGTAATACAGTGCATATGAGAGTTCAGATCTTGTAATCTTGTGTTAATTCTGCCCCAGTCTCTGCTGTGTAGCTTCGGACTTGATGCATCATTTCTCTGTGCTTTCTTTTTTCATTTTCACTGGTGTGCATTTGCCTCAATTAGATTGAAGTATAGGATTTTTGGTACAGTTGCTTTCACGGGCCAAGGAATACATCTTTCAGGAGGAGTAATTTCAATGGGTGATTGTCCAGAGACTATTTTACAGGGTACTAGAAACTGGACTAAATAGAGCATAGGACTCATTCTAATGTGATAAAGCCATCCATACTGAGTGAATGTCAAACCAAAATCATCTGTGGATTGTTTTCCTGTTGTTATCTATCTTTATTTAAATTTAATTTGTACCTATGTAAATTTATACATACTATGTGTTATACATACACATACATATACATACACATACATATATAGATGTATGTATCTATCATCTGCTTTACTTATATATGTCCATTTCCTTTATTTTTTACAGCTAATTTATTTCAATAATAGTTCTGGATGCATCTGTTTTCCATATCATTCCGTTATACTACTCCTACTTTTTAAATAAATCTCTGGATATGTCTCGCTGAAATTGGGCAATTGTGGATTTTGGAGTGTGAGATGGGAGATACTCTGACGAAGATCTGTAGTTTAGTCAAAGCAATATGTTACTTTGTGAGTGCTGGAGTGAGAAAATGTGTGCAGCTGGTCCCCATGCTGCCATACCTGTTCTGAGTCAGCTGAAAAAAGTAATTATCTGGTGTTCTCAGGATAGCACTATTAAAAGCAAAATATAACACAGACACTCCCACACAGCCAGTGGTAAATGGTTTTATAACAGAATTAAATGTGTTCATGTGTTGCTAACTCTAATTTATTCAGGGTAGACCTGACACTAAAGCAGACAAGTTTTTATTTGGGGGCTGGAGTCTCATTTGCATTAATATACATTCACATTTCTGTCTGGCAGTCAAGAAATTCCCTACAAAGGTGTGCTGACTTTGGTCGCGTGCGAGGAAAGCCCCGTGTGAATCAGAACAGGGTCCTGGAGATTTGATCTGGTGAAGCATTTGTATCACAGGTAAAACCCTATACCTCCTTTAGGATGACGACCATGAGCTTGCTGTTCTTTGGTTTAACAGATGCTTTGTGGCAAAGTTGAATTAAGTCTCCATGTTGGCAGAGTATTATGCAGGTACTTTCTTTTTTCCTGGCATTCAGCTCTGTAACCTATCATCTTCTTGTGTATGATTTTTTATTTTTTTGTGACTTGCTACCACATAGCCTTCTATTTATAAACTGTCTCTGTCCCTTGCAAAAAAACATATAATGCTTTGCATGAAATCTGAGCTAGGAAAGAAAATTATCTGAAGTGTTACAGTGTTTTATATCTCTAACTAAAATGATACTAACCTCATTTTAATTAAAAGGAATAATTTCCAAGCTGAGAGTTTATGTCAATGCGAATGGTAATGGGCAAGTTGTGAATAGAATAGCAAAGTCTGTAATGGTCATACCGTCAGGGTCAATGAAGCCTCAGCCAAAGCATTATCATATTAGATTGTCCTAAAATGTCATTAAATTGCAATGTAATTTTCTCTCTTTCCCCATTTTTGTCACTGCTGTGGCAGAGATGTGTCTGAATAACAGCTTTTTTGACAGTTTGCTAATCCGGCTTCATTTATTAAGCGTTTCCATAATTCAGTGTTTGAAACATCTTAATTACCTGTGTGTATTTAATGGTGAGGTCCAGATGCTGTGGGAAAAACACTGTTCCAGGGCCTTATCTCTTGCCAACTCTTGTGGCCATGCTTTGGATGTGGAGGAAGAACATGGGGAGAGCTTTTGAACACATGGAAAGTAATGTGAATACAGTGAGCATATAACGTACGCCTGGGGACCTTAACTCTTTCATAGTGTAGATAAGACAGATTATCTCATAGAAGTATCTTCTTTTCTGATTAATAATCCTGGGGTGCTGACATCAGTTTTTCATGGATATTTCACTTCATTATTCCTTCCAGTGGCTTTACACTCAAAAACAAGGGAAAGAATTTAAATGTTGCTTTGTCACAACTGTGAATGGAATCTTGTTTTCTTTTGAAAATCTGTAGTTAAAAAGAAAGAATCAACAGCAGCAAAGAGGAATTCCACGTTGTGTTGATAAAGAATCCTTCATTAAATTCTGGAGCAAAAATGACAAAAATAATTTCAATTCTTTTTTTCCCAGCTATAATAATTTGTCACAAGTTCTTTTGTAATGATCGTATTTGTAGGGCTTTAATCATTTGAATGAATAATCTGCTTCTGGCTGAAAGCTGGCACAGATGCTCTCCGCTCTAGCATGATTGTTGGCTTGGCTTTTCTGAAGGTGCCTTTATGGTCTATTCAATAAATAGAAACTTATTAGTTTTTTGGCACTTGTAGCTTGAAAAATGTTTAAAGGAACAGTATTCCATAAAAATGTCGAAATGCCATGAACTCCGTCTCTTCCACTCTTCTGAAATGGAGAGAAGCTAGTCATGAAAAAGCAGAGGGAGCAGGCCTGATAGTGAATTAGAGGGAGGTATGCAGTGGGGTTTATTGGTTTTCTAAGTTGTTCTTTGCTGGGGGGAAGTGGGGAGGAGTTGGTGGGTCGTTGTATTTTTTTTTTGGTTTTTTACTGTATTACTACTGTTAGCTCTTCTTGAAGACAAAAGGAGTTGCGGAGTTTTGTATCAGCTTGGCAACACCACCTAGACAGCAGCTTCAAATTGCTGCTCTCAAAATGTTGTTAGTATCAGAATATCATCTATTTTGATTATGCAAAAAGGGCAGTCTTTCACTGGAGTGCATCATCAAGCTCAGGTAGGGTCCCATGATAGCATAATACCAAGCCAGACATGTCACTTATTTGACTTCAGTAGAGTACCTGGTACTGCACAAGGATGATCCAGAGCCTGATTTTTGTCAGAACTCACTGAAATTTCTCAGTTTCAATTCAGAATTTTCAATTTGATAATCTCTGAAATTAGTGTAATTTGCTAGAGTGCTATAAATTTTGAAGATGGCTTCTCTGGAGTATTTTTTGAAGAATTAAGCAGTGACAGTATACGTACAGCTTCTGAAGGCCAATTAATGAATAATCTTATGGATCTTCTGAATGTAAGGGGTCAGATATGTGACATCTCCCAAGTAACAGAGGGTGCTAATAAATGTTTCCTGTTAACCTGTTGCTTCACATTGTATATCTGAGTATGAGAAGTTAAATCAATTATTCAATAATAATGACAATTTAATATCATCCAAAGTTGAATTCCAAATAAAAAAGGAACAATTTAAAAAATCTAATATTCTGTAAATAAAATTGTGTTTATCTGTTGAGATTTTAAACAATGCGGGCATCATTGGCCTTTTGCATTTGTATGGATAGAGTCTTCATTTATCCATATACCTACATGGAGAAAATACCTTGCTGAAATATAATTGCCATTGGAACAATGCTTGTGTTCATTAGGAGCATGAATAGCACAATCACATTAGAAGATCTGATAGATATTTTTCAATTCATTGCCATAAATTCAGAACTTGGGAGTTAAAAACGATCAAAATGTGTTTCTTTTGTAGGTGGGTTTACTTCACCACGATCATTGCAACTGAGTTGTAGGAGTTTCTGAGAGTAAGATGATGACATTTGATTTGCCTGGACTTTGAGCAGTACCTTCTTTCTGGCACCTGCTTCATTTTGAATAAAATTATAACTGTCACAGCTGCTGCAGATTTAGTTCTTGATTAATTATTAATGCATCCTTAAACGAGTTTTTCTAGTGGATTGGTGGCTGTGAGGAGATGATAAACGTGAGTGAACATGCTTCTCTCAGGAAAAAGCCTTGAATGCTGTTGTATTTTGACATTTGGTTTGTAGGAAATTACCAGTGATGGGTTAGTAGTTTGTCCTCTCTGTGGTGTGGCAAATTGCCTTTGAAGTTTTGAGGGGCACCTTTCAACTGCAGTGTTTACTTCCCTGCTTCTATGCAGCCTCCGTATAGCTGTTTCTCAGAGGCTTGGAGGAGGTGCCTACTTTGAAGGAGAAAGAGGACCTTGAGGTCCATGTGCTCCTCTGCTCTCCAGCAGGTATAATCAGCAGGACTGGAACAGTAGTTTTAAATTAATGTAGTTACTCTTGGCATTATCTAGAATGTTTTCTTGGAAAATAATTTTCCATCATCTCTCGGGCTATTAACAAGTACAGCTAAACATACGACTGTGTGGTGATTTTGAAAAATTATATCCTAGATTTCTGTTGCTGACCTAAATAGTTTGCTTTGCTTGGAAGTTCAGAAAGAATTTGCAGATCTTATTGATTAAAAATGAATTGTAAAAAACAAGTGTCAGCTTAAGAAATAATGTGTCAGCTGTGTGGTTCTGCTTCTACTTTTGATCCCTGACACCTTTTTTCTTTTTCTTTCTTTTTTTCCCCTATTTTCCTGTCTTTAGAGGGAAAGGGCAGAATATAATTAACAAGACTGAACAAGTACTTCTAATTAAAAACTTCAGATGTGAAACATACTTTACCAATTAAATTTGTAGTTAGAGTTCATTTCTAGAGTTGAAGTATCTGGGATTACTCACACAATTCAGCATTATGGCCAGCAGTGGAAAAGCATTTATAATGGATAGTTAATGTATTTTCATTAGTGTTAAATAACCAGTCTCCAGCACAGGATGGTCACCCAAGCATTCTGTTCCATCCTTCCTTTCTGTCCTGTTCCTTTTAGTGACGGTGTATTCACTTTAAAATCTTCTTTTAAAGCTTATTGTCTATGGTAGTAGACAGGAATCAAAGGTAAACTTACAGTGATGATGTCTTAGGATGATATTTTCTGTTGTCCTTGACAACAGAAAAATTAAATGCTCTAAAATGTTGGATTGGTTTAATGTCACTTGCACCTGAGTGGGACATCTTAGAAGAAAAAACACACAATGGTATGCATTTTCATATTTAGTTCATTTGCAAACTCCCATTTTGTCTCTGTGGCCTTACCAAATGTATTTTTTTGGTGAAGGCTAGCCTACTTCATCTTAATGAATAAAATAGTGGTAAAACTGAGACAAATCTGATAATTTAGGTCATCTGTTTGTCATAGGAATCACAATTAATAAATTCCTGATACATGTTTTGCTTTTGAGGGTTAGTGGAAATTAGGTCTTCTCTATTTTTCTGTTGCCCTAGTATTATGATTCTGGGTATTTGTATCCCCAGAGAAGATGGCTAAAGACGCAGTATTTAGCTAAAATGTTCTTGATTCAACCTTGCAATAATACTAAGTCAAAACAAAAAAATCTGTTGTTTGCTTTGATATTTTTGAAAGGAAATACTTTGACCTTACCTAGAAATAGTTGATTTTGCATCCTTTTTCAACAAAATCCACTAGTTTTCATTTGAAGTCTGTTGAATCCATATTTTATCCCAAAAAAAGACTAGGAAAAAATTCAAGCATCACTGTGTAGCTCCCATGTAGTTAGCAAACTTGTAGCAAGGCTGGTTTCATTAGTTTCATGTTGAATTATCATGTGCTTCCATTCTTGTATAATAATCATAAGGATAATAAGAAGCAAAGGGAAATGTAAATAGCCATAAAACCCCAGCATGCACACTAAAGTATGCAAGTCTGTTTTACTAAGAAAACCTATTAGAAATTATTGACTTCAGGGAGGGATCCAGGTATGCAAATTTTGTACTTCATCTCATTTCAAAAGGCTTTTGTCTCTTTCTGACTCTTCCAGGTGTTAATTCCTGAGCAAATATTTAGGCCTGATACTTAAAAAAAAAAAAAAAAAAAAAAAAAATACCACAGTTTCCCATTTTAATAAAAAAAAGGGTTTTTTCCTTTCCTCAACCCAAAAAAAAAATCTTCAAAA
>Ga0181612_117352_pt1 | contig 14203 bp, 8 predicted proteins | sample HoacroProtozoa21_FD_119630 | JGI IMG/M metagenome (GOLD analysis project Ga0181612, IMG submission 119630) | Hoatzin crop microbial communities from Cojedes, Venezuel. Combined Assembly of Gp0051906, Gp0051904, Gp0051908
AATTTACCCTGATCAGAGCCCTGAAAACAGAAAAAACCTGAGACATCACCTACCCTCCCTCCCCCAGAAGTATGTAGAGAGTCACTCTGGTGCAGCACTAGGCTCTAAAGTAATCATGGTTTAGAAGATAATCTTCTGAAACACAAAATCTAATTCCTGCTACAGGGAGTAAGATCTATTAAGAGGCAAAACACAGTAAGTACATGCTACAGCTGTGTCTCCACAATGCTGGGGTTCTGTCAATCCTAATAAAATCTGTGCTAAAGTTAAACCAACACAAATTAACAAAATCCACCTTCACTAAATCATTTAACAGGAAAACATTTTTTAAAATAGTAAAGAACACAAACAAGAGCAGCATCACCTGAGGTTAACAGAGATATTAACAGAATAGTGAAGAGAGTAAGCAAAACAACCCTATTCTGGTATTTTCTTTTCTCCTAGGCAATTATTTGGTTGTTGCTTACAGATTTTTTACCCATCCACAAAAACGCATGTGTTGTAATCCTGATGCATGTTTTCTACTTTTCACCATTCCAAAAAGACATTCTTAGCTCCTGAAAGAAAACATTTGAAATTTATTTTGTTAACATAACTTCATTGAATGTGAAAAATCTAGACTTCTCAGGGAGCTAAATCCACCTTCATTTGAAGCAGTCAGGCTATCTCACACGTCTCCTCAGTTTGCTTTGCAGTAACAACCCCACTTCCACCTCTTTAAAAGGCTACTGAAATGGCTTGTTACTAGTCGGGAAACCAGATTCTCAAACTAGGAAAGGATCAGCTTCTCAGGAGCCCTTAAAAAAAACACGAACCTAGAGCGTGACTAAAGCATGTGGACAGGCTATATCCGTTTCAGAAAGCCAACAGCAGAGCAGCGTGCTACCACCTGCCCTGTTCCTGTAAACGGTTTCGCTACTGCCATTTCCAAGTACTGGAACAGAGTATTCATTGCAACATCTTCATAACAGCTCTGCACAGCACTGTTAATCCTGGTGTTATTCAAGGAACAGAAGGCAGAGAAGAGGCAGGAAGGCAGTGGCAGGGCTGGGAATTAATGCCAGGTCTTCCTATTGTAAGGTTTCAGCCTGGAGACACCAGGCTCTTTTTCCATCACTCACCATGCCATGGCATCCTTCAAAGCAAAAGAACACCTTCACCAGAAAAACCCTAATAGCAGTCCTAGAAATGGTTCCTTTCAAACCACCATCAAAACTACATTTGACAGGTTGTTTTTTTTGTTTTGGTTTGGTTTTTTCCAAACTGAGGACTCCCTGACCTTTTGACAAAACTTTTGGTAAAAAAGAGTCCACCCCAAATCCTCAGAGCAAAGCTCATCAAAGCCCCATACAGATCTGCCAATGAGGAACCACAGTGCTGCACAGAGCTGGCCCATAATGCTGGCATGGGTGAGATGGGGAGGGCACTACACCACGCTGCCATCCAGAACAAGATATGTGGAAGTCCACAGGAGCACAACATCATCTGCTTCCCCTCTAACCCACAGAACCTGTTTGCAGAAACCTGTCTCCAGCCACCACTTGCAAGTAAGGCTCTCCATCTCCTTCACCTGATTACCAAAGCCCACGTCTTACAGTAGAGGTCTGCAGTAGAGTCTGCTTGTACACGTCCTCTGGGCTTAGCCTCCTTTCATTTTTATCTGGGAGCATCTCTCTGGTATGTGTCAGAACTAATCACTCCGAGTAGACAAACACAGAGAGAGGCAAGAGAAAAGAGACCATGAAAGTTGGTGCCCTAACACGTAGAGTATGTGCTTGGAGCATCTGATCCCTCCTCTCCCATTCCAATTACCCCAGTCCTACAACACCACAGGTGCTCTACGCTCTTCTCTTTTCAAGGGAAGATGTATTTTGTACAGGTAGGGCACCTGCAAAACATGCTATATTGCAGCACGGGGCCCAGGCCAGCCTAGATTACATGTGAACAGTCAAGCTGGATATGTCAGCATGCTGTTCCTCTGAACCTATGACAGTGAGCTAATTATCCAACAGCATTTGTCACACTCGGATTCACTTCTTTAAGGGACTGCATCTTGTTCAACTTTCCTTCCCATCTAAACCAGGACAAGATGCTAGCCAGGCCTCGGCTGGATGCACCAGCTGTGCTGCTTTGAAGTAGGGAGTTCAAAGCCTACTTGCTGCTCTTGTGCAACCACACTGCACCCCAGCTGCTAGTGAAATGCTACGCTGCTTGCCTGCGGCAAAGTAAAAGCCAGAAAACAGCAACCTTAGAGGATACTAAACCTGCAAGACATTTAAGAAGAGGTCATTCCTTAATTCAGCTGACCTGATGCACATGCTTTGACCTGTTTGAACAGGTAACACTGTTTATCAGCAGGTACAGATCAGCAGCCACAAAAATCACATTACAAAGAAGATGGTTGAACGGAAACTCTTCTCTTCTAGACACAGTTCCAAACCAGCCCCTTCTCCTGGGCCAGTTTCTCATTTCTAGTGAAGTCTTCCAGTCTGAATGATTAGTGGAGACAACAGATGGAGGGCTCACAGTCTGTTACACACCTCATTCTCCTGTAAAAGATACTATTACTTATTTTAACAGTACACCACTGACAAGAGTATATCTGGCTCTTCCTCTCCTCTTTTCTTCCTCCCTTGCTCCTGACTGCATTTTCCTGTGTATGTTTTCCACCATCTTCTCTCGACACCACTGGACCCTTCCCTCGTTTGTAAACTACTGAAGTGTGGCTCTTTACAAGAGCTGCAAAAGGGCTAGACGGTTGCAAGGTTTTCTGAGTAATCCAATCCCCAGATTTGAGAATGACAAGCCAGCAAGGACTCCAAGGCCATAACTGCTAGACTACACTGCAACCCAGTGGTACACTGCATCCCACAGTTGTCTGCTGAGCCCACATACTGTCTCTTCGGCCTATCACCTCCTCTCAGGGGTTCCCTTCTGGATAAAAAACCCCATACCTGTTTTGTACCTCCAAACAGAGTGCTTTACCTGTGTGGCTCCAGAAAGGTTATCTGTTCCTGCCTTGCTAATGGAAGCTAGCTACCTCTAACTCTTACCACAAGGCAGTGAAACAAAGCAATTACTTCATCTCTGTGCCTGCCTGGTCAGCATCTTCTCTGTGCTAGCCAAGCTCAGCAGAATAGCCACAGTGCATTCACCATCACGCAGCAACAATGTACCTCTAGCTCAGTAGTAAGTCCCTCTGCAACTGCTAACCAGAAACTTGGAGATCATGCACGGGGAAGTAAATTCACGCATGTTGGATATCTTACGCTCATTCCCTAACTACCCCGTGGATGAAAACTAGCTGGAACCAGTTAAGCAGTGAATGCAGAGCTGTCATTAAAGAGTCAGGCTAAGCTGGGACAGTGGGAACTACTACATTCACTCTCTGTCCAGGAATTTCATGTTTCACTGCTCACTGGAAAGAACATAAGTGAGTAAAAATTGTCTTGTTGCACAACTCGCAGTTGTAAACCCTAGGAGTACTGGGGAATTGATCTGCAAAGTAGAACAGGAGCGTTCCTTGTCACGTCTGACTAGACGGAGCGCTGAACTGCAAGTTAAACTCAGAGTCCACAGGGTAGCAGGCTGCAAATCAAGGACAGTCAGAAGGGTTGTTCCAGCACACAACAAAGGAATGCCAAGGTGAGAAAGTCTTTCACCAGCTACACGGTAAGATGACTCTCTGCTGTCACAGGCCACACCACTAATAATTATTGATGCAACACTAGGCAATCTTTGGCACACTTCTCAAGTCAGCTTGCTGTACAGCATTGCAAGTTTGCACTCAAATATAAATCATAATGCACTACCCCCATGTCTGTTTCTGTTGTATGCCCCATCCCTGTCTCAACAACACAACTGGACTGCTTCTTCGCAATACGCTCCTCTCTTGATGCACTGAATCTACAAAGCCCTGCCTAGCTACAAATTAGCACAGGTAGTCACTGGATAGCAAAGCCACATGGCATCCTCACTGTCTCTAGGAGAAGCTGTGAGGTTCTCCACGGGGGCCCTCAAAAGACCTGGACATCTGAAACCTTAAGAGATATATGAAGAGTGATGGAGAACATCAAGCACCTATCTCACAAGCTGTACCCTATGTCTTTAATCCTGCAGTTAAGCATTGCTGTCTCTAGTTGCCACTCCATTTGCCAGATGATGCACTGCACAACAACAGACTCACCTCCGCAACATTTCAGTGCCAAAGCCTGGTGGAAGCCTGGATCAGTGACCCTGAAAAGCTTTGGAGCCAAATACTGCAAAGTGATACACTGCTTAAAAATCAGATAAAACCAGAGTGAGTAGATATGCACAAAGTATAAACACTTCTGTGCAAGCAGACTTCTACAGGACATGCTAAGGGATTGCCACTGGCAATAGCCTGAAGAGATAAGAGGGGAAAGCAGTGATGCCAAAACTAGGAGCTGGTCTCTTGCGTTATTTTCCCTGCATACTGTCTTCCTTACTCGATGATTCTGCAATACCTCTGAGGCTTAGTCGTCTCTGTCCTTGAGAAATTTGACTCTGGCCTTCTCAATTCCTGCACCAAGCATTTCACAACCCATCTTCCCATAGCTGCTCATGCTGTGCAGTTTTGAAGCCTAACCCAGCAATCCCTTTGTTGTTTGACTCATGCTAGGACAGAGCTGTTTCCTACCATAGTTCTGCCACTCCTGAATAAACAACATGGCACGTGACCTAGAATAAGATCAAGTTCCTGGCAGCAGGTAAGGCTGAGAAATGGATTGGCTTCAGGCACCACTATCTGAGACCTAGAGACTTTACCCAATTTTAATTCCTGTGCGTCTCAGCAACAAGATAGTACCTTAATTTTTATCTGCCATTCTTATTAAAAAATCATAACAGAGACAAGGGACAACTGCTTCTACTCAAATCAGTCTGAGGGAAGTACAGTTTCTGCCTTCATTAAACGTAAACGCAGCACAGCTTTCAGAAAGATGCTTTCCCACAGGCATTATCTCTCAGCTATGAAAGCCTATCAATAAAATCCTCTGCTAGAACCTTCTGTGGGCAAGATAAAGTTCTTGTTATCAGCTAAATAATCTGCAATTACTGTCCTCTAGGGATTGAAGTGGATGGATGAAAACATCCTGGCCACGGCAAATGCAATTAGAAACATAGTAAGTTATCTACAGGATGTCTGAAAGCTCCACACAATACTTACAGTACTGAAAGTGAAAACTCATACATTGGTGAGTCTCCATGTTTCCATTACAGGATTGGTGGCCAGACTCTGGACATTAAATTGACTAGCTTCTAGCAGAGCCTGGCTGGATTAAAAAATAGTGGGAACAGAAAACAAACTGGAGTTCAAGCAAACCAGCAGTGCCGAAACACACACTCATGCTCTGGCAGTGCAGAGGCAGACATCTGCAAGCAGAGATGCTGGGGCTGAAAGGGATCTTGCTCCATCAGGTGTGAGATCCCAGCTTCAAAGCAGATGTTCCTTCTAATTCAGCAGTACTGCACCTCTGTCTGGCATACTGACATAGGAGGGAAGGAGCTCTTTATCAGAAGCCTACAGGCAGGCTCTGAACAGAAGCAGTGTGTTGTCCCCCAGGACAAAGAGGCAATGTGGACAACCTCTGGCTCACTGTGGAAGTCCTTGAGAAATGTAGGTGAGCACAGGAAGTAGGAACCTCAGCTGGGTAGGAAACACAGAGGAAATGCAGCAGCACCAAAGCAACTGCCATGTTCCTGGCCTTGCAACAAGCTACTTTTTTGCTCCCTCTACCAGGCAGAAGTTGGTAAGTGTATGTACAGCTTCTACCACTGCAGGACCCTGGGAAGCTCTGCATCCCCTCTGTGAGATGGCATTGGCTACATACAGCACATGCTCTGGTGAACCCATTGCACCTGCTCGTGCCCTGTCCTCTGTTTCACAGCTGGAGGAAAGAGCATTCCTTTTTACCTCACAAGAGGCTGTCAGTAAGTGGAAACCTAAGCCTTATCCTGCCCTTCTCCACATACTCTTGATGCCTCTCTACAGCTCTGGCTGTGCAACCTGCAGCGCATGCAGAGGTACGAATCTTGCCAGGAACGCAGTCCTGCCTGAAGGGTATTTTCCAGATAGTAACAGGGTCCTGGGAGACAGGCAGTTGGACTGGCAGGAATCTGGGCTTCCTTCTTGCTCATCTCCTGGCACGCACGACCACCACCTGGTGCACACATGCTGTAGGCAAGAGCACAGTGCGGAGATCTGAAGCCCCCAGCTATGCACCCATCTGCCAGGACACCACACCCGCTTGCACCCGATGCTGGAGGAGGAAACCTCCAACTGACATGCCCAGGAGACATGCAGTGCTCCAGCCCAGCACTGAAGCATCTTGGTGCAACTGGCGATGCTCTTGCAGAGCTGATGCCTCTCACACACCAGACCAGGCAATTTTGCTTAATGGTTGCCTTTGGTTTTGAACATGAACCCTCGTGGAGGCCAAACTGCTTGCTTCCTTAGAGTCAGTCCTCAGGCACTCCACTGGCTTGCATTAGACCTGTCTAACTGTCTCGGGAATAAATGGGTCTGTATTCCAGGAAAAAAGAAATAAGGAAAAAACCAAAAACAAAAGCCAAAGTTCTGGGCAAGTCTTTATATATTAAACTGGAAAAAGAAGCCAGGTAGGAATGCAGTTAAAACTCAGTTCTAGCTCTGCCCCCTTGTGCTTACTCTAAAAAAGGGCATAAGCCCCGTATTTGGGAGGAAAAAAAGAAAAAAAGGAAAAATCTGCTCACCCTTTAGCAGCGAAACAGGACTAAATTTCCCAATGCCTGTGGAGTTCAGAGGCTGAGGGGAAAGTGACAGCAGGAGGATTGTAACATGGTGCCACAGTACCAGGGTGCCAGCCAAGCCAGACCTGATTAAGAGTTTCTAGAAAACCAAGCCCTGGATGTGGGACGAAGCACAGAATGACAGCTCAAGGCAGAGACTGGGAGTAACTCAAAGCCCCATTCCTTTGCCTCTCCTCATCTCCTGCTGCACACTCACCTTGGGGGGTGGTGATGTGCATATAACCATGTGAGTGCAAAGTAACATTTCATTTAGCTTCTGCACGAGCAACAAAGTCTTCCCCAGACTGCATTTATGTTAAGATGGGGAGAGAGGAATGAGAAGAAAAGGCAAGTCAAGGGAAAGTAGAACTGTGTAGTGCATTTTTCTTAATGCTCTGTCTAAAACTCTTGACCATACAAACTGGAAAACTGAGTGAAGTTTTAGGGTCAGCAGGGAAAAGCTGATTGACCTGACACAGCAGAAAGACGGGAGCATCACATGCAACAGTTTCCTAATGAGCTGAGATCATTTTGGGCTGGTTCTAGCCCATGTAACACAGTCATTCAGTCCCTGTTCAAAACTCAGGCACTGGATGCATGGGTACCCATATAAAGACTAAAAAAAGAGAGATGTGAGCGTGAAAAAATTGTATATTTCTAATAAAGTCAATGAATCAATGCTTATTTGCCACCACTGAGCATTTGAACACGTAAGCAGTTTTCAGAATGTAAGCCAGTCTGACTAAGGCACGTGGCTACAGAGTCAGTACCCTGCAATGTTACACTACAGAAATGTGCATAACATGCTTGACATAGGGAACTCCTGCCTTCCCTGACTGGGACACATCTCAGGGAAGCAGTGTGCAGGGAGGGATAAAAAGTGAAGGTCAGACCCATGACGTGCACAGAGAAGCAGCTGTAAACTCAGCATACACTAGCGGCGTTCTCCAGAGAGAGGTACTCTCCATGAGGTCAACTGGTCCCATGTTTGTATAGAAGATCTAATATCAGAATTTATTCCTAGGAGTTTTCCTGTTTCTTCTAAAGGAACTGAGGCAGAAATCCACTGATCCAGGAGATCCTTTCCTGACTTACACAAGCTTTGCATCAAGAAACAGCAACTGACTTTTCACAAAATCCATTAAGAAAACACTATCAGTACCTTTCAAATTTCCATGGTCTACCTGCTTCACCCTTGGTGAACTTCACCTGTATGCAGCAGGAGCATTTTGGCAGCCTTTGCGCTTCACCAAGGCTAGTCACAGAGGAGGAAAAGGAAAATGGCACCGCAGGCTAGCACAGCTTCCCCGCAAAATTTCGAATAGATCTGAAGCAGCTCATCTTCTGCCTAGCTATACAGGACTCTCCAAGGACTGCCTGAGAGCTGCAGGACTCCTTTTTCACAGTCTTTCCTAAGCCAAGCCTGTTCTGGCTTGGGGGACACATTGTGGATCCACCACTCTGCTCTACATCGCATGGCAAACCCCCTTACTTAAGGAGATCTAGCACCATGTAGCAGCTCTACAGCCACTTGACCATTTTCTACAAGCATGGGCAAACAGCCTCTCAAGAGAACTCCAGCACCTATTATAAGAGCAAGAACAGAAAAGCGTGTGGCACGTGAGAACACAACTGTGTGGTCTAGCCAGATACCATGGAGTCACCACCATCACCCCAATCACCCCACTGCACTGCCTGGGAACCTGCTTTATGCCAGCATATGGTCCTGCACACCCCCTTCCAAACCATAGCCACCAGCAAAGAGCCTGCAGGGTGGCTCCTTCCAAAGAGACATCGCTGGCAAAAGGATATGCAGAAGCATCAATTATGGACAAGCACACATGTCTCAAAAACAACAGTGTCCAGAAACATCTCTGTTTCTCCTGTCTCACAGTCATACAGGTTCCCGAGCTGCCAAAGGATGCAATTTCTCTAAATTCTAGATGTCTGCTTAGCTAGTGCACATGCACAATCACACATGATGGCACTGGAACAAAATAGTGCCTTGTTTCAAGGACTTCCCTCAGTGAGCCCATGACTTCCGGAAGTCACAAAAACATTACACTCCAGCAGCCACAGACAGTGAGCTGCTATGCAGGTGACCCAGCTTCCCTAATCCACCATGTCAGGGAACGGATACATTCGAGACAGGTCTTCAAACACCATAATGGCCTTGAAAAGCCACTGAGCCTGAAAACTGCCTAAAGCACTTTGTCAGGTTCCCAGTCCTCAATGAACATGGGGAGGACAGAATAGACATCCCCACCTACCCTATATGCTACCCATAACAGTGGCACCACAATGACATTTTGGGAACAGTTTTGCAATTCAGTAATAAGCTCCAACTCTTGCTTCGTCCAGCTGGCCAGGATTCAGTGCAGACTGAAGACTCCAGCCTGGAAATTTTAGCTCTTCATGTCAAAATGGACTAGCCTAAAATACTAACCAAATTTTAGTCAAAGGAAACTGGATTGTTCCCAGAGGATTCATTACAATACAACTGTGCAGACATGCTGCAGCTTTCCCAGACAGTATGAACCAGAGGAGCAACTTGTGCCACCTACCAGCATCACTGATGCCTCTGTCCCATCTGTACGCATCACAGGCTCCCTGCCACTGTTGCTGTCCCAGCAACTACTGCAAAACACTGCTCTGCGGACCAACTCAAGCCATCTTCACAGGAGCACCCAGCAAAGGGACATGGCAACACAAGTGCTTTGTAAAATCCCTCTTCACCTGTCTGGTGCTCCGTGTGCTCGGTGCCACAAATCAAGGGCAAGTTGAGGGGGCCAACAGCAAGGGCTGTCGTCACTCACTAAAATCCCAGCCCTCCACTTGTGCCATACCACAGCACAGGGTATGGCAAAGGCTTCTGTTGTGAACGTGAGGGGAGCAGTGCCACACCGTGCGCTCGCAGGGCTGGGTGCTCGGCGACCCCTGCACTGCATCCCCCTGCCCAAGAGACCATCTCCTGCACTGCCCAGTCTCCTGGAACAGGTGTAAACCACAGACGTTAATGCGGGGGCTTAGTGAGATGAAGAAGGCATTGAACTCTGACGACTCACCCCTGACTAGCCTGAGCAGGAATGTGGCTTCCAGGCAGCATTATGGCTTTATGGTCCCACTTCATTCCTTGCTCAGCAGCTAAACACAGCCCAGCAGAGCTGGTGCCTCTCCTTAGGGATCTTCCTCTGCAGGTGTCAAATGCAGCCCCTTCAAGTCTTTTGTCCCCTCTCACCGGTGCACACACACTTGTCTGATGCCTGAGGGCATTCGGAATAGCAAAGGCCTCCAGAACCTCAAGCACACAACAGACCCCTCTGCTTGGTCGTGTTGTTCCAGTGCTCCTAAAAGCTCATTTTTAGAGGATGTGCAGCAGAAAGCACACAGCTCTGACCTGCAGCTGCGTCCCCAGTCCTGCCTGCCCCCGTGCTAAAGTCGTACTACTCTGTTTCAGAATAATTTCTTGTCCTATGTCTCACTGTCAAAAAAAAGTCTGGTTTCAGATTAGTGTCAAGAAAGTCACACTGGCACTGACAACACACTTAACGAAGCCTTAACCTGATCTACAGAAGAGAGCTACAGAAAAATAACAAAGAATCTGGAAGCTGCTTGAAACTGCTTGTCTAGCCTTAATTGAAGATGTCTAAATGCCCCAAACTGGTGTAAGACAGAACAAAATGTACATTGATTCCGTTCATGAATCAGCAGCCCTTGAACACTACCTAGCAATCTCTTCTGTTTCAGAGAACTATTTGGTGGCGATTTAAAGCCTGAATGATGGCAATTCCACCAGGTTCTAAGGAAATTTGTTCAACTGGCTAATTGCCTCCACTAGCAGCCAATTACATAGATTCTCATACTGTGTATCATCAGCAGCAAGGCCACAGAGGGGACTGTGGGTTTTGCTGAGTTGTCCCTCTTCCTCAGATACCCCAGAATGCTCACGAAATGACTCATCAGTTTCTCTGCAAACAACTTCTTAGATCAAGTGTCTTCACTCTCCCATTGTACAGGCATGCTCTTCAGGTCCCATATTAATTCTGTAGCTCTTTTCTGACCTTGCTCCAATTCTTCAACGCTCTCTGAAGTGCTGACACCAAGACTAAGCAGTGTTCCTGCACCAGGCTCCCCAGCACATTTCTCCCCTCATCCTACCACTCACCTGAGGGCTGCAATCTCCTTCTCAGCTGCAGTACTGGACTTGGCAGTCATGTTAGCTACTTCTCTTCCAAGCGCCTTGCACCATCAGTGTATTCCAGATAAGGCCTCCAAGCCTTGCTAGCTTGGCCTCCATGCTTTGCTCCTAGGTGTACGGCCTTGCATTTAACTGCACTGGACAAGCCCAGCCTTCCAGGCAACTTAGCTCTGCTCCCACAGCTGACCTGTTGTTCACCTGCCCTTCATCTGCAGAATCTCCATGTCTGTGCAAACAATTATTTGGTATTTACATCACTGACAAAGCCAACAGGTAATGCTGGGCCAGGAACAGACACCTTCGGTACTCCACAAGCATCTTCTAGCTACCTTCCTCCCTGGTGGAGGATGACTCTCTGTCTGCAGCCATTTTACAAGAATGATCACTTCCCCGGGGCTGTTTGCAATAAGCCAATTTGATTTTGTCTAGTGTGTACTCCTGTGTCTGAGTATCACCAGGAACAAAGTCAGAAGCCCTCAAATCTAAGTATATTATGTCAACACAATGACTTTCATCACCAAAAATCACACTCTTACCACAAAGTGGGATCACATTTGTCTGACAAGGCCAGTTTCCCATTCAAGGGAAACTGGTTAGCATCATCCTGCCTTCTCTTGGCTCTTTACCAGCTGCAAAGCCTTTTTACGCTTTCAGCAAACTGAATTTTGTTTTACTCATTGTCCTAGAATAATGCTGATACAGTAGTTTTTTTCCACTCCCTTCAAGTTTTTCAAGTGCCTATATTAATGATTCAAAGAGGTCTTTGGCTTAGTCTCTAAATATTCTGGACTGTAAGTTGACCATTGTTAATGTTTTTTACATTTAAAAACACTGACATTTAACATTTTTCCTAATTACTGGAAGTAATTTCTTACTGGAGCAGAAAATATTCCCTTATGACCAAGTCATGAATAGAGAGTCTTCTCCTTTCCAAACACCAAGAAACAGTTACTGGTTATTTCTGCCTTTTCTATTTCATAAGCAACAATTTTGCAACCCTGTTCAGCATGGAGCCTGTACCACTGCTAGGATTTAATGAATCCCTGATACATTTAAAGAATCCCTTCTTATTCTTCCAAACCCACTGCCCAAAGGCAGAGGGTACTTCATTTGTACCCTTCAGTTCTCTCGTCAATTTCCTTGCAGATTACTCGTCCACACCGCTTCCTCTATTTTTCCATTCATTACATTTTGGTTTTTTTATTGCTGCTTTCATATCCTCTGTTAACCAAAACAGCTTTTTTTAACTAAAGAATTCCTCTTTGCAAATGCAGAATCGTGGTTTCTCAGTGATCTAATACAGGATTCTTGAGCAACTCCCAATTATCATTCACATTTTTATGCTCTGAGTTTTTCCTCCCACTTTATTTGGCCTATAATTATTTTCAGTTTGGGGAAACTGCCCCCCCTTAAAGCACCAATCATACATATTATTGGTTGGGACTATATTTTCCCTTTTCACGCAGCAAATTAAGTTCAGTCACGAATATTTGTACCTAAGCAAGCTTTCTTTTCAGTTCAGTGATTAACTTTTTCTTAATAACTTGGATGAGGTCTGAAATTCCATTACTCCAAGCCAGATGTGACACTTTCTAGACAGAGTGTTATTCACCTATGTGTTTTAGGTGAATAGGTTTCTTCCAGTACTGCAAAAACATACCTGAAATACCTAAATGGAAGTATAATTTTTCTATTTCTTCTCCTCTAGCAGATTTTCAAGGACCTGCTCACCCGGCCATTGTGCAATACTGATAACAAGTACTTCCATCCCCTGTGGTGTTGTTGATTAGCTTGAGCTTTCCAGGTCGTCATCTTCTGATTTACCAACAGCTTTACAGCAAATAAAAAGATACATGATGTCACCCTCTCTTCTTTCTCCATTTCATCCCTCCTAGAAAGCATGGCTGTAGCTACTTTATTTTTAAACATTCCAAATACGCAACTCATCCTGCTGGACTCCAGCTGTAACAATAGCCCATTTATCTTAATAAACAGGCCTTATAAATTCACAGAGGGATAAAACATGATCAAACTACCTGAGCCTAACAAGTTATTGTAAACTGGCTGAGCAGCAGACACTGTCCAGGAGCCCGGACTTCAGCTGTACTGCATGAATTGCTTCAGCAGTAGTGCCTCCATCAGCAGCTCCCAACCACTCCTTACATGCATGCATTTTTGCAGGGTCAAGCCTTCGTGCAGGCACTTGAGAAACTGGAACTGCACTTGGGAAACTGGAAATGCAATGCCCAGTGCAATCTGTTGAAATACACAAGCTGTCACAGAGCATGCACTAGTGAGAGTCTGGGAGCAAGCAGCCAGACTGGGAAAATGGGTCTGTTTAGTCACCTCGCACCAGTGCACGACTGAAAGGTACACTACTCATCTACCAGGTACTCACCATGGTATCAAGGAGAGTATAAAAATACATCACCTCAGGACACCCGCAACTGCACGAGGACAGAAATCTCAGCCCTAAAAATCCCCAGAGACCATTTTACCGGACATAGCAACAGTGACAGGACTTCAGCTGCTCTGTCAAAGAGCTACAGAGGAATTTGGTATGTTTGGACTTTGGGGGATACCCTGAAACTCCATGGGCAGGAATTTCCCCAAGCATACATGGAAGTCAAGGGGAGTTCTTGCATAATTATAGGCACGGGATGTCACAAAGCTGAGGTTAATCAATAAACACAGGTGATCAAACTGCTGCACATTCTCAGCAGAATGGGTTGGTTTGGCCAGAATAAGGTAAGAACTTCAAAACATCTCAGAACATGAGCAGCAAACCTCTGTCTGTCTAGCACTGGCTAAGGGCATGTCATCCCTCTGGGACAGCCCTGGTCAAGCATGCTAGCAACCACACTGTCGAGCCTTCCTAAAGCTGCAAGGCCCTAAGATGTCTAGCGAAAGACCTGGGAGAGTTAGCTTTGTGCTGATCCTGTGCAGCGGAGGGGTACGAGGATGATGAGGGGACTGGAACATCTCCCCTACGAGGAGAGGCTGAGGGAGTGGGGCTTGTTTAGTCTGAAGAAGAGAAGGCTGAGAAGGGACCTAATAAATGCTTATAAATACCTTAAGGGTGGGTGTCAGGAGGATGGGGCCAAGCTCTTTTCAGTGGTGCCCAGTGACAGGACAAGGGGCAATGGGCACAAACTGAGGCACAGGAAGTTCCGTCTGAACATGAGGAAGAACTTCTTCCCTCTGAGGGTGACGGAG
>Ga0181612_124742_pt1 | contig 14202 bp, 6 predicted proteins | sample HoacroProtozoa21_FD_119630 | JGI IMG/M metagenome (GOLD analysis project Ga0181612, IMG submission 119630) | Hoatzin crop microbial communities from Cojedes, Venezuel. Combined Assembly of Gp0051906, Gp0051904, Gp0051908
AGCTGCTCTCCAGCAGGTCCACCCCAAGCCTGTACTGGTGCATGAGGTTGTTCCTCCCCAGGTGCAGGACCCTGCACTTGCCCTTGTTGAACCTCATCAGGTTCCTCTCTGCCCAGCTTTCCAGCCTATCCAGGTCACGCCTGGATATTTCAGGTCACCCTCTCCATTTTCAGCTGCCCCAGTACAAGCCAGAGACCACTGGAGGGGCTGGGCTGGCTGCCTACGCTTCAGCTCATCTACTCGGTCAACACTGAGGCTGATGTAATTGATAATTCATTTGCAGGTTTTAACGAGGAAGATTGAAACCACTACCACCTCCTTCCTACCTTTCTATTTTCCTTTACCAGTGATATTAGGGAGAAATTAAATATTGCTCTTTACATGTGGAGAATCACTAATTAAATGCAGTCACCTCTCTCTCTGTATGCCCACAGTTGTCTAATACTTTTACAAGGTGTCACACAAAACAAATATTAGCCCTAGGCAACAGACGAGAGCAAAATAAAGTTTAGCAAAATAAATGTATTTATATTCATGGGTCTCAAAGAATTGGACATAGCTTATTACAGGATGCAACACAACAGGATTCAACAAAATCTAATGAAACTCCAAGAGGATTTTAGAAAACCATCACCATGCTGCTACTCTGTGGATAGTCTCCAAAGTATGCGGCTAGCAGAGAAGGCACTTGAAAAGAAAATAAAAGATCTTGTTTAAATCGAGTGTGCTAGATGTCACGAAGGAGTATTTTATTCCAACTAAATGCAGGAAGGATGGGAAACAGATTTTTCCTGATAAACAACCCTGGTCCTCCAGCAAGTGAGATAATTACAGCTACACTAGTCTTGGGGATGGCATGTGCCACAGGGGAAAAGAAAGAGATCCAAAAGTCCAAGCTCTTTCCCACCTCTCTTCTACATTCCTGGAGATCATAAATTACAGGAACCTACCGGGAAAAGGCTTGCTAAGACGCTCTCTGTAGGGAATTGCCACGTCCATATAATGCAATAAAACCCTTTTTAATCCCCTGTCAAGGTGACCAAGTTGCTGCTTACACTGTCATGATAAATATAGGAAGCTAACACTTGCCTAATTGTACTTCCCTATGAGGATATTAAGTTCTAAAAGTGAGAAAGTAATAAGCTTTTGTACACATATGGTTACAGTGGAACAGACAAACCTTTGCTTCATCTTCCATGCGCTTGGGAGTACGTGCGTGTGTGCCAATAGGTGTTGTGTGTGCATGCGTATGCGCGGACACGGGCTGACGCCTGGGCAAGTGTGTAAGTGTGCATGTCTGTCTGTGGCTTACTTTTCCAGCAGAATATCTGGTGGCGTCTGCTAGTTTGGGTGTTTATTTGTTGTGCTCTAAAACTTTCAGTCATACACAGCCCTTAAAGGCTCCCATGGCCCTGTCTGGGTTTTCGGGGTGTTTTTGCAGGCAGAGAGTTGCTGCCCATAGGAATGCTGCAAGGCAAAGGGAAAGCTTGTTTCCAGTGTCAGTTTATCTACAATAAAACTGCTTTCACTCCCTCACCAGAGAAATAAGTCTGGAACTTGTAGCTACTCTACAGGTTATTCTGAAATAGGTCGGTGACATGTTGACAAATGAATTGTCTTCATTCTTGCCTACTGCTAGAGCTGCAGGCAACTTCAACTTCCTTGTGAGATGCAGGAAATAATAAGGTGGAATTATTTGAATATTACCAGGTAAAAACATACAACATGTCTGAAATTCATCCTCACACTGTCCTTGCATCATCTCTGAATTATGTCAATTCCCTGTCAACGTAGAGGAGAATTTTCTCAACGCAGAATCTAGAGATCAGCAGGTACCACTCCATCAGGGTACAACAAGGACGACATTTGAGAAACATCTTTGAATTGTTACAGTCTTTCCTCGCCAGTGCTGCAGTGTAGCTGTTTCAGGACATAGACTTCCAACGATGGAGACAGACAGACATCTTTTAAGATGTTGTGACACATCCCTCAGTAACTCTAAGTGCACTTTTGGTGTAATGACATACCAGGATGCCTTGTAAAAGATCACAATCGGTGAGTACAACAATTGTGCCAAGACTAATTAAGAGAATTTATGAAATCAGAAATTTGAAGTCAATGCAGAGATTAATTTAAACTAGAAGAGTTCTAAAAAAAGCTAGACTGATATAGATGATGGATAGCTAGATTTTGTTCTCTTTCTGTCTTGCAGTTTCTTGCTCCTCCGTTCTCCTTCTGTGTCTCAGTTAAAGTCTAGTTCAAATCACTGAAAAAGATGTTTGCTCAACAGAGTCTCAAAATAACCTCTCAAATGTCTTAGTATTCCAAATTCTTTACCTTTTGGGGAGGAGGAAAAACTTGTAGGTGGGTTAGAAAAAAGAGTGAATATATGTGGCAGCACACCAGAGATGGAAATATTCACAAATTCTTGCTTTTCTCCACAATACTGAAAATTTGAAGAACAAACCAAACAAAAACCCGGCAATAATTTCTAGCTAAAGCAAATTTTCCAGCTCCCTGAAAAAGGCTATCTGGGGACACAAAAATAATGCAATGTGAATAAGTGTCCTGCTTTCTTTTCACTAAAGGAGACATTACATAAAAGAGCGTCATCATTGGTTTAGTCATAGCATTTTTCACTTTGAGATTTCAGAACCTTTCCAGTATTTATTTTTCCACTGGGCTTATCCTCAAGCTCTTTCTGAATGTGCATAAATAAATTCCTGCCATATATATTCACTTTTAACAGCAAAAGTTTAATTGCTTTGGTCAGGGAAGCCTATAAATTAACATTAACAAAGAAGTTATGCTTTCGTTGCGATCATTCCTCAAACAAAAATACTCCAACTATTCAAGAGAACTGGCCCAGGCAAAACTTTGCAGTATAGGAAAGAACCAAAGGATTTCATGGATGCATTTGAGCTCTCAAACATGAAAAGCCAAATTTTAGACCATTCTGGATGAACTTTGCACTAATTTAAAAGGAAGAAACTTCTCTGCAGCCTACATACACATTCATATATTAGCGAAGGGACTGTGTGTCTCTTTACTCACAGCCAGAGCAGGGAAAAGCTGGTTTCAGGGTAATGGCTCTTCTCCTCGAATGGCAGCAGGTGAGGGAGCAGCACCAACACTATGGATTTTTCAGCTTTTCAGTTTGTTGATTGTGTCAGGAAGAGAATTTGAAGCTACTTAAGACTGCACTTTCCCTCCTAGACCCCGCTCCGCCTGCAGCCTAGACCTTGCTTCCCTCAACAGTTGCGTTATCTGGAGAAGAGAGGAACAAAGCACTTCCCCAAAGCTGAAACAGCAGTGAAATTATTCCCTCATCCCTCAAACAACATATGTCTGCTGCTGTGCTCTGTGCCTGCGATTTGCTCATACGCGAGCTGCCAAGGCTTCCAGGATGGTGAGCATCGAGAGGCATCCATCAACCAACACACCTAACAGGCTGGGAGAGCCCTTGCCTACAGCTTTCTGGCTCTCTCATCCACCCTTCTGTCTTGCAGCTAAACAGCTGCATGAGGAAATGAAGACAAATATTTTCCCTCTTTTCCCCCACAAATCGGTAATTATAATTTCTTTTTAGTGCACAGTTAGCGAAGGAAAAAACTTGAGTTAAAACAAAGCCAGTAATCAATGAAAAATTCTTGAACAAAATGAAGTGACTGTTTCTTCAGTAACAGATACACCCGTAAATAATCGCAGGGTACCGCTGTGACAGCGTAGTCTGCCCAACAGCGCAGCACAGGCCATGCGGCTTTCAGGAGTGAATTATTTCTGTTTGGACAAGCGTGCCGTTTATGGAATAATGACCATATTTAATGTCACAGTTTTCAAGAACAGAGAATCCATCACAATTCAGTAGAAATTCCTCCAGGCTTAACTACATCCACAGTTGAAAATGTGCTTCACATTTTAAAGAACTGTCTCTCAAGAATGTAGTTTGAAATGTTCAGGTTACTAGACGGCTTCAGGCTCAGGAAAAATCAAAAAAAGCTTTCTGCAGGACAGAATGTATTGCTTTTCTAGAATGCTTTTTATTTATTATTTTGTTTTTCAAATGTGGAAATAATGTAACTGTCAAACTGACATGTCTGCCTGACTTTCAGTCTATCTATTGGAGGTGTGTTGCAGAAGCACGCAGGGCCTTTGCTTTTCCTTGAGTCTTTGCACCACTTGGAACTGATAACGACAGACGGATGCTGGCTAACACTCCCCTGAAGGAACCCAGAGTGAGGGGAATGTTTACCTCACCGGACAGGCTTCCTGTAAAAGCTCATTCTTCTTGCAATAAGATGTCTACCCTTGTTTGACCCTGCATTTGATGTCAAGATAACGTGTTGCTAAGGATGTCACAGACTCAGCATAATTTTCCTTCACTAGAAGCTCAAATGCAGTCAAAGGAGGAGATGGGTTCAGAGAAGGCAAGGTCCAATTTAATTGCAGATATCTACAAAATTAGAGATAAATTGGTTTATGACTTACAAATAAAAAAGAACTAAGATTTCAATTTCTTGATCCTATCGTCTGGCACAGACACACACTTTGCACTCCTTATGTATGCGATAAGTTAATGTAACAACACAACACCAGCCCTATCCACCGATTTTAGAACTAAAAAATAGACCTATGCCAGTGATCCAAACCCCAGGATATTGACACCTTATAACTTCAAAGAGATAAGAGAATCAACCAGTTGTTGCTGAGCTCTGGTTCAGCAGAGAATCCTGTGAGAAAGTGTCTCCAGCTCACGTGTAACTGAGTGCTGAGATTTTTGCCTGGGGAGGGCAGGAGGTCAGTGCCATGCAGGATCCAGAGCAATTCGCTGCCTTTGAGCAAAATGACAACTACTGCTTCTCTAAAACTTTGCCCTTGTCACAACAAGGCGCGGAGACAAGATGCAGTCACTGCGCTCTTCTTTAGAGAAGAGGAAACATGGGTACCTCCAATGCACAGTACTAGTAATTATTTGGAAACCCTTCAGACAGGAGACAGGATTTTTTTGCAAGTAGAGCAAATTCAGTGTAAATCAAAGTGATGCATTTCCTCTGCCATGTCCCAATGTCTTTGACAGTTTGTTATTAACAACAATTAAATCATCCATCGCAGATGCTGTATTGCTTTAAACCCTCAGACCTAAAATACTACACCATGTACTTACAACATTTTTACAACACTGACATAGTTTACACCATTCTTCATGGCAGAGCACAGGGCATTTCTCCACATGCCCACAAGCCAGACAGGAAGCTCAGAGTTGTATTTGCCCACTATCGTCTCTTATGTAAAACGAGTGTAAAATGTTAGCAAATGACAGAGTGGTGTCTACGAATGATTACACATAGCCTTAGATCAGACCAAAACTTCTGCACTAGAAGGCTTCACCAAGGATCACGGTAAAGGCATGATTCTAAGAGAAACTACTGCATAGTCTGGAGACAGTTACCAAATAGACCTAGTTAACAACTTCAGATGTTAACATCTTCAGATGGTGACTGTGCTGAAGCTCAGTGTTGCCCAAATCATGCCTCATCTTCTGAAGCGGCCTCTTTATCCTCTTCCGTAGTCTTTAGGTAAACTGTCAAAGCTCCTTGTGCAATTGAACCCTTCAAAGGATTAAATAGTCACAGTAGAAACCAAGACTGGGCTAAAGTTTTATTTCACCTTGTAAGAGACTGCTTCTTTCGTTGTTTTTTCTCAGTAAATATAATGGTCTCTCTTTCTTCCTTAAATGAGGTATTTTCTTTGTCTCTTGTCTCTTGCTACTGTGAAAGTTAATTTCTGCCCTTCTTTCCTGCCTTCATTTCTTCAAATCGTACGCCACCTTCAGTGTTGATTAAGTCTAGGGGATTTTAGGACAATACAGAAAAAGGATAACACTTTGAAGGCATGAAAGGTTTATGACCATACTCTGTGTGCCACTAGATACTAAAAGGGCACAAATGCCTAAGACTGTGACAGTTTACACAGCACACGAGACAATTAATAATAAATTATAGCCTGTTTCTAAGGATGAACTAATTCAGCTCAGCTGGCTGTGAGTTTAAAAACAATTAGAAAAAAAAAAAAATCAACTGACATACCATACAGCCAAACTAGAAACTCAGTAGGGAACAAAATAGGACCAAATTGCCTGCAATTCCAGCAACTTTCTGAATTGCCTTGGAGGTTGCTTTTTTCTTAACGAAAACCAATTCACTTTTTTTTTCATTTTGGAAGTGAAATCAGCTCTCTTTGACTGAAGTTCCTTGCCTTCGCTCCTTACTTTTCCCTAGTCCTGCACCAGCATGGAGATGCATTGCTACAAGACAGCCAGCAAAAACTGTGCTGAAGAGTGTGCTGAGAGGCAGACGGGGTATTTCTGCGTTTGGGGAGTGCTGTGCTGGAGCCAGGTTCGCAGGCAGGCAGAGTCAGCATTGCTGACCCGTGAGGGGAACGGGCAGAGCTTAGACAGACAGACAGCACTTCTGGCAGCATGGGAATGTGGCTGGAACATCTCTGACTCTCTGGCAGAAAAAATGTGGCCCAGCCTGTGGGCCTGCACTGGCTATGGCTCCAGCTCTGGTTTTCCCATGTCATATTCTTTTTCATTGCAAAGGATTTATCCCCCCTGCTAAACAGACTATATCAAACCCTGAAAGAGAGAAATGACTTTAAAGAAAGTGAACCCTGCTCTGTTCCCTAAAAGCAAGACTTAGTAAAACCAACAGGACTTCTAAAACCAAACTAAGCCACTACACAAAATTCTCTACGGTTGTATTAATAAATAACATTTATACTGATTGAGCCAAAGTCTACGTTAGTAGCTATAAATTGTCAAAAGCGGCTTCATAAATGTTCTGTTGACCTGGGTTTGGCAAGCTTGCCCATCAGTTCTGACACATTTGCTCTTTGGAGGTATAAGCATACGGCGTCTGTTATCTGCAGGTGAGAGTGACAGGCACCTTTGCTGTGCTGATGCTCCAATCAGTCATTCAAGCCAGGCAGAAGAGCACACAGTTATTATTTGACCAGTGTTGGGGAGCAAAGGACTTCTTAGGATATTCTAGTATGCCAGAGGGTTTTTCAAGGTTGCCACACCTCTAGGAATGAAATGTCCAGTGACAAGTCAGATTCTGTTTTATCACTTCTCTTGAATGACAAGAGTATATTTCTCTTAAAGCATGGCTGTAATAAAATGGAAAGATTAACAAATATGAAACAACAAAGCAATCTATTGCAATGCCACTTTGCAATACATATACTTCTTCGGCCTCTCAGTTAGCTTTCACTTCAGTTTCTCCCATTCTCCTGTGCTAAACTAGAGTATCTCCATCTGTTAAAATGCAGTCTCTCTTGTTTTTGTGGTCTTAGCTGCCTCCTCCTCTCCTGCCCTCAGAGGAAGGGGAGAACACAGAGGTCCTTCATTAATACCAAGTTCAGAGTATTCCTGCTAGTCATGCCTCCATTTCTTTCTGTAACTATCATATAAAGGCTAACATGAAAAAGGTAAAATTGGGAAAGAGGACTCCAATCCACATCTATAAAGTTCTGACTGATAACTCTCACAGGCATGATCATTCCATACTTATATTTTTCCTAAACTTCAATTAATTGGACTTTCTTATTCTGATGCAAATGTAAAAATAGATTCTGACATCTTTCCTGCATAAGTAACTCCATCAGTGACACTGGCTCCTCTCAGAGTAAGTTACCCATTAGTGTGAGTAAGAGTACCACAGGTGTAATTTAGTGCAGGTAGAAAAGGTAAAATACAGATCTTTGGATAAGAATTTTTCTGAATGAAGGTGGAATGACAGAAAGGCCACACTGGAAAGAGGGGAGAGAGCATTTTGTGCAGGCAAATGTTGGCTCAGGAAAGGCATGTCACTACAGCACTTCTGCAAATAGCAGAAAGACACAAGGAGGGGGAGCCCCCAGATTTCCCCTCTGGAGGAGTATCTCCTTCCCTCCTGTTGTCTTCAGAGATGGCACTCAGGCAAAAGTTGGTCTGGAATACTTCTTTGAACCTTCCAATTTGACCCTGAAAAGTCATGTTCAGGGGAGGACTACTTTCCTGTTCCAGCTGGATAAGACACCATAGTCATGAGACAAGCAATTCAGATTTCAGAGATTTCAGGTCACCATGAAGAAGAACAACATACAACAAACCTCATCAAAGCCTTAGAGTCTCCTTCTGAAATGCTGATACCTCGGGGTTCAAGGACCCCACCAGGACATGGCCTCATGGTTCCAAAACAACAGGATTTCCAGTTTGGAAATCCTCTATTTGTCCACACAGAACCTCAACGTTTTGCTGCATGTGTTTATTCTGCCTCAGCAGTTAGCCAAGCCTCTAATGTCAACAATGGCTTCCATCAGCTATGGAAAGGTTGCTATCACTAATCCTGCTAATAACAGCAACTTGCCAGACCTCAGTTGCTTAATGGACTTGCAAAATGCATACAGCTAGTGATTTCCTTCATTCACTGTCAAAGCTGAGGTCAAAACTAATCTCAAGAGACCCCAAACTCGGCCTTTTCAAAATTTTATGCTTGTCAAATTTTAGTGCAGAAGATGAATTATCAATGCAGGCACTGGGAGAGCAACAGTTTGACACTTGCCATGCCTCCGACAGATTCAGATATACGGATTTTTCTGTGTCAGCAGAATCAGAAACAGGATGATCGGTCAGTGGTGCTCACAACAGACAGTGCTAGCTCCCGTCCAGAACAGACCCGCTGCCATTAGCATATCCCTGAGTTCATTCTTCCCTTTCTACATGCAAGAGCAGTGAGGCAAACAGTGAAGTAACACCATCCCTATTGTCTCCCACTCCTCCACAAACAGCTTTCCTTTTAAAAGCCTGCTACAGGCAATGCTCACTGTGGGAAAGCACTGCGAGTTGTGCAGGAAACCTATTTCCCCTCAGGGAAGGAGTGGGCCGTAATTTTATTCCGTAACATTATAAATTATGCTTTCCTTTGCTTTAAAGGTTAGAAAATGCAGTGAAGATTAATAACATCACTGTTATTAAATATGACCCACCAAAATACAAGTTTCCACAATAAGGAGGGAGTATTCTCAGCGGGACACTATTCTGCTGGTGAAGAGAAATTACTTAGGAAATAGCCGTGCCTGAGTCAACTGACAGAAAGCAATTAGAGCTCCCCTCCAGCACTTAGAAAACAGGTAATAGTATAATTGACTCGTTGTACTTGAAATAAACCAGCCAGACAATGCACAGAAAACATAACCATGACACCTTGTGTCAAACTGGAGTCACAAATCCCGCAGAACAAAATGGTAGCAAAGAAATCTAGCAAGACTGGGCAGTAAGAAGACCCTGACATCAGTGGCAGATTAGATAGCCAGACCGGCAGACCACTTGTAAATAACGACACAACTGTACTTAACATAGCTTACGAAAATATTTCACTTTATGAACCTGTCCTCCGGTTTCTTTTTACTCTAGGCGTGTACATGCGTGAGGGAAGGGACGAAGATAATTTATGAACAGGCTGCACACACAGTCCGTGTGAGACAAGCAACACACCCGCACTGCTGATAGAATATAATTTCCAAAAGGAGTTAGACACTGGATCTAAAAAGAAGCTTCTGTCCTAGAGCACTAAGCACTGAGCATCACAGGGAGCATCATAGGGAGAGGCTGTTGAGCACTGAGGATCTCCGCACAGTTCACAGTCTGGAACCCGCACGGCATATTTTGAGTGTATATTCACTGAGCTAGCCAAATAGGGAATGCAAGTTAAGGAATTAATCCATCAGTTCTTGTTGGCAGGCCAGTGGCATCTGCCCTGGAAATTAGAAGGTGAGTACAGGCTTTATTCTGGAAAAGGTGGTGGTCAAACCAGAATCCCTTTCCTCACTGCAACCACTTTCTGCCCATGCTCAACCAGAAAGAAAAAAAAAAAAAAAGAAAAAAGTATGGAAAAAAAAACCTATGGCTCATTTACAGCCACTGCAGTATCATCTCAGTGCATCCTTTGTCATTTGTGGCACTTAATTATGTTTATAGGGCTTTGATGGTCATTATAGTTCTACTGACTGATCTGTGCTTATATTTTAGGTTTCCTAAAAAATAGGAATTCGGGGTCAAAATAAAACCTCACTTTTTATCACTAGTTGAAATAAGTGACATTACATATTATCTGGAACTGGAGACCAGTGATTTTTCAATTAACATTACATAGGAAACTGCTTAATTTCAATTGTTATTAAAGGGGCACATTAGCATTAAATTAATGCTAAATAGAAGAGAGAAACTTTCCCATTAAGCAAGCCCATATTAAGTGTATTCAATCTTTTACAGTATGCACTATTCAGTCCCAGGTTTCCTCAGCTGAAAGATGCTTCTTGATAAATGGGCATTTATCCCATTAATGCCCCTTTAGCTACCAGCTCCATCTGATCCCCATTATAAATATTCACTGGATAAGCCATTCTTGTAAATGTTGCTGTGCAATAATTCTGTGGCTCCTGCCAACTAATTGTCCTTTTCTTTGAACCTTTTCTTTGAGCTTCATCTCACACATACTATTTTTTGCCGTTCCACAGGATGAATTCATAGTGTTTGATGCTTCTCCAATTTAAATGAGGGCCAACTGCTGATATGAATAAAACAGTACTGCACAGGGAAGAAACAAATGCATTAAAAGGCTTGATCCTGTTAAAAAGACAACCAGTCCCATAAGATACTCCTCACTTCTCAGAGCTGGCAGCTTCTAAGACTCAGGAATCATTTTTAATAATGAGCACTGTGTGAATCAAACAATGGTCATATCAGGATATTTGTTCACTGGAAAACCTTGCTACTGGCTGAACGATAAATAGAGGCTGAGTTGCACGGGGGAGAGGGTACATGCCAGGAGTTTTATTCAAATGGAAAACCTAAGAGGACTATATGTGTTGGACCGTACCTGAAACTTACGTGTTTGAATAGTCCTGATGAGAGAGTACCAGACTCCTCCATACCTCTGAGACTGTGCAGCTCCTCTGAAACCTTGTTGTTGGGTAAGTTAGGATACCACTTGAAATCTGAATTAGTCATAATGAAAGAAGCTTTGGTTTTTTCAGTCACCAGATGGGCCTTAAGCCATAGGGTGGACAAGACTTCTTGGATCTCTGAGTCCCATCTCCTGTACTCACAGAGATCATGTTCTTAAACTCCTTGAAAAAATTTATCAAACTAACTTCAAAGTTAGCACGGGAATCTCTTAAAAGAATCATAGAATCATTAAGGTTGGGAAAGACCTTCAAGGTCATCAAGTCCAAAAAGAGGCAGCTATGTCTGGCATGTTGAGTTTGGAATTGAAATAACTTCCCAGAAGGGAACCAAAGACACAGGTAGTATTAATGAACTCACACTATAAATATACTTATATTTTAAAAGGAACATTTCATTTTTCTCGTCTAAAGATGGGGAGCTCAATAGCCCAAAATGTATTTTTCAGTGAGTACGTGAAAGTCTCAGCCTGCATGTTCTCATATAGATGAGCTGTTTTAGTCAGAATAAGAAGCAATTCTTGCAGTCTGCAAACATTTAGACTTACTGAATTGTCTTCAAAGAGAAAACAAAATAGCATTATACAGGAATTTTGCGCAAAACAGCTTGTCATGTGTTTATGAAGTGGCAGCATGTTAGAAAACTGGTGCGACAGTTTGATGGGTTTCCATGGAAACTGCTAGACTTGAACGCATGGGTGCACAAGCAAGCTTGCCAGGTGCCCATTATTGGTTTGGAGGAAGGAAAAATTACATTTCCATGGCCGCTATAGATTAGCTGAGCAAGTCTCTTTCCAAAGTGATGTACTTGCAAAAATAGATAAGCGCCGACCATACTAAAATTTCTTTGCACTTTCTACAGCAAGCTGCATAATTTGATCTCCCCTTGAAAATGTCCAGATTGCAGTTTTCGCCCATTGACCGTTTCACCCAATATACTATGGTCTTCCCCCGCAAGGTAATTTTCTGGAAAAAAAATCATAACACAGCAGATAGGATGAAGAAATCAAAATTGAAATGGGAGAGTTATTCCCTCAAAGAGAACCACACAAGCATTTTGGACACCAGTGAGATATGTAATAGAATGAACGACAAATAGGGCTTATTTGATAATCCTTTACACTCACTACATGTGTCTGCTGGGCGATTTTTTCAAATCCCAGCATAACCAGGCCCTCAGCTAGTGTAAATAGCCACTGCTTTGATGAAATCAGTGTAACACCGAAAGCTTCTTTAAACTGGAGATTTAACACAGCATTCGTCAAATGGGCAGATGTAGGTTAGGAATGAGGGACAAGCTGAACTGCACCTGGTGCCTCAGCGTAAGTCTGTTGTCTTCTTCATTAACTCTTTGAGTACAACTGACATGTGAATAAGCAATGCAAATACCTGAATGCCATGGTCACACCGAGTGAGAAAGCGAGTGAACAGTCCAGGAGGTAATGACAAGGAGATTTAGACATCTGAAAAACTGTATCGGAATACAAGAGTAACTGCTCCTGGTTGCAGACTGACTTACTTTGGGATCCAACAGACAAGAAGCATTTTCAGAGCCTGCTTTAAAAACGATAGAGGTATGTGAAAGAGATCTCATAGAATTCAATTCACCAGTTTCACCTGACACAGAATCTTGGTTTATACACGGTGGAACACTCAGGGAGGAGAAAAATGGGCTGTGCAGTAGACATGCATAGGAGGAATTAGAGGGATCCTGAAGCACCTGGCCAAAGACTAAAGAACACAGTGCAAAGGTAGAAAATCAAATGTTTCATTGTTTTCTCTAGGTCCATGAGTCTCTCACACAGTTGGAAGTGAAGACATTTTCAGTATGTAAGAATCTTCTACACAGAGTTTCTGGGAAAAACAACCTTTAAACAGACTCTCTACAGGTATTGTGCTTTGACAAACAGGAAACAATTGTTGAACCTTGTGTGTCCACATCCAGGTAGGACATAATTACATCCCAGGAGCTTTCTTCTCTGAAGGGAGTCTACACTCAGAGCATTTACAAGATGCTTCAAAGGAGAAAACACTGCAACTCACCTACACCGAAAAAACCTTACAAATACTTAGGCTTATTCCTATACAAGCCAGAACAGCCTACTAAGTCACCAAATATGAACGGTCCATTAAGGAGTCACTGAACAAAAGCTGAGGACTTTCATGAATGGACCCTCTGAGCACTGTCACTGCCCAGTAGGGCTACTCTTGCATAACTGTTAGCCCAGATGGTGAGCTCAGATTTTGGATCACTATAGCTATTAATTAAAGCCTCACCTATAACAAGTCCAACAATTCACAAACAATTTTTTTATGGATCTTCAGCCATATATTTTAAATGGCTTTGGAACTCCCCCAGCTTCAGTGAAGACTATTCATTTAGATTATTCATTCCACTTAAACTCAGATATATGGAGGACTACCTGTATGTACTTACCTGTGGTCTGGATGTCTGAACCTCTAATATATATAGTCACTGGAGATCCAGGGCTCATTCATTTGTCCGCTTGTAGGTCTATAGTGCTGTTTCAGTGATCCTATGGTATCTTTCTGGTCTTTCGTTTATGCGCAGAGGAGCACAGGATTCCCTTGTGTCCTGTGTCATATTTGCTCATGCAATGATGATACCTCAGGTACCTTAAAGGAATTCTTGTTGGTTAGATATTTATAAAAAGACAGCTAAATAAAACACTGATTCTCCTTTGATCAGAATGGGTAAAAACATAGAATCATAGAATGGTTTGGGTTGGAAGGGACCTTATAGATCATGGCCCGTTGGCAGGGACACTTTCCACTAAACCAGGTTCCTCAAAGACTCATGCAACCTGGCCTTGAACACTTCCAGGGAGGGGGCATCCACAGCTTCTCTGGGCAACCTCTTCCAGAGGTTTACCCAAAATAAGAGGGTTGTGGGTGAAACAGACTAGATTTGGGAATATTTACTGCCAATCGATACAGACCTACACAGAGAGAAACAAAAAGGCGAACAGAAAATATCACCTTTCCTCCCTCATATCCTGGCTCAACTTCACTCCTCTACTCCAGACTTCTCTACCCACCCATGTGGCACAGGGGAGATGCATCTTCCCTCTGCTCTTTCTGACCCTTGTTTTTTTTGTTTTTTTTTGCTTCCTCCTCTGTCTCTTTGCCATTTTCCACTCTTTCTGGATTCTCTTTTCATAGGGGCCACAAACT
>Ga0181612_159413_pt1 | contig 14202 bp, 9 predicted proteins | sample HoacroProtozoa21_FD_119630 | JGI IMG/M metagenome (GOLD analysis project Ga0181612, IMG submission 119630) | Hoatzin crop microbial communities from Cojedes, Venezuel. Combined Assembly of Gp0051906, Gp0051904, Gp0051908
GAATGGGTAACATGCTTAAGAAAACGTGCTGATTATCACCTCGCTTTAGCACAATTTATTTATCATTGTTTTCGTCATTCTGTGCATTTTTGCTTGGGACTATTTGTCCTTCTAATAAATAACCAGTTTAAAATTAATTATAATTGATTTTTCTCTTCTAAGTCTTCAGTTTTCATACTTTGCTAATCTGTAAAACTTCCCAAGAAAAATGGCGGCGTAATTGCAATATTTAGCACCTTGACATTAACTGTATATTTCACTCATGGCCAATTTAAAAATCAAAATAGAAACTTTGTCGTAATCTCCCTTTACAGTTTGGGTTATGAGAAGCTGAGAATTCCCTTAGGCTTGATTGATAAAACATGGCATTTATCCTATTCCTAGGATGATGTTCAGCAAACTTTATGACAGAGGGAAACAGCTGGTAAAGTGGGTTCACGGAAAGGTGAAGGTAATATAGACATAAAAAACAAGAGGATAATGATTTTAAAAGGGGTAATAGTTGTAATAACACCATTAACCTTTTGCTTCAAATTATTGAATGTGTGGTCTCTTCAGCAGGCTAATCAAAGGTTTGCATTAACAGCAAAGCAAGAGAAAGTGGCAATATACAACCTGAGGTTATTTTTTTCTCTCTTCCAATTATTCACTATCAAGTCCTCACCGAAAAAACAAAAGGGAGATAAAACCACCCTTTGGCTGTTGAAGACCCCTTTCAGTTTTGAAATGAAGCTGACTTGCTTTCAGAAGAAAGTCCAGCTTCCTTCGTGCTTTGTAAGAGGTGGGTTTTGCTAGGGAAAAAATAAATGAAAAATAAGTATAATTTGTTATAGATACATAGAAATTAAAATCAGAGATGTAAACAGGTAGCGAAGTGCTACAGGGTGGCCTGCCAGTAAGAGCTAGCCCCGAGCTGTTTGGTGGACCTGCGTGGAGGGAGATCATCAGCAGAGGCTCACCTAGAAGGGCCGGTCTCTTCATGGACAGTGTAGGCACGTCACTGCACCTGGGACATGCGAAGCTCCGTGCTGCTCTGCCTAGGTCGATTCTGGTATCTAAACAGCTAAGACAGCCTGGATCAGAGAAAAAGTGCCTTTGTTCCTTTCCCGTTACATGCACACGAGGTTGACTAGCAGAGGCAGACTATGCTTTGACAGTTTATTTGCATGCTAAAAGGCAAACGCACTGATGGTGGAAAATTGCCATAGATGATGGAAAAGCTCCCGATGACTTGATGGAGTAATTCAGAAATTTGTCCGGTTGGACAAATCTGCTCCGTTGTACGATTTCGCAGGTGGTGATTCTCATTGTTCGCTTAAAGCATCTACCCGAGGTGCGCAGCAGAGCACCCTCGGCTGGAACCCTCCCTTCTGTATGCAGTCAGCGGAGAGAGAACCACCCGAGTTAGACACCCAGAGCAAGGATTGCCTGACTGGCTTGCAACGTGTCGTGTCAATCTAATATGAAAGGAATAAGTGTAAAAGGAAGTTTGCACCGTTCCTCGCTGACAAAACCCCATACTATTAACAGCCCCATTCTGTGGAATCAGAAGATGGTGAAAGACTTCAGGAGCAGCGTGCCTTGAATTTGAATTAGCCAGATTGAATTTAAAATCAACAAGCTGAAAGGGACTGAGATAAGAAGTCAGAACATTCAGAGGAAATGAGAACTGTTCCAGGAACTAAAGGTGAGAGAAACACTAAGTCACATTAAAAATATTCAGCAAGAAAGAGAGACACCTTTTCTTTTTCTGGACACCTTTTCTTAGAAGTCGTCTATAATCAGTAACCTTTCCCAGGCACTTTCCCAGGCTGTTTTTAGTAGCTGAATCCTTTGTTTCAAAACCACCCATTGATTCAGTGCCCTAAGTGAGAAGTAATTAAGGTGGACAGAAATCTTGCCTGCTGTATGGATGTATGAGGTGTAGAAAAGAGAGGGAGAAAGGGGACTGAATGAATTTTTCCAAGAGATAGCTCTCGCAACACATGTGAGTCTGCTGTAGTGTATCGTTAGATATGTGCGTGTGTACATGTGCAGCTCTATTCATCTTTCTGTCTATTGATCTCTTTATTTCCGTATACACACATGCTGATGTACATGCGTGTGTATCCCTGAAAGATAATGAACTGTTTAGGCAGTACTTTGTCAGAATATCATTTAAAGAGTTACATCCTTTTAATGCACAGTAGTTTAAGCAAACTCCAAGGTTCTTACTTGGCAATAAACCTATTAAATCATCTTAAATACCATGTCATAATGACAATTTGATGCCACCAGATGTGGCACTAGGGATTTTTTTTTTTTTAAATGCTTTCCTGGAGATACAGCTTCCTGAATTTTAAATTCTCTAGCCTGTTTGCACAGCTGTTAGACCACAGAGCTCTGCCATCTTTTTGCCTTGCATCAGTTATTCACTAAATCATGTGTGGCATGACTACAAACTCACTGCATCTAAAACGTTTAGGCTCATATCCACTTCACCCTCGTAAAGGCTGAATAGTTGGGCCGTATGGGAGAGGGTGTATGAGCGTTAAAACCCAAGAATCCATTCCAGCTGTGGAGCTCCCTCATGGGGAGATGCGGTCAGAAGACTACACCTCGCATACTCCTTTTCGCTGGCTACTTGGCATCCTGGATCTGTGAAAAATATAGATGCCTGGCCACTTTCCTGGCTTTTCCTACCTTGCTAGCCAAAAAGGCAACAAGATTGGTAGTATGGCACCACTTCTACGTGAGGGAGATGTAGGAGAGGGACGCATTAGCAGGGTACAACAAGAGTCAAAAAAGCCCCAAACCTCTCGCAAAGAAATGCTAATTTCCCACAGTGCGTATTTAAATAGTCGGGCAAGCCATGAGAGGCTGTGGAAGACTCAGAAGCCAGCAATAGAAATATGTTAAATGAGGAGCAAAATCAGTGGAGGAAAGATGCTTTGCTGGCCCTGAAACACGGTGGTCCAGAAGCAACCCCTGATCGAAGAAGACCCCAATTTTTGATTGACAGAAAGCAGGAGGCCATCTAATGAGCAAGCTGCTGATTTACCTCACCAGCAGCACTGGACCGATCAAAGATGGGACACTGGGCCCTTGCTCTGGTCCAGTATGAGGGGCACCATGTTGTCAGGCTCTCTCTCAGTGCTGCCTGTTCTGTAGAGACCTCTGAGACCTCTCGTTAGATGTGCCTTTTCTCCTAAAAAAGGCAGTGGGCATGTGAGAGACATATGTTGGCAGGGATCTGAAGTGAGGTTGTGAACTCTGTGCAATTAGAACATGCTAAAAAGTGTGATCATGTTTGAGGTGCAAGTATTGACGGTGGGATTTGATGCTGCTCATGAGTCGGTCTAAATCGCAGTCCATGATCCCAGGAGATCGCTGTGGGCATTTCCCAAGGGTCAGGAAAAGCAGCACAAGGCTCCATAAGCCTGACCATCCACGGTGACAAACACCCCCTGAGCGGGATTCGGTGTCATCGCAATACCGAGCTCTTATCGGTGCCAAAGGATTATTAAATCCTGATTTTATGTGAATTAGAAATACTCTTAAAAAGGCTGATTCAAAGCCTAGTGGAAAGATTACCGTTGCCTTGCATCGAGCCTTGGTTTGACTTGCTATTCGGCTCTGGGGCTGACACGCAAGTGTTTGAGCAGCTCTGTATTGACGAGGGCATGAAATGCTGTCTAAATTACCCTCCAGTGAAGTGTAATATTTGATAACATCAGTAAATACAAAACAGAAACAAAATGACAACAGCATTTGAGCATCTTGTGATAGCAAATGAGGTGGAAAAGTTAAATGGATATAGAAGAGGATCCCCAGAGGTTGGATCGCAGCATGATGCTGGTAGGAGCCCAGTTGTTACCGTATCGATATCAACATGTGGAGCTCTACATCTTTTTGGATCCTAGCTGAACAGATTTGCTCGTAGCTGCCTTTTCTCTTACTCGTATTGTATAGGCTGTCCTCCTTTCCTACCAGCAAACAAATAAAAACTCTCTGCCAGCTATAGCAGCAGTTTACATGGAAAAGCAATGAAGCAATTTCAGGAAAGTATTAGATGTAATTTTGGCTTTGTTTTGCTGTCACTTAGCAGCTAGAAAGAGGAGATGCACTGATGTGCAGCGCCAGGCGTGTATTATGCAAACTCATATCACAATCTCATTGACTGTTCGTGGACCCTCATATCTCTCTGTTTCCATCTGTTGTTTTAAGACTAAGTTGTTTGGAGGATGTCCAAATCCCTTTCCCTTCCCCAACTTTGGTGCAGTACCTGTCTGCCTTAGGCTCCCTACATAGACAACAGAGAGAGAGGCTTCTCCAAGAGCATGATGTGCCAGGGGATGCTCCCTGCTCTCCTCCTCCTTCCCTCCCTCCATCCTCTTCCCCTGACTGCACCGGGATTTTATACATTGCACCAGTCAAGGGCCGGAGTCGGATGGGGGGGATTTGGGCTGTGCTGCTGTCTTCAGCTGGTCACGGTTCAGAATTCGGATGACACAGGCTGTAAGGAGTGTGCATGTGTGATCCACCGGTTGCCCGTGGCACACGAGTGGGCAGCAGCAGAAGCTGCCGTGGCTCAGTCTAGGCACTAGCTCATGGCTGATGCGGTATTTCAAGAGATAACAAGAGAACGCCGAGCTTATCCAAGAAAACAGAAATGACACAGATGATAAATAAGCAAAGCATATAAAACCTAAACTCAATCCTATTAAAATTAAGTATGTTTTAATTTCTGAAAAGAATGACGTTTTGGTGTTAGGTTTACTGAACAGGAAAAGATTACATGCATCATTAAAAGAAAATGTTTTCAAGGGCCCTTTTAAAAATTGTATCTATGTTTGCAATTGCCATGTGCAAAATATAAAAATCAGAGAAGGGAAAAAAACCCAGCAAGCAGTGGAAATAGCCCATTTTGTGAATTATAGGAAAAAATATACCATCTGTGATTTAGTGCAGTTCCCAAGATCCCATCTGTGATCGAAGCATAGCCCTCGTTGAAGGCTGAATCCCTGAGCCGTTCCATATGATAAAATATTTCTCTTGGAAGACACTTGGGCTAATGGGTTTGTTTTTCTGGAACGTGGCTTTTCTAGATGAGACATAAAAACCTAGAGGCCTAATTTTTGCCTCCAGTGGCCGACTGCAGCTGACATCAGGAGAAGCAGGAGTGAAAGGAGGTCAAAGATGTAACCACCTTTTCCTTCAAAATTTATATGCTGCTATTTATCAGGTCAGGTTGTTGGGTCTAAGAGGTGTAGATGGTGATTTCACAGTCTCTGGTGTCAGATATTGCGGTCACCGGACTCCTTGCTCACCTTGCAGCTGCAACTGCACAACAAAAGCTATGACTATTTCCTTTCGTTACTGCTATTCATTTTTCAGCAGAACAGAGTGAGAGAGAGATCCCTCAAACTGGCGGAAGGCCTCATGCAGATGTGCTTCTGCCATCCTCTGATGCCTTTACACATGTTGTCGCTGTGATCTCCTAGTCAAAGGTGGCCTTAGTTGTATCAGGTACTTATACAAATGCAACATATTTCATTCCAGTCCTCTATTAATTACACACACATGTACAGACTGGTGCGATTTCAGTTACCACTGAAATTTATATTTGAATAATAAATGCACTCACCTGTTTAATATATGTTTATATTTTCTCCTCTATATAATTACATGATGATTATACAATTATTGAAAATACTTACATATTTTGCACAATTATGCTATTACTGAAATAATGCCCATGATAGAACTGCTTGTGTGTGTGTGTATATGCACATATTTAGGAAAACACAGCCATGGTTGGTTGTTTCAGCATTGTCCGGTGCTCGTGCAGCTCCATCTCGCGTGAGGTGTGCTGCTTGTGCAGACGGGGACAGACCGCAGGCGCGTGTGGGTTGTTTCTGCTGTCACCTGTGGGTGGACCCGGCTCTATTACAAAATGGTTTCGGCATTATTGTGTAACACCTGCGATAAGGATGTTCATCCAGCCTGATGTGGTGCTTCGCTGGCCCGGCTCGCTGTGTCGCTCAGTTCTGATGCCGGTGCGAGGTGCAGGCAGGCTGGGGTGCAGCTGCCCATGTGGGCACTCCCGAGCCACCGTCCTCCTTATGCTGGGCTGCGGGGTCGGGCTGGCGAGCCCCGGTTTGCACTCACCTCTGCTGTGTTTGGGACAGGCCTTTCACCGTGCCTGCGTGGGCTCGGAGTACACAGGCATCCCAGCCACCACCGCGTCAGTGTGGGAGGGACAGGGCAGGTTTGTGTCATGGCAGGTGACGGTGTGTTGGGGAATACGGCTGCAGCCGGCTCTCGTGCAGCCCGCTGGGCCGGGTGCTCTCCTGCTTGAGGGGGGTTGCTGGTCACCGGCTTAATACAAATGAACAAACAAACAAGTAGCGGCCATTGATCAGCTCAGTGTCTGTGTTTGTACCGATGGCGAGTGAAGCGATTCACCATCGCAACACAACAAAGCACCGTCAGAGCTGGGAGCGGGGCGCCTGCCTCCCACCTGCCTCTCCCGCGGTCAGCGGCTGCCTGCACAGCACCGCGAGGGAGAAAAAAGTCCTGTTCAAGGGGATGAATACTGCCAGGCTTTGCCTCTTCGGTGCTGTACAGGTCTTGCAGCCGAAGGGTTAAAAAGAAATGAGTGCGTTCGGCATGCGCTGTGGAGTGCCCAGAGTCTGAACATGAATGACCAAATTGCTTTTTACTTTTTAAATTAAGCCCTCTGTCTGTATGCACACAGCTAACACTGCTGTTCCATTAAATAAAAGAATTTATCCCCACTCTTATTTTTAATAGGGTAAGACCCTGCCGTTCCATCTCACAACTTTGCTGACACGAGATCTTATTAAAAGCAATCCTCCCCCCCTCCTCCTTGAAATCTGAGCTTCTGATAGCTTCATCCACATTGTGTTTATTTTATATACACAGCTCTGCAGCTGCTGCTTCCTTCTTCTCCGATAAATGACAGCGTAACTGTTGCATCCACTAAAAAAGTAAATAAAATTAAATGGAGAAGAACAATACGTCTCTGGCAGAGAATAACTCTTTTAAGGCATGTATCTAAATTGTACAGCCTGATCTTAATTGTAAGGATAATTCTTTGTTATTTCAAGCAACTTGGAACGCAACAGCAAACACACACTCTTGGCAGCACATCCAGAGAGATTTCTGTGGAAACAATGGGGAGAATTCTCCTGGACTGAAAGGTTGAAGCGGCTTTATTAGGTTAGCAGGGCCACAGTCTGTGATAAGCAAGAATGGAAGAATCTGCTACGATCTGTTGGTTGGTTCGTTGTTGTTTGGTTGGTGTGGAGGTGGTTTTTTATGCACAGGCAGTGCTGGATGAGACCCTGCACAGGTGTTGTGGGGGAGGTCATGGGCTTTTGGTGTTGGCAATAGCAGTGAGAAGCCCCTTGACCAGCCAACCTCCAGCCTCTGCGTCTCGCTCCCCAGGGAGGACCAGGAGTGGGAGGTTTCCCTCGCCCTCCCCGGCCAGGGAGCCCAGCTGGTCCCATGCTGGAGTAGTCCAGGCCCCAGCCCAGCGCCTTGCTGTTGTCATCTCTCTCGATTTCATTGCCTCTGCCACCGCTGATGAAGCCACTGCCAATGGTGAAGGCCAGTAGCAGCATGCTGGTAGCTACTGGTGCTGTTTAGCCACAGCTGTGGGGCTGGGGTACAATTCTGAGAAGTCTATTCAGTCCTTAGACAAAAGTCCTCTTGAATTTGCCCAGAATTTGCCTGAGGAGCTGGGAAACAATAGTAAAGCAGAACAAAGCACGAGGGAGTAATGTGAACTCAAACTACTAAATTAGGGGAGGACAATATTTGTGGTAGCATCAGAAACTGGAATTGTTTTTGAGAATCATCCAGCTCTTTCTGGAATAAGGAGAACCTGTGCAGATGTGCGATCAGCTCTTCGAACAGCTTGACTAATTCAGAAACTGCATAGCTGAGACTTTGGGGGAAAGCAAGTTATTTTCCTGAGTGGTGGCTGGGGAAAAAAGAGAACCTGGTAGAGTGGAGGAAGGGAGAAGAAATACTTCTGAGCAATGAAACACTGCCCTTGCTGAGGAGACAGGAAAGGATGAGAGAATAAAAAAATAATCCAGGTGATGGCTTAAAAAATGTAGAAATCTTTTAAGTAAAAGAGAGGCATAAAGCTACAAAAGGTGGGAAGTGCATTGTCTGTTTTGAAAGCAGCCGAGAAAGACCTTGGGAAAGATCAGGCTGGGCAGGAGCACTGCTGCTCTGAGGGAGTAGCAACAGCTGGCAGTCAGCCGAGGTGGACGCCTTATCAAAAGGATGAAGGAATAATGGCTGTAAAAGGAAGGAAAAAGGGTTTCCAGAACAGGTGAGGTAGCACTAGTGGGAGATTTACCCTGGATGTTACCTGGGAGATGTCTGAAGGAAGAGGTGAAGAAGGGCATTGGCTCCAGAAAGCCCACAGTGTGGCTGTCTGTATGATGCGCACAGGACACAGCCTTCCTGCTCTTCTGGGCGTGGAGCCGGTGCTCGCCAGCTCTGCCTTCGCTGCCCTGTAAGCGATGTCCTGCCATCAGTGTGGCACCACAGCCTGGGCAGGCGTCCCCGGGAAGATGCCGTGGGGACCGAGCTCTCCGCAGAGGGGCCCAGGTGCCGGCAGGGTGGATGGGCACCTGCAGCTCCCCATGGATAACCCGAGTCTTGAGGGCAATTGCAAACCTTCTACACATCATGTTTACCGCGTAATCGATGGCTGTTTACCCTTGCACCTAAATAGATGACGGCAAGGTGTTTACCGTGGCCGCAGCCTGCTTTCCTGCCCTGCTTGCAGGGCACTCGCAGGGCTGGGTGCTGCCTGGAGGCCAGGCTTGGCAGAGGTGGGGTGAAACCTCAGCTTCCAGGAGAGGAGGAGGAGGATGCTCCGGACCATGCTCACGTACCTGCTCTGCAAGACAGGCTGGGGCTGGCTGTGGGTTACTATTCCAGCACAGCCTCAGGGATAAATAAAAGGAGCCACGTTGCCATGAATGCTGGTCCTCGTACCAGCTCCAGGTGTCAGCAGGAAAAAGGGCAGCTCCTTGTCCTTAGCTGACCCAGGGGACAGCCTGAGGCACCTGCATGTCTCCCTGTCACTCTTTCAAGGAGGGGTCCAGTCTTCAGGGCTGGACCATTTTGTCTCTGCTCCATCGCGGCGTTACTGCGAGTAACACAGCATCACTTAGCCCCCCTTGGGCCAGCAAATTCCAGGCACGAACTGATGGCAACATCTGTCCCTTTGAAATGATCCCGGACACAGCCTGCTGTGAGAGGCAGGAGGAATCTCTACACCTGAAGCAGCACCTTCGTTTTCTGATGCTGCTGTTTGGCAAATGACAGCAAGGTCATTGCTGGGTCTGTTTTTGTCTTTTAATCGGGAGGAAAATTTACAGCTTTTGGAGTATCTGGCCCAGCAATTATCATACAGCTGCTCCTTGCATATGCTTCAACTTGAGGCAAAACACAAAATAGTCTGATATTAATATAAGCTAGAGCTCATCATGAAATGATCACGTCACCAGAGACTTATCCTTTGGTGAAGGCAAGAATTTGTCTGGGAACCGATCAGCTTTTTCTCTGTGGACTAAACACTGAATTAGGACAAACGAGGTGGCGAGGGCACGGTGAGCAAAAAGTCTTGCCCTGGGAATGAGGGCAATAAATGAGGTTTGCTTGTAGTTGCGTAAGCTCTTAACCTTTCTTGCTGCAAAGTGCCATCTAGTGTGCACAGCCATGCCTGCCGGCCCCTTGCCCGCCAGAAACCGCAGCGCCTGGCTGCCCACAGCTTCGAAAGCCCAAGGGGAAGGCAGACAAGCAAATAAACTTCCGTTATTAATAACCAGATGTTACTGGTCTTTAATACATGATTGTAGTAACTCGGGCAAATGAAAGTTCTTTATTATGTGATGGAATAGGAGATGTTGCAATGCGGTTCAAAAATTAATGTGGATCTCAGAAAGCAAAGCGGAGACCGTGCTGAAGGAGCATGTTGTCGGGAAAGCAATCATGGAATTTCATGCACAAAATATATGCCCAATGATGTGTCAAATTTGCATATGCAGCGTGCATAGTGGCATTATTAATGTGGTTTGTGTTGCAGCAGTGCTTCTGTGCGCTCATGAGGGAAGTGGAATCGGGCACCGCACACATGGCGCGGTGCAAGACGGTTCCTTCCTCGCAAGTCTGCAAGCCAGCAGCAACGAGTAGGCGAATCCAGGAACAGGAGAGCACCTTAACGACCATCACCCACTGCCTAGGCGCATGCAAGTTAATTGTGCATGCAAATTAGTTGTGCAGTAGCAAATGTACTTTGCAGGCCTAAAATCAGACCCAGTTTAGCATCTAAAGTTCAAGAATCGGGGAGGGATGATCCACAAGAACACTTAGAAATTGGAGGCAGAGGGGAGTTAAAAAAGTGCACAAAATAACTCCGCATCCAGGTTTGCATCTGGGGCATCTTTCGCACTGGGCTGGGGCTGTCCTCATTGGCTTGGAAATCTCCCGCCACATCTGATCACCCCTGAAACCACCCCGAGCACAGACCTCAAACACAAAGGTTGTTATTATTATTCGTTGTTATCTGCAAAGTGCTGACAGTACTTAGAAGTGCCAGAGGGTTCATGCCTTGGGTTTTGCTCTTGCAGTGGCCAGGAGCAGAGTCTAATTAGCCCAAACAACGTCCATGATAGAGAATAGCCCTACTGACAGGGAGCAAATTAGGTCTCTGACCTAGCAAAGCATTTAACCACGTGCCACATTTTTTAGTACGTGTATCTCTGGATTAAGACCTGGATGATGTAACCTTTTGCTGCCTCTAATTTTTTTGATTGCAGTGTGCAGCACAGCTCAGCTTGCTGGCTCAGAAATCCCTGTGTATGGTATCAAACTGCTTTCAAAACTGACTCCTTGTGTCTGGACAAAATACCAGGGTTTCCTCCTAAACTGAAGGATCTTCCCCATCTACCTTCCTAGACTCCTCCTTTCTGTTTGCTCCTTTGTGATTCGCTGAATCTCGCGTTCCTTGTCTCACCTTGCTGATAAATGCACATACAACAGCAATGAAGGACCTGGAAGGCTGCACAAACTATAGTGGATGCTGAGAAATACCCAGTTTTAGCTTCCTGGAGTTTGGGAAGCAGGAGTTGACTCTGAGCTTGAGGGAGTCACCTTGGTATCAGAGCTGACGCGATCCTTATAAATTTCTCAGAAAACTCCTTGGCAATGAGGACTTTATGAGGAGCTACATGTCCCTCAAAGGGAGTTTTTGGGTTTAAGGTTTTACCCTGGATCTTCTCATGCCACAGCAAAGGTTTATCCTCTGCAGGACAGACTGGGAGCACATCTGCTTTGCTTCCCAAGCCACATTATAGGCTTGGTGATTTCGGGGTGGGGAGAACAGGAGGTTTGAGGAGGAGACTCCAGCTGGAAATTGGTGAGTGTTACACTTGATGATCTGCTTGTGTCGCTTGGTTCAGGAAGGCTCTAGGAGAATGTGCCACAAAATACTCTCCTATCATACCTGCTCCTTCCCCGTACTTGCTGTTGGACATCTGGAGTCACTGGGCTGGACGGACCTTTGATCTGCCCTCACGTCGCTGCTGTCGTCCCCATGTCCTTGATTAATTCCCACCTCTTCTGATCCACTGCATTGCTTCCGCTACTGCAACAGGGCGTGGTACCATGGAGGGCAACCCCACTTCTCTGTCCCTGCCCTGCTGTGATCTGAAGGACCCCAAAGTTGTACCTGTACACATGCTGCGTGAAGCTGGCTGGTGAGGTAGCTGCCCGTTGAGCATCTGCCCCCCCCACCGATGGATGCGCGTCCATCTCTTCTACTGAGCTGGGAGGGATGCTGTTAGAATGCATGCTGAGTGACAAACTGCTTGGGTCATCTTAAATTTTGGTGAAAAATTAAAACAAGGAGGGAATTGGTCAGCTCATGCTCTAAGTGATCGTTGCGACTGTTTCTCGTTTGCACTGGCCAGAAGTGCCTGGTGATCCCATTCCTGAGTAAGCGCCTGAACCTAGATGTTCACAGGCTCCTCAATTAGCAGCACAAGAGAACTGCAGGTAAGAGAGTGCTCCTGGTTCTGGAGAAGCAACCTCAGAGGTATGCACGTCAGGGTTACAGATCCCCTTGCAAGTGGAACCGCCAGTTCTTTAATAAAGCCCAAGCGCAATGCAGCATATGCCCAAACAGTACAAAGCATGCCGAGAAAGTTGAACTGGTTTTTGTTTATTGTCATGTACTCAGAGCAGCAACATTTGTGCCGATCAGATCCAAAGATGGAGGGAAAAAAGCCCACCCCTCTCTTAATTATGACGGCACAGTGTGTTTCTTTGGTGCCACCTCTTGGCCAGCAGAATATCAGATTTCAGAGGAAGACTGGAGCATCTCGCGTGATGTAAATGTGTTAAATCTGCTCTGCTCCGTGCCGGTGTTTCACGCAAGGAAGGAAGCAAATATTGTAAATCAGCATAGAAGAGTAGCCTGAGATATTTGTATTTCTTCCTTCATTTTTTAACAGGCTTATGCTATGATGGGCAGGGCAGGGGTTTTGATGTAGAATCCTACCAGCTGGTGTGTGCTCAGGCTTTGAATACAATCATACCAAAAAATCAAGCATTTTCAAATATAAAAATAACACAGTATTTTTCCCAACACAAAACTGATTTATTAAAGGAAAAGATTATTCAACATTCGTTGGGTTTATCTCCTCTCAATGGCATTTCCAACATATCTTTTTGAATTTACAAACCGTATGGTCAGAAGGACCCCTTCCACTACATGGGGATTGTTTCAGCAATTCTTCCGTCAACTTCAGAACTTTGCGTTGAGCAAAATGACAGTTTTTCAGACCGTGGTGCAGGAGTCCCAGGGTTCATGACTTATTTGTGCGGAGTCAGGAAAAGGTAACTAATACAAACAGGGCAGGTGTAAGGTTTGCTACCTGAGAGCTGAAACATCCATAGCAATATTTTCAGAAATCTGCAAATTGAGAAAAGTTGCACATAGCTGCACTAGAGAACGCTCTTCAGTTAGGTGCTCACCCTCGAGGTGAGGTTTTCAAGTGACAGATCATCCATTACAACCTTAGGTAATCTGTGAAGAGAGGTAATTGCCTCCCCATGACATAAAACATGTGGGTCTGGTTTGTAGCCTGAGTTCATGTAGCTTCCATTTCTAGCTGGTGGTTTTTGTTGCATCTTGATGGTGAGCTCTTCTAACCAGGACTATCTGACTTTTTTGGAAAGCGTGGATGCTATCCTAATTACCAACTACTGATCAAGAAAGTGAACTCAACAATATATTAGAAAAATACCTTCTAGTATGAATTACACATGGCCCAGCTTTGCTTAAGTCCTGCCTCAGTCACTGATTGGAATGGTTTATCCAAGTGCTTATCTTTAAGCTCCAAAATAATCCCACTGAACTCGGCAGTAGAAGGCAGCCCTAAGTATTAAAAATAAAATCTCCAACCCTAGAATTTTACAAATTTAAGACCTAGCAACCTAAGTGTTTGCCAACTGCAATCGTTCTTTTCATTTTGGCTTCTCTTGGGCATATTATGTGACTCTGGTTTTACTCATTAAAGTCTCAGATTGTGCTTGTTTTGTTAACAACCGTTAGGGCAGGGGTTCTTACACTTAATTGGCACCATCTGGAAATGAGAAGGAAATTGCTCAGGATGAACGCAAAGGCAAGGAAAGGCCTTGCACTTTTCCACGGTTGCAAAGCTTGTCCCGTTTGGAATAGCCACATCTGCCCTGGGAACCAGCTCACCCTTTATTTCTGCTGGGGGCTGGAGGGAGAGGGAAATTTGCTTTCAGGAAAAAGACAATCTACGCATTGCCAGCAAAACCAGGGAATAATCATTTAAAAGCAGAAAGTTGCAGCGAACTAGGCCTTTTTATGCAAATAGAATATCTTTGTTCCCAGTTTTTTTCCAATCTTGCACCACTTGTTCAGCATTTCCTCATTTTCTGGCATTGGTTTCCATAGCTGCACGCAATCACACTCTCACACAGATGCCATTCCGTGTTCAAAGCACTGGATGCTACAAGGCATGTTAGTGTTTTTATGCTCTAGATCTATCTTTATGTAACTTCAGAGCTCATTAATATATACCATTTTGCGTGATTAAATAACAACAACCTGGCACATGAGAAACTTTGAACAGGAGA
>Ga0181612_176427_pt1 | contig 14202 bp, 7 predicted proteins | sample HoacroProtozoa21_FD_119630 | JGI IMG/M metagenome (GOLD analysis project Ga0181612, IMG submission 119630) | Hoatzin crop microbial communities from Cojedes, Venezuel. Combined Assembly of Gp0051906, Gp0051904, Gp0051908
CAGCCTCCTTTCAGGTAGTTGTAGAGAGCAATAAGGTCTCCCCTCAGCCTCCTTTTCTCAAGAGTAAACAATCTCAGTTCCATCAGCCGCTCCTCAGAAGACTTGTGCTCTAGAGCCTTCACCAGTCTTGTTGCCCTTCTCTGGACAGGCTCCAGCACCTCTATGTCCATCATGAGGGCCCCCAAACTGAACACAGTATATGAGGTGCGAACTCTTTTGCTCTGCTTTTTCCAATTTAATAAATTTTCAACTGGAAAGGTAATCAGAGCTGAGTTTAATATGGTGTCACAATTACAAAACAATCTTCACCACATATTTCAAGAATCTGCTGGAAGAGCTTTACCTGCATGCTTAAAGTGGCAATGTAGCAGGATAAAAGTACGGTCCAGAGCTACACCAGTAGCCCTTGAATATATGACGTATGGGTTGTATTTGTCACCTCATTCCTGAATTTTGGAAAATTTCATTGCAAGCATATGTTGTGGCTCCTGTTCTCTTCCATGCTTTGTCTGAAGTTTAGACAGACTTTCTTTCATCTCTTCTGAAAACTCTGTAGTTAAATGCTTTCTCCAAATCTTTGTGCTTAATTGTTTGAAATGCAGCTCCTTTGCCCCATCCCTCAATGATCAGTGTTCTGTGATATACAGCACATTTGGATATTAAACATTTGCAAAGTCTTTTTGTCCCACCTGATGTGTAGTAATTCTTAGCTTATAGAATAAGGTTTGTCCTGGCATTCCTCTACAAGACAGGTCTCAAATGTTGTGCCCCCCCTGTCCCCTCCATTTCCTAGATTAGATTTTTATTTCTGCTTCCCATATATCAACAAAGCAGCTGAAGAGAGGAAGCAGATTAGAGGGATGGAGATGGTGAGGAAGGCAAAGTGTCAGTTTCATGCGGAATGGAGCTGGGCTGATGCTATGGTATCATCAACATTTAGACTTGAGGAGGAGAAACTGAATTCTGCCCAGTCAGTTTTTATTTCCCTGAAGAGTCACTTTTAGGAATTGCGTGTCTAGGAGCTTGGTTCCCCTGCCTTGTTCCCGAGGCTTTTCCTTACATAGATACAGGCAAGCATTAGGAAAAACTGATGCCAGGGAGCTGGGATTGTGAGTGAGCGTTCTTAATGTGATTGATACAGATTACACTTTGACTACATCTCACTTATTGCTGATGATTTACCCTTACGGATAAGCTTTTATATCATCTCCCTGTCATTTACATAGCAAAGGCCACCTAAATAGCTTGGTATCCATTGTTCAGTAGCTTACATTCAGGTCTGGAACTACTATATTTGCATCAATGTGGTATTGCAGTTGGGAAGATGGAAATGGGAAAGCATTGTGAATAGTGAAGCCATCTTGGGATAACGTCGAAACTTTTTGGAAAGGATTGCTGTAAAATGTGGGGAGGTTGAAGACAGACTGCTAAACAGTTTTCGCAAGCTTACTTTTACTTCATGTTAAGCAATAAAACTTCTTCTTTCACGTCACAAATCTGTGTTGCTCTCTTTCTTGGCTGGCTGAACCTGGTTGGATAATTTCTTAACTTGCAGAAATTGCTAACAGATTTCCTTTGATTACAAAGTTTACTGTCGTCTCTGCCACAAGAGGCTTGATAGACTGATACCTCCATCACGTGGAGGAAATGCAAACTGCATGATCTTTGCATACAATTTAAAGACTTCAGATTCATTATATCAGGTACAACCTAAACATTATATATAAAATACTGTCAGTTATACTTTGTGAAAATTTGATTGTTCTTCAAAGTTCATACAAAAAAATGACGGTTTAACTTCAAAGGCAGTATTAGAAGGTTGTCATATGTAGATGAACAAATGAAGCTATCTTCTAAAATTTCATCTATCATAAACAGGTCTGGAGATTGCTGAAAGTTTTGGCAGCATATTCAAAATTTGTTTGTAAGGATTTATTTTTAAAATATTGAGATTCATTATGATAATTTTTGAACTACTTAGATACTTTGATGGTTTCTTGTGATTTTCTGTTTTTTCTCTCTCTCCAAGTTTGTCAAGGAAGTAATTCTCTTCCCAGGTCTCAGACCGAGAGAGCAATTCCTTTTCATTTGGCTTCTGTATGGCTTGAAAATAAGTGGTTTGTATTTTAATCATACCTGTTGCTTACCTAAGTTTGACTTTTGAGCAGTGAATTTTTAACAGCACCTTGAGCTCTGCTGAGGGATTGTCAATAGAACTTGAGTACCATTTTTTTTTTCTACTTATAGGTGAAAGATTTCTTTCTTTAAAATTTCTACAGTGCCTACTTATAATCTGGTAACTTGAAATGTATTTGTGAATACATTTGTGAAACTTCTGATGCTAAGTTTTATTTGTATTTCATAACTAGTTGCATTTGCCTTCTTAAGTTACAATGACAAGACTAATAAATTTGGCCTTTTTTGGGGGCAGCTGCCTCTGGCTGGAGTGACTGCTTGCTTTTTGTGGAATGCACATGTGGAGTCTCTGACCACCCAAATTAAGATCCCACACTTTTCTGCCTTCCGAAGTGTGATCTCCTGTCCTTTCTTACCTTTTTTTAAATTTTTTCCTCTGCTGCAACACATGTCACTTGTGCTCTCTTCTGTTGCCAAAATGAAATAGACACTTGGGTTTTTTGCCTTGTGTCACAAGCATGATCCTAAGCGCTGTTTCGGTGTCCTGGAGCAGAATATCAGCTTCCACTTTACTATCATGGAATATGGTGACATAGCTCTGAAAGTGTGCATACTTGAGGATTGCTACGTTGTCTGTCATTGAAAATACTTTAAAAAATTAATTATCTATACCACGAGTAATGTGCGTGTTACAGTTCTGATAATTCAGTTTTGCTGTTAATCAGATATCTCGGGTCTACCACTTGTGTTCCTTTGCAGTCATCACTGAACTTTGAGAAACATTCTGAAAATTTTTCATGGGCAGAGAATCGTTATGAAGCAAATCGCAGAAGACACAACTCTTCAGATGGGTTTGATCCTAACATTGGGCGGCCTAATGGAGGTATAATTTAGCTTTCCTGGAAGATTTTGAATATATTTATATCATTGCTTTGTAGCACTCTAGCTAGAAAAAAAGTCTGATGATAATAGCTCTTCTATGCTAAATTCTTACTCTATAGTGAGATAGAGGTAATGGAGGGACAGGTATTCTGGGAGAGGTTTAAGGGTGTAGTGTGATTCCAGGTGTATTTCGATCTTAAGATGAATAAGAGTGTCGAGTTAATATTCTAGCCAACAACATACACATGAGCAGCCAGAAAAGGAGATTGACTTGGCTTAATGTTGGACTACTGTCCTCTTTCCCTAGCACTGTTTTCTAAGATTCTTCCTTGCTGCTTGTGTGAATGGAGACTTACATTTACTATGCTATCACATCCTAGAGTATACAGCTGCCGACTTCTCTAACAATTTTGCAAAAGTGGAATATTCTTTTCAAATTGTTTGTAATTACATTTCTTTAAAATTTAAAAATCTAAGGGCACTTTGGGAGAAAAGAAAAGAATGGTTGGCGTTCACAAGGCAGAAATGGTACAGAAAGTATAAACCATCGTGGGGGATACCATGGTGGAAGTTCCCGCGCTCGTACCAGCACTTTCCACAGTGGAAGAGGCCAAGGACTGCATGAAAACAATACATCTGATAATGAAACTGGGAAAAAGGAAGACAAAGAAGTACCCAAACAGTTTGAGGCTGAGGATTTTGTAAGTTAATTGTAATTACAATAAGCAAGGTTTCATTGTTTCTGTAAATGCCATTTTGTCTGTTACAAGCTACTTCATGAGATTTCACCAGTTTCAGATCGCCATATAAGGGATCACCCTTCACAATAGGTAAGAGGGTGTTAGTTATTCGTCCACTAGCTTGTTTCTCCTTTTATATCCAGTTTTTATCATTATACGTTTATTATTGTTACGTAAGTGTTTAAGTGAAACTACAATTGGGTTCCAGTTTACTGTGGTAAGTGTGTGTACTGAATTCTACAGTTACGTTACAGGAAGTCTGAAGTACTAAAAAAGTGATCTTTCTGCCAGTGGCCCTTTGAGATCCCATGCTTCAACCTAGAACTGTAAGATATAAGAGGATGGGGGAGCTTCCTCTTTGACGAACCAGACGTCACTGTTTTTTGCTTTCTGTGGACAGTTCATGTAATAGTATTGGCTGCTGCCTGCTATATGTTGTTGGAGAAGAGGAACAAGTGAGCACTAACCTATTTGGGTCACAGGCAGGGAGTGTCTAGTCTGTCTCCATTTAAAAATCCTTGACAACAGAGGTCATACAGCCAATACTGTTGTGATTCATTATTTTGTTGGTTCCAAAATTCAAGACTTGCTTTTTTAATAATGATAAAACTTTCTTTCAGCCATCTTTGAACCCTGAATATGAGAGGGAACCAAACCAGAATAAATCTTTAGCTGCAGGTGTGTGGGGTGAGTATTTTTGGTGTTTTAAAGTGTAAAAACATATTGGAGATCTGATGTTGTTTTATTTGAAACATAAAATTTTGTTTAGAATTGTAATGGTATAGATTTAAATTACAAAGGTATAGATTAAAATTGAGGAAACTTCAATATTACTACAATGTAAATATTTTGTTAGACAGGTATTAGTTCCACTTGAGTATCAATCTGTTGGTCTGTAGATGTAGCCACAATTAGGATTCTTTCCCAGAACAAGTATACATTTTTTTTAATAAAGATTTCATCTTTGCCTTTGTTTTCGAGAGGAAGTGCAACTGAGGTGATGTGATTGCTAGCTAAAGAATTTGTAAAAGAATGTTTCTGACTGATTAGAGCTGTTGGAAGAGTTTGGAGAGAAATCTGGGAAGAGCAGGTTAGCTTGCAGAAGTGTAAGGTCTCTTCCTGGAAGCAAATGTCTTAAGCTGTTTGTTGTGTTTATGAATTACTGGTAACAAATCCAATCCCAAGCATGGGCCTCGAACTGAGCTGTAGTCTGGGATAGTTTTCTCACCTCTACCTGATAGAATTTGGCTACTGCTTTACAATTCTGTGGGCTTTATGTAGTCGATTGCTCACCCTTAACAAGGTGGCTGCTTTAGACTGCACAGGCTTTAAAGTGATAAACTTACTCAAAATAAGAACCTTTCTCTTGATGAAGAAATAACTTTAAATATAAAAGCTACTACTTAAACAGTTGCTAATACTGAGATCTGAAACTTGTTGCTCATTTCAAATGGTACTTTAATTTGCTGATTCTTTTCTCATACTTCCCCAGTATGTTTTGCACTCTGAGGTAACACTAGGTGTAGGCCAACCCCTCAGTATAAGTACCTAATTGCTAAGAACCTTTGCAGGAGCCTAAATGGTTGGACTGCTTTTCGGTTTTGTGTGTTTGGCAGCTTTCATGTGGAAGTCAAGAAATGCAGTTATCTTTCAGTAAAAGACAGACAATAACTAAATTCTTTCCTAAGCTGGGAAAAATTACATAGCAATTTGAGTGTTTTACAACCTTTGCAGCACTCTGGCTTTGGCTGCTGCCTGATATGGCTCAGTTTGGTCTGAAGGAGGGCAAGCTTTCCAGGCTTTTTGAATATCACTTTTCACACGCAAAGGAAGGAACAGTTTTGTTAGCTACCTGAAGTCGTAGAATGGTTTAGTTTGCAAGGGACCTTTAAAGATCGTGTAGTCCAAGCTGTAAGCTACAGTGCAGTGGCTTTTTACAGCTTACAGCTTATTATCTTACTTTATTACAGCTCTGCCATTGCCAACCTTGTTTTGTAACTGTAAAACTGAAATTAAGGCTATTATTATTCCTTTTTAAAGGAAACAATATTCAGGACAGGAGGAATGTTACCATCCCCTCCAAATGCCTGTTAAAAATGTATGCTTCTGTTAACTTCCATTTTACCCTGTGTATGTGTGATGGGAGCATGCAAGTATTATGAAAAGTCTTTTAGTAAAGTTTAATGAGAGCAAAGCGTACAATAGTAATGAATGTTTAGTAACATCTACCTGCTACACAAAGCTAAAGTCACTTACACTTTTGAGATGGGTTTTCTAAATGTAGGATGTGGTGACTCTGCCCCTGAAGTAGAAGTGCTGGCATGGAGAGGAGAGAATCTTGGAAAATGCTGTTAATGGGGCATTGGAACGCATGTGCAAAAAATAATGAAAGTATTTTTTTCTCTTCTTGAAAATTTTAGGATTGTTTTTAATAGGAGTTCTTTAAAACTGTTAAATGTCAGGTACTTAGTGTGACCGCTGAGTGTATGTCTCTTAATTAGTGCTCTCTTGAACACGGAAATGTTGCAAGCTTCAGGTGTTCTGTTATGCCTGTCTGAGGCATGGAGATAGAGAAACTGGTCATTGCCGTGATCTAGAGTGGTGCACATCTTGCCTCATGTTTATAGAGCCTCACTGTGGAGCATTCAGATCTAAAATGAACAGTTAATCAATATATAAGTAATTATTCTTTTAATAAGCGTAAAGGGGAGTAAGAAAACCATGATCTCTTTTGAAGATTAGGTAACAGTCAACAACTAACGGTATTTGGATTTTAGATTTGCAAACAAGAACTGTATAGCTGGCTTATTTGAAGAATATCTTTACTTTCTGGAAGTAGAATTCCTTCATTGCCAAGTGAAACATTTTACAAATGGTGGCTGTAGAAAATGGAACAGAATTTGTGTTTATCCAGGTTTGTACAGTGTGTTATTTGTGGAGCTAATACTGGACTAAGTTCCTGATTTATGCCTGTTTGCTCTGGACGTATGTGGCTATCCAGTACCTTATGAACTAGAAGCTTAAGATTGTATATACATGCACACATATGTGTATATATATACACACACACACTTTTTTTTTTCTTTCCAGACTACCCTTTGAATCCTAAATCTAGATCTCCGAGAATGCTGGTCATTAAAAAGGGCAGTACAAAAGAACTGCAGATATCTGGATTCCCTGTAGTAGGAAGTCTTCATTCGCAGCCAGTAAGGAATGGAACTGGTGCAAATGTTTACAAAGGATTAGTCCCTAAACCTGTCACTCCGCCTGCAAAAGTGAGTCTTGGATACTGGTGGCATGACCAACATGCTGAGAAAAAATCTTGATGTAGTTCTAAAAGTGCTTATTTCACCCCGATAGTACTGTTGCTAGAGTATTATGCTTTCAACTCTTGCTAACTGCAGCGCATGCCAAAAGTGAATGGGAACAACTTTTTCTCATTTTTCTTTTTGAAGTACATGGTAATTGGATCTCTCTTTGTTTCTCATTTACCTTCTTGGAGAAGTGCAGGAGCTGTCCAAGTGAGAGTGAAAAGGATGCTTTTAACTTATAGAACAGCAGTGCCTTTTGTATATAGGCTTTTAACAGAAAAACAGACAACTAGTGGAGAGATACAGTGGCATAAAAATACCTTCAGAATTTGTCCCAGTCCTTGACAGAGATGGTGTTGCAACATATTAGTGTCATTCTGGTCCGTTTCCAAATGCAACTTTCCATGTTCATCTCTTGATTTTTGTTTCAGGAGTTTTTGTGTGCTCCTGAGAGCATGTGATGGAGTAGTTCTTAACTCTAACATCCTGCATTAGAAACAATACTTTCAGCTGTTGAAGACTCATATTTTGATTCTTATATCTCAAGTATGAGGGTCTTAATTGTTTTGAAATTTGAGTCTTGATGTAAAAAATGTAAACAATATTTGTGAGCAGATGAATTGCTCGTAAACAGTGTGTTTGCCGTAAGAAAACAGGTGTTTGCACTAGATGATGGTTGTATTTATGATGGGTTTTGCTTAATCATTTTTCTAAAGATTCCTGAAAATAATCCTGTTGTAGTTAATGACTCTAAATTTCTCTTTTACTTTTCTGTTTAGTCTACACAGTGGAAAAGCCAAGCAAAAGAAAATAAACTTGGGAATGCATTTCCTCATGAATCTGCATATGGTGTTGGCAATTTCAGTCCTTTCAAATCAACTGCCAAGGCATTTACTGTATCACAAAATTCAGTGAAAGAGGTAAAGCAATGCCTGTAGTTTTTATCAAATCTGTAAAATGTTTAATTTGGTTAGATAAGGGGTCTGTAAATTTTATGCGGAATTGTTTTAAAAATTTTTTTTGGAAGTTAGTGTGTGAGGATTATGGAAAGCACATCACTGGCCTTTAAGTACTGCAAAATTTGCTTTGTAGGTTTGATTGGGAGTAAAAATGGTTAGGAAGTACAACCTGATAGGTTTAGACTTCAAAACTGCTGATGGTGTGATACACTGCAGAAGGTCCGCTGTTTGTTAGCAGCGCTCCATAAGCCTGCATCTCTGGGTTTACATGTAAGAACTATATATACTGAAATACAAATATCTTCCTTCTGCTTTTGACTGTGGATATATGCGAAACCTGAAACTACAGGTGCCAGGGAGTCCTTTGGTCTTCATTCAAAGTTTTCTAAATGATTTAACTTCTAATATGCTTTCTTTTTCTGAATTCCTACATTAGTGTAATCGGTCAAATTCTTCATCCCCTGTTGACAAAGTTGGTCAGCCTCGATTAACAAAATTGACAAGAATGCGGACTGATAAGAAGAGTGAATTTTTGAAAGCATTGAAACGAGATAGAGTGGAAGAGGAACATGAAGCTGAGAATAATTCTGGGCAAGAGAAGGTAGTTTTCTTCATACCTATTGTAGATCCAGCAGTAGTAGTTTTCAGATGGACCATAAACTACTTTTTATTTTGCTGTAAACACTTTACCTCTAAAATAACAATGCAAATCATCATCAGCAGCTGAAATATGCTTGGAAGAAGCGATTTTGCCCTATATATATTAGAATTGTCTAATATTTTTATGAATTTTGATAATCTGGGATGCATTCTTCAGGTGTGTGATTTAACAGTCGAATGTTTACTGGGATACTTGTTCTTAAGAAATTATTGCTGAGCATTCTGATATTTCTGGAAGCAGACAACACTGTGAGTGGGAGGGAAATGATGATGTTTTGGACCCTGGACTCTGAAGTATGGTTTCTTACAAATGCAGAACTGACTGACTGAGTGATTGCCTCCTGCTGTGGATAATGCTGTTATATGCCCACTTTAGAGACTTTATTGTTAAAATGGTGTTAACTAGATAATGATCGTACTCTCCTTTTTGTTTTTACAGTTGTTAAGTCTTCTGAGGCTACTTGCTCATTACTAAATAAGAATTACAGGTTACTGAATGAATAGAATAAAAAGAAACAACTCTGGTTTATGGGATTAAAGAGCTTTTAATATTTGAGTGAACCTGAACAGTCTCCTTTATTTGTAAACTTTCTTTCTAGTTCTTATTTCATGGCTAGTAAGTTGCAGTTGCTGTTAACAACAGTCTGAGAAGCTGTGGTGAGTGCATCTATGTAGGGCAAGTTACAGTCTAAATTTAAGGAGCATTACCCAGTCTTTCTGAACTTGTGGCTGTTGAGTTTGCCAGTTGAGATGGCTGTCACCTGCCCATTACACTAAGTAGACTTGAGAACACTTAATGCTTTCAGACTTCTCCTGACACACATGGCTCTGCTATTTAATTAGGAGCATTGTTTTGTAAGTTCAACAGATAACCTGTTACTTTTGTAAGTATGAAAGACATCTTAAATATGTTTGAATTTTAAGATACGTTTGAAACTTTGTAGAAAAAAGTTTGAGGCAGAGCATGGGAGTTGCTTTCTACACTACTTGATCAGTGGCGTAACTTAAGATTTCTGTAGTATCCAGATATTGCAAACTCCAGAAGTATGAACAGTTATCCCCAAAGTAGTACAGAGTGTCTCCATTTAAACTTAGTCTAAATTAAACGGACTCACTGAATTGCAGCACTTGCAGATATTTACCTGTGAATGGATTTTACTTTTAAACTTTGTAATATATAATTATTTTTAACAGGATGATGAGTCCTTTAACTTGCATAACAGCAACAGTCCTCATCATGAGAGAGATATAAACCGAAACTTTGAAAATGAAATTCCGCAGGAGAATGGCAATGCTTCAGTTACATCTCAACAGATCACCCGATCTTCAGCTTTCCCTCAGGCAGATGTTCTTTCGAGCTCGCTTGAGGCAGAGCATAGGTATGTACTTTATATAATACAAAGAGTGTTCCTTCATGGTAAGTGGGTGTGTCATAAATTATTAGTAGTTTGGAAGTCAGAATCTGAAAACTAAGAACACATAAAAACTTTATGGAGTACTGTCAGAGTTTAGCTTCTAGACATGTACTGATTTAGCTGGAATGTACTTTATTTCTGCTAGGCTTGTGTGCTGACTTAAACCTGCTTTACTAAAAATTTAGAATATTTCCTTGCAAAGAAGTAAAGCAAACTGTATAGGGACTTCACTTCTCTGATTATGGTCTGCATGTCTAGGAGGAACAATGCATGTAGTTGCTATTTGTATGAATAATACCTTAAATGCTGCATCTTATGTAAAACTCCAGTGAGATTTTTCTCATTGTTAAAGTAATTAATTATTTCTGTAGCTGACTAATTGACACAGCGGTGTCACAAGACAATGCATTGGAAAGGGAGAAAGTAATGGCAAAACAGGAATGAAACAGTTTTAGTATCTCTTAAAAGTAACTACAGTAGTAACTGGTAGAGATGAGAATGATGCTGCTGGGACATCACAACTCAGTCTGGAGATGAGCTTGTCATGAGCTCTGTCAGATTCTTGTTGTTTCTGGAAACTACAGAATTGCAGTGATAGATCAGATAGATTTTCTGTTTTATTTATTTATTTATTTTTTAAGTAATAGATTAAACGTGTACATGGGACTAAACAACTTCACCTTTTGTAGTACCTGCAGAGGACACTGTCGTGACCTCTTATCCCTTGTGAGTGTGAAAAGTGAAATGCACCCTGCTGTGTTTGAGTTTTTTTCCACCATCGGCTAAGGAGACAGAAATCTTTGGCCACTAGAGGCTGCTTGCTGCTGATTTTTTGACTAGAAGACGGGAGTCAAATCTAACTCTCATTTTCCAGATCAGATGACTTTGGCCTTCTTGTGGTTTCTGGGCAAGTGTCTTTCCTTTGTGGCATCCCAGAGAGGCTGTGTTTCCATACTGAGACAACCTTTTGTCTCTGACCTTTGCATGCGTGTAGACAGATGTTATGGTCAGTGTTTTTATGGTAAATTGAAGTGACCAGCTTAACTCACAGGATACTTGTGCATACCTAGTAACAGTATTGGCACATTTTATACAAAGTCTGTTTTGGGATTCCCTTCCGCTGGGGGTATTTCCAACATGCAGCCATCCTGTCGGGGTCAAGTTTGCTATTCTGAAGTTTAATTTTTTTTACGTAGTTCATACTTTCAACCATTTTAGAAATCTAGTGTTGCTTTAAAGGGACAGCGGTCCTGCTAACTTTACACAGTGTTGCTTAAAAGTTAGTTAGCTGTTGCCTTAGATTTTATTTACATTAACAGGAGCTCTGTAAGTAATCACTTTATTGTGCATAATACTGTTAACAGGTTGCTTGCAGTAAAACTTTCTAACTCAAATTACTGTTGCCAGAATTACAAATATCATTGGACTGCATTTGGCGTTGCGAGTCTATTTCTGTATGACTATACAAATGCATGTATTATCTTAAATGAGAGTTTTGGATGACTTGCATATTATTTCTGCTGCTTCCTGAGGACTTAATTGTTTCTGGCTGTCACATTGTCAGATTTGGTCCAAATACTACAGAGGATGTAATTTCCATTTCTGTTATTGTCCTGTTAACTTTTCTTTTTAAATGGAGTAGTGCTTTCTCCCCTTCACCTTCTACAATTCTGGGCTTTTATTATGGTTTTAAAAACAGTCGTTGGTGTCATTGGTCACGTGCAAGCTTGCCCAATGCATGTCTGTTGTGTTGGCACCTAGCGTTCTTTGTGGGGAGGGTTATGTTGAAGGGCATTTTTTGCTGACATCTTCCTAGATGGAGTACCTAGCACGTGACATCAGCGGTGAGTTCGTCTTACTTCCCTGTTTTAATATATTCACAGTTCTTCAGCTCTGTGTGTTAGTTCTGGCATATACTTTAGAAACATCTTTGTTTTTTGTGAGATAGCTGTAAGCTCCTTTAACGTTTAAGGTCCAAGATGTGCATGGTTTGCCGGAAGGAGGTGCTAATCCTTTTGACAAAAAATTTGCAGCAGAAGAACTTACTGTCTTCATTGTTAAATGTCATGGTGTCTTCACCCTCAAGATAACCCCTGTTTTCACAGCATCTGCACATGTAAAACCACTTTCTTCCTGCTCAAATACTGCTGTCCCACTTTTGGCACCAGCTAAAACACATTGGTTATTGTATCTTTGGATATCTGAAGCTTAGTCACGAGAGGAATCTGTCTCTTTTTTCTTCTTTTCTCCTCAACGCAAAACTCACTCCTAGTTGTAGTGTGTCTGTGCTGAAATACCAGCATCTGCTGTTGGCTGACACTTAATTGCAAAGAAGCGTGTGCTGGCTCTGCTATTAGCATGTGCTAGAAAAAGGAAACTATATGAGGCCATTGGCATGCTGAATTGATTCCCATGGAGGAACACCACCAGCATTCCTCATAGCTGGTCTGTTATCTGGGAAAACTTGCAGATTCCCTCAGTGTAAGTCTTTGTCTCTTCATACTGTTCGCAAGGCGGTATGCTGCTGCTCCACCAGAGCAGTTATGCAAAGGAAATACATTCTTACATTTCCACTTGACACGCATTTCTTGCCTTAAAATGAAGGTACAGTTTTTACCACGTGTAGTGTAAAACAGGGTCATCTGTGGAGGACTTGAGAACTTCTCAACTTCCATGCTTTGCCTATCTTTTGCAAGCCTTTTAAGCTACTTTTATGTAACAGTTTATTTAAAAAAAAAATAGACTGATAAATCCATTTATTACAGATCTTTATGCATATAAGTAGGCAGAGCTTGAAATGTCTGTGTGTGTGTAGCAAATTCCTTAATGTTGTCCTTTTTAATTTAAAGGTTGTTAAAGGAGATGGGCTGGCAGGAAGACAGTGAAAATGATGAAACATGTGCTCCACTAACAGAGGATGAGATGAGGGAGTTCCGAGTCATTAGTGAACAGGTAACACTAAGCTGATGTTCTGTTATGAACTTGTAGCTGGCTACCCTAAATGCCTACCTTTGAGAAGGATCTGCAGTAATTTTGATGGTTAGGGATGTTTCAGTACCATTTCAGTATTGTGCTTTTGGAAGAATAGTTGCTTTAAAAAGATAGGTCACCAGTGTTTGTTGTAGATAAGGCCTGTTCTCAAAAGATAATGGAAAGGTGGGGAGTGCTTCTGGGTAGTTCCAGCTTTGCTGGTGGTAGAATGGCACGGGCTATCCCGATCCTCACCTTACCCTGAGGAAAAGCTATTTTCTTTCAAGGTTTTTATACAGTTTCCTTGGTTCTCCAAAATCTGATTTTTCTCTGTTAGAAATTGATAGACATTTAGTTCACTAGTGAAAAAAAGTCTGAAAAGGCAATCTAGACTTGATTTTCTTTTTTTTTTTTTTTAAAGTTAGGAGTGTTTATGTGGTGGGTTCAGTGAGGAGGAGCTGGAAGGTAGAACCTTATGCAGTGTTAAACGTGAACCTTTGGTATTTCCATAAGTCTAGCCACATACATATTAATTAAAGCATCTGGAATATTAAACTCTTAAATGCTTGACTTACTGCCCAGCTTCTGCATGATGTGTGGAAAGGCATTAATTCCTTCCTTGTAGAATCAGTTGTTTCCTTTCTCTCCAGTGTCCCTGACTTTTCAATTGCATTGGGTAGATGGATTGGGATACCCATTCCTCCCTGCTGCTTGTCCTCTTCTGGGCCCCTTATTGCAGACCCTGCCCTTCTTAGGACAGATGTTTGCAGCACTATGGAAAAAGGGACTGCATTATGGGAGAGACTATGTGGGAGGAGGGATCACTGGGGCAAGATGTCTGGGGAACTGGGTGAGAAGAGGGTAAGCTCTCACTGACTGCGGGAGCTTAGCATGGTTGGAGGTGCTTGGCTACAGTGGCTGGCCCAGCAGTGGAGTCTCTCAGCAGAGTTTTCCATTGTGTGTGTGTGTGAAAAGATAGTGCTATGGATCTAATGTAGGCCAGAGATGAACAGGTAGAGAATGTTGAAATACAACAGATGGTTTTGTTTAGCTTTTTCTTTCTCTGAATACATCTTGTTTTCTCATTTCAGTTACAAAAAAATGGCCTTCGGAAAAATGGCATTTTGAA
>Ga0181612_137554_pt1 | contig 14201 bp, 10 predicted proteins | sample HoacroProtozoa21_FD_119630 | JGI IMG/M metagenome (GOLD analysis project Ga0181612, IMG submission 119630) | Hoatzin crop microbial communities from Cojedes, Venezuel. Combined Assembly of Gp0051906, Gp0051904, Gp0051908
TCTCCCAGCCAGCAGAGGTAGACAGGGATGCCAAGAAAGACAAGTCTTTGCTGGTCCTGCTTTATGTGGAGGATCCTCTTGTGAATGATTTTAATAAAGACTTAAATGATTTTTCTGGAGTCCATCAGGCTAATAAACATTTATGGTCCTGACTCAGTCATCTAGAACACATTCCACAAGGCACTCAGGGGCAACCGTACAAGACAGCCAGACTCACATCTGTCATATGCTGATGACGTCCATTAATCATGTACTAATCATGCACAAGTCAAACCTTAGGAGAAAGCAGGATCTCTGCATCTTCTTAACCAGCCAGGAGGTGGAATAATCGTTTTGTCCTTGTAGCGCCACACCAGCATTTGGAAGATGTCTGTTCAAATCCTGGTTCTGCAGCAGGTTTCCACGTGTGCCCTGGAGTAAATCACTTAAAGCTGTCACCACTGTACTGATCAGACCTTTCAGCTCTCCTGTTTCCTGGGCACAGACAGAAACAGAGGCAAATAGAAGGAAGATGCAATCATAAAAATACAAATTAAGATAAAGCCGGATTCCCATGCTGCTTAATCATGTAAACGTACAAATATAGCTTGACGACAATGACTCAAGGGAAACAATGACCTTATCAGCACTCTTCGATAGGCTTGAGCTATAAATGAAAATAAATGATCTACTGACATTCCTTATCAACTCCCTAGCGTCTGTTGGAGAACTCCATTTACCTCTGCAGATCTATTTGCTCTAGCACACACAGCATTGGAGAGTTTGTTGTCTTTTCATAGTCTCCCTTTACCATGCTGGCAGCACACTACAGGATTTCCAGCCGTTGCACCAACCTTACCTTGGCTTTCAGATGCTGGCTCTAGCTCTGCCTCACCTAGCAGAGCATGGCCAGCATACAAAACCCTCTCTCTGTCTCATCTTTTAGCCTCCTGAGATGCAGCCTTACCTCCATTTTCAACCACTCTGGCATTCATTTGCATTCTCAAGAAGCAGGTCCCCATGTCCACTGGGCAGCATCTGCGAAGAGCCTCATCTGTTTGCACTTAGCGCTTGGGAACTCAGGGGAGCAAAAGGAATCACACAAATTCTCTTGACACGTTCACATGGGCCAGGAATCTGCTGATCCTGGCACAAGCATCTGCAATTGGTCAGGGAGCACTGACACAGCAGGAAAACCCAGTGCGAAAGGGAAACTGCTGGGAACAGCTTCAGACCTCCAGCTCGTGCGTGTTTGAAGTTAAGCCAGAGGACTTAAAGGGCCGATTTTGCTATCAAGATAGAGCGGTTATTTCTGTTTTACAGACAGGTAATTGTTGAAACCAATTCTCAGGCGAAGAAGAACAGCACTTGTAATTGCTTGGCTACTTGTGCTCAACTAAATATGGCCAGCTGCTCTGGTCCAAGCGTGGCCCCAGGGGACCGGGGGTCTTCCCGGCTGTCACAGACATGCGTTCACGTCTCCCTCCTATGGCACAACTTGCTAGCCTCCCACGAGCAGCAAAAATGCTGGCTGTACCTTGAGCTGCAACAGCTAGGCTGAGCGCAGCGCAAGTTCAGTAACTTTTGTAGTGATTTAGCAACACTGAAGTCATGGTAGGCGTAAGGGTTTTGTTCTTTTTCTCCACACCAACCTGCTGCATCCACAGTGTTGCTGGTACCCTGGCACATCTGCTCTACCTTGCCAGCACAGCTCTGCGCGACGTACCTTACACTTGCTTAGGCATTGCACAACCGTCTGGCAGGGTTGTTTATCTTCTGCAGGGATATTCACGACAACCAGAAATTCTAAGAACAGATTTCGGGCATCTGCAGTCACCACAGATGGCAGGCTTACTCACACAGGGCTTGAAGCCCTTCTCGGCCGTCCATGCTGAAACACACTGTACCCCAAGGGCCCCATAGATTTTAGCGGGGCTCTTCCCAGTATCACACACTGAGTCACCGTGAGTAAGTGCAGCATCTGCCCCTCACTCTCCACTGGTCGCGTGGGCCTCCTGGCTTTCCGCTTATGAGTAAGGTCTCCATCACCAGAGCTGGGGTCAGAGCCGGGGAGCTGGTCCAGGTGCCCCGGGCGCGCAGCAGTACATCTCTTAGTAGCCAGCGTCAGTGGGGCTAAACATCCCGGTGCTAGATTTCAGGAGTAGGGGAAAGGGCTGCACTTGCTCGGTCTGGCTCCCGGCGAGACACCGACAGGATAGTTCAACCAGCAAACCCCACGCCAAGCCCAGAGCAGCCGGCAAGGAGAAACTGCATCTTTCCGAAACTCCTTGCGATCTCCCACACCACCCCGCCCTCCGACTGGGAAAAGAAATTGTTGAGCTGTGGTTTGCCCCCAAATTCCTTTTGTCTCCAGCAATATCTGTGCTCTGCAGAAAGTAGCGGGAATGACTAGTTACGGAGGCGGGGAGCGGCACACCTCCTGGGCTGTGAGGTCATGTTTTCCCCGGTGTTTCAGTGCCCCGTAAAATCCCAGGAGAGTTAGGCATTTCTAGCTCTTCAGCCGTACGAGCCCTGGCTCCTTCTCATCAGCTGCAATGTCCATGACAACCAGAAATTCTAAGAACAGATTTCGGGTGTCTGCAATCAGCGCCTTTTTTATAGGCAGACAGCCAGAAGCGGTTCACAGGCACCCCTGAAAATTTGTGTTGAAAAGAAAAACCTTTTCCCAACCAGCTACTCCATGTAACGCACCTCGGCCATCGCTTTATCCGTGTTTTGGTGGTACCTGCGGGTTTTGTTCTGGCTGCATTTGGCACTGTGAGAAGCACGCGAGGAAAGGCACTGGTCAGAGAACAGACTGGAAGTGAATTCACTATCTTCTTCCTGTGATTTCTTTGCCTCCCACCTCCTTTTTCTCACATTTCCACAGAGGAAAAAGTAATAACTGAAACAAGTTTCATCTGGGAGAGGGACACCAATTTCAGTATTTTTGAAAAAAGTTTAAGTATTCCAAAAGAAATTCCTGTTACAGAAAAAATTTCACTTTCTGTCAAAAAAGTGTTTTGGCCAGAAACAGTTTTCACCAGTTGTGATCCACATTTATCTCGGTATCTTCTTCCCCATCTCACAGTATTTTTAGCCATATTTACCAGAGACATTTTTCAGTAGCAGCATCACTGTCCTGTTCCAGGATTAGCTCCCTGCAGACTGCCCTCCTCCCACCATGTATTTAGCTTCATTGAACATAATCCTAATTTGAACAGGGGCAGCTGTTTGTAAGGGTAAGCCTGGAGAGACCCCAGGGAGCATAACTGATGCCCAGGCTCAGGGGGAGGTGAGGCCAAGCTGAGCCCTTGCCTGGCTGGACGCCAGGGGCCGGGGTGGGGGAAGCAGGGAAAGCCCCTTGGTGCAGAAGTAACCACGGCATACGCGCAGGACCCAGCCGAACCCGGAGCCAGCAGCCCACCTCTGGGCAGCTGCCAGTGCTGGGGACCATCCCAGTGGCATGGCAGGGCAGAAGGGGACGAAGAGGGTCAGTTACCCCGCAAAGCACGGGCCGTGCTGGGGTGTGCCCTGCCTTCCTGCCACCCAGGCACCAGCTGCCCCTGGCCCACCTGGCTGACACCCATCCAGGCCTCCGACAAACACTGAGCAGAGAAGCTACTGTGGAATGGCTGCTGCTGAATGCCACCGTCTGAGGAACGGGCTTACAGCTTTTGTTCAGCTGGGTCTTGTGCAGCATTTAGGGCACAGATAAAGATTCGAGTGCTGCTTCCACACAAGCAGACACAGATGGACGAAGCCAACAGCTTTCCCCCTCGGCGCCGCTCTGTCCCTCCACTCACTCGTGCTCAGTTGTAGATGTAAGGGAGAAAGAAAATAAGGTAGATAGATGCATGCAAATAAAAGAGAGAGAGAGAGTAAAGAAACACCCTGAAGACAGAAGTCTGTCTGTCTGCTGCCAATCATGATAACAACAATGTCCATCAAGCACAGACACAGATTACTCTGCTGTCTCCTGCCTGGCTGCCCGCATGATCAGGACTTTAGTCCAACACATCAGGTAGACAGTCAAAGACATTGAACTTGGAACCTCAGTTTCTCTGATAAGGAGAAACTATGACAGCCAGACCAAGAGCTGGGAGCTAACTACCTTTTGCACACTGCAAGTAAGGCCAGCTTCGTGCTGATATTTAAAAGATCTTTGCCCTTTAGCTTGAACAGGAAATCTTAAAATGGAAAATATGCAGCTTAAAGGAAGGAGTGAGGTTCACTTGAAACATAAGAATCTACATAAGGATAGGAAACAACAGGTTGTTAAGAGACTACAATTCACTTGTTAAAAAAAAAAAAATCAAGTCTCCATACAGGTTTCATTTCACCACCTTAGGAATCTTTAAAAATTATTTTTCCTTCCTATTTTTTAAGGTGAAAGCAGAGGAAACTCTTTCTCCCTCCTATGTCCTGGAGCATTGCCTCATTTTTCCAGCCACTGAAGAGTAGAGGGGGTGAAGAGCCCCTTCCCCAAGCACAAGGAAAGCAGCTGGAAGGCAACGCCAAGAGGCACACTAGATTCAGAGCTGCACAGACCACCAGCCAACAGCAACTCATTTTCAGGTGATGCCTATGCTAGTAAGCCGAGAAATGCCAAGGCATGAGCTTGAGAGCTTTGTTGGCTACAGCAAAATAATACATACAGGTCAGTCTGAGACCTCTTGAGGAAAGTAGCTAGAGATTTACAGATCCTCAAAGCCTTCCCAGTTCAGATACCATACAGCTCAGTTCAGGGTGCTTCTGGGCACAGCAGAGGTGAAACTTCTACTGCACACACAGCTCTGAGCTTTGGTGCCTTCAGGATTAGGTAGCAGCAGAGCAAGGTGATGTTTCAGCAGCAAGTGCTGGACTGGGGCACCTCTTTTCCTGACAAGTCCAGCCCTGGCATCCCAAGACTTTTTTATACAGTCAGAGCTGCTTGTGTAAAACAGCAACTGCTCTCCCACACACAGACCTCCGCTGATCACTGCCTTCAGTGGGGTGGGATGCCAGCCCAAATGCCAGCCCAAGACGTATGCAGAGGTCAGTCCAAAGGACTATCATGCAGTCACTTGGTAGCTGTAATACCACAGATCCACATGTGTCCCAAATGGCACTACTCTTGTCAGTTTAAACTCATCTGCCCCACTTCCTTGCTTAGTAAACATTTTCTCTCTTTATTATATTCCCAGTGCCAGATGGCAAGAGGGGAAAAAATTAACTCAGTATTATTAACAGTATTACAGCCTTACAGCCTTGCCCTTTAAGTCTAATTAGCGTGAGAGTTACTGCCAAGACATACAGTGTCCGACAGCCAGCTGGGTTCACCCCAACACATTGGCAGGACCAGACTGCTGGTGCCGTGGAAAGCCTCCTTCTCCAGTCCCCAATGACAACACTGAACCTGAAAATGAATTCTCTGAACTACCCACCCTCTCTCTTTGAGATACTGCTGACGGATAAGTGCCAGCGTGCTGGCAGTGCTGCTGCCTGGACCTTTCTCTTGCTCACCCAGCTGCAATGTGCAACGGGCTGGCAGGACAAGCGTGACTCTCTGCCTGGGAATATGAGTGGCTTCTGAGATGCCTGACACCCCAGTTTTCTCCTTGAATTGTGCTGGGCACCTCAGAAAACTCCCTGCCTCCTCAGAAAATGTGAGGTTTTTCTGGCTTCCCAAAGCCAGATTCCCACAAGGAGTAAAGCTGGAGCGGTCCCTGAAGGCACAGAACAGATAGGCTGAGTTACATCCGTGTGGGGACATGGCATCTTATTTCACTTCCTCCATCCTATCATGATGGGGGTAGAGGACCTTCCTGGCCTCCCAGGTACTGTCCCAGGCTTTCTTTGGGAGACTGAAGCACTGAAGCACTTGTGAAGCACCCCAGCTTCACAAGTCTTCAGGAGGAGCTCCAGGCTAGGAGTCTGCACTGCACAAGGACAGGCAGCTCTGACCTTTGAATCAGGGCACAAAATTCAAAACAGCGGATATGTCTTCTACTTTGTGTCTCACACCATATTATGTGACCTGGCACTATTTCCAAGTGTCTGATCCTAACACGAAATCGGCTCTTCTCTTGCTTACCCTTGATGGGCACCAGTACGATTCCAACAGTGTCCAGGGAATGACGATTTTCTCACCACCACTGTGGCCAAGAAAAACCCCAACACTGAAGAAAGAGAGTTCTAGGAACTAGTCAAGGTGCTGAGCAGAGCCCACTGTGGGTCTCAGCAGTGTAAGAAAACTCAGATCTTGCTTTTCAAGACCGATTGCAGCTGCTCCCACTGCAGTCAGAAAGGTGACGGCACATGGGAAGAAACAGCTGCTTTTAAGGAAGGTCTTCTCCACTCAGCTCCAATATTTCACTCTCTCTCCACACCACATCCCATGACTGAATTCTCCATGAGCAACCTGAAGCAAGTGAAGGCAGCAGAAAGTGCATCCTTTGGCAGCACAAGTAATCCACAGCCCAGGCAACACTCCACTTGCTCAGCTCTGAAGCTGGACCTGAATCCTGGTCATTCCTTCCTTCCTTCCTGTGCTAAAGGACTACTAGCTTATTTTACGGGTAGGTTTCTCTTCTCCCTCTGGATTGGACTGGACTCTGGGCAACTGCTCAGGTTGTTCACTGCCTCTGCCATTAAAGCACTGGTGGCTGGGAAGCGAGCAAGGAAACAGCAATAAAATGATACCAGTGGGCTCTGGCACCTGCCATTGCCGTAACTGCACTGTCAATGGCGCTACGACAAGAGTTCATTTGCATGGGCGTAAACTGCAAGATGCTGCTCACAGTCTGCCTCACTCAAGAGACATGCAGGTAGGCAAAGCCCTGTGTCGGGCAGGTACTCAGGCACAGACAAGAGGCAGGTGAATCATTCTGGAGAAATAACTGTGGAGAAACAGCCAGGTGTTCACCAGCCTTCTCTCTCTTTCTTCTACTCCCATTCCCGGCAGCAGCTTCTCAGCGAGGATGGAGCAGCAGTGGTGTCTGTACCCCAGTGGGCACCACCCCAGGAGAGTAGGAAGGTGTCTCCACTCAGAGATATCGGGAGGCAAATCCTGCAGTTAGTTTACAGTTCTTGCCCGGTTTTACCAGGGAACATATATGGATCAGGGTCCTGCAAGTTCATTTGTCTTCCATAAGCTTTTTCCAGTCATTCACTGTCATTCCTCCACAGGGGTCTGCCAGCGCAAGAGGGCTGAGGCACGAAGCAGGCATCCTGAGGAGCATCCTTAGGTTGGAGAGGATTGTACTGTGGGGGAGGACATAGTCCTGGCTGCAGCACTGGGGCTGATTTGCTCATCGCCCATGGCACCAAGTCCAAGGTTGTAGAGCACCGTCTTTATGGTCGAGTTCCTGCAATGCCTGCAAAGCTGGCATGTGTCAGCGCTGTTATTCCTTTGCCTAGTAGGTCCCAGATATCTTCTCCACGGGGACATAAAATAAACCACCATGGCAGCAAAGTGGATGGGATACTTGGTGCTGTTAGCCTGCCTGGTGTGTCTCTCAGACTGGCATCTGGACTCTTGGGAGAAACCATCACAAAGCAGAGATGTCTAGCACAGGAGCAATTCAAGTGCAGGTGTTTCTGGCTGCAGGCAGAGATGACTGAAAACATTCCAGCTGCCTTGCAGTAATATGTGCCCCGCTAGCTTGCACTAAGGCAAACTCTCCGCCTTTTGTCTGAAACCAAATGCTATTTTTTCCCTTCCAGGGAAGAAGGAGCCCATCTCACAGCATCATTGCCCTACAGCCTCTAGCATTCTGTTTCATTTTACAGATTGTACAAGACAGTAGCATGTTCTCACCCAGATTAATAGGGCACTTAGACATTTTTCCTCAACTGGTGAAAAACTTCTCAGTACGAACACAGACCGCCTTGAGCAAAGCTACTACTAGACTACCGGACGCCTTAGGTTAAGGTCAGGACCTTTCTTCTACCTGCACATGGGATCATTTACCCTCATCTTTTGAGCTTATTTATCCCCCTCATCCCTGTGGCTGTGCCTCTATCAGCATTCAGTCCTAGAACCAGAACTGGCCTTGAGCAGGTATTTTAAGCTGTTGTTGTTTGCACTAGGTGTTAGTCACATACTTCCAGAAGCCGTGGTGGTTTGCAGCAGCATACACAAGTCTTGTTCCTGTGCTGAACTTCATCGGTACAAAGAAAATTGCTCCCTGCTTGCCCGTGGGCGTACACTGAGGAGGGTGAGTCAGGAGCTAATCAGCTGCTAGGAGCAATGGGACATGAACCCATCGCAGGGCAGGCTCCTGCCAGCTGACCCGCAGTGCCTGCAGCGAGGCTGCTTTTTCCAGGCAGCTGAAGAAGTGAGAATGCCTCCAGGGTAAATGACTGTGTTACCATGTGGCTGGATAATCACTGTGGGGTAGATTTCCAAGCGCTGATGCCCTCCAATGGATTTTATTAGAAGCCAGAAATTGTAGGCCATCTAGCCTCACATGGGACGCATGTGGCTGGATTTTCCAAGGTAACATGCCCTAAGCACAAAGCAGGGCTTGAAAATCTGGTGAAGACCTGTTGCTGGCCTCAAATAAACTGTCCTCCTTTGAAAATCTAGCTGGGCAGGTTCTGGAGGAAGTCACAGAAACACACAGTGTAGAAGTGGAGTCTGAGAGGCTCAAAAATAAGTCTGCTTTTGGAAGAGAGAGGTCACCTCCACCAGGCTACCAAAGAGTTGGAGGGCAGACATGCCCAGGACTCAGAGGTCTCCTCTGAGTTGGGCTGTTCCTTTTTAGACCTTCCAGTGTGGAGAGTCCCAAGAGGTCTTGGAGACACTCTCTGATGGAGCAAGGAGGAAGCATGCTTCATGCCCAGTCTATGTGGTGCTCGCATCACACCGAACTGTGTGGCTAGTGATTTTTAGTACCCAAGAGGACATCAGGAAAGCGATGGACCAGTACAGAGCAGGCCAGCTTACCCACAGCTGAAGACTTCATGGGGTTCTTATGCCCTCACAGCCCTGAATGAGGATTTGCCTCTTGAGCAACTATGATTTCAAACCTGGTGGTGGTTTCCAGAGGACACATTACTACATGAGGGGGTGGTCTAAAACACAGTTTTGCTGCATCTGCCATGGCTGCTTATCAACACCACACTACATATGCTATGTTAGGAAGAACAGCCCTCTTCTCAAATGGCAAAAAGAAGAAAAGTAGCAGTGGCCATAAAGCTTTCTATAATGGCTATACAGAATAGCTTTTAGTGCTTACACTATAATGAAACTAAGAATGAAGTTTCAGCTGCAGTTTGCTGCGTGTTGAACATTTCCAGGGAATTCACTATCTTTAGGTTAGTTGTGTGCACCATTTCTCGTGAGACCAATAAAATGCTAAAATCTTTCGTTGCTCTTAAGCCAGATAAAGAAGAGCAAATAATTTTTGCCCTCTCATTTAATGCAAACCTAATGAACTTTAAAAATAAGTTTTGAACATATTGTAGGCTGGGCTAGGTTTTAAAATAGATACATTTTGGAAGGCCATCTTTAAACACAAATAAGAGGGAATATAGGAATATAGGACTCCTAAAAACCTCTTGATCAAAGGTTTTAATTAAAGCCCTTAGATTCCTTTGGTCTACCCGATAGGATAATTACAAGCACTATAAGCTAGCTGATAGATCCAACAATGACAGCAATGATGGCTGTTAAAATACAGCTCGAGCATTATGCAAAAATGAAAAAACTTGTAATGAACTATAGTAAAGTGAATGAAGTGTAAGGGACAGTCCGAGTTAAGCGATCTCAAATCACCAACTTCATAGCCAGCATCAAAGGAAAAAAATACATATACATATCTTCTTCAGTTGCTCTATGTTAAAGCTCATCTAAATTGATCTGTTAAAACTTACTTTCTCTGAAGGATAATCCTGCCTCTTCCTTGTACATTTTCTATTTCTGTCCAAAATTACCTGTAGCACCAAAGCTGCTCAAAATTCCATTATCAGCTGTTTGAATTGAACAATGCCTGACCTACCTTGCCAGCTGTCAGAATAAGTGTGCTGATTACAATACAATAATAACTAGCTTAATTATCAACCAGCTTTTACAAATGTAGCGTGTACACACAATTTTGATGGAGTTTAACTGTATGAAAAGTACGAAGGGTGTGGTTACTACCACAACTCTTCAGCACAAGGAAAGATCCCCTTGTGGAATGCAAATGAGATCTAATTGCTTTGGGTTTTGACTTAGGTCCATAATGAAAAACTGTGTCTTCCAAAGCACTCTCAAAATTTTGGGCAAATCAAAATTAAAAAGAAGTATGTCACAATTAACCCAAAACAAAGTGTCTCTGTCTTTTTACTTGGAAGTTACTTTAAATTATTTTCATAAAAGGAGTTTTACAACAAAGTTTACTCACACAAATGCATCTTTTAATAACTTTAGTTTAACACAAAGAGTCAGGTGAAAATGCAACAAAGTCATAAAACAGGTCAGTTTTGTCAAGTCTGAAAAAAAAGTCCAGAAGTAGTTTCCTCAAAGGGCCCATCTTTAAGTTAACTTTAACTCCCTGGCGACGGAATGTATCTGTAAGTTGCCCAGAAGCCAGTCTGTGACTCTGTATTCATCAGTACCAGGTAACCAGTACCATAAAATCAATCTGGATCAGACTTCATTGTACTCAGTTACACCTCTATCTATGTAGCAAATGTACCCAACAGAAAATTTAATCCCAGCTACAACTTTTTTGACAGTTCAATGTCAGGTGCAGTGGGAAAGACCATACCTTAAAACTCTGCCTACAACACTAACCCACCAACCTTTTCTAACAGATCTGAGCAGCAAGGTAGGTTTATGCTGGATCAACATGCCGTACTGTGAAGCCACAGCACTTTTGATCTGATACTAGGAAACTGAAGGCCCTGAATTGGCTGTATCAAAACGCTGCCTCAGAGCTTATCTTACTAGTTTGGCAGAGAGTGGATTCTTCTTAATTACATTTCTCTGCCTTACAAGCGCTAAATGCCTTCTCATTTCTCGCCTTGCAGATACCCCCCTCTGCTATACAGGCAGTAGCTGACTCTTCCATCTGCTTGTCCAACTAGTTAACATAATGTAATTAAATCTGGAGCAACTGTAATCAGCTCATACTTAGTCCGAAGTCTGCTGCTTCAGGCTTGTGTGCCCGACTCTTCTTCTGGTTTTCCAGCTAATTTAGTCCAATAAAATGGATTATCTCTCACGACAAACCTTGCCTCACTTACAGCCTTAGACCTGCACAGATATAACCCAACAGTTACTTCTTTTGAAGTAACAACGCAACCAGATCTGTGCTTGTACTGCAAAGTGCCTTAATATAAAAGAAGCCTGGTGTGTTTCGTTGTGGTTTACCTTTCCATTGTGCCCTTGAGCATGCAACAGTGTGTGTACGATATTTGTCCTGCACAATACTACGTTGACAGGCTCTTCTCACTACTTAAGACACTTCCAAGCCAAGGGAACATTCACCAAAGGATGGCTGCCTCTCAGGGCAGAGAGGGCATTGCATGGGGCCCAGAGCAAAGCTAAGCACAAGCACTGTGTAATGTGGAAAGAAAAGCTAGGTTTCAGTGGACGGTTTCTAGAGTCATTTTAGACTCTGGACTTTGGATACAGGCACAGAGGATGCAGGACGAAGGAGATCCAGCCCCTTCTGGAGAAGCAGCTAGAGACCAGGTGGGACGCTGTAAGGTATCTTGGACAGTGCTAGATATCTCTTTTCAAACAGCCGAGTTCCACCTGTCCATCACCTCTGCTGCCCTTGGCAAGCGTGGGCCTGTCATCACCGCTTGGCCTCGGCATAGGAGAGCGCTTTCTGACCAGCAGAGCGACCCAGTTGACCAGGGGTGGCCGAGTTCACTTCTCATTTCTGGAAAGCTGTGCGCTTGTTAAAAAATCACTTGCAAGCAGGAGGCTGTATGTGTTTTGTTTTGCCTTGTTACTTACACCAGCACAAAACAGATGAAAACTGTTCTCCTGTCACCCACTTCTATTTCACACCAGTTTACCCTAGCTGAAAGGTGGGGCGGAGCTGAACTTACTTTCTTTAATTTTAGCATCTTGTTAGAGTTTTATTGCAGCTCCAGAAGACAAAGTTTAACAGTCTCTCACAGGAGCCTTCTAATGACATCACTGAATGTTTCTGCTTACACATCCTCACTGTAATGAACCTTTCCACTTTTGGCATGTGATGTATGTTTACCAAAGGCCAGTGTACCATCTTGCTTTTCAGGCTGAAAACCCCAGGTCTCATTTTCATTTTTCCCCGTAGAAATGAATAAGGAGCTCCCACTTGCTGCAGGATAGAGCACAGTGCAGCAGCTTCCAGGAGCAACGGCAGAGACCACGCCGCTGCTCTGATACGCAAAAACACCAGGATGAATTGCAACAAGGCATCCACACTTCCAGATGTGGCAATGTTACCTTCTCAGATGAGAAAGACCAACTTTGCTTGTGCCGGAGGTGGGTAAGTCAGGTCATTCACGTTCACCTCCTACAGCGCTGGCAGGTGCTGTGCTCCCAGCCATGCCTAGGCTCCCAGCCGTGTTGTGGATAAGCAACAATGAAACAATTTAGCTAGCTGTTGTCTCATCACCTTGGTTATCATCAGTCTTCTGAGGCCAGTCTATCAGCTGTTAGCTTTGCAAATCGACATCTACAGAAGCCAGAACAGAAGGGACTTCTGAGGAGACTGCATTAAATCTAGCTCCTCCAGTTTCCTGGGCAGGACTGGCAGTGTTTAGAGCAGTTCCACTCTCTTGCAAATACCCTGTTTCCCCAGAAGAGAGGGATACACAGTTTCAGCTTTTCTGGATGAGCCTCAGAAGCCTTTCCCTCCAGATCAGGCAACAGGACTCCACAAACAGTAGCATTCCCAGCCAGCTGCAGCCCAGCCTTGGTTTCTCAGGGGACAGCATTGCCTCTTACTTATTCAGACATTTTGTTCCCAACTTTTATTGCTCAGTTTTATATGGCAGGCGAGGTCAGGGCCTTTGTAATATAAGAACAGATTTCTCTCCAAAGAACAAGAACTATAGTGCAGAATAACCAGGTATGCATGCCAAGGAAGAGAATGTTGTATTTTTCACCTGGCCACTTAATTCAATTACGGAGAGACAAATATAATTGGGGGTGGGTGGGAGAAAAGTTTGTACTTTCAATCTTTTTCCCCATTTTTTAATTACATACGAAGCAGCATTGTTTTGATCACAAACCACTGATCTCTGGGCTGCTATGTGGATTAGGACCAATCTGTGGTTTCCCAGAGATTAAAAGCACACAGCACAAGCCGAATTAAAAGCCGTCAACGTGAATGATTTTTTTTTTGTAAGAAGTTGGACACTAGAAGAGCTACTCATTTTAACCCATTTAACCTGCTTCTACTCACACAACTCCCCTCTGGTAAGAACACTTACATCTCTTTTATCTTCAGATAAACTGGTGTGGCCCAAGGAAGCAAATACATAGATTGAATCCAAGGTCTGAACTAGAAGTGCACACTCATGTGGGATTTGCATCACCATCGTTTCAAAATCCCTTCAGATAAGTCATAAAAACCTTTGCACTACAGGGAAGTTGCTGGGAGCCTAACTTCCCTGCACGCTGGGAACTTAGATGATGGGGAGATGTTGGGGTCACAAAGGCCTACAGCAACAGGACTTTACCAGCCAAGCTGAGTTATCCACAGACCCCATGTCTGTATGCACCCTATAAGCTCCGGCAGGTTCCTGCAGATAGACGTCACTGATGGGTCTTCTGTGTGGCTCAGCATGAGTTTCGATTCTGGAGATGGCCTAGACTGAAAGAAGTTCAAGGTGAATTCAACTTTCCCTCCCAAACCATGAAAGTCTTGGGTTTCCCACAGAAGCCATCAGCTCTCTTCTGGCCTGTATGTCCCACCGGCAGAAGCTCAGGATTCACCAGGGCTGTCAGTCAGGAGGATGCTGTCTGCTATATGGGCTCCAGGGCTCTAAGGGCTTTGAGTCCTGACACAATGCTTTCAACTCAAATTCTCCCCTCACTGGGTCTTGATAATAAGAAAAAGAAAAAAGGGGGAAAAATAAGCCCTCCTCGTTTCGAAGAGAACACTTCTCTTTCTAAATGCTACCCCCAGCCTTTAGCATGTTTGAAACTGGGATCTGACCCAGGAAGGTGCAGTCCTGACCTTTCATCCCATCCTGAGATGAAGCACATGACACCACAAATCTTTTTTAACGTTTCTGTTTCCTCA
>Ga0181612_163655_pt1 | contig 14201 bp, 9 predicted proteins | sample HoacroProtozoa21_FD_119630 | JGI IMG/M metagenome (GOLD analysis project Ga0181612, IMG submission 119630) | Hoatzin crop microbial communities from Cojedes, Venezuel. Combined Assembly of Gp0051906, Gp0051904, Gp0051908
AACCCCAAAAACAAGAAAGGGGGGGGGAGCCTGTGGGGGAGGGGGGGGCGGGCGGGGGGGGGGGGGGCGGGTAGAGGGAGTGAGACCACCAAGACCCCACTCCACCGACTCATTTCAAGTGGGAAGCACAACAGTCTGATTAATGGTTGTTGAATAGCAACCAGTGTTCAGGATAAGGAACATCTTACGGCTGCAGACCTGCTCAGCCAAGGACACTAGAACACTGAATCACCCACTCCCTGTCAGAAGAACAAACACTTGGTATCTTTAACCAAGCATATGCTGGAGCAACAGGACCTTGAGAAGGACAGTTAATCAGAATGTTTTCTCTATGCTACAAACTTGGCAGCAGAACCGAGAGTTCATGTATCCTTAGTTGAACTACCCTCGTTACAACATTAAAAATCACACCCTCTGAGCTGGGGACCCTGGCCCAAGCACAGACTATTATTCACTGAGCATGCCCAGTGAATTTTAGGAACGCTGTATCTTTAAATGGAGACAAGACATGTAAAGCCCAATGGGGAAAGAGTGATTAAGCAAAAGTGCTGATAACTGTTGCTTAAAATGTGTAAATATTCACCCCATGTTAGCCAAAGTGTGCTTGATTTGTGGGAAACTAGGGAACGGAACGCCCAGGCTTGTGCAACCCTGAAATCAAGCTGCTTGGCACATGCCCACCGCCAGAAGACCATCATTAGATCCAAGGGCGGTAATACTTTTTCTCTTATTTTTCCTTTTGTTTTCGTCTCTTTCTCTGTCTCTGACTTTCTAGGCACATAAGGGCACTGTTGTTGTAAGTTTGTCAATCATCTGCTTTGTTTTTTAGTTTGTTGTAAGTTTTGCCAAATCAATATCCATTCTAACCCTACTGCATTAAAAATAATGTCGTTCTAAAGTCGCAAAGCTACCATCTTCTGTACCCTCACTGAATTCCCAGTAAAGCTTTGTTTTCAGTCAAGCCTCTTTGGTCATTGTCGCGAGTCCTGGATACCGCAAAGAGAACTGAACAAGTTCACCTCCTCTTAGCCACCGAGGGGGACAGGACACCAGGTCAACAAAAAGTCATTCAAAACCAAACTGCGAGCCTTTGGCCACACTGAGCAGGACCTATTTCAAAAAGTCAACTCTCTAAAGGTTCCATTTTCCCCTCTCTTGGTTCTAAGTGCTGACCAAACACCACACATCCAACGCAAACAAGCCAGCTCTCATTAGTCTGTAGCTAACAAAACATTAAACCAGACTACGGAACTCAATATCACATACCGAATACGAGGAATCTTGTCTGTGTGTTCTCAGCACCACAACCTGAAGAAACAAGGGAACAAGGAAGGGACAGCCTTGAACAAGGCTGTAAGTGGAGAACAGGAGAACGAAACAAGGAAAGACAGACAGCGAAAAACAAAGATCATTTGTACCTGATGACCAGGTAGGAGGAAAGCACAAACTGAGACGGAGACTCTGCATGTCCCAAGAAGCTGGAAAAAGCAGCCAACAAAAAGAAAAGGTGTGTTTTGGCAAAGCAGAGGTGGGAGGAGTGGAGGGCAGCAGCACACTAAAGGACAGGAAAGAGAGGACATAAATGAGACTGTCTAGACAAAAAATAAGAGATAAAAACACAACAGGGAGAAGTCTTGGACAGAACTAAAGAGAAACCCAGCAGAAGAACAAGAGGATTTGCAACCGAGACAGGCGATTAAACATCTAGCCTGGTATTATTAAAAACAGCTGCTGAAGAAGTAGTGACTCTGCAGGTAACATGAAACACATGATAGCCTGCCCCCAGAGTGACTGGAGAAAGGATTTGCTAGATCGAGTAACCCTAACACTGCTAAAACCCCAGGTGGATGTGAAGATGATGCTTCATTACGCTTCCAACTTCCTTTTCAGACTGCTTTTGTGAGAAAGGTAAGGAACTCCATGAAAGCAAAACTCACCAAGACTGAGGAGCTGGAACATACCAGAACTAAGGTTTCCCTGTGCCACTTCAGTTTGGCTTTCACAGTAGGACACAGTATTATTTTTCCTTCAAGATTCCTGCCTCACTGAGTACATATGGTGGACCAGACCCTGAGGTCCAAATGAGGCTTTGTAAGAGACCCCTTTTTCAGCACAGAAGCTCTTTGGCAAGAAGTGAATGGAGAAAAGACTCTGGAAGCATGGGAAAGTTCCTTCACAGACTTCTACTCCCTTCACTCTTACTACATATTCCCTACACACGGCCGACTTCTCTTTTTTAATCCAAACTTTTCAGAAGTTTTAAGCGTAGTCCTTATTTTTTTAATGACCAATTTGAGATTTGGTTTCTTGAGGTAGTTTCACATTATGCTTAACCCACAGCTGGATTACATTAGTGCAGGAGGAGAAACAGTTTTCATTCATATCAGAGCAAACACTCACTAGAATAGCTTCCATCTGACAGAAAGCCATCCCCATAAAACCGTTAGATCAACTGTCCCTGCAACCACCCAACCACTAAATCCACTACAAAGAGAGCAGCAGTAACCCACGGCCAGTGATGGCGAAGGAGTGAGACCACGCTCTCCAGCTGCAGCCCACACACTGACCAAAGTATGTATCCACGCTGTGCAACTGTACCTTGCTGTGCTGAGCAGCCTGATAGTACGGCTGCCACTGAAGCTTTGCATTGAGAGTATAACACTACAAAGTCTGATTACAAAAGTCAATCAACTTGTTTCAGATTTCTGTGTTCAATTTAAGACATACCGTGGCTTTCCTCCTTTTTTTATCCTAGTTTCCCTACTTGTAAGAAGAAAGGGGGGGGAAAGACCATCTGTTAATCTCTCTGTGTTACAGCAGAGTAAGTTTGGGGTTGAGAAACATTAACATGTTGCTGTCGCAACTACTACTGAAAAGTCTGAGGGTCCAAAAGCAGAGAGCGGGCGCTGTCTTCAAAACAAGAGGCAGCTCGCACGAAGTACGCGAGATGTGGCAACAGGCAGTAACCGTTACGCAAAATGCGCTGCCCGTTGCGCGAGCGCGCTCCCCTCCATCCACCACCGAGGCGGAGACTGAAGAACCCCGGTGACACCAAGTACCGCATCCCAGCGAACAGACGCCAGCACCAGCGCGGAGCTGCACACAGAGCTTAATTCCAGCGTTTGTTTTTAGCACGCAGCTTTCCGCGGCCACGGTCACGCTCGGAACAGCCCGGCTGCGAAACGCCGCAGGCCCCGTCCCGACACCTGCCCCGCGACACAAGAGACCGCTCGGGTCAAAGCTCAGCGGTGCCAGCGGGCAAACCAGGCCAGGAGAGCAGCGGCCGCGCCAAGACGGGCGGGAGGAGCGGCAGCGGGAAAACCCGCCCAGCCACCGCCGGCGAGCCCCGACCGGCTTCTGCGGGCTGCGGGAGACCCCGCTCGCCCCAGGAGAGCTCCCAAGGAGGAGGCGGCAACGCGGGCCCTCTGTGTACCCCGCCCGCTGTAGCGGGAACAGCGGCGCTGCAACCCCGGCGCCGGGGAACGCAGGCGCTTCGCCCGCACGGAACGAGACCCTCGCCGAGCCCAAGCGCTGCCCGACACCGCCGCGGCTCCCGGCCCTCCCGCCCGTCAGCCCTGCAGCGGGGGTCGGTCGGCCCGCCCGGCCTCACCTGAGACGGGGCAGCGCAGCGGCGGAAGGGGGCTCCCCGCCCCGCTCAGGGAGCCGCCCCCCCGGGGAGCGCGGCCACGCCAGCGCCCAGCGTCGCCAGGGCCGCCGCCATGTTCCCGCTGCCGCCAGCGACCTCTGACCCCCAATCACTTCCGGTCACGGCTGTTACGCCGTTGCCGTGGCAACGCTGCTGGCCCCGGGCTCCCTTAAAGGGGCAGCAGCCACCAACCTCACACCCCCCACTCGCTCCTTACAGACACGCACACGCGTGTGGGTGACAGGCCTGGGCGACTGAAGGAGCTGGGGGCAGCGGGGGGCCACGCCGCCGCCCTGGGGCTCTGCCCGGCTGCCCTCGGCCTCCTGCCCCCCAAAAGCTGGGGCCGCCCGGGGGTCCCCACCATCCGGCCTGGAGCTCGGGCCCCGGCTCGCCCGAAAAGCAGGTTTCAGCCGGGCCTTTGGGGCTGCGCAGAGCCATGCGGCCGCTCCCGTGGGGCAGCTGGTGGGAGAGGATGGCTTCAGGTGCTCGGGAGGGAAAAGACTCGACTTAATGTAGTTATTAGCTAAAAACGGACGATGATTCATAAGCCCAACGGTGCTGGACGAAAGGGAAAATGCTGCTGCTGTTAGCCACGGGTTTTGTCATATACCATATCACAGCTAGCGTGAGAGAAGAGGAAAATGATCGTGGCGTGATTTCCACTGCCACGAGGAGATGGGTTTCTCTCCGCTTTCTCTGAAACTGGCAATATTTTCAGCTTTTATTGCACCGCGCTGTACTGCCTCTCACTGTTGACACAGCTAACCTTTTCATACTCTTTCCACGTGTATGTTTGCATAAGGTAAACATATCTGGTGAAACCCCCAGCCGAAGAAGCACAACGCCAGGAGGTTTCAAGTAAAGTTTTATGCCTGTGTAAAGCCAAAGTGAACCCAAGCCCTGCTGAATAGAGCTGTTGGACTGGGACCAAAGCGACCGGGGCTCTCTTCCTGACCCAGCAACAATTTCACATGCACAGGCGAGTATGTCCCTCTGCAAAAGTCCTACAAAGTACAAATACCAGGGCAAAACTTGATCACATACCCTTTTAGGGCTATATTGCCCTGTAGGCTCTCCCCTGCTGGGATCCCTCTTATCTACTGCAGTTAGCTTTGAAGATGACATCGGCTCTTCTGACGCTCCTAAAATTAATCAGTGAGAATTCATTGCCTTAATCAGTACCTTTGTGGAGCTGAGAATCATTTATCAATTTGGTCAACACTCGAAACAGAAAAAATGGTGAATGAGCGTTCTGGGAATCTCATCCTAAAAGTCATACAAAATTTTGGAAATTCTGTTGACATCCCTTTTCTTTGTAAAGTTGAACTTTTTAATTAGTACAACTCCCAGCTGAAATGTCGGAGTACTTTACTTTAAATGTGGATGAAAAAGCCTCTCTTTCAAACCACCTACATTTTCATATGATTCCCCACTCATCTTGAGTCTTCTCCCCTACTGTGTTGGGCCCCTGCTGCTAGAGACACTTCCATTAGCCAGTTTTTCAGCCTCTCAGATGCATAGGGTGGTCTTTCTTCTGGATAGCCACCACATTGTCCTTTTCTAAATCCTTCCTCAAAACATATCTGTGCTGTGACGCTTACACGTCAGACAATTGCAAGGTATCAAACCACCCCTGGAGTAGTGTGTTCAGTTTTGGGCTCCTGAGTGCAAGACAGTCACTGATGTACAGAACATATCCAGCAGAAACCACTGAGTTGGCCATGGAGCTGAAGCACATACAAAGAAATGCTGAGGGATCTCATTTGTTCATTCACCGTAGAGAAGTAAGGTCTAAGGGGGGGACCTCCCTGTTGTCTTCCACTACTGGAAAGTTATCGAGAAAATGAAGCCAGACTCTTCTCGGAGACGCACAGCAAACAGATGAGAGGCATTGGTCCCAAGTTATAACAAGAGAAATCCCAGTTAGATATTAAGAAGGAATTCTACAAAATGATGAGGGTCAAGTGCTGGAATGGGCTTCCCAAAGACATTGTGCAATGTCTTTGCACAGAAAAATACTAATAGCATCCCAAATCCTTCAAAATGACTTAGCAGAAGAGACGAAGACAACTCCCTAATAGACTGCGCTGTCTCTTGTGTCCGGATGCTGTTTGTCGGGTGATTCAGCTCACCTGAATTGTGCTAACTATAAAACATGCATTTAGTCAGACTTAGTCATCAAGGTTCCCCTTCTAGGCAGCTCCAAAAAGTGATCCATTCCATCCTAAAATGGACATTTAAGACAGCTCAGCACATGGAGAGCTGAAATGGCTGGCTTCAATAGCACTTTTAGTGGTGCCTACTGAAAATAAGGACAGGAGGAAGGCAAATTGCAGAATTTTAAGTATCAGAGAGCAAGACCTTAGAGTTAAAGAAATAACATAGGCAGAATGGCTCTGAGGGGAAGACGCATCTTGGGTTGTCAGCCATTGACGCATGGCCAGGTTCCCAAGCAGCCTCAAAGGTTTGAGCAGACACGGGGCATCTGCAGTCTGCAACAGTCCTCCCAGGGCAATCCTGGCATGGTAAATGAAAAGATGTTGTCCCCAAACTATTGTACTGCTGTTGTATAGGAAGGTGAGAGAGGCGAGACTGCAGTTATATCTACCTGTGGCTGTTGGTGTCTGTAATGCAGGGAAGCCATGGCTCTTTTCATTAGTTTGAAAAACTGATGATGGGCATAAATGCGTATGGCTAAACTTACTCAGGATGAAGCTCTCTGTGTGGAAGAAATCCATGATAAAATGGGTTATTATAATCTTGAAGAAGATTTTGTAGCTAAGTAAGCAGCTTTCACATTCTAGCATGTATCCCTGAGCACCAAAATGCGGGCCAGAATCTTAGTGTGGCCCACGCTCTGCCACTTCTGGACAGATCACTCTCCCTATCGGTGTAGTGGGAATAATGACACTTTCTTCCTACTGAGAGTGCTGTCAGGAGATAGTAATCAAAGTCCATAATTTGATTAGAAAATGTGAAACTCTATACAGCTCTTCTTCTTACAATGCCAACACCTGGCTATGCAAACCTCCATTAAGATATTTTACTTATAACTGTGGAGAAAACAATTTTCTAAGACAGATAATGAGGAGTAATTCTGTTCCTGTTTTCCTTAAGGACCTCAAAGCAATTCTGTACTGTTTGTAGAGAAATCGTTTTGACTATCACGTTGACATGCAGCCTACTGAAGAAGAACATGACATCTTTTCAGCCATTCACCATGGCACTCTATTAGAAAACACAAAGGAGAATTTAATTTTCAGTTGCAACTACACAGGCAAAGCAGATAAGCACCTTGTGCTTTACAATTATATGCTTAACGCTGAACTTCCATGAGGTGAGCTAGCGCAGCCGTTTTGTTAGAAAGCAAAAAGTCTGCTCAAGAAAAATACAGGCATTCATAATGCCCCTACAGTTTTTATGAAAGTGGAAAGTACAATTTCTACAGCCAAAGACAACAGTGAGGGGAAGAAAAGAATGTTCAGTATTCAGCAAAAAGGAAGAATCCGGCTGACTGGAAATGAATGTGCATTTCAGAAGGCTTTGTTAAAATAATATTAAGGTACCGGCTTTACCTCCACAGAAATAATGCCATTTGAAGCTGAAGTCAAGCTTTCGACATGTTTGAAATAAAACAATATAGATGTAACTTAGGTACAAAACAATTCCTGTGGGGACAACTGGAAGCAGCAATGCCTGATTTCCAACAAACTTTCTCCTTGTATCCCTCAGCCCACCTCCGTCCCCGCTGCATTAATTTTGTCTCCTCCCCACACCACAGACAACAGCCCTGCAAAGCAAGAAGCAGGAGATGTGGGTTGGCCAGTGAGTACCAGCTGCCAAGAGAAACAATAATGTTTGCTCAGTGGAGGCATGAATTTAGTTCTCGCTCCTCTGGCATGCTGTCTGTATTAACAGATCTTGTAGGAGGGTGGTTCTTTCTGAGACTACTGCCCTTCCATCAAATTTGAGTGAAATTCGTCAAAAGGGTTCAACAGCTATGGGAGGGAGACTTGCAGCCAGACTGAAAGCCAGCGTCGTCACATAAGCAATATTCACACGGAAAAGCAGGCTGAAAAAATAGAGTTGACTACTGTGGGGGAAAGAAACAATCAATCAAAACTTTTTTGGAAGAGGGTGAAATCAAAAATGATTCAGACTTTCTAGATGTGCTAGTACCTGAGGAACAGCAAGTGAAAAGAGGAAATGAGATGAGCTACCATCCATCCACTGACAGGACTTGGAAATGTAAGGAATAAGGAACTGAAGGTGTTGATGGTAAAACAGGAAAAGGGATTTTTTTGGCTATAGGTGGTGTAGGCTTTACAAATTTTTTTAGTGATATGATTTGCAGTGGGACTCTTCCATCTGTCCTGTGCTGGCATAGCTCACCTGAATGACAAGCAGCATCATGGAGCTCATAACAAGCTGCCAAGTGAGAGGAGGCAGAGAGGAGCGGAAAGCATTTGAATCCAGCTTCACAAACATCAGCAGTACACCTAAAACATTTTGGGTTTTAATCGCTATTGCTTAGTTCTGTGTTTTACTCGTAGACGAAGTCCCCTTGGGGCCTATACATCTGAGCTGAGGGAAATGATAGACCATGTGGCACTCAAAAGGAAAGAAAAGATAAGCAATATGGAAAATATCTTTAAGCAGCCAGTCACGCCTCCCTAGAACTGCCAAAAAACAGCAGAAAGAAAACTCTTGTTCTCCTGTTCCTTGCAAAAGCCTCAGTCAGGTGAATGAGGAGACTCTCTAGGAGCTCTTGTTGCTAAATGGCCTGGGCTGTGCTTGCGTCAGAGTATTTTCCAGTTGTGACCCACAAGCTACGAGAGTCTGCTGTTCACCTGGCTGTTTCCACCTCCTAAATCACATCAGAATGTGTTAAATGCTTTCCTAATGGTCCTATGCCATGTAAACAATTTCAGATTTAGCCCCAGAGATGTTATAAAATGGTAAATTGAAGGAGTGGGAAGAAGAGGAAGAGGAAAGGATTGTGTGACAGAAAGGGAAAGATGAGACAGGATCATAAACGCAAGAGGTGGAAGGTCATGAGATGCTCTCCCCAAAGACCTCCACCCCAGAAAGCAGATACCTTCACCAGGGCCTCTAGTGTCTTTTCTCCTGAAACTCTTTGGGACAGCTTTGCCCTAATCCCTGTGGTCTGCCCTAACACTCCTCATATAGCTCATTTGCCAAAATTGCAGTACTCCACATCCACCTGGATTTTTCCTCTCTCTTGGGTTTTCTAAACAAGTTTCACTGCCTGTGAGAAGAGGTTAGCTACTTGATGTCTGGATCATTCACCTTCTTGCCTTCATTTTCCTGCTTTTCTGGAGGGTTTGAGATAAGGATAAGACAAGCCCACATAAGGATTTTCACCTTTCCATCTGCTTGCAAAGGAAACCAGATATACAAGCCCACATACCCTCTTAGGTGTGGAAATTTGTTAACTGTTCATAACATGCCTAAGCCACACTAGTTAATTTTTTTCAGAAACAGGAGAAGTAGAGAAGGGGCCTTGACTCAAAGGGCATCAGCACAGCAGTGAGTAGAGATTACCGTCACCAAATCAAAACAGAGGAGGCAGTGACAGCATGGAAAGCTAGCACTGGTTTGAGCTGGTATAATATTTCTGGTGCCAGTAAGGTGGGTGCATTTCTCTGGAGACAGACTAAGCTCGTTTTTATGCACAGCCCCATGAACAGCAAACAATAAAGGCCACTGTTTACTGCCCTACAAATGGAGTAACTGGCACAGGTGATATAATGGATTTAGCTGATTTGGGAAACACTATGAGTTTAAATGTTTTTGCTATCAAATTCAAAAGGCATCTGCAGGTATAACCATGAAAGGCAATTCAATAAATTACTGCATTTTTTAAACTCCCCAAAGCTAAAGAAAATATGGATTTAATTCAGAAATGTTTATTTGATTTAGTTGCTGTTTGGTTCACAGGAGACTCCCTGCAGGGGCAATAAAAACCAAGGCTGCCTTTTTTATAGTGCAAAGATTTTACACTGCAGTCCTCTCCAGCCTTTTTAAATGTGCCCCTCTCTTGTTTCAAATACTAAGAAATTCCATTCATCATGACTCAGAAATTTCAGAGATGGAAACGATCTATTAAGCCCTATGATCCATCTCCTGAGCAGTGCAGAATTGCTCCCTGTAGTGCATTCGTATTTTTAATATTTTGTCCATCAAGTGTGTAAGGTCACATTACCAAAGTGTTTTAAATCACATTTCATGTTTGCATAAACAAATACATGGCTGTTGCATTTCAGTGTGCTTGCTCTTACAGATGTGTCAGGGAAAGGAGGCAAGCATTAACAAGGATAAATGGCAGGTGCCAGTATTAGGGAGTTTTGTTTTGTTGTTAAATGTGATCAGTGCTGTGCACAGTAGGCTTTCAACTATTCCTCTTTGGAGAACTGTCATTCTAATGTCAGTCATTAGCAATTTGCTGTTGGTCACTTGGGAACAGCATGTTTCCTACAAATTGCTTCTATTAGCCATCAGCTCTTGTCTAAATAATTGGCTACGAGAGACACAGAGCCTGTGTGAGACAGGCGTTAACAGGATGGCAGAATGTATGCATACCTTGTTGTAGGATACATCATTTACATTTTTTGAATGCCAGAAAATAGTGGAATGGGCTCAGATCTCTTTTACACTGGGGTCAGACTGGAGCTGCACAACTGAAGTCCAATGGAGCTATTTGAAAAGCCAAGGCTAATGTACATGAGATCAGTGTCTGGCAGCAATACAAGCAGTACATTTGCTTGTCTTTGAAATGCAGTCACCTCTGGCTTGAAACATGGCAGCTGTTTCACATAAAATGGTAAAGATGTGGACTAATATCCTTCAGGAAAGGAGGAAGAGAAAGAGGAAGAAGAGCATGGAGGAGTCTCACTAGTTTGCACCGATCAGATTCCTGTCACCAGCCCGTTTAGTGAAAGCTCCTAAATGGTGTTTTTAGTTCAAGTACCTGCTGTTTTGACAGCCTTTTATCTCACTGAAAATAGGTGTTTTGGCATGACAGAAAATAAAAGGAACAAAAAAATAACTTACATACTAAACAGAAAAATGCTGTGATGGCGAAAGTAGGTCACAGTCAGTAGCACATCAGCATTCAGGTATGTCGATCTCATCGGGAGCTTCAGTCTTCCCACCATGCCCTCTGAATACGTTCTACTTTAGCTTACTACTTGACTGCTCTTGTGTTCCTACTATACTTGGTTTGGGAAAGCTGAGCATGAGAGAGTGTGGGGGTAAAAGGTTACAAATATCCTCCCAATAAAACTCATGTCACAGTTGTAAGGAAACATCTAAGTTTGTTGTTGATGGGGTACTTTAGAGATGCCAGGAAAAGAGGCTTTGAGATCATACAAGTCATCCTGGAGCCTCTGAAAACATGTATTAGGACTCAAATGCAGGCATGTTCAGCAGGTGTGTGGAAAGAGAAGCAGTGGGAGCTTTGAATCCAAAGCTGCCGATCTCCGGACCGATGTAGAGGAGACTGCATCGTTATTCCCCGAAGTCTGGATAGCAGCCTGAGGGCGATACTGGGAAACCAGAGCTTAATTATTGCTGTCACAGGAGAAGGGAGCAGCACCGGGACAATGGATGGGGGTCAGAGAGGGGACAGAGGACCCAGCCTTATGTAAGACGTTTCTCAAAGTTACACAATGGAGAACAGTAATAACACTAATGCACTTTTATAATGCATTCCTATGGAGATTTAAAATGCTTTGAAAAGGTAAGTAAATATTATGTCATAAGGTGGCAGATGGAGAACTCAGAGCAATGAGGAAATAAGTGGCTTCCTTGTCACTGTAGGGAGTCAGAAGTGTGGTGAGGAGCAGAAGAAAGGTCTGCAGAGCCCTCCGAGCACTTGGTCACAGTCTCTCAAATGGCTGGGTCTGTTGGACAGGAGGAAAGCTGGCAGGTTAGGAAGAAGTTTTCCCTAAATCAGGAAACAAATCAGAACAGAGAAGCACATTTTTCAAGATGGGGAAAGAAGTGTGGTGAAAACAACAGAGAAGCATTTTGGGTTCCCAGGATTTTATTACCTTTTCTAGTGTGAGCCAAAGGATCCTATCCAAGTTTCCAGAGATTATTCCCCACAAGAAAAGTAAAACCCTAATAAAGGACATAGCAATTGCACAGTAAAAACAACAACAATGATAAAAAGATGTCTTTTGGTTTATCACCTTGACAGATCCAGTGTGATGCAAACAAAATGTGGGATAACAAGCTCCAAGAGACAGGACATATCTACAGGGGCTTGTCAGGCCAAGGCAGCAAAGTGAGACAGAGCGAGGTGCTGGTGGGGAGCAAGGAAAGGCAGCGCTCCCAGTAACACTCACTGGTGACCCGCAGGAGTTTTCTGCCCTGCCAAAAAACTGCTCAAACCACTTGTTGATTTCCCAGTGATAACAAACCTGCCACTTCTCCTTACTACCTCCCTGGGCTGGACCAGCCCCTTCAGACTTACCACAGGGGGAGCAACCCAACCTTGGGAGCAATCACTGGATGCAGAGAGACCTCCACCCTGTGGAGGATGTGTCCTGTGCCTTCAAGCACGTCTCCCCATGTAATGGGGAGTGCTGCCATCACCCCACTCGTCCCTATGAGTATCGCTACGTGCCAGTGACAGCCCCTCGCTGCCGCTGTGCTGGAGTTACAGCTCTTGGTCGCATTCCAGCCACTCTGCCTCCACTCCTCACATGCAGCTGCCCTCTTTTGTCCTGGGCCACTGGTTGTCCTTGGGCAGGCAGAAGGCCTCCCTACCTGCCTTTGGGTAGTTTCAGCTCATGCGCAGGAGTCTCAGGCAGCTCCTGTGCCGTGTCCTCTCTCTCCTCCCTGCAGTACTGCTGTGAGCAGGACAGGTCGTCCAGGAGAAGTCTTAGCTGAGGAGATCAGATTATGTGGTTCAGGACTTTCCCTGTAAGATAGAAGTTGAGCCGTCATCAAAAATTCGGCTCCCGCTCCTCCTGAGCTGAATTGAGGGCTCAGCCATGTTGCCAGACGTAACGTTGTACAGATCTGTAGGACTAGTCCTGTGTTTTTGGTATTAGTTTAGAAGTCAGGGATCTATAGTAAAATATTGTCCTGTCATATCAAATGCCGTAACTAATAAATAATGATCTGCATTTCTCCAGCTGCAACATTTAGCAACAGTTTGTGACTGCAGTGTCGTAACAGGTCAGTGAGCAGCCAGGTGTTGCCCTCAATTCTGAACAGGGAGACCTAAAGCAGAGGACTGTTGCTGAAGATTGCTTCCTTTTCCAGAAGGAGTGGTGCATGGCCTCCTCCTTGTTATAATCCCTCCATGGGCGATATTGCTCTCAGGAAGAGCTGTAATCTCCTCTGGGGAGACGGGCTCTTGCAGGACACTTCTCCAGAGAACCCTCCCTGTCTCACTCTTCAAGCAGGCTTCTCTGTGGGTTCAGAGGGGAGCAAGGTAGAAAAGCTGGAAAAGCTGTACATGTAGCTGCCAGGAAGAAAGTGGCCACGATTACATGAAATCCAGTGCTGTTTGGTCAGTCTCAAGCTGACCTTCTCCTCTGCTTTGGCTCATTGTGGACAGGATCCAGTGTTCTGGGCAAGAGCAAACGCAGCAGCTGAGGCTGGCACGGAGGGGACTGAGTCGACTTCAGAAAAAGCGTGTAGCTTTCCAAACATCTTGCTGTCCAAAGCAAAACCAGCAGTTCTGACACGCTGTGAGCAATAAACAATAAGCTTTGTCAGCATGTCTAGAGGAAATGATAATTCCCGGAGTGTGAATGATGAAATGTTAACCAATATGGAGGCTTTGGATAGCGTTGTGGTTAGGAAAGCATATCACTGTGGAAGAGCTGACGCTAAGGCAAAGAGCCCTAACTAAGGCATTAAGATCTTCCAGGTCTCTCAACTTACTCCCTAGTGGTATTTTCTCCTGTTCTCTGCCAAAAGTGAAAGCATAGCTCATGCCGAGAGGGAGATTTGTACTGTTGTAGACAGCACCTGAATCCACTCCTCTCTCTGCATGGCTCTTCATCACCTACTGCTCAGCACTGCCATTCAGCCCTTTGAGGCACACAGGTCTCAGTGCAGGTCAATGTAGTATTGAACATGCATTAAGAGATTGGCTATCCCCCCTTTCCATTCTTTGTACCAATAGGCAGCTCGGGTTGCTCTGGACTTTTCAGGTTATGTAAAGCCTAGTGAAATCAGTGGGAGTGGTTTTATAGGTTAGGGTGACCTTGATAGAGATCTGGTAGCCCCATGCTTAAATATATTGCAAATCTGTCATATAGTTTCTAGGCCAAAAACTGTCAAGGTGTATTTTTCCCCTTTGCTTGGACAACGTTAAAACTATCCACTGCAAACCATGTGAAATGTTTCCAGTCACTCCAGCAATGAGTAGCATTGACATACATGTATTAGCAGAAAACAAGAATAACTAGAATCAGAGGAAAAGGTACAATTATTCTTAGTAATCATATTAATTTCATAATGTCATCACTGTAGGAGTCTGTTACAATAAATAACCTTGAGAGTTATCTTA
>Ga0181612_134098_pt1 | contig 14199 bp, 8 predicted proteins | sample HoacroProtozoa21_FD_119630 | JGI IMG/M metagenome (GOLD analysis project Ga0181612, IMG submission 119630) | Hoatzin crop microbial communities from Cojedes, Venezuel. Combined Assembly of Gp0051906, Gp0051904, Gp0051908
GCTCTTTTTTCCTGGGAGAGAGGGTTGTGGGGGGATCCTCACAGGGGTTCATACCCTCCTTCCATCGCTGCCTTATTAGCTCTGCTCCTCAGACAATTCCCTGGGCAAAACTCAGAGAGAGCAGCTCATGAAGAGGCAGCCTTTCCACAGGTGAGGGCAGGAGCTAAGTGCAGCAGACGAACCAGTGCTGAACAGGGAAGAAGTGACAAGAGCACTCTCGTGATGGAGAGACTGAGAGGGATGTGGTTTCATAAATATCAAGAGTGCTTGGGATCAGACCAGTTAGAAAGAAGCAGTGCATGCTAAAGCCCAGAGCATCTGCTCTCCGTGAAAAGTGCAAAGATGAGAAAAAAGAAAAAGACTCCCTTTAGCAAGAAGCAAACCTATCCAGGATAATACATCAAACCTAAGCTTAATACATGGCCATGTCTACATTTGCATCTATGGACAGTACTATGAACATATATTTTATTATATTATAAATTTTCTGGGGCACGTACTGTCTGTATTTGCCAAGGCTTGGAAGTGTGACTGGAGACCGCAGGAGTTACCACAGCAGGCAAGCCAGGCACCTGTCTTGGTGCGATTCAGGACATGAGAAATGATATCCAACAAATCTGTGAAAGTCTTAGGCCTGATGCCATAGCATCACGACTACATGAATGGTAGCTTCAATTGGTTCTCATATAACAGAAATAGGAAATCTCTTGTGCCTTAGGGGAAATTCTGCTCTTAAGGCTTTTTGTGCTTTCTGTTTCTGACAAAGTTGGGGTAGATCTGGGCATTTCTTGCAATTCCAAATCCAGAGTCAATAGCTAAGGAAGGCTGTGAAGTGGGGAGATCCAGAAGATAACAGGGCTCCCTGTCATTTGTCATTTGCTCAGGAAGAGTATTCCTACAGACACATTGATTGCATTAGAAAAACTCTGCTTTTATCTTCCTTAAGGAATTTAGGTAGGCCTAAACAAAGTCAACACTTTGTCCATGTGAACCAGTAACAAATCAAAACCCAACATATCAGAAGATTACAATGTTCTAGAAAAGTCTAAATATTCCTGCTCTGTTATTGTGTGCCCAGTGACACAGTTCTCAACCAGCAGGACAAGTGAGACACAGGTAGAATAAAACAAGAAAAAACACTGGGAAGTTTAACAGTTTGTTGTCTAGGTATTTCCACATAAAAAATGTACACATTGATGTACTTCTGATATTGATATTGATATTGATATTGATATTGATATTGATATTACACCCCAAATATCTCCAGATGCATGTGATGGAGATTACTGTTGTATAAAAATAGTAGCTGTGCAAAAAAGGAAGCCCGCGGTACCTCCACAGACTGCAGCGAGTTCACAGACAGTTTTACCACTGCAGACCTGCAAGCTAAGGCTTAGTTTCTCCTGGGCTTATGTGAGCAGGAGCTTGTGAAACCCAAGAGAAAATTCAGCTATTGCAAATCTGTCTTGAGGAAGTAATACAGAAGCACAGCTGGCAGCATCCCTGCTGGGTCGGTAGGTAATGTCTGTCCTTCAGTCCCAGTTATAGACCGGCTGGTAGCTAAACTTGCACAGGACTCAATGGCTCTCCAATTGCTTGTCCACAGCAAGTTTTTCAGCCTGTCTTGAGTTTCACACTGCTACAACATCTTGTAGTTAGCTAATTTACAGCCAGGTAAGTCCTTCCCTCTCATGAAGAATTATATAAAAACTGCAGATCAAATGAAGCTCTGACGACATGTGGTAAGCTATTGCTAAATATCGTTCTGCATTCAGCAGCCTTACATGTGGGGTAACCATTAGGCAAGCCTGTTAAAACTGTTTAGTACAGAGTGGCCATGTGTGTAAAAAAACCCCTCTCAGTTTCTTCTTAGTAATATGCCAACTAGTGCAAATTAATTCCGTATGTTTTATTTGCAAGCAATCATTTTCCTGGAAGCAGGGAAAAGAGCTGTTCCTTTGGGTCAAGCCGCTGAAGAAGTATTGCAAGGTGGATGAGTACTGAATCCCTGAAGAAGATCACTAGAAAAGCTGGAACATGATGCATCTGAGTGTAAAACTCTCCCGTAAACTTCTTTGTACAGTACCACTTCAAGTCGAAGTCTATATAGAAAATAAAAAAACACCAACTCAGGAAGGCAGTGCTCTGAAGTAGCAGTCTCCAAACTGTTTTGAGTGTGCACCCCTAATATGTGTATATGTATTTATTTTTAAGTTATGTAGGTGTACTACTGAAGCTCTAGTATTTTCTTCCCACACTGCAAAGGATCACCTTGTGCACCCCTGGCATGCACGCACCTCACTTTGGAGACCACTGCTCTAAAAGAACTTACTCTGATGTTGTACACTGTCCTAAGAAATATTTTGCAGTATCTCATGCAACAAAGAGCCGAGAGAAAAACAACGCAGTTTGGCCTAAGGGGAACATTGATGCTAAGAAACATCTTGAACATCAGCATGTTAAGATATTCAGAACTGTGAAGCGTCATATATATCCCAGATAAGAGATCTTATGAACACAAACATAAGATTGTTGCTAAAATTTGACCACATGATTAAACCAAGTTTAGCTGTGAATGGTAGGCAGCTTATAAGTGTGTTTGGAAGTGGTGTACCCTGGACAACCCCAGAGTATCTGGAAGGACAGAGACTCCCATCATCATTTCTACCACTAACAGAAATGTAAACAGTTGCAGTGCTTTCTTTCTGCTTTCCTAGAAATCCACATTCTGTTAGCTAACTCAGTCTCCCTCACACCCTGAGACTTGATATAGACAGCATCAACATTATCTTCTCTGCATGAACCGCCACCATCAAAATGTAATCAAATTCTAGTTATCCTGCTTTCAGAATTTGTCTCCCTGCTGAGAATGCTAAGGACATCTTCTTAATGATAATTGTATTTGTTTTGTCCCTTTTGAAGTACAAAAGTGATGTTCTCGCACAAAGTGATGTTCTGAGAAACTGCAGAATGAATAGTGTGTGGGTTAGCGTTTTAGCTTGTGACCATCCCAGAGCTGAGTGCTGAAACCTGTGAGTTAGACATAAAACACCCCTGACATCAGCATTTCACACTGATGTCCCACCCATCCCGTTGGCACGCGTGAGGCTCATGACAAGGCACCTAGTGTTCCTGGGTTTGTCATGACACCAAGCTGGTCTGTACTGACAAGGCTGACAGACTTTAGGGCATGCAAAGAAACCGAGAGTGCGAGAATTAGCCTCCTGAATCTGAGGATCAGGATTGCTTTCCCTCGTGACTTTCCCAAGGTTACAGAGGAGGCAGGTGAGGAAGCAGGGAACTGAGCCCTGGCAGCACAGCTCTGGTGAGCTGAGGGGCAAGAGGAGAAAGAAGCAGCCTCCAGGGATCTGCGGGAGCCTGTGGCTCTGCTGAGTGCTGAGCACGTGAGGACCTGGATGAGAGTCAGCATTGGGCAGGAAGAGTGCCAGGGTTTGGCTGGGAGCAGCACCGGGTTTCTCTTTCCCTTGCTGCTTGGCTCCGGTCTCGAAGTCCCTATCCTGTGTATCCAGTCTCAGATTGCTCTGTCCCATCCCTCCACTTCTGATCCACCCACACTGTTGTCTGGGCACCGGGATCAGCTAAAATTCATTTTCCTGCCTGCCCCTGAGCAAAATCTGGGTTCCAAATGACCTGCAACCTGCCCTCGTACGGGCTTGGCAGACCCAATCCAGCCAGTGGACTCCTGTCCCAATTTCTGGTCCACCTTTTTGTGAAAAGGAAAAAAAATAAGAACAACAACTAATAGAATAGCAATTGTATTAGTCTGAAATCCCACAGAGTTTGCTAAAGCGTATCATCCTCAGAACAGTTTGTAAACACTAGACTGTATAATTCACAGAAATCACCAACTCACCTGTAACATATATTTGTCACAATAAAACATCTGTGGAAAGGTTATTCTCTGTTAAAAGCTGCAGGCTTTTTCATCAGGAACTGACACTTTATATATTTCTCATAAAAACACTGGCATCTCCCACCTTTTTGGCACTAGTTTCCCTCTTTCGTAATATTCTTGTGTGCTGTAGATGATAAAAGAGATGGCTGAGTTTCAGCCGGATGCTTTTGAAGCACCAGTGGGCGATCCGCAATGAGATGATTACCTGTCAAACAGTTGATCCAATTTGTCATGCTCTATTGGGATGTTAATGAATGTGAAGGAGGCAAAAATGATTTGTGCACAGTCAGAAATTGATCCAAACTTTCCTTCCCCCAACACACTGCAGAGAACTCCAAACACTTCAGCTATTTTTTTTTTTTTTTTTTTTGAGAAGACCAAGCTGTAAATCCCCAAAAAAAATTTTGTGGCCAGACGAAAATTTCCCCAAACTTTCCTTCCCCCAACCCCCTGCAAAAAACCCCAAACCCTTCAGCTTTTTTTTTTTTTTTTTTTTTATGAGAAGACCAAGCTGTAAATCTCAAAACAAGATTCTTGTCCAGATTTGAACCATCATGAAGCTCACTCAGGATATTTGGCTCTGTGTTTTGGGTCATCTAATCACAGGAGTAAGAAGTTCACCATTACATTTAAGATTCAGATCATTGTAATATTTTCTAACATGGAAAGACATTTTGATTTGGGGTTTTGACTACAGGACAGGTGGAGTTTACTTCTGTCTATGTTTCTGTAAGTGCGCGTTCTTCCAAAAGCAGTTTGAACTCCAAGCTCTGCCTGGGGACAGGAGCCTTGCCCCTGCAAGATTTCAAAAAGAAAGAAAGAATGGAGTATCTCTCTAGCTAATCTAGCAGGGTGAGAGGGAATAGGTTGGTAAAGTTTTGCATACATTTGGGCAAGCATCTGCTCTTTGCAACGATTATTTGAAATGCTGTTCTAAACTTCTGGAAAGGTGTCTGGTGCTTGTCAACATCAACGAAGTACTATTCTCTACTGCATGAGAATCTGGGTTAAAATAATTGCACAAAATCCAACATTGTTAGATTTTCTGTAAGAATCAGAAAAGAGTCCTCATACCCTAACACTAATGTAAAGCAAAGTCTTCCTGATTATTTAACTCCCTTTCTTACTATCAGTTACTTCGTGAAAATTATTCTTTTAAAGTCAGTCTGAAGCTAACTGCACAAAATCTGAGTACTTGGCGTGGTTGCCTTGTTTAGACTTTCCCTGCGTGAGAGCTGTGAATAAAGTTACTGTCAACCTGCTCCATCAGATGAAGCGTTTCTCAAGCATCTGGAATCCTTTAATTTCTTCTTGACCAACCTAACAAACAGCCTTCTGCAGGACAGCTTTCTAGAGGCCGTGAAAACCAGCAGCACCTCCTAACCTCCTGGTGAGAGTGATTTCCACAAATCGGACAGGTACCTGTGTTCAGAAATCACCTACCTTAGGAGATGTTGGTTACATCCACCGTGTCTGAAATTTTCCATGGCTAGCAAGTTTTTATTATCTGCTAATGAGTGATGTTGGCAGCACTTTCTTGTGATACAGCAGTAGGAATGATTTAAAAGCCAGGAGCTTTGAGTTATTGTTTAAGGTACTTGATTAGCTGGGTACTGTACTCTCCTCACATTTGTCTACAAGAAAAGATGCATTTATGGGAAGTTTTCCAGGTCTCTCTTCATTAAAGTGAAGAGGTCACATTTTATTTGCTGCTAAATAAAATACTATATTACATTGCAGATTACTGTACCTAAGTGTGTGTGCTTGGACGATACTTCACAGAAAGCAAATCAAGTGCAGAGCTATAATTTGTTTCTTCTTGAGAGCCATCTTGGCTCAGAAAAGACCTTTTCTCTCCAGATGTTAAAGGTTTTGTGGAACACTTCTAATCTTGCATTCTCTGTATCATAATTTCAAATGCTTTCTGTTGATGGTTTGAACATAAATCAAAGTATAGCAGGGCTAGTTTTGCCTAGCAAAGTCCTGGAAACCAAGTCCTGCTGGATTAGAGCTTTAAAGGGGACGTATTTGGTTTCGTAATGTTCGACTTTCATGTGTACTTCTGCCTCTTGAATTTAGCAGGTCCAGCTGTGTGTCCAGAGTGCAATTAGACAGTCTAAAAGGGATTGTGACTGAAGAATTGATCTCACACTTTGGGAGTTACAAAAACAAGTTCTCTCCTTTGACTCAAAAAAGTCCTACATGAAACACCCCCGTCTCATATTTTAGAAATATCAGATGGCATAGCTTAGCTTTGTATAAATAATTAAAGATTACAGGATAGGTAGCAATCAGAAAAGCTGTCGAACTGCAGGAGAAGGGGTACCTTCACCCAAACGGACAGGTGGAACAGGCTGGTGAAACAGTAACCTGCCTGGCCATCTCTGCAGGAGCTCAAACATTTCAGCTAACCACAGCCTTTTTCTTCATGGTTACACCTCAAAGTATTTGAGCCCAGACCACAAAGAATTTGCATTTGGAAGTGGTGCCACAAGCACACTGCACAGCTCTTGACGCTTGTTTGGTAATTTGTTTATAACCACCATGTTTCTGTGGCACTGATAACTTGTATTTGATTTATTTTGCAGTTAACTTGCAGTTGTCTTGTAAGTTCCAGCACAGAAATCAGTTTCATTTCCTGTAGTCCTTACATCTGGTCTAATATTGGATAGAGTATCTGTAAGAAATGATTGCTTTCCTTGCTAAGATGGAACAGGACAACGAGGTGTGTTTTAAAAATAGCAGCTTCATAGAATTACAGAGTCATAGGTATGAAAAGGCCTTGAAAGGTCATCTACTGCCCCACAGTAAAATCAATTATACCCACATTATTTTTGATAGAATGTTCAGTTGACTTCTTTTTTACAGCCTCTGAGGACAGAAACTCCACAGGCTGCAGTACTTCATTGTTTAAATAGCTAGAAACTTTCGATAATGTCCTATCTGAATCTTTCCTATTGCAACCAGAGCTCACTAGCATTTGCCCTCTCCTCAAAAGTTGTAGAAAACAGATCTTCCTCTTTGCAACAGCTTTTGTGTAAGTTTCTATGTTTCCCTCGTGCACCTCTTCTTTGGCAAAATAACACAAAAAGCAACTACACACACTGTTTAATCAAAATAGGTTATTTTTTTTTAAGCTAGGTTTATATGCCAAAAAGAAGACAAAGGACCAGAGTGGTGGAGAGATTACATTAACCATTCATGTGAGAACTCACTTGCTATGAATTACTACCTCAGCCCTACCCTGGCATAGAGGTCTGCAACTCATCGCATGTGGGATACTATTTAATTCGGTGTCAACTCAACATGCAGCAGCATGCTTACAGACATGAATGAGTTTGCCAGCACGGTAGCATTGGAAAGATCTGGTTCCTCACAGGTTTGTATGTAGGTTACAGAAAAGATTGCTTTTAGGTCTCGTCCTTGTTGCTGATACCAGAGTCATGTTGTTCCCGTAATTCTGTCCACTTATTAATCAAGTTATTTAGCCTGCAAATAACTAACTACACAATGCAATTCACTGTATTTTTTTCCTGCAGCTGTAATTATTATTTGAGGTGATTTTGGAGGCTGTTCAAACTTAGCAGGTGAGGTGCAATTGTGGCAAGGCACAGGATCTGCTGGTGACCCAGGGTTAGTCATCCAAAAGGGAATCAACTGCCAGACTTGCACTCCTGGGACTCCTAATGTGCAAGTCAGGGCTAAAACATAGCTGCACTGCTTGGTAGTGTGGGACTTCACAGTCCTTTGGAAAATGAGTTATGAAATCACGTCTTTTGTGAGTTCAGGTATTTGAGGGGGATTTAAAATGTTATTTATGTTACAAACTACAGACATTAGTATTTCACATATAGATCTTCTTCCCTTATGTATGCAGCTGGAAGTTTTAGCAGCTGCTAAGGTTCAGACTGCATCCACTTAACTCCAGTTCTGGGTACCCAGAAATAACCACTTACATTACCGGTATCATGCACTGTAGTTCTCACGGCTTAATCACAATACCCCTTGTTACTTCTTTCTTTTCTTTTCCCTCCAGCATGCACCTTCCCCCACATGTCAAGTTCAATCTACAGTCTCATATTTCAATTGCCGTGGTTTGAGGAAATGTCGTGTTGTGTTGGAGTCTAAGAATAGAAGGTGCTCATCAGTCAACATTTTTATAGTGTGCTAATCGTCACCGCAGTGAGCTGATTTGGTACTCTGGATTTTGACCACTGCCTTGGTCAATCACTGAGCAGCTCTGTTCATCATCTACCTATTCTTGTGGATTTGTTTCCATCATGACCACCTAGATTAAAAAGAGACAAGGGAAAAGAGGACAAAAATCGTCAAAATTCATGTCTCCAGTGAAAACTATTCAACACAATCTGAATTTAATAAATACTGAAAATAACCTGCATTAAAAAAGAACATACATTTTCTCCCCAAAATTCCAGTCTGAACTATGAATAAATATATATTATAAATAGATAAGGAAATCTGATTTTATGAAATAGAAGTTTTGTTTCTGAAAAAGAGTCCCTACTTAGGGGAATGGTTTTCTGTCCGCAAAGTCATTCATGGATTGAAAAATTATATGTTCTAGGTATTGACAGCCTGTACGAAAAGGAACTTTGGATACAGAACTTTAGTGCTTACCCCTGCTCATTGTTACTGCAATTAAGAAACAGCAGTGTTACTCCGATTATAGCTTAAGTTACCGCCATAGTCAAAGAACACCTATCCCATTTGTATTATGAAAAATAATGTAATAAATGCATTGGACAAAAGCATTAAGATTATGATACACTAGTGGTCTCACATTCTTTTATGAATGTTTCAGCTACTTTTGACATGAAAGAATAAGTATGTTTAATAAGTAAGTACATGTCAGCCAAGAATACATATAGCCATCTATATGTAGAAAGTGTATATAGGAAAAGTAAGAATAGAGATTCAGAGATTGTGTTCCAACCTGTTTCTCCACAGCTACAACCTCCCACGAAGTATCATTTTTTCTAGTTAACCTTGGTTTCCTAGCTGCACTGAGGAGATTTTATGTGCATGCCACATCGAAAGGCTTTGCCTTCCTGAGTGCCAAAATTTTGTTCTGTCTTCTCAGACTGTGTAATGACTATCAGGACCACCCAGTAACAGGGGTATTTTTCTCCCTAGTGGATTGCTATCAGTAAATCAGTTCTTTCTCACTGGCCTCTACATCCCCGTCACATTTGACAGGAAATAAAGTTGATCAGATTCCAACAGGAAATGAAGTTCATCAGATTCCAAAGAATTTGCTCAGTTATGAGAAAAATCCTTGGCATAGTATGTGGGTCCTTTTCTGGAATCTCTGGCAACAGCACAAGTATATCCCACTCCTGAGCGAGCTGTCCTGCCACTCTGAGGGTGAGTTTGCCCAAGCCAAAGTTAGTGCCCATATAGTCAAGGCTACTGTCCCACAGGACAATGTCCATTTGAGTAAGGATAATTCTACATTTTAAATTAATAAGGACAAATTTACAAATGAAAGTACATCCTTTGTGAAGTGAGGTGGATTTATGTCCAAGATTTAACTCAAAAATAGGGGAAAAGGAAGACAATGATCTTAGTGAAGAAAATAAAAGGGAAAAAGTCAGAGCATGACTTAGTCAAGTCTAGCTCTTTTACAAAACATAAAATATGGTGCCTTGTTCACAGAATCACAGTAAAAGTCTGGCTTGAAAGGGATATCTGGAGGTGACAGTCCATGTCCTGCCTGAGGCCAGGATAACTTCTAAGTGTGATGAGGTTTCTCAGGGCCTTGTCCAGCCAAGTACTGAAGCTCTTCACAAATGTAGATTCCTATGAGGGACTCACCTTTCTAGGTCACTTTTTCTTTTACCTCATTTTGAAAGAATATTTACTGAAATATTGTGGCCTTGAGCTTCTCCTAAGTATTTTTTTCAAAAGGCTCTCATTTGAGATTTTCTTCAGAGGCCTCACAAATGTAAGCTGTTCATTTTGTGTTTATGAAAACTGATGGCAGAGAAGTCTGTGGACTGACGACATGTTCTGCTTCAGTGGCACGAACAGGAGTACATAATCCCTGGTCTTGTCTTGGTAGCTCATCCCAGCTTTTAAATAGTTCTTTTTCCCAAGGGGCAGGGCTCAAGAAGAAACATTTTTAGTGTCAAGGAAAAGTGTTTCAAGTAGGAATAATTATATTCCTCCTTGAGGAAGAAAAAACCACGACAGCTGTCTTCATCCTGCAATTATTCCTGTGCTTAAATCTCAACACAAGAACTTCCACTACCTTCTGTAAGCCATTGATTGTGATGAGATTTCACATCTGTCTACATCTAAGCGCTAGTAATTGTTTGCAAAATCCAGGTATGAGTACCAAAGACTGCTGCAACTCTTTGTGCCTTGGTGCCTGGAGCTGGGTGGGACAGGTAGGAAGGGGCACAATGAGGGTCTGTGCCCAAGAGAGGCACCATAATTCCAAGCCTAAAGGGAGCCCAGTCCAAAAGGAGTGTCCTGTGTCATAGTCAGAGGAACCTGGATGTTCATCCAGGATTTCTGGGCACATTGCAGAGGTGCTGCTACTGCTCTGTGGCTGTAGAAACCTAAAAATTTTGTAGGGCCCTCGGTGACATCTAAAAGCAAGGAAGGGATAGAGAGCATAACAACTTTAGCCTGGCAGTGTTCTCTGATGGTACAAACTCTGCTGGTGTTCCCCACAAGCCGTGACAGCTGTGCTGCTTCCTAGGATGCCATGGACCCGTAACAGGAGGATGCACCATGATGCTGCTCTGTGTCGCTGATTTATACTCTAGAAAAAAGTATTTTAATTAAATTATTGTGGAATGAAAATATGATCATTTTCAGTAGACAATGAAGTAATTGGACATTAGAGGAGGAAAATGAACTGTGACTGGGGCAGCAGTTTAGTACTGCAGGAAAATTGCAGTAATCCTAATGAGGTGCTAAAAAGCAAAATGAAAGCAGTCCCAGTCAGATAGTTGATTTAAAAACCCAGTTGCTTTAGGGCTTTCATGTAAAATGTATCAACCTCATTCTTATCTACAACACTTTATCTATTATTGTCAACCACTGTCATGACAGTGTGAGCTTCACCAAATGAGCACAAAGACAAGGGGAAGTTGAAGTTAATTAAAAATGCAGCATTTTAAAAAATTAAAATCTTATTTAAGCCCTGGTCAAGTATAGACTCTGTTTTACTGTATTAGTTCTGAAAGTAACATGGAAAATTGAAATAAACTCTGAAAGGCCTTGCTATTTCACAAACAAAATATGTATGCACAGGATATTTTCCAGCATGGCTGCCTAACTCACAGATAAATATTATACTAAATATTCACCAAAATAAATCCACTTGTATATCAAAATACATTTGCCTGGCATTATATATAGGGCATTCTTACAGATTTATGGCTTAAATGCATTAAGGCATCTTAATTTTCAGCATTTAGCTTCACTCCATATGTAATTTCTGTGTATCTGCAGTGTTATCTGTTGTCTAAGAAAGATTTTCTCAAGCAATAACATTCCTAGCTCTAGTCCGATCATTGACTTCATGATAGACTCGTGAACCAGCAAAGCACATAGGTATATGTTTAGTTGTACCTATGCAAATAGATTCACTGAGGTCTTGTGTGGATAGTGCTTGACACAGTCAGGAGTGTTGCACAGAATCTTCCCCTGGTTGAGAAGCTGTAGGAAGGTCGAGAGAATGAGGGAGGTTGATGGTCTAGGACCCAGAAAAAGGAATTTCAGGGAAGAGGCTTTGTTGCATTGTAATAATGACTCTACAAATAGAAAGCGAGATGAAAGGTGCATTCTGCTCATTTACTATGTTAGGAAGAAAATTAAAATAAGGGCATGAGTCTGCACATTTTCCACACTCTCTTTGTGTATAGAACATCCACTGTAAAAATGACTTTTTAATTAAAAAGAAGTGCCACTGTTGATATATTGTGAAGCCAGAGGAAGTCTGACAGCCTAACTATAGTATGCAGACCAATCAAGTGAGAAAGTGGCTGAGCTTGGAAAGATTGTAGAGTGAAGAGCAAATCACCTCGACTGTCTCTCCCACCGAAAGATTACCTTGCCTTCAGGGAGACAAAGAAAAGACCTGCGGTGCGGCCGAGCGGAAGGCCGTCACTGCCGGCAGAAGGTGTGGAGGCTCAGCAGAGGCTCCGAGGCCAGCTGCTCTTCCAAAAGGTGGCTGCTCCTCTTCTCCCGAGGCTGGCTGCTTTTCTTCGGAGGATGGCTGCTCTCTGCTCTGCTTCCAAGGCTGGCTGCTCTCCCCACCGCAGTGCGAGCCTGACATCTACCGTGTGCTGCCGCTCGGAAAGCAGCAAGCTAACTTCATCATTACTCAGTAGAGATTTCATAGATACGAACTATGTAAGGTGAGGACAGTCCAGACAAAGCGAAGTATAATTTCAAATCTGCAATTACAAGAAAAAAAAAAAAGAAAAAAAGTTATTTCAGCCTGCATAAAAGCTATTGACTTCTGTGTCTCAGTGAGACAGAGGATGCAGTGACCCAAAAGAGCTGGCCGTAACTCTGCCTGACCCCTGTGTTCTCCAGTGGCTAAGGACCTAGAGCCTGTTAACTAGAAATACTAGACACTGGATTTAACATTAGAGTGAAGCTGCCTGAACTTAGCTGGAGGTAAAAATGCTGCAAATTCTTTGTCACATCTTCAGTAGGAAGATATTAAAATGCTGAAAGAAATTTAGGGCAAAGTGTCCAGCTCACTTCCAAAAATAAACTGTAAGATCAATTTTGCAAAGTCAAAGGCAGAGTTTAAAAAGCATTTAGGCATACAGAGGTACATAGTGAGTTCAAGAGAGGTGAATCAGTGTTGGATCCTAGCTCCTTTTGAAGCCTTTAATTTTTTTAATTTATGTGATTAAGATGCTTAGATACAGTTGAAAACTGTACCTTCTTGAGTAGTTAGCTAGGCATCCAGCTCCCACCTGGAGTTCAGTTTGATTCCCACCTGGAAACAGATCTTAATCAGGGAAAAGAAATAGGCACCTCCAGATGCTGACTCATCCCCTTAAATGTATGTAGTTTAGGATGGCTAAATTATTCTACAGAGGTTCTTACCTTCTTCCATTCACAGCAGAGAGTAGGTTAATTTGATCCTTATATGCCACTCACATTAAATGACCTGGTATAAAATGACACCATCCCCCCCCGCCCCGAGTTGCCTCAGGAATCATGCTAACCTAAGAATTGATCTGGTTGTTCACTACCAGAATAGGGATTCGTGAATAAGATGATTTCCTGGTCGTCCTCGAGTGGTACAGAGAGCAGGATAGTCCCTGAAGAAAGCATTTTCTTCAGGGAGATACTCTTCTGAAAAACACAGAGCAGAATCATATGCCAAGGATGGGAAAAGAAAATCCTACACATTGACTTAGATTTTATTGCCATAAAAATTCAAAAATTCTGTGAGCAACACGGAGTGAAGACTCTGGAGCAGTGTACAGCGGATGGCTCTGTGAAACCACAGCCTTCGGGCTCATCTCCCATGTTGAGGATATCCAGCAGGAGTGGCAGGTAGGGTTCTTGTTCTGCCTGCTGGGACAACGAGGAGTAAAGCAACATTGAGACTTTGGCCCAATTTATGTTAAAATTTTAGCAGAGCAGAATAACGTGTAGACATATACCTCCATGCATTAATTTTAGAAAGTTGTCTGAAAATACTATTCCTCAGACCTAATCCAGACTACTGCACAGCACCTGGTGCCATTAATCAGTTCTGCTATTTTCATAGCCGACAGTGGAAAAAACCTTGAATAGGTCACAGTTCCCCAGACTGATACTTTATGGCACAAGCTTAATGATTCACTTTAATAATTTTAAATTAATTCTCACTTTTCCCCCCATCCTCTGATTCAGTTTTCCACTTTCTGGTAACGGTCTTACACTTTTATCTCGATCAATAATGTTGTGAGTAGTCAGAGTACCTGACAGATGACAACATCTTTGTTATTTAAGGAGGTCTCTTATGACACAGGACCATTGACTAAGGGCATTTTCTTAAAAAAAAAGCTTTTACTTTATAATATACTGCAGATGCAGATGGAAAGTGATGTATTGTGTGATGTACTAAACAAAGAAATAAATAATCAGCTATAGGAATATTTTTTCCCTTGCTGTCACAAAGCAATCTAAATTTTGGTATTTATTCTAGAAATGTCCTAGCCTCTTAGAGGCAAATTATGCATGAAATAATGCAATTAAAACTGAAAAAAAAGATTTAAATGGAGCCTCTAGGGGCATCA
>Ga0181612_140132_pt1 | contig 14199 bp, 5 predicted proteins | sample HoacroProtozoa21_FD_119630 | JGI IMG/M metagenome (GOLD analysis project Ga0181612, IMG submission 119630) | Hoatzin crop microbial communities from Cojedes, Venezuel. Combined Assembly of Gp0051906, Gp0051904, Gp0051908
GCTCTACCAGAAGCACTGATTACAAAAACCATTGCTGCAATTTAATTTTGCAACCCAAATAGTAAGAGTGTCCTGTGCATCTTAATATTTTAGAGATTAAAACGTTGTATAATGAAATTGATTTATTAAAGAAGAAAAGAAATGAAGGGGAAGAAGGAGAGCAAAATAACAGAGAAAGGTGAAGGAGTATGGGTTTAACAGAAGTTGATAAAATCATGTGACCAGTCATTTATTTTTCGAGCTGCCAACATAGCTAACCTGCATAATACTGATGGACTATCACTACTAACTGATCTTTAAATTGTACGCCAATATTACACTTTATACCTATTTTAGAGCTAGGAGAATGTTAAATTTATTTGCTTGCAGACTCTAATTTATTTTTTTTAGTCTCCCTTGTTCCATTACATCTTCTGAAGTGCACTAAGTTCAATAATTCATACTTAGCAGCTCTCTGATGAATACACTGCATTGCAAACAAGATGCCCTGTTTCTCAGCTGGTTAAAGTTGCATCCTTTTAGTCTAACATCATGTCATCTTGCACATATTCACCCTTCTGCCTGTTGGCTGTAAATAGAATGTGTCTCTAGCTCCTTGGACAATATGTGTAAAAACCATTAAATCTGCTTTCTGTCTTGTAATGTAGGATCTTATTTACAGAAAGATCATAGAAAGTAAAAATAGTAGGATGCTTCCAGAGCTATTACAGTTTTGTCCTAATTCCTGATAGCTTGCTATTCTAAACACAAGATATACTGATTTTACACTTCAGTTTACATTCAGTGTCAAAAGATTAGATTCTATTAAAAAAAAAAACAAATAGAAAAAAGAGAAGCTTTATTATTGACTTACTGTATGGTTCTTCATGCAGCAGGTGGAGAAAGAAGGCATAGCAATGGAAAAACAATTAGAAATTATAAAAGACTTCATTGTGAACTACCAAAGATTCCAAGGAAAATCAAGGAGGCTTCTAAAGAATTTAGATTATGTAGTTCTAATGGGAATTGAGTAGATAAAGTTTCATGAAATGTTTTGGTTATTTGTAGATAAAAGACTGGTGCAATCTCTTTCACTATAATAAAGAAATACAAAAAGGTGAAAGTTACATATGACTTTTTTTTCTTTTATAACCAGATTTCCTAAGGTCTTGTCATATTTCACTGTCTAAAGACTGCTGTGATCAGATGTCTGGTCTCCAGGGAATTTGGAAGATGAGGGAACAATTCTGATCCTCACCCTTAGAGGTGTTTACCTGCCACACTGTCATTGATCATATGCCTAAATACCTTTGAAGATCTGAACCTGGCCTCATTCACTGAGAGACTTCTTGTTCTTTAGGTCAATTCATTGCTGCTCTAGTACAAAATTATTGTCATTACATTGCACAAATTCTGAGCTACTGGATAACAAGTAAACCAGCTGCTGTAGTTATAAAAAGTCGTCTTTGAGCCCTTCGAACTCCTATGTCTTCTGTTCCCCTGACTTTTTTTAATTTAAACCTGTTGAAAGCAAACAGTGGAACACATATTCTGTGAGATCCCATTTACCTTAGAAAATAATTTTGATATCAGAGTACTGGCATCCTTTCTAATTCACTTAGCAAAAATTTGAGCAGTCCATCTTTACTGGCCTGAATCTTGGTATATTATTTCACACAGAGTACTTTTGGACATTATGATCACCTTTAAAACTAACAATGTATCAATTCTGTCTGTATCAATTGGTTTATATCATTTTCATCTATCATCAAATTACAGAGATGAAGTGATAGAGCAAAACCTGTTTTGTTACTGAAGTCGATGATTGCTTACCTGAGCTGCCTGCACTTTGGTGGATGAATCAGCACAGCAGTGATTCATGATGCACATGGCAGACAAACTTTAGATATATTATTCAATGAGGTAGTCTGTTCAAAATCATTACCTTTTCCCTCACATTGCTTTGCCAATACAACTTGCTAGTGAGCAAGTCTTTAATTTGTCATTTCCAATGGGAGAGAGGTTTTTAAATTTCCAGAACTATTAGGGTATTTTATAATTTAATGGCAAGAAGGATAACTTAACTTTCCCTCCTCACGTGGGGCTTTCATGTCAATAAAGTTTATATTTGTTAGTCTCAGATTAGTTAAACCATATGGTTTACAAAGATACCTGTTTTACTGTAGGTATGGTTTTTAATAGGCTTCAGCTGTCAAAGTAAATTGGCTGAGGAGATCATACACTCTCAAAACCTTTCCTGGTTACTTGCAAATATGGCTTCTTCTGTATTAAAACATCAATCAAGTATTTGTCTTTATCTACTTGTATGCTCAACAGAAGGATATGCAGCTTTCTTTTACATCAGAACAAAACATATGAGCCATCCTATACACCACTGTTTCATTGTGGATTTGAGAGAACAGTTACTCCAAAGACAGAATGAATAAGCAAATTAATTCAATCTGTCTTTTTCTGAAACTCTATGGGACACAAGATGCATGAAATTAAAATATTGGCAACCTTTATTTTTGATTTTTTCTACAATATTCCATCCCATTGGTATGACTATCATATTGCATTTGTATGCCTTCCTAATGCCAAATCATTGTCAGGAATGCTCGTTGTCTCTTGGTGCTCCCTTGCAATCCCATATACAACACTGAAATTACATTGTTGCTGACATTGGCTTAGGAATGATTTACTCCAGACTTACACCAGGACTGAATTCTATTCCCGAGTATACCTCATATCTTCAATTTAATAGAGAAAATAAACAAAGAAACACTTATTGCATAGATTTTATCATACTATTTTCATTCTCCGAAATACTGAAAATGCTCTGTTCGTCTTCGGGCCTTAATATCAACAGTTGACCAAGACAGACGAATCAACCAATGTCACAGAGCAGATCAGTGACAAGGCTGGGCAGATAATTCTGATTCCAAGACAAAAATGTCTCTTTTTGACAGCATCATTATTATTAGTAGTAAGTGTAACGGTAGTATTGCTGTTCTGTTTAGCAGGCCTAATCATCTTCTGTGATCAATTGTATGAAGAACCATACAGAGAGAATTCAAAAAGATAAAACTTTCCTCTAGGAAAGAGCAGCTGGAGAAAGAGATAAGCAGTGGGTGTACATAGGAAAGGATGAAGAATAAGGGAGCAAGGCATTGTCATTCAGCATGGTGTCCACGTGCCACCAGTCTTAACTACGCTGTAGGTGAGAACAGACTGCCAGTCAGCCACAGCTTTTGTACGTATTTGCTTTTCCTCTTCATGAATGCAAATTCAGCAGAAATCTTTTCAGTTGCTGAAGCTGTGGCCTTTGTAGTACAGAAAGGCCAAACTAAGGTAAGGCAACTCTTAATACAAAAGACAATAATTGGCTAAATGAGACTGATTAGAATGCATGCCATTGAAAGATGCCTTCTCTGCTTCTGTCTGCTTTCAGCTGTAAGTTGGATTTATGTACATATTCACTACAGGTGTTAAATTCTAAAAGCTTCCCCTTCCTGTCTTTTCTGTTCTCAGAAGGACAAGAAGTCTGGATTGTTGGTTATCTCTGTTTATTTCCAAGGAACCATGGCTTTTGAATGTTGAAATAACCCCATATTTCACAGTAGCTGTTTGAATTAAAATCCCTTCATGAAAATGCTTTGTGCATGAGCCAAGGTGGTCTACATTAATTAATTATGCTGATAGAAAGTAGTTTGTGCCATTAAAAACATCCTATAAGCTACTTGTGTTAGCATTAAAAGGTGCAGATTGTGGCTTCTAGAAAGTCAGTAGAATATATTGTGTGAAAAGCAAGGGTGTCCAGTGCAAAGCAACAAACTCTTGTCTTGATGCTGTAAGTGGTCATTTATCAGTTTCCCCTAACAATGTATAAATCTTGACACCTCTTGAAAGCCATAGGGAGATCTGCCAAGTACTTCAACATGATCAGGATTTCACCTAGCATTTATGAGGTGTGTCAGTAAATACTTCTTCCTCCATATAATTTCAACAGTGTGATAATAATAAAGTATGTTTTGAAGATTAAGGAAATATTAGGACATTGAAATTCAGACTGACCATTCTTGTCAGTTTCAAACGGTCTAATGTGCCTTGAATGCCTGGCTGGGTATCACACTTATCCTAATTTATGAGTAGTCTCAATGAGAGGAAAAGTTGTCTATGTACTAGGGAGTACTAGGGTAGAGCAATAATTAAAACACTGTATTAAAACTTAGTGCACATAGAGGCATTTTGTACTTGTGCTGTTTTATTTTGTAACTTTTCCCTCTTTTTTTGTGCAAGACCATGATATAAATAATAATGATGAAACTGAGTTACAGGCAACAACCTTCGACAAATCTAAAACTTGATTTTGCTAAATGTGTAAAACTTGCTGATAGTAGTGCCAGAAAGTGACAGTATATTTTAAAGTTGAAAGATTAGACCCGTGTCATGATTTGAATGGTGTTAATGGAAGCTTAACTCTAGTGTTTGTGAGCTTGTGTTTAGAGAAAATGACAGATTAATTTCACTGCAGTCTGCTTATGCTATGTTTAGCTTTTTCTCCATAGCTTCTTGACATCAAAGAAAAGGAACATTTCGGGACTTTCATTTGTGCTATTAACAGAACAGAAAAAGGTAGGTTTGAAGTCAAAACTGAACAAAAGTCAGGATATACCTGGCTGGCATGTGTTTGACCAAAGAAAAAGAAAAATAAAAAATCCAGTGAAAAAAGTCAACTTATCAAAATGTAAGCTTTTCACCAAGAATACCCGCTTTAACAATAACAACAACAACAAAACAACCAATGACCTTAGTTAATCAACCAGATATTAAACTCTGTTAAACTTGACACCATTTCTAGGAATAGAATAGAATTTTCATTTTTATTATAAAGTAACCTATGGCTTTAAAACATCTTGGAAATATCTATCCTTGCAATATTTCTAACAGCTTCTAAACTATTTGGGGGTCAAAATATGAAAACAATTTGCTTTTATTGTGGGGGCAACCTCAAAAGTTTTGCCTTAGTTTAAACTATATTTTTCTACATCAGACATTAATGGGAATAGAAAAATTTCTTGAGAGTGGACCTCATTTTTTCAGATAGTCTCTGGTTAAATAAAGTATTTAAAAATAAATAGTGTGTGGGTGGAATGTTTAAGCATACATATAAATTTGGAAATATGTGCTCACATATGACATAAGAGAAGCAGCATGTATATGATACACCACTGTGGCTTCAAATCAGATTTTCTTCTTTTTCCAAGAAATTGCTATGCTGTTTTTTGCTTTCATTATGTTTGATTAGATACATAAAGATTTAATTATAATCTTGTGTCATATAATGCTTAGGTAAATCAAGTTTTCTCAATGAATGTGTTTCTGTCTGCAATTGCATGGTCTAAGGTTTCACAGATTTTATGTACCACATTGGAGGGTTTTTTTTCTCTTATGTGAGAAATTATAAACTATAGTCACAAAGCAATATATAGCATTCATATGCAGATTTTTTTTTCATTCCTTCATCTAGGAAACATTATTCCTGTTGTGTGCTGTTATTCTCCTAGTTCAAACAACAAAATTGCAGGTAGATATCCACAAAATACTTTTCAGTAAATTACAGTACATTTTTAGTTACATTGACACTGAGCAGGGGAAGAATTCTTGCTGTGGAAGAAATGGTACTGGGGTGTAAATATACTTTAGGATATACCTGGCAAACTTTATCATGCCTTAGTTAGGACTGCAATTTATAGACCTCTGGGTAACTTACAGACTCTCCTGTTTCTGTCAAATAAAAAACCTGACATTTCTATCTTTTGCAAATCACTTTTAGAGTCACAGACCAATAAAAATGTACTTGACCCATCTAACTACCAGTAATGAGGTGAATACAATGTTGTCTCAAACCAGTATTACTGTGTAGATTATAATAATCTACACAGATTATAATCTGTGTAGATTATAGAGAAAAATTCTACCTATAGAAAAATAAAATCAGCCACATCTGCAACCAAGAATTTAATACTAGATTTGATAGAAGTAATTGTGTTCACCTTTCAACTCTTTAATGATCTTAAAAGTCAGTATAATTATGCACTTCAAAGTATATTTATTTCTTTTCAGAATCACAAAATACTACTTTTCTTTATATCATACAAGAGTACTTGTCCATAAAAATAAGATGCTGCCACTTTATATTTCATAACATGCTTTCATCCAAAATTGCTAAAAACAAAAAAGGACAGGAAATATTTCGCTGTTGATGAGTGCCAGCACCTGAAGGCGTGGATAGGATAAAATAACTGAGAAGAGACCTTCACTTTAAAGGGAAATTCCTATGAGTCCCCCTGCCCCTTTCAAAACAACAAAGAAAACAACCAGTAAACAGGAAGCATTTTTTTTTTTTCACTTTTAATTCTTAGGGAGAAGGAGAGGTTTTTGTTGGTATCATCAAATTTCATGAGTTCTGTAGTGATTGTATTAACCAAGCTATCAGAATTAGTAGGCTTAGGAAGGCCCATGCTATGTCTTAGTGGGGATATAACTTAGTAGAGTAAGTACACTAAGTTTATTTGTTTGAATAAAAAATTTAAGTCAGAGTGTCCACTGTGTAATTGTTGAATTCAGTAGTTTTACACCGGCCAAAGCAGAGTAAGGAGTCTTACCTTAAATCTTCTTCAAATGGATTAAATTTATGTGAATTTTTTTATTAGCACTCTGTATGCTTTTCAAGGTGCCTGGAAATCTCAATTTAAAATACGCCTATTCAATTGTCGTATGGTGGAAGGAAAGAGGTGTTGGCATTTCACTACAAGATGGGAGTGATTTCAATGTTTGGCATACTTTTTTAGGAGGACTTGTGTCTTCTAGTTAGACACTGGAGCTCTTCAGAAATTTAAATAAATAAATAAAATTGGAAGTCTTTTTAAAGGGCCTTTCTAATTAATTTGCTCAAATAATCTCATAACCTTTCCAGGACAGAGAAAATATTTCTTATATTTTACACTATTTAGTCAGTAGAATGCATTTTATGACATCAGGCTCTGCAATATAAATAACTATCAAAGAAAGAATTTGAATCAATTATAAGTTGTGAAAACCTATAGTTATGGTAACTTATGGACAGCATGTATTATGCATACCATATGTATACACTATAGCAGTATCTGTCATCAGATGTAAGGGATTTCCACCTTTCTTTCTTACTGCAATAATATAATACAATAGGTAAGCACATATAACATAACAATAAATTTACTTGATTAATTTAGAACTGTGCAACAGAAAACATACAAATGCAAGAGTTTTTACGGCATTAGAGTAAAGCATTTTTTTTCCATAGAAAACACACCAAAAAAAAAACCCCTAACACAGTTTCATAACAGGGGAGATTTTTTTTTTTACAGATATAGAAGATGGAAAAGCAAGGGAATGATGCTGTTTACTCTAAACCAAATTTAAATGTCCTTTGAGTGTTATGTGCTAAAACCAGCATTTTTGACATCTTAATCCAGATGCATGAATTATTGTCCCACAAACAAGGAGATTAATAAAAATCTGTTCTCTCAGCAGCTTGCTCATTTAATACCTGCATAACTCCTGCAGCATGTCTCGCTCTCATTAAACTGCATACACATGGTTCATTTTCTTTTTTTTTTTTAAACTTTTTATTGAAAATCTTACATATATGACTAAAAGTCATGGGTAATATGTTTGAGTTCCATTACAAAATCTGTCATATATATATATATACCTATATATATATATTTAATACAACTAGAAGCAGATCCACTGAATTACAAAATAATGATTGTCTACCAAAATGTAACTCAAATTAAATATGTTGCAGATTATTAAAATTATTTTGTGTTCTCTGATGGAGCCGGAGGCCACTTTCACATAGTTAATTGGTAGTGCCTGGCTGCAAATATTACAAAGCCTTAATGATAATCTCCCATCTCCCAGCCTGGTGTCACCCGTATATTAGGATTTTAGTACAAGGATCCTTCTTTCAGAAAGACATACTTTTAGAGTGAGCATCATCATCTATGGAGTACCTTCTAGTCACAAACACAATCCTGAAAACAATTCTGTATGCCTCTCAGTAACTGCAGGCAAGTCAAGTCATTTCAAGTTAGGTACAAGCAAAAAAGTTGTGGTAGCAGAATCTAATTTAGGAACTCATCTACAGATTATCTAAAACAAAAAACCCCAAAACAATACTTAAAACCACTATTTTACTTGAATATACACCTTATTATCTAGTAATAAGTCATGAAAGATGAAGTATAAATATTGTGAGAATCATAAAAAAGTTGTCGTATTCTAAGAAATCCTACTTCAAAATTGTACAGTATTTTAACCAACAGTCCTTCTGTTTTGGCACTCCTGAATCAGCGTAGAAATTATGTGTAGTGAGTTAACACCTTTGGGGAAAAATACTTATGTGCAGCAGGATCTAAAGATGATTTCTGGAGTTAATAGCATTCAATTTCTTAACATAAGAAAGAAATTGAAAAGAGTCTTTCGCTGTGATTCAGCAGCAGCAAAAAGAAGGGGAAGAAGAAAAGCAAGGTGTTTACAGTCTTTGAAGCATATAGCATGGTTAACCTTGAAAATTAAATCTTGCACTAAAGACACTCACCGCTACCTCTGTAGTCTTCTTTCCAAAAATTCAATGTACAAATATTTTATTTAAATGTCTCAGACTTTGTAATGGCTCAGAAGAACAACTGTATGTCCTTGGAGCTGCTCTCCTTTCTGAGAGATGAATGGCAGGCAAGATTGCTTTACTGTAATTTCTCCATTTCCATGCTTCATTTCCTACATTTATCTGAGACTGGAGAAAAATCAGCATGTTCTGACAAGTCTAATACCATGAGGCAGTAAAATGGACCTGAATTTAGTGGAGACTGGAGCTCCAAAATAAATATAACACTTTATGTCAAATAATAATAATAAAAAGGATAATTTCTCCTGTACAAATCAGAAGAGATAATAAAAAATAGCAAATAGATAGCAACATCTTTTCTATACCTACATGGGCATCACAAAACCTTTCAACCATAAGAATATCCCTCCATATTTCTCATTTCATGTGGTTTGTAAACTACTTCAGTAAGTTGATGACAAACATTGTGGAATTTCTTAGTCAGAACAGTAATTTTTCATAGATCTACCCCAGAAAATTACAAAGATTTCTAATTATATAGCTCTGAGGAGAAGCAAAAAAATGATCTGCTTGGCTTATGTTTGTTTTCTTGTCTGTCCTTCTCTTTTAGCCTACCAATCTGCATGCAACACTGTAAAAAACATTTGTTAAAAAAAACCTTGCATCTGTAAATACTATATATTGTAATGCTGTATTGAATGATACATTATATTTGTAAATTGTTTTCTTCTTACACTTATGTCATACCAGAAACTCTGTGTTCTAGATGTAGTAATACTGCGAATGCATCTACAGAGTCTCATTGGCTCAGTGAGGTCACAGTGCATAACACTCATGAAAGTCAGTTGCCTCTGCAGGTATCTGAGGGTTGCTATCTATTTGAACATGGCGGAGCATTTCATTTTATCAAAAACGCCACCAAATGCTCATATTCTGTGTGGTCAGTGCAGTCCCTAGGACAAGTCTAATGAAGATATGTTCCACCAAGGCAAAAAACCTAAGACGTTAAAAATGGAGAAATATTTACAACTTTCTTCAGTCTGTAAGGTTGAGTTTTCTGTTTTAGTATTCTTCAGTGCATTTTCAGAGAAAGGTTCCAAGGCTATGAGTATAAGCAGTCTGGTCCGGTCCCATACATATCCGCAAGCCTTTTAAAGCGAGGGCCCCAGTCACTGAGGTAATCGTAGTTCTGGTCAGAGTTTGAGCTGATCGAATCTAAGGAACTGAGCGACTCTGCCACCGAGCCATTCCCCTCAAATGCATATGTCTGCAGGGAGTCGTAGGGTGGCGCACAGGGGTCCACATCAGCTTCTTTTAGTCTTTCCCAGATAAATTCCCTAAAAATTACATTATCTGGAATGGTTTTAAAAGTTGGTCTGCTCAAGAACTGAATCTCGGGTGTCACATCCCTCCTGGTCTTGGTGTCTCGGATGATGTTGAGGTTTCTCAAGGCAGCCATGTCAAAAGCCTCCGTGTCTTCTTCTCCACCACCCTCATCATCATACCTGACGATGTTCTCTCTGATATCTCTCTCTTCATCAAAAATGAGGGGCTCTTTTTTCCGTCTCCTCATGGTGACAATCAGCAAGACAAGAACTGGAACACAGAAAGACTGGAGTTTTAGCAATGCTAAAATTTCCTCATATTTTTCCTTGTGGTGGAAGTACTCATTAATTCATATCTCAAAGACCCAAGGAAATAGAAGGCAATTAATACAGTTAGATTTAAAGCCTAGAAGGTTCTGAAAGAGCTTTTAAACCATAAGATTTTTAGACATTAAAGAAGCTACTTCCCAAACAATTCTGGATTAACATCTTTGTCTCTAATTCTATATCCTATGCTGTCTGCCAAACATAAATTTTAGGACTGGTTCAGTCTAACTATTACAGTCTCACAGCCATGAAATAAAAGAAAGGCCTTTTCCTGAACTCTTAATTGTCCAAGTGATAAAAGCACATTCGTAAAGTAACTGACTAGAATTTAACAACCATGGTTTGGGAAGTGGGTGAATTAAAGTATATGGTCAATCTCTGCTGAAAAAAAAATATTAAAAATCGTAGACTGGAGAACACTGAATTGTTAAGTAATGTGTAAAATAAAACTGTCTTAGTTCATGGATTAAAAGTGTCTCTATATAAGACCTTACTTTTCTATAAAGTGCAAAGTACTGTACTTGAGGTTTATGAATTACATCCAATGAGAACTGCTAGGGCTGGAGTTTATTAGATCAGTCAGTGTTACAAATGTAATTTTAATCTTTGAAGTTTCTTTCAGCTTGAAAGGTAATATTAAACTTCAGTGACGGCCAAAAGAACTGGGAGAAACTAACTCAAGGCTCCTCTTGTTCAAATACAGTTTTGGTAGAGAAACATCATTGCTGACACAGAAAATATGGAACCAGTAATCTGAATATTGCACCCATCTGTGGAACATTATGGAGTGTGAATCATCCTCCTTGAAAATGATTAATACTATATTGTAGCATCTGGATAACATTTGCTGAGTTAATGCCACTCCTAGAAAATTGCAGGCATCGCTATGACTGTAAAAATAACAGCATGTTGAAAAGTGTCATTCCACATTCAATTTATCCCTTCTGATTTAATGTTTATTTTTAATCTTAAGAATATGTGATGATATGCATTCGTATGTCTAACGTTTACAATCTTTACTTACAGTATTTTGATATACCAACTAAATGCTGCAGAAACATCTGGAAAAGCAAAAGCTGATCTAGATAAAATTAAGCTTGAGTTTTCCCAGGTAGTCTCTAAAATGTCCTCCCTAAATTCTATGATGTAGGACTGCCATTCTTCAAAGCCCTTCTTTTCATGGAGGAATTTTTAAAATCAATATCAATCCACTCATTGTGAGGCATGATTTAATATTGGGATCACTTGGTTAGAATAAACCAGTCATTCAGAGACTGTACTTGCACATATGTCTACAGACATTATGGTACTATTTGGAATCGGCTAAAGCAAAAGAAGATTTAAAGGTAGACTTTCTTCAATTCTTTTTATTTTCCTTTGGAGCCATGCACGTCTAAAACTTCAACAAGCTCAATTTTTTTCTAAACTTTTTGACAAATATATTAGCCAATATTTCCCCCCCCTGTTTTCAGTAGCTACCAGGCGTACATTTAATGATCCATCTACTAACAGATGCCTTGTGACTCTATATTATTGCAGAATCAGCATCACTCTCACTTTTTTCCCCCTGGCATTTCCCTGATTTGTGCTTTATTTATTCAGTTCAGAAGCCACCACTTTGTGGCTTTTTGCTTTGAACAATATTTACATAAGCAGTCTGACAATATGAGATTTTGACCTTTAAAGTGGCTTGTTGTAAAATTTCAAAACATTCTGATATTTGGATAATACAAATTGAGCTGTAAATTATACAGCAGAGAACATAAAATTATCCTTACAGAGACAACAATTGCACTCCACTCTTAATGTTTTCCCCTATTATAGAACATATTTTAAAGTGAAAGACAAATTAGCTTGCTGACAATACAAATATAAATTTAAGCCAAGATTGCTATTGACGTAACTTTTTAATTATTATTTTTAAAATTTACTGCCACAATTTTTATTGCCATATAAGTAAGCAGCTAATCATTTCCTTTACTCAAGTATAAATGCATTTTCACACTACTGTCCCATTTAACATACTTTATTTTGAAATTTAAATACCTGCTAATAAGTGAAAAATATGAAACTTAGTAGGCAGGTCCGCCTAAAGGTACAATAAAAATCAAAATAAAATGAATATTTTATATAGTATTCCTCGTACATCTCACACTTGCTTGAAGCCAAGAAAAATATGGAGTCTTTCTAAAGGTTAAATTTTTCAGCATTTAAGTGGTTTTATGAGATTATTATTTTCTACCCTTTCCATCATCTATGAACAATAAATTTTAACCTCTAAATGAACAAAGCTTTAGCTGCATTGCAGGAACTACAGACATGAATACAAGTCCAAAACAAATTTCACTGATATCTAAATCAAGTGCAAATGGTTTTAAAGCTTATCCATTTCTAATTAAGCCACAGTGGGGGGGTTTTCTCACATTTATCACAAAAGCAGAGACTAGGTCAGTGATTAGTGACTGGCTGAACATCTAGAAAACCTAATTTTATGCTTTTTAGAGAAAAAAACTAAAACAATGGAAAAGTTTTAGAGACGTACATATTGCACATTGAGGCCACCAGTTTGGCACTCCGTACTGGTACACCGAACTCATGCTAGAGATGAAATGGCAATAATGATTTCATATGTGATTTAACAAATAAATAAACTGATCGATATTAGAAGTGATTAACTATAAAGACTAAATAACCAGTACTAATAAAGATAGATCTGAACTAACCTTTTTGTTCCGATTTACCTGAATTGTTAGAAATGTTGATTTTGTTTAACAGGTACATTAGCCAAGAGAAAATATTCATTTGTATTTATATTAGCTGTGGTAATACGTAGTTTTATCCATGTGTCAGTATAGATGTAATGATAATATCAGAAGATTCAGTTCACCTAAACCAATCTTTAAACAAACACCTCTGAATACAGAAGAAGATTTTTGCTTTGCCATTTTGCACCTGAGCATATTCCTCTGTTTTAGTATTAATCTTTCCCTTTTTACTCAAGGCAACTGCAACGTAATTGTAAGACAGCCATAATAACCCTGAGACAACCTGGGGGAGAAGAGTACATGCAGAGCTATACAGTAAGGGACAGAGCTAAATCCCAAGCATTATCATGCCGTTTATACAGTACACGCCTAAGCCTGGCATTTACTATAGAAATAAGCTGCATCAGCTATGAGAAAATCTGCACAGTGGTTTATGCCTTAGGTGTGCCATGATTCATAAAGCTGAAGACTGATGATCCTCAGTCATCTAAACAGCACACTAATAACCTGTTTAGTTACACCTTGCAGTTGCGAACTACAGTCAGATGAGATTTGGGGATTACAGAGGCCAAGACTCAGGAAACCTGCATTTAATTCCCAGTTAACAAGGTTCATACAGAACTGTTGTTTGATCAGTTTGGATTGATATTTGCAAAGTGACTGTGGCCTTTAAATGTCCACACTGGGTGACCCTCATAGGCTCTCCAACTTTCAGAAAACAGTTTCTGCACTGCATACTCAACCGACATTTAAATGACTAAATTGGATACTCACAAATTAAAACAGTTATAGATTTATCACTTTTAAAACTTCAAGATCAAAATCCACAAATAGTACATAGTCACATTCTGTACACATTTTATCTATTTAGAGAATAATAACCTGTAATCGATGGCCTTGCTGGACTTGTCAATGCCAGATGAAAGACATGCTCAGACTCAGGCGCCAAGAGCCAAAGAGTTAACAATGGGAGCAATTAACTTGCACTTGTCTTATCAGACAGAAGTAAGGGGGGATAGCCTAACACTGTAAATCAAGTGATCTGTGGGGTGCAGTGGAGGCCGCGCAGCCAGAGATTGCTTCTAATACAGAACAGATGGCCCCCGGAAGCACTTACCAAGATGCCCAC
>Ga0181612_150198_pt1 | contig 14198 bp, 10 predicted proteins | sample HoacroProtozoa21_FD_119630 | JGI IMG/M metagenome (GOLD analysis project Ga0181612, IMG submission 119630) | Hoatzin crop microbial communities from Cojedes, Venezuel. Combined Assembly of Gp0051906, Gp0051904, Gp0051908
ATCTTCTCTTGCAAATCTTCTCTTGATCCAAAGGGACAGACCGCCGACAGCCTTGCTGGAGGGAGGAGCTAGTGGCTAGAGTATGCTGCTCTTCAATTTAGGAGACCAGGAGACCTCCATTTCACTGTAATGTGCAGAAGAATGGTTGAGTCATCTACCTTCCCTGTGCCTCATTTTCCCACTGCCCGGAGAAGAAGCTAGCAGTGCTTGCGTCCCAGGGGTTGTTGGTGATGCAGGGACACTGGGGGGGAGATGGGCTGTGTAAAATCACTTGGTGTTGGCTCTGTTGCATAGATATTGATTCATCTTTATTCTGCCCTTGCTTACCTTTGAGCTGTGTCTTCTGTAAGACGTAACGTCCACCAGGATATGGACTGATTTGGTTCAAGAGTCTCGGAAGCTTCACTGCAGATGTGATGTGAACCTGAACAACATATAGTTCAGATCTCCTTATTTCATATAGAATGGGACTTATTGCCATAATCCTGAACTAAACAGAAAGATATACAAGCAGAGCCAGAAGGGAGCACCACTGCATGTTCCTGCCAGTTTTCTGGTCGGCACTGATTTACACATCTCTCTGCAGAAGTGTTCAGCTATCAGCCAGTCTCACCCACCGAAACTCATTTCCAAGTGTCCAGACGGGGACCAAGTCAGGTTTTAACCAAACCACTTCCAGGTGGTGTACTGGGTAGCACTAGGCAGACTTTGTTTTGCACTACAGCTCCTGTGCTGGATCATACTGGCATGCAGGTCTGCACCACACAGGGTCATTCTCAGCTTCAAGGTCCTGAAAGAGCTCTGGAGTGAGTAACCAGCAGCGCTATTGACCTTGTGTTGGCAGAAGTGGGCAACAAGTCCTGTCCCTGTGTCCGACCAGCAGCCTGGAATACAGCTTTGGATCATTAACTCACTCATAAGGGCTTCTCAGTGTGGACGACATGCATGCGCCCAGGCAGGCAGGAGGGACTTTGCTGTCCTGTACTCTCTGGTTAGAAGTAACTCTTTTTGAGCCTCAGCCTTTCTGAGTTTGACCCATGGTTTTATACTCTTCTTTTATCCGTTATTCAGCTGTAGTTATTGAGCTTTTTTTTCCTTTTTGAGTTTCAGATGAGTGAACAGTTCAGGATTCAGCTGCTTTGGTTATTTGCTGTGTTTCCTTGCCTTTCTTTATGCCTGTATCCTTAAGATCATTTCTGTAAGGAACCATCAGCAACCCTCATCTCTGTCCCTCTTAGTCCCCTGGGAGCTCACCTCCTGGCTCTCCAAGGCCACGGGAGATATCTCTCAAGCCCATTGTCTATCTCTTGCTACTCTTCTGCCACTCTCTTGCCACTTCAGAGCTGTGAACTCTGACAGCTGCTCTCACCCAAGGTGCCTCCAACTTTCTGTTTGCAAGGATCCCACATCAAATGCAAGCAGCCTAAAGCTAACAGATGTTTTTCCAGCCCATCAGCTCAGTAGGAAACTGAGATTCAGGTTTTTTTCCATCACTTGTACCACCACTACTAAAGGTTCTCTGGGATAAAAGCTAGCTTCGCTGAACACCTGCTCTACCCTTTGCTCTGTAGTCCTTCTACAAAGGTCTAATCATGCCATTTTCCTGCAGATGCTGTCTTAGGATGCAGAGTTGAAAATTAGTAACCTCAACAATCCTAGATATCACATGTTTGTCTGATTACAGGACTCTCTAGTCTTTCTCCAGGTCTCTTGGAGGTGTTTCCAGCTGAAACTGAATGCTACCTGACCATGTTTCCTCACAGTTTGCTAAAGAGATAGTGTTCCTCTTTTATGCCTTAGCTTGGATGGCTGGAAAGAACAGTCACACTCATGAAGAATCACTGTTATTTTAACAGAGGGGAGCCGTGACTTCTGTAGAGAGACCTGTCCATGGTGATTATTTCTTACTGGCCATATAAGAAAATGTGAAACACAGCAGAGAGTGTTTCCTATCTGCATGGCTGTACAAGGGGAAGGACCAGGCTTTGTGCAGTTCCAGGGCAGAAAGACCCTCCTCATTCTCTACAACAGTGCTGGACCTGCTGTGGAGGAGAACTTGCCTTCATGGTCTGTGTGCATCAGTTAGCCAGACAGGGCCAGTCCTTCATAGGGTGTCCCAGCCCACATCCTCATTGCCTCACTTCCTGACCCTGCCACCTCTCCTCCATATTCAAAAGAGAAGCAACAGGGAAAGGATGAGTGTCACAGGGAAAAGTGACAGTCACTTTTCTGTACTCATAAGAGCATGGCTGCTCCATGGCCTTTACCAAGGTCTGCACATCTGTTAAAGGTAGGGTGCTCTTTTTGATGATTCACCAGAAAACGCATCCTCTTAGCTCCCTCCCCTGTAGCCAGCCCAGTTCTGTAGAGTTGTGAGTCATGCAAAGCAGCAAGATTTTATTCCTGTCATTACCACATCAGTTCAGACTGATGCACCAGGGAGTTGGTGGGTTGAGCAAGAAGGTACCATTTTTACATGCGTGCTTTCCAGGCATGAGCTGGACAATATTCACAGTATTTTTTACAGCACCTCAACAAATAAAACTCTAAGCAGAGAGGGTGAGGACATGGTACTTATTGATAAGGGGGATGTACACTAGAAAGAAAACAGTCTCTGCATTCTTTCATCTCCTCCTATCCCCTACAGAAACCCGGACCTCAACATTGACATGTCTTACTGCAGAAGTCTCTAGAAAGACACACAAGCCAGCAGGGAGCAGGAGGACTCCTCTAACTGTCAGCAGAGGGGACAGGACACCACAAAGTGAATGTTGAATGGAAGGTGAATTTGGAAAGCTGTGCACAACCACTGGTCTTTGATAAGACACAACCAGAGTTCCCAGAGGAGCTGGGAGAAGTAAGTATCCACCAGCTGCTCATCAAAATCTAGTTATTCTCCATTGCGTCATGGTCAAAGAAGGATCACACCTTTCTCTTTGCCAGCACTTAGGGAGTGTTGGTCTCCTGCCCTAACCATGAGGATCACTCTCCTGACTTTCGAAATCTAAAATTTTCTTGCCTAAGAAGCGGACTCATCTGATCTCCTTGATAAGGAAGGGAGACCTCTCACCTCAGAGACCAATTTGTCCCAGGCAGAAGAAAACACTAGCAGCTGTTTCTGAGGCTATAAGGGGAGCTGAGACATCAAGTTGTGATTTAGGTAAGGAGCTATTGGTTGTGAGAAGCTACCTGGGATAACTCATGGCTTTGTGGTGCGGGAGACGGACTGCTCCCCCTTTGCCTCTGTGGGCAGCCCCTTTGCTGTTTCTGTACCTGATATGACTGTTTGGGCTTACTTCACTCAAAAGGGCAGTGGCGAGAAGTATCTGTTGAGCAAATCCAGTAGCTTAGGCTTCTTGAAGGGTTTCTTCCCTTGACATCCAGAAATACTCCAACGCCCTTTCCAGGTCAGGCCTGGTCTGAGTGAGGGACCAACCCACTTTCTAGGGCCAGTGTTGAGAGATTCTCACACACTTTCAAGCCGACAGAGGACATGCCTAAATCAGGGTAAATGAATTATTCTGCGGTTTGTGTTATAAAAGTTCTACATTTTGTGTTTTGCACACATGAGGTTTCTACAACAGCTGAAATCCAAAAGTGGACCAAGGCAAGGAGCAAATAAATGAAAAGGATGGATCCAAGCTTTGTTACTGAAAAAAAGGGAAAGCAATGGCTTCTCCACCCACATGCATCACAGACACAAAGCAATGTTGATGGGAAAGGACCTATGGACATTTCTAGTCCAATCTGCTCGGAACTGGACTATCCTACTCAAGGTCAACTGTGATTTGTTCTGACTGCTTCTTGAAAGCATCACTTCTCTGGTGACCTGTCCTGGGCAAGAAACACCCATGTGCAGAAGACATTTTCCAACCAGAATATCTCAAGCACAACTTGTGGCCATTGTCCTGTGTTTTACTAGTCACTGATTGACTAGCTTCTCACCTCCACTGTACTTCACCATATAGTGATGGAAAGGAAGATGTTGGCAAAGGTATCAGTCTGTGTATGTTCCTGTCAGTGTGTGTACAGGCTTCAGTGGGGTCTTACTAAGAGCATTGGGAAACTATTAGAAAAAACCTGCACTGACATCCTCGCCAACCAGGCAGTCAGGAGTCATGCCGTGACTGCAGAAAGAAGATGTGTTCAAACATAGAACAGGAGAGAATCCAACGGGCAGTGTTAGGCAGTTGTTGCTGGCAGGACCTGACAGTATGGCAGGGCCATTTGAGTCATGTCCAGTTTGTCTATATCTTGGAAGTAACTGTCAAAATCAAGGGCAGCTGTTAAGCAAGATCTCCAAGTTACCTGCCGCTGGAAGAGTTTTGATCCTGCTGGGACCAAGGATGGGAGGTTCTGCAAATGGCACTGCCCCAAACATTTCACAAAATCCTTCTTTCAGAACATGGAGGAGAGAAGAGTGAGGTGCAGGAGAGGAATTTGCTGTCTGGGGCTGGGCATGCAAGTGCAGACAGAAGAAGTGGGTCCAGACATGTCCCGTTTGCTTATAGCATCACACATCAAAATTCCCCCTCCCACTGGGCCTCCTTGCCCATGGCAAAAGCTGGCAAGAAGCTTCTTTGTGCTGAATAATTAAAGCCATGTGCTAGCAGTCATTATTTGGAGCTGGAGAGACTGAGAAAATGCACATGCTTTCTTACCTATTGGCAATTACAAGATCAACTCTATCCAGAGATGCTGGGTTGAACTGGGGGATCTCTCAGTGATGTTCACAAGGAGTTCAGCAGCTTCTTCAAATCAACTTCCCTGAGTGGAAAAATAGTTTGAATGGTTGCCCAAGAACACACTAAAGTTGCGAAAGTCCCCCAGGAAGTTTGCAAAAGACCTGATTTTCATTTACTAACATCTTTTTACTGAAACCCACTTCAAAACTGTTCAAAATTTGTCATTGGCCAAAGGCATTCTGTTTAAATATGGTTTCTGAAAAAAGGGAATAGTCATAATTCTGCAGAAAGTGGCAAATGCCAAATTGAATTAATGCCCACTTCCACTTATTTATTAAAAAGTGTCAATCTTTCCATTTAAACAAGTTCCTAAAAAATATTTTGACCAGCTCCTGTAACTATGGCTTTAATTGTGATCTACTTATTCCACTGGTGTCTTTCAAATGAACAGAGGTGAGGACACAGAACAGAAACTGCTTGCAAATGAAATCCAAGACAGACAAGGAATTCCCTACCCCTATGATAAAAACCCAGCCACTGCTGAGGAAGGCTCGTTGCTCAGACTTTAAACACTACAGCTTGTGTTTAGTTCGGATACCACAGTTCTCCTGCTTTGATGAAAAAGTGACAGCCTTACTCCAGGCAAAGAAAAATTTGTAGCTTAGCTGAGCTGCCAGGCCCTGTCTTACCACAGGAGCAATGCCACGGGCTAGAGCAGTCATGGTTGCAGCAGTGGGCTTCGACTCAGGAGGAGATCCCAGCTGGCTCAGACACGTAATGGCGAGTTAGATATGGGTGAGAGGCAGCATTTCTTTGCATGCTGGGGAGTCAGTCTAGCTTTATTTCATCTTCAGACAGGAAGTTATTTCCCTAGAGTACAGGCCAGTGTGATTAACTCACAATAGTGGTGGATGAGATAACAGGAGGCAATGGCTATGGGTTGAATCTTCAGATTAGGCATCAGAAAAAAATGTCTTCCTTAGTTGGGTGTTGCAGCCCTGGCTTGGGTCACAGAGACATGAGATTTTTCAAGACCTGGCAAGACACATCTGACTGGCAAGAGTCCTGTTCCAAGCAGAAGGTTGGACTAGAGACCTCCCAATTGACGAGTTCTCTTGCAGGTTTTATTCTACGTCACAATGTGCCATTATCTGTTTCACTGAGCTCAGGTGTAGCATCATCTGATAAGGGCTCCTGTGAGCAGGCAGACCTTGGAAAAACACGGAGCCATTTACGTGAAATGCTTTTTGGGTGGAAGGCAAAGGCAGGTTAAATGCTGGAAGCATTTCTTACCCTGCAGCCTCTGTCCTCATAAAGCTTTGGAGAAATACCCTTCTTCCCAGTTCAGCTGACATTATCACAGCTGGATGGGCTGTCAGACAGCAGCCCAGACCCACCCAGGTCAACAAGCTTTCTAGACCTCAGGCCAGCTCAGGGCCAAGGATCGGAAGTGGACCCCCTCTGAGACCTCAGCCCCCACCCGGGCTCCCACACTGGCTGGTGTGATTGTGTTCTGCCTTCAAACAAGGACAAATGAGGTGGAATTCAGAGAAGAGCAACAGGAATGATTACGGGGGTGGAGGTAATGGCTCAGGAGGAAAGATTTTGAAATTTAAAGATGGATAGCCAGCCTACAAGCCTACATACAGAGACATTGCCATCAGTCATTAAGCAACACAATACTTCAGAGCCAGGGCAGGCTCGTGATTCAAGACAGCCCAGCCTCCAAAGAGCTGTAGCCCAAAGGAGCAGTGCAAGGCCAGTCAGAAGGAGCCCATTCACGCGTATGAGTGTGAACATTTATTTTTTTTTACTTTCAGTACAACTGCTTTTGTTAAGAAGGGAAATTCTTCTTGGTACTAGGCAGTGCCACAGGGGCACCATGGAAAGGGAACCTCAGACTTAGCATCAGGGATACCATCTAGAAGCTGGAATTGATTTGTCATAGCAATGATCAACCAGAGAAAGGGTCAGAGCCTTGTTGCTGAGGACACTGAAGTTAGACTGGACAAAGCATCAGCCAGTAGACAATAGTGAATAATTTGCTTCCGACCAGCAGACATACAGAGTGATAAGAGGAAGGCTTTCCCAGTGCATATGTGCAGGACAGGGGGCAGATTTCCCTCTGGTGTAGTCCTCAGCTTCCCAGTCTGCAAGAGGTGGTGTGCCAAACCTTCCTCACACCTTCACCCACAGAAGGGCTGGGCTTCATTTGCAATGTGTTTGCAGAAAGTTTGCAAAGCGCAAATGTCATGCAGCAAGACGGGGAGGGAGCAAGCAAGATGAGAAAGGAAAGCAATTAATATGCAGCTGGTGCACGGGCTTGAGTGAAAGGAGCTGACGATGACCACCCAGAGCTGATGCTTAGAAACGTACAATAAAAGCTGAACGGATGGCTGAATGCAAGACCTAGCAAATCAAAACAGATGCAATAAGCTGAGGCCAGTGGAACCAGCAGCCAACAATGACAGCAGAACCCACGGGCTGGGGGACACGTGGTTGGCACAGAGAAAGGAGGAGGCCAGAAAGAAGCACAGATGAGCACTACCAAGGGAATCAAAAGCCTGCTGTTTTGAAAGCCAGAACAAACAGCAAGTGTACTCCTGCCACACATGGCATCCACAGCAGGAACTGCGTGGTCCTCCTTGTCCCTCCAGGAGCCATCTGAAGGCAGGCTGCTTCCAAGCTCAGTGCAGGGTCCTCCATCACTCCTCCTTCTTTCCTTCAGGGAGGGCTGCTGGACGGTGTTCCGGGGGCTGCTTTTCCAAAGGGACTCTGCCATGAAAACTCCTCTGTCCCCCAGCATCCAAGCCCTTCCAGTCATGAGACAGGGAGATCATCCACCCCTTGCCCACTGTGATTTGTGGTCACCTGGGGCAAGGGCTGCAGCTGCACAGCCCTTTCTCAGGCACCAGCTTGTGGCTTCCAGGTTGGCTCTGCTCTGTGATGGGCCTTGTGAATTCTTAGGCAGGGAAGAAAAGGTCCACACTGCTCAGGCGTCCTGCCCCTCAATCTGTTGGGGTGTCACACTGTGGGTTAGCACAGCAACTGATGCCATGAGCCAGGGGCAAAGTGACAATACATATGCCAAGAGGAGTGCTGATTTTGTAGCCAAGGGTACAGACATCCAACCCAGGAACTCTGGTGTTGGTGACATCCATGAGTTTGTGCAGGACATGTGTGTACTTTAGAAATAGACAGCAAGCATTCGTGATTCATACCCAATATCCGGGGTAGCAGATTTATGTACCTGGTGAGGAATGCCTGTGGTTTCAAATAGCTGGAGCAAATCTGCAGAAGATGTAAACCCGCAAGAGCTTCTGCAGAGCTGTGCCCCTAATTTCACGTGCAAGGGTACAAAGGCCTGAGGTGGCTGGCTTCCTTGCAGCATGCAAATAACAGCAAGGCAAAGGCTGGACATATCTGCACTTCCATGATCTCCAGGAGCAGTAAACGCGCCTTGAACATCTCAGACCATTTAAAGAAAGAAAAAAAACACCCCACCTGAGAACTCCCTTTTGACTCCTGGCGTCTCATCCATTTGTTTGTAGCCTCCCTTGTGAAAAACCATAAAAGAAATTATTGCAAAGCATAGGGTGTTTTTCTGAGATCTTTCTTGCTGCTCCCAATGCACAGCCCAATTTAGAGAAGTGTTGCTTCATCTCCCCAGCTCCTCACAGCTAACCTGTAGAGCAAGACAGACTCTGCAGTGCTGTAACAACCCATTAGACAACCAGTCAATCACATCAGTGATCACTATAATGGTACATACACCAGAGAACGCTTCCCCAACAGAGCTGGCCACAGCAGTACACCAGCAGGTCCCCCCAGCACCTACCAAGGAATCAAAGGATATTAAAAGGGGTAAAAATAAAATACTCAATCTGATTTCTTCTCCAGCTGCCTCTTCTTTCTGACTCAGGGTCTTGAGGATTTCATGCCCATGTCAGAAAGTGTCCCTTCCAGCTGGTGCTCGGCTTTCTGGGCAGCCACTCTCCAAAGCCTTGCCTCTCATCATCTCACCAGCATCCTTTCCATACAAAGCCAAAATCAGACTGCAGGATGTTCTGGAGGCAGGAGTACTCTGTCTCTGTCCTTGCCATTGGCTTTCTTAAGTCCCATGATGACTGATGCTGTTGTGGAGATCCAACGCAGGGATTCTGGCTATGTGGGGCAAATTGGCCTTTGCTTTGGTACGGCACTGTTCTGCTTCTCTTTCCTCTTCCATTTTGTTATGTCTTGTCCTTAAAGTGTGATGGATACAGGGACCAGCTCCAGAGTTGCCTCTTGGTTCTAGAAAAGATGCACTTTGTGACCAATTCCTCAAAATCTAGATGGAGACATCTTTAGAAAACCCAGTCAGAAGACGGTTTTATTTCTTCTCTGTCCTGAAGGCCTCTGAAGCTCAAGCTTTTCCCAGCAAGTCTTGAACTAACTCAATTATAAATATATCAAAACAAGATTCTTACATACCCCCCAGCCTCCCAAATATCCAAAACCTTGCATTAAAACCAGCCAGCTCAGCAACCCCTTGATGCCTTGAACAGAACGCTTTTCTGGAAGGAAAACCTTGGGCCTTTTCATGTTACTGGACATTTTGCAGGGGCAAGTGGATAAGAGCCTCTGTACTCTGCCACTCAAAATGATCTAACTGTTTCTTCTGGCCTTAAAACTCTTATAAAAAATATGCCAACTTTACTGTGCCAGCAAAGCCTCTCTTATAGATTTGGCAACAAGATGTCCAAATCTACAGTATCCATTGATACCAGCTTGATGGAACTGCTGGAGAAAGTTTGGGTAAAGGACAGGTACGTATATAACAAGGAATGTCATACATATATAAATATGTGCAGACTTCAGTAAGTGATAAATCAGTTGAGAACCCCTTAGTGTTTAGAGACAACCAAGCTATGTTCTAGTCAATCAATCTGTTGCTGAAATTGTTATTAATGCCTGGCACATAGATTTATGATGAAGGCTAGATGGATGTAAAAGAAACGTTTGTTAGTGGGAATTTTTGATGACTGTGCCGAAATACCATTCATTTGTGAAAACAAAGCTAAATATAATCGTCACGGTTATTTATCAGGGAATAGAGTCTTCGTCATCTCTTTGTTGTCCACCTTAACATGCAGCACACCTGGGCTCTCATGTCTTTCCTTTTGCTTTGAATGCACGCAAGTTAAAAATGGGTAACAGGATCCTCAGCATTGTGGCAGGAGGTATGCCATCATCACATCATTCCCAACACAACTAGAGATGCTGGGCTTTGATCTGTGTTCAGAACCTAATGGCACAATGTCACCGCCATCACCTGGGTGAGATCATCTGCGCTTCTACATGCAGGGATGGACACATGAGGAGAGGAGTGGTCCCATTCTGTAGCCTTTGTTAAACACAGTGGTTATGAAGCTCAAAAGAAATATAATGGAACATCTACAGAAGGTCAATATGAAGAGCAGCTTGTACCAGCATGAGAATTTCTAACACTGCTCATATGTTTGTGGACTGATGCTGTTGTATTGTTCTTCTCTTCGCAGTGGTGCAAGTCCCAATCCCTCCTCATCCCAGCCCTGCTGGTCCTGTTTCCACTTTGCCACCACCAGCTGCTGCCTTGCTCAAGAATACACCCAAGTGGTGGTTAGCCCCTGCTGTGGATGTTCCTTCTCCCAACTGGGAGGTGTCCACAGTGTGGAAAAGTCAAGTCATGATGTTGAGGGGTCTTTGCCAGAAGCGCACAGGAGACTGTTGGATCCTGTGGGACACTGGCTCCAACCTACCCAGCGCCCCTGTGAATATGTCTAAATACAGGCATAGATGAAGCAAACACAAGATGAGTTACTGTCTCTACAGCAGGAGGAGCTCTTGATGATTGCAAAAGGAGGGGATCTAAATCCTTCCTCCGCCATGCTGAGCAGACCAGCTTTAGGACCTCTGCTTCAGCGTCAGCCTCAAGCTGAGCTCTGGCCCTCCAGTCCCAGGCCCCATGTTGCCTGGACTAGCTCTCTGCCCGCTCAGCTTCCTTGCTTCCCTTTACTGCTGTTTTTGTTTTCTTTCCACAGCTCGTTTTCTCGGTCATCCATGTCTCTGTGCATCATATATCACGCCTATGTGTCCGGAGGAAAGAAAGATCCCCTCCAACCCAGCAGCCCTGTAACGGATGGACCTTCCCGATTCGCAGCTAGCTGACAGCTTGTGAGAACAACAGCTTGAATTACTGAAAGAACTTTTCCCACTGAGTTAATCTGCAATGGATGTAGGTGACCTTCTAAAGGCATCTATTAATCAGAAAAACAGTGCCCATTCACCGTGCTAGGCTGAGCCCTTTGGGGGAGGGGGGTACTAATTTCACTCTGAGATAAATCAGAATTTGACAATAATCATCTGCCCTAATCACTCTGATTCTTGCAATGATTTGTACACACGGCTCTTCCTGCCCGAGAAACACAAAGGACAACAGTAAATGTGGCATTTGCACTGTTGACAGGGAAATACTGAAGGGTCCAGCCATATCCTTGAATCGCTCCCGAGCGCGGGGATCAGTCCTGGGACCAGAGCATCAAGGAAAGGGCTGCTGGAGAGGAGACTGCAGAGACCAAAGAGGCTCTAGAGCTGTCCCAGCAGCCCGGGGTGTCACCCCAACACTGCCCACGGCAGTACCCACTGGAAGACCTTAGCCCTAACCCCATGCAACACCAATCCCTTGCACTGTTCTCACTTGGAGGGCTGTAATAACAACGTGGTTGTGGAGAGTATGGGGTTAATCTCACATCAGTGCCCCTCGGATGCTGGGAGGAAGGGCTGGGAGCTGGAAAGCCAGTGGACCGTGGGAGGGAGGAAGAAGGGAGGAAGGAAGGGAGGGAGGAGTGGTTGGGATGGCCTTGCAGCTGTGCTGGTGCATTGCGTTGGCCCGGGGCTGGTGAGGGGTCCCTCCCTGGGGTGAGACCCTCGCCCAGCGTGAGCATGCTGTGAGGGGCAGCTTTGTCAGGCACCAGCAGCCCCCTGACCTGGGAAACTCTCGGGTGGTGCTGATGTGAGTGTGATGCCTGGCCAGACTCCGAGGACCCAGCACGGGCAAGCACTCCGCTTCTTCTCCGCATCTCCTTTCACGCTGGCCATCGAGCTGCGGGGGTGTGGAGCCGGGTCTCATTACTGTTTTCAGCAGCTGGTCCCTTCGCTCAGCCACCTCGGAGCCATCACAGTCCCCAGGGCATGCAGGCTTCTCTGATGCTCCAAAGGCAATGGTGCTTGTGTCAATGGGCACCCGTAAAAGCAGAGGGGGTGTTGAAGAGGGTCAGATGAGCTTTTTGTCAAAATCTGCATCTGTAGGGTAAGAATATAAATAGCAGTAGTGTAAGAGTTTGCCCATCGCTGTGGCTGACATGAGGCTAGGTAGCTGGGTTTCCCCACAACAGCAATGGTACAGTGGTCCTCTGGGTGTGACTGGCTGAAAACTGCTCAGCAAAATTCTTCAGCAGATTTGTGGGATGAGGCAAACAGTGTATGCTGTCCCTGGGAAAATGGAACTTCTCCTTTTCTCCTTGGCAAAAAGTCCTCTAAATCTGGAAACAGCCAGGAAACGCTGTGCAGCATCTCATGGGAAGTGAGATTTCTCACCACACCCGTCTCCTCTCCCACAGGCCTGTGTCCACAGCATCTCCTGCAGTTCAGGCAGGCAGGCACAGACTGGGTCCACTGGCTCCTCACTGCCAGCCCCCCATGGGAGATGCAGCCTGGAGATGTACAGTCCAGTGTGGGTAGGCAGGACAGGCTCCCAAACACAGCAGCATTACTGCAGAAACACACTAACCACATTTCATCCTCTGCTTAGTAGGGTTTGAGGGCAGGACTGTTTGGGATTTAAACATCCGCCCTTCCAAAACCCAAGCAAAATTGGAGACAGCCCTCACAATCTTTCCCAGTGCTACTGTGCTGACTTCTAGTAATTCCCTTAGCCCAGGTCAGTATGATATCTTGCAAGCTATACCGTGGACCTACAGCACCATATGCTGGCCTGGTTTAGCATCTACACATCAGCACAGCCTGCCTCACTCCGTCCCTGGTCCCTACAAAGCAGCGCAGAGCAGAGCTGGCTGTCTGGTCTGGGGCTGGGGGGAGCTAAAAAACACTCCCTGCAGAGGGACGGTTTGTGCCTGATGGGGCCACCTCTGCGAAGGGAGCATGCCAGAACTGGACCAGCATCACTCATGTGCACTGTCCCCAGGAGAGCAGCACCCCGTGACGCACACCCAGTTGGTGTGAGCAAGATACTATCTGAGCAGGAGGAGGCTGAAGCTCAGCCTGCACTGAGGGTCTGAGCAGTTGTGTCCTTCCTGACGTGGTCCATTTCCATCTTCACCTGATCTACTCTTTATCTGTTGTGCAGTGCTGCATCAAAACCCAGTCTGTAGGAAAGCTCCTCTGCAGTTTCAGAGGCCCTGGGGATAGTGGAGCCCTCCCTTGGGGCCCCACGACTGCTCTGGAGGCCCCATGGGGACCAGCAGCTGTCCCACTGAGAGTCTAGTTGAGGCCAACTTTGGATCCTGCACCACCAGCAATGTTCAGACCTACCGGAACCTGCACAGCTCAGCTTGTGATCAGACGGAATGGAGGAAGTGACCCTGACCAACTCTGAAAGTAACCACATTAACATGGAGCTGGGGAGGAGCATGCTGTTTCCCGAAAGTCTAATCCATGGGACTCCTAGCCATGAGAGACCAGTGGTGGTGAGAGCCAAGGATGCAGAAAAAAAGACTTAATACAACTGACAAGAACTAACTGCATCACTGAGAAAAACAGACATAATGTTACTATGTGCCTGGTACCTTTGTCTCTTGTTTCTTGTCACACGTGCCCTATGGGCTGTCTGGCATTGACCAGGGAAACACCACAAGCTTAGATTGTGGTGCTTATCTCCAGGGTGGTGAGGCATCACTGAGCACAGTCTTCTTGTAAGAGTTGCTTTGCACCGCCCTGGTGTTTCCTGAGCCATGGGGGATGGCTCAAAGCTATATGTTCCTCTGGAACAACTCTGGTAGCAGACCCTGAGAGTCTGCGGCACTGTGCGTTACTCTTGGTCTGATTCTGAGAGAGTTCTGCCATGGGCATAAGGGATGGATGGTTCCTACTGGAAGGTCAGGCAGTTCTAAAGAGCCTGCCCCTGTACAGTAGCATGGCCCAAACCAGAAACTGCTGAGAGAAATCTGTCCTCGTGCTAAGCCACACATCAGCTTAGGTCCTTCCTGTCCCCAAAATCTGTAGGGGCACAGCTGGAGTTAGCAATGACCCATCCAGACTTTGCACATGTATCATCAGCTGACTAGATGCTCCAGCTGCCCTTGCTTTGCAAAGAAACGTGTCGTCCTGTTCTGGCTGTCTCCTCCATGTGGGATGTGCCCATGAGTGAGAACTTATTTAATGCCCAGCAAGGAGAGAGCTGACCCTGCAGTTTCATGACAACTTCTGTGTCCCTGTACCAGTGGCTTGGGTTGCCCACAAAGATGTGGGATCCCA
>Ga0181612_174287_pt1 | contig 14197 bp, 7 predicted proteins | sample HoacroProtozoa21_FD_119630 | JGI IMG/M metagenome (GOLD analysis project Ga0181612, IMG submission 119630) | Hoatzin crop microbial communities from Cojedes, Venezuel. Combined Assembly of Gp0051906, Gp0051904, Gp0051908
CTCCTCCCCTCTCCTCCCCTCTCCTCTCCTCTCCTCCCCTCTCCTCCCCTCCCCTCCCCTCCTCCTCCTCCTCCTCTCCTCTTCCCTCCCTCTCCTCCTCCCCCTTGGGCACTGTTCTGTTGTTGTTTTTGATTATAATATTTTTATTTAATCTGTATCCAGTAGTTCATGCTCTTTCAGAGTGGCAGGAAAAGAAGAAAAAGAAAGGGAGTGGGGAGGGGAGGAGAGGGGAGGAGAGGAGAGGAAACAGAAGGAAGAGGAAAACCACTTTCCTATGCCTTTTGTCCAATTTTCAGGAATGTCTATGCATATTTAATCTTTCCTACTGGTGCTGAGATGAGACTCTAAAAGATGCTGAATCTGTTTAAGGTTGTGCCATTGTGCAGTTAGGTAAAATCGCCAATAGAATGGACCATTGTCTGTTATTTGACGGTCATTGAAGAACTGTGCCGTTAAGCAAACTAATATAAATAAAAACATTTATTTTGAAAAGAGGAAATGCTCCGGAAACACTTCATATTCAGCAAAGAGTTTTAGTCAAATAAAAAAAAGAATCACTAAAGTTGAAATATTTCTGCTTATATTTAAAAGCCTGACTTTTCACTTCAAGTTAAGGTTTGAGACTAAATTTTGCTTAATCAGATTACTCGAAAGCAATGTGAAATGTTTAGTTTCAGGTCCATTTAAATATTTTGGTAATTTCTTGCCGGTGGAAATTATTTCCCCTTCTGATTTCTCAGTTTGGCCATCAAATAAAAAGCAAAAAAAAAGTGCACGATCTGTTAAAGAGGTCTGAACTCTGTTCTTGGCTGTAGGCAAAGGGTTTGGCACTGGAGAACGTGGCCTCCAGAGATCATATGTTTGGTCTGCTGGAGTTATTTTCTCGTAGTTATTCACATTGCAACAATTGTCTCTATGCTTGCTGTTCAGCCCATGCCCATGGTCTCCCTTTGGAGAGCAGAGCTACACGGCGCTGCTCTGCACAGCTGCTGTGGCAGTGCCAGCACAGATGTCCCCAGTAGCTGGGAACAGCACGGGGAGGTGTCACCTAGCAGCGATAAGGGGGTATGGATGGGCATTTACACTTACCTTTCACGGTGTTGCTCTTACCAGCAGCCAGAACAAGGGAGACCCACCAGAGTTTGCTAAGGGTGAACCTCCTTCCCTTCCTGGAGACCCTTCCTGCAGACTGTGTCCTACCAGGAACAAAAGGTGACCAGGCTGATCAGACAGATTGAACATTCGGTGGTGTAACGGCCTACATTTGGTGGAGCCGCAGAGCGAGCTTGGGATTTCCTAGACAGCTCCTAGGCCAGTAACAAACATAGTAAGTCTTTTCCCTTTTTCTTGAATCGTTAGAAAGCTGGATGAGAACCTGAAAGCACCTATGTCCTTCAGACCTCTTGAAATTACTGCACCACCCCCACCCTGTGATGAAGTCCCTCTCTGTGACTGTCTTGGATCGTCAGAAGGGATCTACATTCTGAAGCAGAATGTGCTGTAAGGTCTTGTGGGACGGCAGAGGCTTTGCACACACATTGCCCCTTTGCAGACACAACTCCACCTTCCGATCAGCGACCTTATTTCACGTACGCGTGTTTCTTTTCTAGGGGGATGGAGATGTACAGGGCATATATAAACAAATTCTTCATGCTTAGTAATTAGCGCGGCTTCTGAGAGCGATAGATATAACTTTTTTCTTTCATTTTCAGATCTCAGGCAGTGGCACACTATAATGCAGGCTTCTGTGTTGTCGCTACCAAAATACCCTGCTGCAAGGGCGGCGGGGGGGGGGATTTGTCTTCATTTGAGGGGGGGTTGTAGACCAAATATGGCCTAAGCCTGTTTGATAGCTCTCTCATAAATGAAATGATGACAATCCTCTTGTGACTAGGAAACATTCCAGAGCCGGGGTGTAGGGTTACACAATGGTACAGTGTCTTGCCCCTGATTTATAATTTGAGAAGCAGATTGCGTTCAGACAGAATGTGAGCTGAACAATGAGGTTTCTAGTCCTGATCTCATTAACAGAGATTTATACCAAGAGGCTATTGTATCTTGGTCATTTGGTTTGTCGTGCCAGCAAACATTCATAAAGTTATTTAGAAAAGAAAGCTTCTGTCACACACTTAGGTCAGAAATTTCTCAGGAAAATAGCTAGTCAAATATAGAGTGATCTCAATCTGCACTTACTGAGGCTTATGTTTCTGGCCTTAATAAGTCTCAGAATGATTACTGGATCAAACGTCCCACTCAGGCTTATTACATGTAAAGATTTGTGGAGACATGGCTTAAAATGCCTTTTCACATATTTATGTTTGTTCACGGCTGAGTCACTCTAAGACAGCTTATTATTTGCAAATCATACATAAGCACCAAAAAACTGTTCTTCCAGTGCAGAAGAACCATTAATAGGTGGAATTACAATAATATCCCGAGAGCTACGTCCCTCCTGCTGCCCCCAGAGCCTCTGTGCTAAATGAAAGGTCGTAAAGACATGGCCTGGAACCTGCTCTTCACTGACAGTCCAGTAGTTACTGTGCACACAGAAGAGGGTGCGCAGCACGTTAATGAATGTTTCAACAATGCTGCCAGGCAGTTCAACCTGACCACCAGCAAAAAGAAAATGGAGGTCCTTTTCCAGTCTCACCACACCAGAAAACAGACAGACGCAGCCGCGTGTGCTGACAACGCAGCTCTGAAGCCTGCGGACCAATCCTGCTGCTCAGCAGGAGGCTGTCTTGGAGGGGCACGGCAAGAGATGAAGTCACGTGGAGCACAGCAACACCCAGCACGGCTCTTGGGAGGTTAGAGGACAGCGTATCTGGAACACAGGAGGCGTCTGGCTTCAGAGCAACGAAGTGCCACCCGGCTGTCATCACCACTCTTCCGTACTCCCGTGAAACACGGGCAGTTCATCATTATCAAGGCATGTGACTTCCTAATTCCACCTACACTGACTTTCGCGCTGTTGCTGGTATAAATAATCACACAGTGCAATGAGGCCACTATTCACAGCCCTGTCACAAGCTGAGTGCTGTAGTAACACTCCTGTAAGCTGTGTTCTCCCAGGCAGCTGAGGCACATGTCCGACGAGGGGCTGCTCAAACTCCTGCTCCACGGCCAGTCTATAGATATTAAAAAGCTGAGAGTAGGTGAGCAGGCAGGGCAGCAGAAACATGTCTGGCAAATCTTTGGATGGAAGCCAGCTCCCCATCGTGGAAAACTGCTGCCAAACAGCATCTACTCTTGTAAAGAACATGGATCAGCCGCATCATGTGTAGAAAGAAAGAGCGTAACGCTGCACAGTGCGGGGGCATGGGGGAAAGCGGGTGCTGTGGAGATCGACAGCAGTGTCTGTGGTACATACAATTTGTACTGTGAAAATAGGACACGTTTGTCCCCAGTAAAGGTGCAGCAGCTGAGTCTTTACACGTTCAATTAGCAACAGAGATCATCCTTACATCCTATTGTGGGACTGTGGCCAGACCTTCTTTTTGGTCTCTGCCTGAACTCCTAGTAGAGATTAAAAGAAATAATGCAACATCCTTGCCACCAGCTCCTGGCCTCACTGTTATAGAAGAGTTGCACAGTATTTTTAACCTTCTTTTTTTAAACAGATTTTGAAATGGATTCAGGTTATCTCAGCTTCATATCATGTACCTTTGCTCTCTCATGAGCCTGGGGAAATAGGAACACGTTGCTCACTTTTTCTGTGCTATTCGTTGTTATGCAAGCTTTTTCCAGGAAAGTTCAGACTGTACTGCAATAGCAGCTTTTCTGTCTTGCTAATGACTTGTCACTGAATGCCAGACAGCCCAAACATGGAATAATTAGGATAGTAACAGATGACATTTTCTAGGCAACATGTGAGAGTGACAAGCTTTAACTAACTTTGGCAATCCTTGGCTTAAGCCGTACTTTTTTTCCTTTGGCAGAACGTTTGTTTGCTGTTAAGTGACAGATAAATAAGAAAAGTTCCTTCCTTTTTTTCCCCAAATGTATTAACTATTGTTTCTCTCCCACAATAGCCACACTTCCCATAAATCTTATTTTCCGTCAAGGAAGTTCTCCTTTACAAGTTTCCTATCCAATTGCAGTTGATTTCTAGCATTTTATGCTTCCTTTAAAGTGAAGAGTTGGAAGAGACAATCCAGAGAGTTTGTTCTACTCCAACTACTAAAGCCCTGTCAAAATGTGCTGATCTGACAAGACAATGCTCAAAGCAATGAATCCTTTGTCAAATCTTTGCAACCGAAAAATATTTTCAAGTGTCGTCTGTGTTTCTCTTCTTGGAAAGCTCTCTCAGCACTGTTCACACCTCCGTATCGCACTACCTACAGCAGGCTCACCCAGCCTTGCCTCTGAAAACAGTAATTTTCATGTCTCTGAGGATCTGTCCCCAGAGTGGGGAAAATCGGGGTTGGGTTTGTGCAGGAGGATGCTACACAAAAGCTTCTGGTCTCAGCTTTGGAATCACATGGTGGATTCTTAAATCATATTTTGTATTCACACACTACATCAAAATTATAAAAGAGCCACGTCATTAGATCCACACACTTTGATTTTGAAAAACGTAACTTGACAGAAAGGCTCCTATTGATCTGTAAGATCAAATCCTTATGGCAAACTCAGTGTCTGATAACTCATGTTGGCCCATCCTCCCCATCTCTGGAGATTTGCATCCCTATGGCTCAGCTCCACTTCACAGCCCAGAACATATCAGTTAACACCCGTGGCTGGGACCTGGGATACATCGGGGCTCTGATGCACAAGCCTCATCACGGATAGCACTGGAAATAAAAATATGTAGAACAGTGCTGTTGGCCAAGTTATCCCCTCAAGTGGTGTTAGACAGGGGATATTCAAAAAAGAAGTAATTGGATAAAAAATATATACTTGCAAAACAGAGAGCCCCTGTATGCTCACTATACACAATTTTTTGGACATGAGGTGTTCAAAAAATGTGGAGGTGTTCAAAAAATGTGTAGAAGTGGCACTTCAGGATATGGTTTAGCAGGCATGGTGGTGTTGGGTGGATGGTTGGATTTGATGATCTTAGAGGTCTTTTCCAACCTATGATTCTATGATTCTACGAATACCCACCCACCTTCCCTTTTTTTCAGGCCTCTGGTAGAAGTTTTATGCTCTTTCTGGCTGTAAGCACATGATGGGAAAGGAGAGGAGATGGCATTGCTGTGAACAGTGCACAGAGACCATTTCCAAGAAGGAAACAGCACCTGGCACTGCATGTCCAGACAGTGGCTACACAGATACACAGATGGTGGCTACATAGATTAATAACTCAAGGATTTCTGATTGCAGTTAAAATAAATTTGCTTTTATTTTTCCAGTTTAGGCTTATTCTTTCTTTTTTCTTTCTTTTTTTCTCTGTTATTGTCTTTAAATCCATTACCAGGTCAATACGTAAGGAGAATGTTTGCAGGGCCAGAGGCAGAGACTTCTGGATCCAAGCTTCGGGAGGCAGGGAAGGAGAAGAGGGAAGGAGGAGGAGTTGCAAACGGGGCTAACTATGGGCAGCACCATTCCCAAGAGACCCTGCAGCAAGGTGCAGAGCTTGCTGAAAGCCATTTGGTCACATTTGGTAATTTCAACAGCCAGATCTACTGAACTGCCTCCAGCACAGCCAAGGTCTAAATGTATCATTTTATCCACCACGTAGGTTCCAATGTAACATGTCCTTCACACATGGAGTGAGTATATTGTCCCTAGCTTTGTGCTACTTTTTGTTGGCATTTGTAGCAGGCTCTGTCTCATCTCTTCTTTCACCTCATTCGTGAGAATGCTGTGGGGTGCATATTGTTTGAGAGATTCTCTACAAATATAATTTTATAGTTTTACATTATAGCCACCCAAATGAGAACACCACCAGGGTAAACTTCACCTGAATAATGTACAGAAGGTTATGCTGAAATTGTTTCAAGAGTGGCTCACCTCCATTCTTCATCCAGTGCAAAAAGAAACTTCAGAGACAGTTCTAAGTTGTTCTGCATCTGCCATTAGTGGAGGAACAGAGACCCCACACAGAAGAAACCCCCACACTCAACCCAACACCAGAACAGCACGAAGGGACGTCAGTACCGTCTCTGTGCAAGAGGTCTCAAGGGTCTGTTTTCTGAGGTCCCATCCAGGCTATTATCCCAACAAGAGCAGTAAATACTGAGATTCTTTCCCCTCTCTTTGCAAACCACCTTTTCGGCTCACAGCCTTTACACCAACAGGCTGCTCCAGGAAAGCACTTTTCGAGTTCCCTGTTGGTCATTGCAAAGATTTTTACATGAAACTATGTACAGGACAACGCCTCTTGTTGAAAAGTTTAGATGAAGGAGAACATTGGGAGACACTCAATCCAAACAGCCATTCGTTAAATATGATTATATTCTAGAACAAATCGGGTATAACAGATCAGATGCCATTTGGGGAGTCAGATATCCCTAGTAAATCAGGACGCTGATAGCTCAGAATCTGCTACTCACAAATTTTAAAAATGTTGGGGATCTACATCACAGGGAGGGGGAGAATTATAAAAGCTATTTTGCAATAGTCTTAGATTATGATATAAAAATATATGTAGTAAGTATTATAGTATGTGTACTACATTGTATACATATTATATGCTACTAATAATGTCATTACATGTCTATTTTTATATTGGTGTCTTCTACAAAATGAGAAGCCAAGAGAAAGCTTGAGTTTTGTGGCTTGCTTCACGGAGCCAGGAATATAGAAAATGTAGGAGGAGATTTCTTTTGAATGTAGAAGCTAGATGATTCTGAAGAAAAGTGACACTAGTCTCTGAAGAATACTTTCATTTGGCTGTTGTGTTATTTATAAAAATCCAAATTCAAGACAAATATGTTGCCATGGAATCATCAAGAGAAGTGCTTTTCTTTTTTTCATTTTGGAAGGAGAGAAGGTGAAATAAAGTATTCAGCATACTGAAATGCATATTTTTTTGTACAATGTTATAATAGCCCAAGGCTTTAAAAGGCAGCTTGAGAAGCTTTTAGTGACACCTGAAGGGACAGGGTTCAAAGTTCCCATTCATTTTAACGGAAATTGGGTGTCCACATTTTTTTGAAAGATTTTAAAATCTCATGTATGATTTATAAACCAAGTACAAACACAGCATTTGAACAGCACCCAAAAAGGGCAATAAATGTACAGAGCACATTGCAGCAGATCAAGGTGAATCCAATGGAAATGCCTAGTTCGTCTCCTGAATACCAAAGTGTAAATCCTTTCCAGAAGTCATGTAGAAGAGACTTTAAGAAATAACATAATTCTTAAATATCATACAGATTTTCCTTGTCTACCTGGGTCAAAATTCTTTCAGTGGTACATAGCTGCCAGCCATGTTACGCTTCCCCTGAGAGTTTACTACAAACACGTAACTGTGGCACAGCACTTACAATACTGAACAGTCCTATCAATTTACCTTGGCACTGTGTGCAACATCTGGCCCATAATTAATACAGTGTTTTAAGATCCTTCTGGTACTATTAAATCCAAGGTATATTAAACCCAGTGAGTCTAAAAGTTACTCATTTTTTTTCCAGGGAAGAGAAAAACTGAAGAGTTAAGGAAGATAAAGTTATTAACAGACTTCAAAAAGCAGGAGTACTAGATTTCACGTCTCTGCCTGTTCCTCAGATCTCTTTTGTCCTTAATAAGACAGTACTCGCACATTAGCGTGTGGGGTATCAGATGGCCCTTTTGTGATTATTCATCTCCTACAAAGAACGTCACTACTGTGGCCGCTCATGTTTCCTTTGGCAGCTGAGTAGCCGGAGGTTGAACATGCCGTAAATCTGCAGCCACAGCAGAGCCCAGGTCCCACCAGGTCTGTGGCCACCGCGCTTGCCATGTGCAGAGGAGGGCCCCCGAGCTGCCCCCGGGCCACTGTGTGTCACCCCCAACCCGCTGAGGTCTGAGCCCCCCCTTCACTGCCTGGCCACCCCGGGGGACTGGATGTGAGCTGACAGCTGTCCCTTGGTGGCCTGCTGCTGCTGTGTGTGGATTTATTCATAAAGTCAGAAGAAAATCTTAAAACTAATTGTACGGTACCATTGTAGGCTGAGGAATTAGAGCTTTTGTATGTCTCCTGTAGATGTGTAGAAACTATGCGTGAGATAATTGCCATGTGCTTCCTTTGTAACAACTGGAGAGAAAGAGGCAATTTTAAGGTACGATTCAACTGTCCGTAAGGTATATATCTAAAACAGGCCAGGTGAATCAGTCCCTAAGCATGCCTGTTTGTCTCTAATGACTTGAAAGAGAGCTTAGGGACTAGCTTAGACAAAAGTACTGTATAGAAGGTAGATGATATGAATTCCATTATAGATAGACTCAGAAGAGGTCTGTTGACTTCTTTTCTTCACTTTTTCTCTTGGCATACTGTGGGGTTTTTTCAAAATAGATCTCAAGCTGAGGTTACCAAAGCTAGCTGCAAAAGGATGTATTAACATGTGAACTTGGTCATCACCAATGCACCTGGTGGCACATCCTGGTCAAACTGGTCATGTCCCTATAAACAAAACTTCATTCATTTGCAGTCAATTCTCCTTCATCCAAGTAACTGAAGAGCTGGGATTCCACAAGTAAATGAAAAAAAATGCTTCCAAACCTAAGCTGAGGAAGTTTGAAATCTCTACATCCTGACTTCTAACACGTCCAGTGTAATCCATAAACTGGGTGTAAGAAGCTAAGCTGGGTCTGCACAGATCCGTTTGGCTACATCTGCATCAATAAATAAAATGGACCAGAGCCAATTCTCTAGCTCCAAAAGCAAGTGGCATGCTACAGCTTGTAACCACAAAGTTAAACTCTCTTTGCACCTGGAGCAGGTGGCTTTGTTCATACTGCATTTGGGGAGAGACCCGGGACTGTGCCAGGCCCTGAGCTGGGCTTGGACATTGCTTTGGTAAGTGCTAGCTGGCACAGGCCATACTGCGCCAGGAACTGTGCCGCCAGTTAAACTGTACAGACCATTAAAAGGTCAGTGCCTAAACCCAACCCCTGCGTCACTACATGTTTCCAGTGTAGCTACAGAGGTGGTTTAAGAGTCTAATAAAATATATTGGCTCAGACATACTGCTATGGGAATGTGCATGACAGTTTCCATCAGGCAGCCAGATCACACACCTCTGTGCCTCTGGCATGGTTTAACTTCAACAAAGATAATCTGGCCATCAATATTGGACATTTGGCTGTATTTTAAATATCATATCACCTTGAGAGCAGATCAAGGGAAAGCAATACACTGCAATAGCATGCTCAATATTAAACTGGAACAGAGAATTGATATTACACCTTCCTAGTCTCTAGACTTAATGTTTCAAGGCAGAGTTTTCAATGTTACCTAAATAATTTTCCCAATCCAACCTGATCAACTCTGCTAAAAAAGTTTGAGTTACACTACATGGAAGGTTTAACACATAGGAAAAAAGCTATTTCAAATTTAATAAACAAAAAGTACATTTATACTGTCTTGTTGGTGTCTGCTAGAGTTTTGTGCCCAACTCTTATCTCCTGAATGTTCATGCTGCCTAAGTGTTAGTTCCCCCTCAAGCTCCTTTCTGGAGCAAGCTCAGCTGTTTTGGGGCTGGGAAGAACTAGGCAGAGATTAAGAGATGGCATGTGCCAGTGTCCCACCCCCACACTGCATGAAGATACAGTGTAAGTGTGACTCATGTTGGACGTGGCTTCTCCCAGACTAACCAGCGTTTCAGCAGGCCTCTCCATGGCCTCACGTCCTAAGCCACCCTCGGTGTTACATAACAAAAAGACTTATCTGGCAGCCTGCGAAGCAGCTTCCCAACAGCAGCCAGGGCAACTTCTTAAACAGACCATACTCAAATCCATGGCTCCATTGTCAGGAAGATTTCTTAGCAGCAATTTAAAATTACACCGACTGCCATAGCACAAGCTAGTTTTACACAAGCTGAAGAACAGTGCTGGTTCTATTTCATATCTGTATATCTATGTATATGCATGTGAATTTCGTCTCCCGTATGTTTATGTGTCTGTACATACATGCAGGAGGGGTAAACAGCCCTTGGGTGCAGGCAGGCATAGCTGCCTAGCCTCTACCAAGGTACATCGTAAGCACGGCTGCAGCCGAGTTCTTTGTGATCCGTGATTGCTGTGACCATGATCCTGAGCAGCAGGTCTCTGCTTTGACTCTCCAGACACGAACGTTACTGAGAATCCTAGGGAGGAGCCATCTTCCCAGGCTGTGACACGTACACCTATAGACTCACACATCTAATGCATTCGTCATCATTGTTGCTCTGATCGCTTGTTTTCAAGTTTTTCACAGCAACTGGGTATTTTTTTCTTGAGGGCGCATCTATACTGCTAAGCCACAGAAGGCCAGGTAATACGGTCAGGCATTCGCACTTACTGTCACGCTGCTTATTTCTCAGTTCTCTGCTTGACTCTATTTTGGACCACTTCAGCTGTCACTAAGAGAAGTCTGTGGTAGAGGGAGTTGACCCTGTGGAGTGTGGACACAAGCCAGTCTGTGCTATTCAGCCTCAAGGCTTGAATCAACTCAGCAGTATAAACACAGCCAAACAGTCTGTATGTTCAATGAGACGAAAAGGAGCAAACGATCCTGATTCCATTTAATGCCGATTTAGGGCTCTTAACACTGCCTTTCCCACAACTGAAGCTGTTGTATTGTCTAGCTAAGGGCTTTTGTCTAATGATAGGATGAGAGCTTGAGAAATCTGGCTGTTCTGATAATGTTGCAAGGAGAGTTAATGTTCACTATCCATGCCTCACTAGGGCATAGTCAGCATATTGATTTTGATAAAAGTCTGGAATAAGGAAGACATTCAAAATAAACAGGGTCCTAGGGAGGGCATTCACTTTAATTTGACGTTTACTTTTCCCCAGAGGGGAAGAGGTAGAGCTCGCTGACCTTTTAAGTTGTTCGCTAACTCCATAATGAATGGGGATAAGTTAACTCTGATTATGTTTTCAATTTCGTTAGGGAACTAGATGCCACTGAGTCTGAACTTTTTCTGTTAACATCTGAATACTTCTATGTAATGGTCACCTTACATATCGAACATAACCTTCAGTGCTTCCAACTTAATCAAATTTATCTTATAGCCAGATGATTTGCCAGAATTACAGTTCACAGGATATTTGGCATCATTGATCTAACTTATGACAAATAAGAGGATATAAATATATAGGTATAAAAAATGCTTCCTGAGACACCTTGTTTATTCCTTGAATACTCTGCTGTTCCCTTATTACCTCTCAATGTGTGTTCTACATCTAACTTTTAAAAGTATGTTCTTTAAAATTATGAATTAAGATTGAAAACCTAATTATCCACCAAGAGAGATATGTCTCCATCTCGAGACACTCATATACGAACAATATGTATAACTTCAGTCATTCTGCTGTTGAAAGAAAAGGCAGAACTCAATAATTGTGATGGGAATAGCATATGAAAAAAATTTCAGGTATCTAAAATGCAGAAGAGAAACAGGTAGCAAGGAAAGAAAAAGAAAAAAAACCACTCAATCCCCCCCAACACAACCAAAATCAGACAAAAATATCACAGTAGCAAAGGTTTTTTATGAATTAACTTAAATTTATCTTCCAAGGGAAAAAAAAAAAAAAAGACCTTACAGCCAGTTCCAGGCTTGTCAGGCATAATGAGTTCTGTTGGAACAGTCTTTTGGAAATGTCTTTGTATCTCCTTGTGCTTATGGAATAAGGAAATGCTTACAAGCTTTTCAGAAAATTAAATAATGTTTTCAGAAATGTATGGAGATCTCTAGATAGAATTGTAAAGCATCAGATTCTGTACCATTCTGAATGCATTCAGAAGATGATTTAATAAGCTCTGAAGGAAGTTATGGGTTTATTAAGGGCGCCTTAGCCTTTCCCTACTTGTTGTGTCTTGGGTACAGACTTGAAAACCCTTAACACTGCTCCTTCAGATTACAAATTCTTTTATTGTATGCACATGTCTGGCACAACTAGTCGATATTTTGGCAAGGATCTCTTGGTCTCTTGTTATATAAATAATTTCTCTAAATGTTGCTTCCCTGATTCATTTTTTTTTCCTAAGAGGGTCTTAATACCCAAACATTTACCACTCTAGTCTAAATATTCCTCAGCTGAACTACAACATGATTAAGAAGACAACTGCAATTTAGAGAAAAATGGCAATGATCCAATTGTTCCCTCTGGGAGCCAGACTGGGCACCATAAATCATGCATCCTTCAGAAGAAAAAGAAAAAATCAAAATTAAAATGTTGCCATATCTCTTCAGGCTTATTGCTAAGGAATAAAAGCAGATTATCCATTCTTCACCATGTCAGCTGAACAGGAAGGACAACCCAGTCTCTTTTGCAGGGTATAGAACTCATTGGTTTCCATCAATTTTCATAGTTTATGGCTCAATTTGGCTTCATGCCTAAGTAAAAAGTATATATTCTCAGAAACTTTGAGAAAGCATTTCCACATTCTTTTATTCAAATGACACTGTGCATAATAACAAACAAGTGAGACTCTCACCCAGCCCATATATAAGAATGAGTTTGTCATTTCCTCAGCAGGACAGTATTGCTGTAGTGACCGACCCCTGCGCACTCATCTGGAAGGCTCAGGGGAAGCTCATCTCTTTTATACAGATTCTTTCAGAATGGAGACAAGGGGAAGATGGGATTGATGCTGACATTCTAACTACACAGAGTGATTTGTAAGACCTGAAGACTAAAAGGTAATACTTGCAAAGTACACTATCCTGCTACACTTACTGTGCATCTGCGGCAGCCTTTTTGTTCAATTGTTTTGCAGGTCCTAATTTATTCTCACCAGATAAATTACAGAAGCAAACTACCATACATATCTTCTTATCTATTGGCATCTGTAGACAAGGTAGTCAGCTCTCCAATTTGGTTTCCTACCAGAGGCCATGCACAAGATTTAGGCCACACATTTCATTCCCACAAACAAGAGTTCCACACTCTCCTTGCAGTCTTGGACCTGCATCTGAGGAGAGCAATTGCTTCCTTCAACACAGATTCTGAGGCATACTACTGTCAGGAGACCAGTATTTAACACTGCACAGCAAATCACACAGCAACTTAGAATAGAAAATAAAGAAAAACACCAACTGAACCAGGAGGAGGAGTCTGCAAAGACAACATAACAGTCACATTCTCTGATATGTTATTTTATTCTGTTGTGTAGCTGGAGGTTTTGGATAAGCAGGTTTTCATTAGATAATCTCAACTTGTGTGAATCAAAACCAACTTCACCAAAACTCATGCAGAATTCCGAATTAAACCCCCCCTAGCTTCCTGCCACCAAAAAAAATCACTGCTTGGTAAGATAATTAGGAGATCAGTCTTCCCCAGCCTGTGAATTCAAGGCAGATCTATTGTGCAGATTCGGATTTCTAGACTCTGTGTTGCTGTTCCTAGAGCCTAAGATTTCTAACTGTAATGAGGGCTTCACCCTGGCACTGAGGAAGAAGCCTGGACACTTGGTGACCTCCATCATTAGCTGTGGAACCTAAGTTCTAGACTTTCAGCTCCGCCCTGGGAGACTCCATGGAGTTTTCCTGACTGCTAGAAACCCTGTAGACTTCTCAAACACTGACAAAAAGCCCCAGATTAGCCAACAGGTGAGAATTAACCACAGAATTCCTGGAACTCAAATCAAAATGGCTACCTATTTCCAAAACCATTTCCTGTTTCTTCTGGAGGAAACGTAGAAATGTCAAGCTTTTGTTCACACTGGGTGATGGTTTTGTTTTGACAACACTAGTGGTTCCTGAACTGACCCTGTATTTCTTGACTTCACACTGTGCTGCTTTAATGCACCCAAAATAGATATCCTTGAAAGGCTACCCTCACTCTTCAATTAGTCTGATTGCTATAGCCTGTCTCTTGGGTTGAATAGAATAACAAGAACCTTTTGCTTCACACATCTACATGGGTGCCAATCTGCTTGCAGGTACTTATTATCCCTAGGTCCCTAGACGTGTTTCTCTGTTCTAGAGTTGAATTTGCAGAGGTGAACAAGGACAGTCCTTGCACCTGATGCTTAGTGAGAAACCCATTATCACCAGCTCTCTGGCAGAATCTTTGTTTCACTTTGAGTAAGTCAAATTGCATGAGACATATCTCTTACTCTGCC
>Ga0181612_127087_pt1 | contig 14196 bp, 4 predicted proteins | sample HoacroProtozoa21_FD_119630 | JGI IMG/M metagenome (GOLD analysis project Ga0181612, IMG submission 119630) | Hoatzin crop microbial communities from Cojedes, Venezuel. Combined Assembly of Gp0051906, Gp0051904, Gp0051908
CCATAGGGTCACAGCCTCCTTTGGGCATCCACCTGCTCTGGCATGGGGTCCTTCATGGGCTGCAGGTGGATATCTGCTCCACTGTGGGCCTTAATGGGCTGCAGGGGCACAGGCTGCCTCATCATGTTCTGCTCCACGGGCTGCAGGGGTACATTCTCCCTCACCGCGGTCTTCATGGTCTGCAGGGGAACCTCTGCTCCAGCGCCTAGAGCACCTCCTCCCCCTCCTTCTTCAATGACCTTGGTGTCTGCAGAGTTGTTTCTCTCAGATGGTCTCACTCTTCTCTCTCGCTGCATTTTTTTTTTCCCCTTCTTAAACGTGTTATCACTGAGGTGCTACCACTGTCGCTGATGGGCTCAGCCTTGGCCAGCGGCGGGGCTGTCTTGTGTCTATAGAGCATAGGGGAAGCTTCTAGCTGCTTCTCGCGGAAGCCGCCTCTGTAGTACCCCCTGCTACCAAAACCTTGCCAAGCAAATCCAATACAAGAACCTGTATTTAAGAGTCCAAAAATTAACATCAGAGAAAATCTGATTCTGTCCTTATAACAGTTTTATAGTTTCTTTTTTCTTCATCTAGCATGTTCAGCCATTGCCCATGATTTTTGCCCCAGTACATGGAAGAGAAATATGTATCATTTACTCCCATAAACAAATTTCCTTGCTGGTGTAGCTGTAGAATGAGGATGCTGAAGCCCCTGAACCCATAGAATGTTTCTGTTTTTCGGAAGCCTGGTAACATTAGTGCACTGATTAACATGTACTCTTCCCTTCCCTCCATGTGGATGTGTTCTGAGCTGCACTTTGTTTGACCTTTTCTTTATGGGGATGCTGATTATATCTGTTGTTCCATAGAAAAAGTAGACATTCGTCACTATACTGCATGAGGCTTTCTCCATACAGACTGACCTCATTGGAGCTTTGTTCCTCCTATACATGGGTATCTATCTGCAGTCTTAAAAAACACACAGAAAAAGAAACAAAGAAACTCAGTCCATGTATCCTCCAAATACATTCAGAAGGAAAGTTACATAAAGAGAATGACTGCAATGTGCTCATCAAAAAAACCAGAGAAATAATGTGATACATATTTAGCAGGAATACTGAGCAACAAAATCTAAAACATTTCTCCAAGTCATTACAAATGCTGAAGAGGACTTAGTTCTCAGCAGCCTGCACTATAGAATGCTTATTTGTTTCACCAAGTACAGTAGCAATTAAAGTGCAAAGGAGCACATTAGTAAGCGGATATCCTTTGGATATGCTTACCTAGCAGTTCATATGGAAAGATGTTTGATAGGTCAGGATGTCCATAGGCCCTGCACGAGGCTGACCAGTTGTATCTCAATGCCTCAGCTGTTAGATGGGACCAGCATCTCCGAGGGCGTGCTGGAAGATCGGCATGTCAAAGCAAGAGACTGAGGCACTGAAGTAGGGATCGTGCGCCTACCCAAGATGGATATCTGGAAAGATAAATCTTCACTGTGGCCACAGTTTTTCACAGGGAAATTCAGAAAGCCCAGCCATGGAACAAAGGCACATTAAATCTTCTCTGTCTAGGCTGTCATCTGTTATTGTGAGAACATTTCCATGGGGCTGTATCACTTCCAGGATTTTCCCTTCTATCAGGCCCATATCCCAGCTCCTGTAACCAAAGCCACATTTGGGAGAACCTTTGAGGGCCTCAGAAATGTTGGTGCACCTTGGATTTTCAGTCCTGTGACTTGCAGAAGATGTGGATGAATAGCCAAACAATGTATAGAGTAATAGTTATTATAATAGCACAGCATGTAAGTTTTCAATTAAATGTTCTCTTCTACTGTACATCATCCCAGACAGCCTGTATTGCAGGACTTGTGATCAGACGAGGATGAGAAGAATACAGAGCTACCAAAACAACTCTGCTGGCCAGCCAAGCAAATGACTACCCAGGGGGAAGAGGGGTGGAGTGAAGAGATGGGAGAGCGGTAGAAGGGTGGAGAGCAGAGATTCTGCAGTTCTAATATGCTGGCAGAGCCCTCCGTCGGGAGCCAAATAACAAGGGATTTTGTGACCTTCTGTCATGTGAAAAGAAGCATGTGTACAGAGTGACAGTATCTTGGGTGCAAGGTTCTCAGGTCCCTCTCCAATTATCAGACAATGGACATCCCATTCTTCCTTGAGTATTGTTTGTAATAGTCTTATCCCATATTGTTTACATCTGATGTCTTTTCAGCACAGACCATTCTTTTAGTCTTAAAACATCCCCTTATTTTATGTTCTTTTGTTACGTGATGAGTGGAGACATGTAATACAAACTTTTCATTTCATCCATCTTTATAGCTGTATTCAGTAACCAAGCTTGATTATTAAATTTGAGCCTTATTCTGCCTCAATCTACTCCTGTGCTATGTTCTCAGGCCAAGTCATCTAAGCAGACCATAAACCAGATGTGATTCTTAACTTTTTCAGGACTTAATTTTGCCACTTGGTTTGGATCACAGAGAAGTTTTCAGCCTGCAGTCTTTGATGCCTTATGTTTGCGTTCATAAAAATTATATAGAAAGTTATAAAAGAGTGATAAGGCCTTCCAGTTTTACCACCAAATGGAAAAGTTGTCCACACAAAGAATTTATAACCATCTTGTAGCAATTTCTAGGATCTAAAATCATTTTAGATGATTATGCATTAGAGATGTTGAAAAGAATGTAAACCTACCGGTTTCTATGCAAGAATCATGAGAACCTACTCTGTTTCCTGCTTTTATGTACCAAAGGCCTCTCTTCAAACCCCACTTACATGCTGAGATACATTGACTTCAATAGGACAACTTACGTGAGTGAGGAAGATTTGAATGAATGAGGGTTTCAGGCATGGGATCTAAGATCAAGAAGCATGAAAACCTTTTAGTTAATTCACTTCAGCATCACTAATACTGAGTGACTGAAAAACTTCAGTTATGATTAATGACATTGGGACTTTTTTCAAAAGATAAAGTCAGGATTCTTTGTAATTCTTTTTGCCTGTTTTTAAAATGTGATAGTTACATTTGAAACATCTTTAAAAAATATTAGCCATGTAAAAAACATACATCTTCAAAACCTAAAAATTAGCGAGACAGAGTTTAAGCCAAGGTTTCTAGTCACTGAACACTGTATAGGAAGCTTCCTTTTGGAAATGGGTGTATTTACGGCTGAATACTTCAAACAGTCTTCTGTGTATGTGAATTTTGTGACAAGGCAACAATTTTGTTATATGTTATCCTGTAAGGGTTAGCAAAAATGTAGGCTGTAGAAAAATGCAATGATTTTTAAAAGGAAAACTTCAAAACATTCTTACTGTCAAGGAGAAGAGTGACAAATAGCTTCATGTTAGGCATCTGCACCATCCCCCATCTTTCACTAATATCCTTTTTGTAGACAATATCAATTTTGTCTCAACAATTTAAACCCACCCAAATGTGAACATAAGTTAAGAAACATTGATGCGCAGAAGGAAAAATTACACTAACCTCTACATTTGATATGATAGTGCTTTCACTTGGCAGGTTGCATACAGTTTACTCGCAGTAATAAATTCTTTGCACAATAAGTGTTGTTGCAACACCCTGCTATTAACAGTGCTATTTCACGCACTTAATGATAGCTAAGAAATGGAAATAATAAGGCAATTTATAAATACTAAAACAAAAAGAAGTTGTATTTCCTCACATATGTAGGGTATGTTCTGATCCATTTATGCTTCTGCTGAGTTCTGCTGAAGCATGAAAAAGGTTGTAAATCATATTTGACATACATCCCATGGGTCAGCCACCACTCTTCTAAGATAGCTGAATGGAATGGGAATAACCACTTTTGAAGGCAGAATATGAAAAAGGAACTGTGAAGTACTGTATAAGGCAGAAAACCATCACTTAAAAATGATCAGCAGCTTAAACTCAGGTGCTTGCACTTCTTTTTTCAATCCAGATGAGGAAATGCTAGAAGAGAATGGCAAAATGGCAATTGTCCATGAACTTCAACATTGTCATGGGATGGGCTCCAGCAGGGTCAGAGACTGCTTCAGGAGTGCAGGGAAGTTGACTGGGTATTCACAGGAATGATGATCTGAGAGAGAGGCAGCTGGTCCCATCAGTTCTTGTTTTTGAGGTCCAAACTACTTATTTTTCCACCATTTAAAACTCAGAACCCTCTCCTGACTCACAGCATGGAAGTACAGATATTTTATATGTTCAAGTGAACAGAAGCCTTTTGAGGAAGTATTATAGAAAGGGTGAGATATGGCTGCCAATCAATTCTATTTATGTTGTAAGCACTATATAAAGTTACTAACGCAGACCCAATTCTGCCCCTAGTGAAGACGGTGGCAAACTCCTTCCCAGCCCAGTGGGACTAGGATCAAACCATGACAGTGTTTGGTATGCCACCCTCTCAACCCCAGAACCATATGACGAAGATGATCTCGCATACCCAGGCAGAAATGTTATGACATTCAGCTCATCTGCAAATGGAATGGCTGTGTTTGCACCTGCTCTTTTGTCTAGGCTGCCTTTTCCTATTTCAGTCAAGTTCTACCCATGTCCTCTTTTTACTCTGGCTCTTACACATTTGCTATAACCCAGATAAAAGAGCAGCCTGACACTTCCTAAGCAGGGATGTAAGTCGCTATTTGTTGAAGTGGCCAAAAGTGATGACAGGGAAAAAAGATAACTCTCGCTGCTCGCAAAACTCATCCACCCTCTCCTGCTGGCCAGACTGGCACTGCCCATGCCAGGAGCAAATAACACAAGTGCCTGTGAGATGCAGCACCTACCGCACGTTGCCCCTGTGTACTGCTGCCCCTCAAACACTGGTATCAGGATACAGAAAATAACAGATACTTGTGTGCATATGTGCCTGCACATATGTGTATGTGTAACTGTGTATATGTATATTAATGCATTAACTCATTTGTAGTTGAAGAGTAATCAGCAATGTCATGACGTCATGGGGGCCTGTAATTGCACATCAATCTGGACTCTGCCTTGATCTGCAGGCTCACATTACTGGCAATAACATTTCTGGTGTAATCATGCATATACTTCGTATTCCTCTGGCCAGAATGAAGCTGTAGGAGCTAATGTATTCTGAGTCAGACCAACTGCCGCTCATGAAGGGAAAAAAAGACTTGCTTGAGTAACCGTAATAATTGGAAAATTATTTTGATAGCCTGAAACAATCTAATATATTACAGAATTTTATTAAAATAATATCAAATCAAATTAACTGCTATTCCATAATGAATTAGGTAACAAGGTAGGCAGATATTAATCGGCCTTGGCTCCCAGGCAGGGGAGCCAGGAATTTATTAGCTCTTGCGGCTTGTGTGAGGGTGAAGACAGAAATCAGTATCACAGGCTGCAAGGGAAGCCCCTGAGACAGCTGAGCTTTTACTTTTTTCTCACTTTCACTTTATAATCCATCATTAAACACTTGTATTTCTTTTATGTGGGGTCTTATGAAATTTTTAATTTTTTAATTGCTTTGTGATTTAATAATGAGGATTTTTTGTGCATGTGTGTGTGTGCATAGCATGTGTAACTCAGCCACCAATATTAAAATTAATTCACCTTTGTCCACATCTGGCTAACCTTTATGAAATAAAGAAGTCATTATACAAGTTGTCTAATTACTAGCAGAAGGATTGCCAAGTTCTTGGGCATTGTGACTTCAATAACAGGGTTTAATTGGCTACCAGACCTGTCCTGTTCTATCCTATCCTATCCTATCCTATCCTATCATATCCTATCATATCCTGTCCTTACTCCATTTCAAGCCTCACCCAAGTTCTAACTCACTGGTATAGCAATAGCTTTTGCTTGTGAATGTCCTTTGAATGCCCCAAAATGCTTTCTCTGGAGACAGTAGGAAAATTTCCACTGATTTTATTAGGGACACTGTTGGGCCCTGAATGATGGGAATTCATGCCAAAAGATTCATTCTATAATAACCTTAGCAAGTGTGTTTGTGTTTGAAGCCTCTGGATGAAGCGCCATGTCTTGAAGTCATTGACCAGTTTGCACTTGTTCAGAGATCAATGGAAGCTTTGACCAAGTAAGAACTGAGGACTGCTGGTGTTGGCCCTACGATGCATAGTCCAAACATAATATACCTGCTCTGTATTCGAAAATGCAAACCTGTCATTTTCTTGCAAACAAAAATTTTTCACAACTTTAAAAGCATATGGATATAATAAAAGTATTTCATTAAAATCCATTACTGACCTGAAAGTTATTCTTGGTCCTGCACAGTTTAAGTCTTCAGTAATGGGGTTTTCTCCTATCAGCAACCACTGTTTACCTTGCTTTTTACAGGGTTCTGCAGAAATTGAGACAATTACAAAGAAAAATAACTTTATAGACTTGCCTGCATTTTCAGCTTTGTATAAAGAATATACATTGATCCATTAATGTTCTGCATATCTTCTATTGTTTAAAGATTTACCCTTACAGATAAATGCAGTATCTGGCTGCATCATTTACAGACTTCCCATCCAATTTTAACTGTGTGCCCTGAAGGACCTGGAGGTGCAAGAATTTGGGAACCATATGGAAATGTTAGATTAGTTAAATGGATTGGAATTAGTAGCAGTAAGTTTCAATGGCAAATGTGTGAATTCAAGCACGAGTAAACAAAAGCATGCACCTAGATTTTCAGTCTGTAGATTTTCAGACATTGGAACGTGTAGAAGAGCAACAGAAGTTTTGTTATTGAAGAACTTCCCAAGAATTTCATACATAAAAGACAAGACATAAAACAGGACTGCATAACATCTGACCCATGAGCTTATGTAGCCTGCCAAGAACTTTCTTTGACCCGTCACAATGCTCTAGTAAACAGACTTCTCTGGACTGCCTTCTTACACTTACCATAGTACACAGCTGGAACGAAGCTGAGCCTGCTCAGGGCGGCACACATGGAGATTTGCTACCCCTCAGCCATATAATTAACTTTAAAATCGAGAATACTTATTCCTCTTGGTTACTTGCAGCAACACTTCACTTCTCCATCAGATAAATGCACAGGAATGTAGTGGGTAAGTAGCTGGATGGCATGGTGTCATCTATCACAGACTGGATGTGGCTGCCGAAAACACATATGGAAATCGAGGGTGATTGCTCTGCTCAGCTTAGCACTTGTGAGACTTGAGCCAGATTGCTGTATCTGGTTCTGGACTCTGCAGTTTGAAAAGAGCAAAACTGGGGAGAGAGGTGGGGGAGAGAGAAAGAGAGTGAGAGCTAAAGCGAGAAGAGGTTAGGAAACATGACCTGGGAATAAAGGTTGAAAGAACTGTCTTGTTAATTTGGAAGAGTAATGAGGGAGGCTACAAGTCTCCAAAAATGTAAATGGCGTTCTTATTTTGTGTTTTAAAATATCAATCAGTCACTCCTTATGATCACTAACACAGAATAAGAAATGGTTGGTTAATTTGCAGCAGGGGGTATTAGGTTAAATAGTAGGGCTTCATTTCTGAGTGTGCAGATAGCACACTGAGCAGTGGAACAAGTTATCAGGAGAGGATGTGGAATCCCAGAAAGGGAAAATTTTTAAATTAAACCAGTCATTTTCCAGGTCTGAGCTAACTAGTATTTTTATTATCCTGTTTTCCCCACTCTCTTTCTCTGTCTGTTTGTACAGGTAGGTGTGATATGGAAAACCCCTTCTTGCGTCTCAAGAATCACCACTGATCAGAGCTTACAGAGAGCTCAGGTCGTTGATATCTTGAGGATCCATCCAGCCCAAAGTTCTTAGAAGCCTTTGAAAAATGCCCAGACAGAAGTACTTGTGATTCACAGGATGGCATAGATGGAAGAATCAACAGAGGTCTGCAGAAAATTTGATGATTGGTTAGTACTCAAATAGTTATTTAAACTGTACTGTTGGGAAGACTGAAGTTTCACGACCAAATCTAGCCCCCAAAAAATTAAAGGAAAATCTTGGTGAGACTACAATTTGAATACATATAGCTGCCATTGCTTTTCCTCTCAAGAAAGAAGAGAAAGAGCAAAAACAAATAAACAAACCCAAACTGCTGCCTTGAGCCTGAATTTAGACACAGTCCTTTCTATGATATGCAGAAGATAAACACAATCTCATTTTTATGTATCTGTCTTTGTCTGCTGAAACTGGTGAGGTCTTCGTGGCTTATTAATGGGCTTCCTGAAAGTGGCCTCAGCTTGCATGGACTACCCCACAGTAGCTAGAAATGAGTTAATCAAATATCCCCAAGTGATCTAGAATGAGAACAAATTTCTTCAGACACAACAAACGTAAATACTAGTCATAGTTTAAATATTAAAAACACTTTGGAAATTCAGAGGTTTTGAATGTAGGTATCATCCACCACAAATCTTTATTCAAGTATTTAATGTTAAGAAATAACCAGTTAATTGTGGGAGTTTTAAAAGCTGTTTCACATCCATTGTAGAATTCCTGTAAAGAGGCATGGGGGAGAATAGGTGAGTCAGCACAGCAAGAAGCCATTCCAAAGTGTCCAAATTCCAGGGAGAAATGTTTCAGGTTAGTTTCTCTTTGGTAAACAAATAGTAATGCACTGAATCTACCATGAATAACACAGTTAAACTATTTTTCACTTTTTGGCTCTCAGGTTTATTGATTTCATTCTCTGGGTTCTTTTCAGTTTACATGTGTAGGGTTTGATATCCAGAAAAGCTGAGCATCGCCAGCAGAGAGCGGGATGTGAAGCACTTCACAGTTTTCATCTTCATTTATTTTCAGATGTTGCCGTCTTTCCATTTCACTTGAGACAGCATCCAGCAGAACTCCTATTCTTTCAGAGATTTTGAAAAGCTTGCTGATGCTCCAGTGTCCTGTTTTCTAACATTGTAAATGAAGACTGTCATGAAAACTCCAAAGCAATGAGACAGCTGATGTTCGAAATTGTGCTTAGAAAAAGACGTTTTAGAAACACGTGTCACCCCCAAAACCACAGGGAGCAATGCTTTCTCTGCAGTTGGCAGAAAAATGAGATTATTTTATGAGTGTCAGTGTTATGCCATTCCACTCCTAGATGCACTCATATCTATTGGCTTGGTTGCTTTATTCTGATTATGCCCTTTCAGAATCATAAAGATATCATATTTACAACACATGCATGCCATCACTTGAAAGCATATGCAGTGATGTTGGGAATAATGTATAAAATGGTTATTGCCATAAAACTGAGCTTATTCCCACTCCTCAGTAACAAGCGTTGTAAAAAGTACTTTCAAAAAGCAGTCTATCAGTCAGCTCTCCTTTCACAGTGACTCTGAACATTTGAAGTCAATAATTGAAATAAAAATGAAATTTCTTACAAAATTTATTTTACAAAAGAAGTTTGGCATTTTTATTCACAGTATCTTTGATTTCCAGAGCTGTCTTTACTAAAAGCCATTCAGACAAATACCAAAACCCTAACATTGCAGGATAAATCATATTGGGCACAGATGAGTAATGCACAAGGATTAAAACAAATTTGCCACTGTTGCAGGCACTGAGGAAGAATCCTGGTCTGACTGAACTTGCAAGTAACAGGCCCCTGGATTTCAGTGAGACAATAATTTGATCCATGCGATTGCTTCTGTCTCTTTCTTTGATATTGCTGTAATTGCCGCCTCTTCTTTAATCCAAAACAACTGAGATGATAGAAAGGAAAAGCCACATATGTTTTTATAAGAAAAGGACAATACATAATGTTAAAAAAATGTTTCATCAAAGGTGCAACCATTTAATATGCAAAACTGATACTAGAGAGGTGACAAATTCAAGTTCTTCATGTTTTTATTTAAGATCTTTCAAGTATTCATTTGCCAGGAATACTTGTTTAAATTCTTTAATGTATTCAGTTCGTCATATTCGGTTCTCTTTTATGTCCACTTCTCATGAATCACTTGACAGATGGGCTGCTACAAGCACATCCCTTTGGGGAAAGTAAATTTTAAGTCATAATAAGAACATAAGACCTGCCATACTGGATCAGAGCAAAGGTCTATCTAGTCCATAGCCTGATTCTAGCAGTAGCCAAGAGCAGTATATTAGATTTTAACGGTAACGGCTTTGATCTTTCAGTGAGTATTGAGTTGGTGACTAAGCAGAAAATGAAAAGAAATCCCAAGAGCAGAGTATTCCAAAACTCAGAAGAAACAGCAAGTGGAACCGTTTCTGCCTGTGCGTCAAGCCCATCTCCATGTCTCCGTCTCGCGAGAAGCAGGTCTCAGGCTGATCACCCTCACGGGGAGCACGGGAGTTGCTCAAGCTGGAACAGAGCGTTGTGTGCCAACGGCAGTCATTTGTTTTGTTCTCTTGCCCAGCTAGAAACAACTGCTTTGGGGTACTATGGCCAGTTTTTCTGTTGCAAAATGCAAGTATGTAATTAAACTGTAGCAACATGAATGAACTATGGAGGGAAAAGAAACTGCTGGAGAAGGGAAGAACGCAGAGCAGGCACCAGGAGGTCCGTGGGGGTGCAGTCTGAGTGCTAGCAGTGGTGAGCAGTTCTGCCAAATGGCATAGTTTGGGTTTAGAGATCTGGGCTTGCACATAGTACACCGGCAATACCTAAAACCTGTTCTGCTCTTGTTTAGAGTAAGAGCTCTATTTGTTCCAGTGAGCCTGTAGTTAACAGTTCTCAGGGTTTAGCTCATCTTTTTAATTGCTGCTGTCTCAATTAAATTGCATCTGTGATAACAACAACCCTCCTGGAGACCCAACAGGAACTTGAAACACATTGTGACTAAATTAAATAATTGCGTAAATTATAAAGTTTACATCTACTGGTTATTGCATAAAAAACTACATACAGAGCACATACGTTTTTTTGTAACCTTCCTGCTTTAAGAAATCTTAGAAACAAAGGTGTTTAGCCTGCCAAAAATCTACAAAGATCGCTGATAATTTGTTAATTGGCATTAGGTTCATTAAGTCTATGCACTTCATTATGTGATTAATTTAGAGGCAGGTTTGTGTGCAGTGATGAAATGTTTAAGATTCTTCTGCTCTGGCCTCCACAACCTCCTGCAGCTCATTAGAAAAGCTAATCAGATTGAATTTTCCACCATGCTGTTTATTGTAGCCCTAATGGAAGACAATCACTTTAAAATTACACACTTGGCAGGTAATTTCTAACAGCTATAAGCTATAGAAGCTCTCTTCTCCCTGGGCTCTTTGTCTTCCTTTACTAGGGTAAGGTAAGTAGTGGTGATTTCTGTTAGAATTTGGGGGACTATTTTGCAATATTGAATGTCATGTAAATGCTGCTGAAAAGATGTTTTTGTCTTTACTGTGTTTCTTGTCACCTGGGAGCCCTTTTGGAGATCATCAGTAACATGTGATGAGTTTGTTTTGAAACTTAGATGGGTTTCCTACTTTGCGATTTGATTATTCAAAGTATTAAGAACTTTCTTCATGTGTTCTTATCTTGGGATGAATAGTATTAGTAAAAAAGCTAGGACAACTTTTGGTCCTCATGTTTCACAGATCATTTATAAGCTCTGTTGTGCTGGAGCTTTCTGAACTAGGTTGCTAGTCTGATCTGAAGGAAAATCATGACAACATTTAGTGATGAAGAAACAGAAATGAAGGTGACCTAAAAAATATAGAGTATTCTTAAGTTTTTAATAATTGAATTTCTGTGAATTATGAGAAGTGACAGTAGAAGTTGATATTCATCTCTCGTGCTAGCAATACTCCCACTACTTCTCATCTGTTTTTCTGAAGGGTAGCTGAATTGGGGAATGCAGCAGGGACAGTCAACAACTAGGTGAGAAACACTGTTATTCCCTCTATTTTAGAAAAGACCCTTTCAGTAAAGTGAGTGCAAGGAACCACAGACTGGGAGACAGATCCAAGATGGCACAACAATTCTTTAGGCCCGCTCTACTGTATTCACCATCATGTGGCCAGAAGTCCACTTGTGGTTCAACTGTCATATCTGTTAATCGTTTCCTTGACACATGAAAGGACGAGTGTTCCTGTAGCTGGATGGGCACCCATGGAGACTTGGGCTGAATGCATTTGTCCCCTAGCATTTAACCAAAAATTAACCTGTTCTATAATGGCGGATGCCTGCATTTTGACTGGGGACATGCTTTTGGCTATGTGGTGGAGGAATAAGCAACATAAGGAATGATTTCCTTTAGTGATTCATCATAAGATCATCCCAGACTAAACCTTCCCTGAAAAACCACGTTCATCACATCTTTACCCACGGGCAATAAGGGGTGAAGACATATCCATAGAACACTATGAAGAAGGTGCAAAACTAATACAGATGAATCTTTTTGTCAACCAGCATGTTCTAAATGTGCCAGCCTCAAGGGCTGGATCTTGCTTTTGGGGTCTGCCTTCTTGTCACAGGCCTTACTTGATCAATAAGCAGCAAGTTGCTAATGCCAGCCCTACTTCCTCCTCCTATGTGCCTGTGACAACTGGAATAGCAAGCACTGGCTGTGCTTGGGTCATAAGAATGAAATGTGCTGTGCAGGAAAGGTCGGGGTAAAAGTCATAGCAAAATATATCCCCTTCAGGTGGATGACACTCCTGCTTTTGATTCGTTAGAATAACATCAGGGGTTTTGAAATACTGAAATCTAAGAAAACTAGACTTGGCTCAATGTTATGTTGTTCCACGGGGTCTGCTCCATCGCATATGTGCAGAGGTAACCCAGCTAAGAACAGAAGAGCATTGCAAGCCTTGCTGGGGAAGGGCACCTATCGGTGCATCTCCAGCCAGTGTCAGATTTGCTCCAAAAGAGGATTTCTTGCCGTGAGGCAAGCACGAGTGTTCACGCTCCATTTTACGGGATTGCCTTGTAGATGACCCTGTGGAGTCCTCTGTGTGTGTCTGGCAGAGCCACTCATCCACCAGTCATTTTTCGTACCTGCGTGCTCGAAGGGCTGAGTTTCACCCATGTCTGAGCCCATGCTCAGAAGCTCACAGCCTGTACAGCAAGCGAATTGAGTTTTGAGGGTGCAGGTATAGGCAAAGCCTCAGCTTAGGAGTCTGAACCATTTTGTCTGACTTTGTGCAGGAAGTGTGGTTCCTGAGAGATGATGCCTTTCTTCAACACTGATTTATTGAAAACTACATTCAGCATTCTGGTTCATTCTATTACCCCTCAGCAGTTCCTCAGTTTAAAAGCTGAGTGTCAATGAAATACACCTTTAATATAAAACTGGGGTTTTATGGTCCTATTTAAACATAGAAATTAGACACAGAAATAATAATCAGTCATCTAATGCCCCCTCCCTGTGAACATGCAGTTGCTTTTGTAGTATTTTTAGTCCTTTTGACTAGTCTGGCTTCACGCATCTTGAGGAAATATCAGTTGTTTTAATTAAAAGCAACACCTCCTGGGGTGTAAGACATGCCAGTTATCCTCTGAACACCCTTGAAGTCCTTTGCCAAATGATATCATCTTTGTCCTTCATCTGCCTAATCTTTCAGTGAATTTACAGGTCACGTGTGGATGGTGATGTCCAGGACAACTGTATTTAGTGGTATTTATGATGCCACAGGGAAGCCCAGTCTTGCATCTATTACTATGTTACTTTCTGATTCAGCCTGGCTCAGCACCACTCGGTGTGATCTCTGGCTAATGAGCCAGGATGCGCCTTCCACAAGGGCAGGCGGCCCAGTTCATGCCGAATACCCGACAGAATGGAGCCTGGCTCACTTTCCTGCTAGTTGCTGCAGGCTGGTATCTAATCTGGTTTGTGGCTGATGGTCCATAAGGTTATGGCTGATCCAGGCTTTCAGCAGCTGTGCAGTGCCCTCCTCTCTTCCCAGCGGGTGCTGCTAAACATGTCAGCTTCCCCAGAAACCACGCAGAAGTCACCTCCAAGTTGTCCCTGATACTGCCCCCACTTTTCTTCACCCATGACTTCACCATGCCTGTCTTCAGGACCCTTGCTAGCTCTAGACTACTACATGATTCCTTTATCTGTTGTTCCCCAAACTTCTGTCTATACAACTAGGACAAGGGGTGACGGCTTCAAGCTGAAAGAGGGGAGATTTAGATTAGACGTAAGGAAGAAATTCTTTACTCTGAGGGTGGCAGGGCACTGGAACAGGTTGCCCAGAGAAGCTGTGGCTGCCCCCTCTCTGGCAGTGTTCAAGGCCAGGCTGGACGGGGCTTTGAGCAACCTGGTCTGGTGGAAGATGTCCCTGCTTATGGCAGAGGG
>Ga0181612_137732_pt1 | contig 14196 bp, 5 predicted proteins | sample HoacroProtozoa21_FD_119630 | JGI IMG/M metagenome (GOLD analysis project Ga0181612, IMG submission 119630) | Hoatzin crop microbial communities from Cojedes, Venezuel. Combined Assembly of Gp0051906, Gp0051904, Gp0051908
TGGGCATCACAAATAGTTTCACGCAAAAGAGGGAAACCATACTTTTTTACACGTATACATAATTATATATATACTTATATAATAAATATTTAAATTGGGAGCTTATTTTCACCAAATCAATGCGTGAGACAAGACAAAAAAAATCCGGAGAACTCAGTTTGATCAGGATTACTAGCCTGTTGTTTTAGGTGGGCCTTGTGTATCTCTCACTGTTCAGCATCTGGTGTGACTGCCTGGTGATGCAAAAATACGTTATATTCAGGATGAGATTTACTGCATTGCACGTTCTGGGCAACTTTGGGTATGCCACGCTTCTGGTGTGTGATAAATCACGTTTCATAAAAGTACTGGTTGGAAAGAACAGGAGAAAGAGGTAATGAGAACAACAGGATTTGAGTGTTTAGATCATTTCTGAAGCGTGATGCAGTCTGAATTTAATTCATGATGTTCATTCTCACCATTCCATAAGAAAAATGGATCACAGTTATGATCTGGTTTGAAATGGGCTTCAGTCGATCAGGTGGATATAATGATATAAAACTGAAATAAAGAAAGTGATAACATTCATCAAGAGAAGAAGGAATTGAGTTTACGGGGGATGCAGTCTGCCCTCTAGCTCAGGCACTTAATCCTGAAGGGCATTCTGTTAATGTGGTGTGATTGCTAATGAGTCACAGTGGCATCCATTAGCTTTGTTTGGAAACTGTAAAAGATGCATGAAATTCAAATCTAGATGCAGAATGGTCAAGAATTTTGATTTGTTCTTCTATTTAAGAAACATAATGAACATCGCTTGTAAATCTTGTATGTTGGACCAGGTTTTAACTCAGTCTGGTGTTGATTCTGATCCAACTTCAGCACAAATAAATGGGCAAACTGTGTACGTTATGAGATTGCACTGATTGTAAACCCATAGTTTTGTATGATTTTAAATGAAACTCGATCAATGATCTCATGGTCTAGAAATTAAGGGCATGCCATATCCCATTGTGAGATGTTTCTGTTTCCTGCTTGAAGTGTGGCATCTGTGAAGGGGTTAACACTCACAGAGCTACTGCTCTCATGGGCAGAAGGTATCCTTGGGACAGAAATGGTTCGAGGGGGAGTGATGATTTGCCAGTGTGGGCTTTTGATGCTGCAGTGCTTTTAACATAATATCTTTTTGGAGGGTTTTGGCAGAGGGTTCTCTTGTGGCATCTGACAGCGCAGGAGTTCTCTCCCTCCTGCTGGCAAGCGCCGTTAGTGAATCACTTAGTCAGATTAATGTCTTCCATGTAATACGATGAGATGGTTTTCTAATTCCTCTTGTGAAGTCTTTAATAACTAGTACTGTAAACAATAGACAAAACCCAGAATTTGTCTCAAGGACTGATTTGAAAACCAGAATAGAGACAAATAAAGGTGAAGATACCCTTTCTGACTGTCCAGACTTTCTTCCTGTACCAATGGTAACTTTCTTCTTGCAGGGACATTGCATTTTCTTGCCTTTTCATTCACTAGTATGGTACTGTGGCCAGCTTTCACAGGACAGTGGCTAAGTTTGAGTGAAGTGTTTGCTTGTGCACATATCATGAAGCTCCTCACTAACACTGATGTGCTGTGCACACATATTTGAGTTAAAACATAATAATTATCTTATTTCATGGCAAAACCTCAACTGTTTCCAGTTACTGCTTGCAAATACCGAAGCACAGCAGAGGCTGCAATTTACTTTAGGAACCATTTCTATTAACAGCGAATCATCTCTCTTTTTTTATTAGATGAGAAAGGCAGGCATGGCAAGTCCCAGTGCACTCAAATGTTACAAAAAAGCTTGTAATCGGGGTGCGTACTTTTCCACTGCAGTACTCGGTGAATCTTTTTGCAGAACAGATTACCAAATTATTAAAAATATCATAGCCAATGAATTCCCACTTTCTCATGATATATTAAGTGATTAAACTTCTCAAATTCCATCTAGAGCAGTTCCTGACTCTTTTCCTAAATGAAATTTAAAATTGTATATCATTTCAGTCTGGAAAAGCAATCATGGAAAGCGTAGTCAGAAATGATGTTGTGTGCACTCCATATCAGATACAAATCCCACTGTAATAATAAAATATTTGGTGTAGAAGTAACATCTGCCATTCTCTCCATAACAAGGCTCCCAATTACTCCTTCCACAATAGGTGGAGCCAAGTTTAAACAAGAACCATTTATTAAGGAGAATGGCTACTGACTACAGCCAAATAGCCTCTCTTTTCCAGGGAGTACAGCTTGTCTGGTTTGTCTGCAAGCATGTCTTGAATAATAAACCACAAATAACTATATGGATTTCTATATACTTTTCAGCTATGATTAAATAGGTTTGCCTAATGAAAAAATTGGTCAGTCTTAAATTCAGCAGCAACAAGTAGTGGAAAAAAATCACAACTTAAAAGCAGAGTTTTATTTGGTTTCGTAAATAAATTCACAGGAAGTGGAATTGAGTCGTTGAGGAAACTATTGTGGCAAGAAAGTTTGATGCAGGTTAAGCAATGACGTTTCAGATTGGCTAAGGTACAAGTGATTTTACTATTCATAGGATTTTACTTGAATGACATAAACATCTAACATTTTTCAAATGATAACAGTAATGTAATACATTATCTAGTCCTTGTCCATGCACTGTGTGTGTTGTTACATATGCCTAATTTCCATGCCAGTTATTGTAGGAATGGTGCTTATTCAGTTCCTTGGCCCTCTAGCTACAGCACAACGCAATGATACCCTGTATGCTCTGCTGTTAAAAATGGTATTTTAGTTGAATATAAATGAACAGCATTTCTAACAGGAGTTGTAGGAATTCTTTTATTTTGGATAATGTAATCTGAATAAATATGTGGACTATGAAAATAAACACAACTGTTGTCTTTTACATTGTTGTGTAAACTGTTAGAGTCCTTCCCGGCCTTCTCAAGTGACCAATGTCATGTACTTGTCTGGTAGATGCTAAGGTTAGCTATGGTCTGTGGAACAATACTGCCTTTTGCTTTCTGTTTGTGTGAATTGCCAAGGTCTCTCAGGAAAGTAAGTGTCTAGAAGTTTCCCTACAAATTTTGAGTCAAAACAAATCTCTAGAATATCCAAACAGAAATTTGTCTTTTGAAAGCTTCTGACTCTCTGCCTTTATTCCTCAGCATCTGGTTACATATTCCCTTCTTTGTGCTAGGAACAATGAGTGTGTGGCCATGTGATAAACAGGATTACAAAACCCATCCACATAAACTAACTAAGAGGAAAAATAAAACTATGAAAAAATTCAGCTGCACTGTGGGTCCTAAAATGGTCTAGCTAAGTGTAAAGCTGAAATTTGGGACATACTTTTGATGCATTATCTCGAATGCTCTATCACAGCCTCAGGATCTTGTAGTGGAGGCTGATTGACCTTACTGAGTTTTTTTCCTGAAGATGAAATTATGTGTATTTCAAAAGAGTTGAAATCACCACAAATAGATTAGGGCGGAACAGATTGGCTCATCTAAATCAGTTTTTTCCGGATTATACAACTAACCTCATCTGAAATGACCAAATGATTTAGAGAAAGGAAATGTTGAACTCCCAGTAATGTTTTCCTTTGCAGTATGTTTTTTGCACTTTTCCATAAAACCCCCCAACAACCTCCTCCCCAAATGGTCCAAGTCTAGGAAGGGATTAAGAAAAGCTATTAAACAAAATTACTCTGCAGGGCACAAGCCCGTCTTTTTTGTCCATTGGAGGTCACCCAGCCACTCTCCTTCAGTGCTCCGGTGCTTTGTCTCAAAGCCTGGCTGCTGCCTGAGCTCAGTCAGCTGGGTGACCTTCGGCTGATGTACCTCCACCATGATCACGAGTACCCCCGGTGCTCAAGTGGCTGCTTAGGGGGCCATTCCAGCCACACGCTGATGTGAATTTGGGAATTCCCAGTTTGCATTGCTTGTTCATTATTATTTATTCACATTATTTATACCACTTCATAGACGTTCTATGTATTGTTCTTTAAGTGCCCATTTGGAACAAATTAATAAACTTTTTAATTATGTTTGTTTAAACTTTTTTTGTTTACTAAATTACAATTCAAGCTTCTGACTGGCCCAGCTGGAGAGATCCTGGCTATTTACTGAGTCTCTCTAGATTCCTCATTAGAGCTGATGACTTTTTAGCTGCTGAAGCAAGGGAAACCTTGGAGTTAATATTTTTCTCTCAAAGACCTCAAGTTGCATTGCAATATGAACTTGGATAGTGAATGTGTTCAGGTTAGAAAACTTGACAGCAAGGTGATATAGTAAAGATTAATCATAATTTAGAGCAGCTTTCTGAACTGCTATTGCAATGGTAAGGATTTGGAAAAAGTGGGACTAGCAGGAAGGTAGATATGATCTATTTCTCTTTTTGTCCAGCTCATGTGCCCCACTCTGTCTATCTACTTCTATGGATAGAATGTCACCTCCAGATTTAAAATGCAGTGGTTTCATGTTCCAGCAGTTCCTGGATAATTTCAGGAGACAATAACTTATTTCAAATCAGCAAGATTTTCATCCCTTCTTCCTTCTGCCCTCCAGCTGCAAATTCCCAACCTGATTGGCAGTTAACAGTCTGATTGACTTGACATAAACATGGGAAGGAACTTTCTTCAGTAGCTGCAAATGTTTTAGTGCTATTCTCGTACATATAGTTTCTTGAATACGAGTGGATTATTTATTGTGAGTCTTATTTTGCTAGGTTATCAACGTTGTATGATAATTGTCTTAAGGAATTAAAAATAAATCTTTGGAAAAAATTTAAGATTTTATGAAGACACAGTAAATACATTTACTTACAATAAGATTTGTCAAGGAGAAAGGCTAGGAAATTGAACAAGGGGGTTCATAGCTAGATTCCCAGCTTTGGCCTGGCCAAACTGCTTCTGTTCCTCTGTCTACACAAATACCAAGCTTCATCTCTGAAGTGTTTTGAGATCCTCGAAAAATGTTCAGTGAGGACTAAGTAACATTATTTCAAATTTTTTTATTTTTTTTTTTTAGGTTATACAAATCTATTCAAATGGGAATAATATTGACCTTACCTCTAGAGAGCCTATGAAGTTTGGTTTTTCCTCTCTTCTTTGTTTCCCTCCTTGGGGAAAGGTCCTGTGCGAAAGCAACATGTTACTGTCATAGTGTATCAAAAATCCCTAAGGCTTCATCACCAGTGAGCCTTGGGGACTTGAGTCCTTTATTGCTGAAGCAGAATAGCTGTTGGTTGCTGACTCTCTGAAAACTCTGAAAGTTTCTACCTTTGTTAATTTTGCTCTGAATTATTTGTTGCTTAGTATATTAGAAAACATGATGTCGGGGAGAGAATTTGCGGGCTTTTAGCTCTATGAGGTGCAGCAGTGCAATACCAAGGATGGTATTCCATTTACTTGAACGGATAGCTTTGTGTGTGGACACATGTATATTGGCTTAAGTCTGTTTTATATCTGTTCAGCTTGCACCTGCTAAATTGCAGTAAGCAAAAGCCCCCTACAAACACTAAATATGGATAAGAGAAAATGAGCTATGAATTTGCTCTGTTAATGGGCTCCACATGTTCTCAGATCTGCCTTCATGTTTTGCCTATTTTTTCCCTAATCAGCAATTTGAGAATTGTACAGCGATTTAGGAGAAGAGCTTTCAATAACCATAACTAAACATGAAACAATTATGGCAACGAGGTGCCTTTTGAATCCCCTCAGATTCAGAAAGAATGGGAGAAAACTAATTTCCTGAAGGCTTTTTCCAATCATTCTGCATAATCTCTGCTAAAGCTTGCTCTTATTCCCATAGGATGACTTCCCCAGTCAGCACATCTGCAGAGGTGTGTGGTTACTCTGCTGTGCTACAGCCCAGAGCACCTTCAGCTGTGACTTCCACATCATCTCACCCAATTTAACTACCTCCAACTACAGAAAGCTAATAACGAGCAGGTTGACATAAGTATTTAAAGAAACGGCAGGAAATATCTTAATGCAACTGTCAGTCTGTGCACGTACTGTAGGCGCTTGCTCTCTCCGATAGCCTGGAGCTTAAAAGCGCTGTTCTTTGCCAAGGAAGAGGCGGCTATCTTCAATCTGGCATCTGAAAATGACAAAGAGATCTATCAAACAGAATTAGGAGCACAGATCCTTCCTGTTCTGTTTAGCTTTGTAATTCAATCTGAGTCAAACCAGAGGCCTGGCCTGAGGAGGAGTGCTCCTTCAAATCTAATGAAGCAGTGCTCCGATTTACCATCATGCAAACATTAATATGTAAACTTCCTATGTATATGAAAGATAGAAAGGCATATTGTATATGACAGGAGTTGTTTATCAAGGTATGCTCTCCTTTTACTGGTTTATTCTTCACACTTTCTGTAGGCTTCCACAGCTACCTTTCTATTTGTCCTTTCCATGCCGCTCCAGAGATCCTGATTGAATTTCTGCCCTATGTCTAGGTATGTTCCTGAAAAGAGACTTAGAAGTGTCACAGAGAGTTTATGAAAAACTTCTCTGAGCTGCCATTAGCATGGGAGACTTGAAAAGTCTGCTTGTGACTTCATTGGCTTTTGTCTCGCCTGCTCTGTTTATACACTTTTGGCTGAGGAATTTAATGTTTTCTGTACTGTCCTGAATGTGGCCTGTGACAAAACTATCCAGACATTCTCCTTTTTTTGAGCTTTTTTTGTATGTTTCCAGCTTGATAAAATACTCTGAAAGTACAAGGACAACATGTATGTATATGGGGTATGCTAGGTAAAGATGTAAGAGAACGTGTGCGTGAAGGAGGAACTCAAAGTTCCCCAACTCTGCGTAACTTTTCTACCATGCTGTATTCTTTCTGGCTCATACCTGTTGTGCAGTGCTGGTATAAATGTGAATGTGTTTATACTACATATTTACTTGAGAGACTGGAGGTACCATTATTGGGATTGACCATTTAACAGCTTCCCCTAAAACGGCTCATGCAAAAAATCTTTGACCAAGGATGTCTTTATCTGACTTTAGTTTCTTTATTTTTAATTCTAGTTGCTTTATTTTTCATTCTACCTTGCTTCTCTTCCACTCTTGTTTGTCTGTGTCATGCCTGATATCTTGACTGTAAGTTCTCTGGTAGAAGCTGTCTCTGTCATCTGTCTAACTTGTCAGAAAAGGTCACAAACCTCTATTGGGTTTTCTGGGTGAAGCTGTTAAAAACATTGAAATCTTTCTGCGGAATTCTTTTGGGCCTTTATTATTCTGTGAATTTTTGACAATAAAAATGGCAGTGTGTAAAAAGTAGTTTCTCTTGCTACAGCTCAGGATCTGGTAAAAGATCAGCTAAGGAACAGAAGCCTAAACATGAATTACTTCCTCCTGTGGGCCCATTTAGAAGGTAAAACTTTTTATCGGGGCTTTTGAGTTTGTCTCCATTTACTTCACAAGAGAGTTTTAAAGATGAAAACATAAAAAGTCATGAAAGATACAGAAACGTTCTGAAGTGTTCTGTAGCAACGTGGTGGAAATGAAGACAAATAATGTAGTAGAAAGGCTTTAAAAAAAGTGACTCTCTAAAAAGGGGATCAGATGGCTGAAATCTCAGGCTGGTGGAATGTACTTAAAGTTGTGCATTCTTAAGAGAAATGCCATTTAACTGTTTGTGTTCTACTGAAGTTCAGTGTTGGTGCACAGCCTTAAAAACAAACTAACTCAAGCTGACCTACAAATCTCAGCCTTTGGGCCATTTTAGTTTGAGAATCAAGCTTTGCTGTGGGTATTTTTTTACAGAAACTAGCTTTAGGCTATATTGCTTGAGGCACGTATTGCATTTCCTACTTTAACTTCTGCTAGGGGAAAATCCTTGGGAAATGCTGAAAACTGAGTTTCCAGTTGGAATGAAACTGGTCAGAGGAAAACAGCACAAGCAATAAAGTCTAGCATACTAGCGCAGTCATTTAGTGCAAACTTTCGTATTTATTTACTTCACACGTGGCAGTCCAGCAACTTCACTTTTTTTCATGTAACATAAGAGCTATTAAAAACTATGATGCGTAAATGAGGTAATGTGAATTAATTTTTTTAGTAGAGAACACAGATAGCAATGGAATATTCCTTTTCATTTGTGATGGGGAGAAATGCTGGAATTCTCTTTTTTAATCCCTGTGTCGTTTTGCTAAGTAATTTTTCCAGTAATTCAGGAGCTGGCAGCAATGAAAGGCTACAGCAGGAGCAGCGTGGTGCTCTGACAGCTGGATGACTCCAGCATATGCAGCAGGCCAGGAAAGGCCAACTGCTTTGCAAAAGTGACCAGATTACTCTCCTGAATGGGAACAGCAGGCTGGTCTTTCCTCTGCCGATTACTATCACCCTGATGTGATATGAGACCACTCCACATGCCTTTGCATCCCTGGTTTTCTTCTGTGCTGCTCATGCCTGTATAGGCATGTACTGACTGAGCCACCCACAAGTTTGGTGTGTTTAGGGCTGTGCTGACTTTCCGTCTAATTCTTCTGCTCAGGTCTGTTTGTCTGACACTTGGAAACAGAGAGAGAGATAGCACCTAAAAAGAAAACTGTTTAACACTTTTTCTGTGCTGGAGCTTTCTTTGGAGATTACTTTTGCAATTTACAGTAAATGGTAGACTGCTGTGGTGTTTGGCTCTTGGCATTTTCTAGCTGTTGCTCTGTGGGGTGTGTGTACGTACTGACCACTCTTCCTCACAGGTGCAGAAGGCAACAGAGCTGTGATTGCACTGGAGCTATGATTCCGGTTATCAAAACACTGCACATGGAATCACAACTCATTTCCTTTTGCTTCCCTGGATTGATTAGGTCTCTTTTTTTTGGTTTTTTTTTTTTTTTTTTTTTTTTTTGTATTCTGTAGTGTTTATGCCAGGAACTATTTCTTCTTGTTTTTCTACATATACCTAATATGCAAATCTGGCTGAATGAGAAATACATGTCAGCAGTAGATTCTAACCATGCACATGTTCTAAAAGAAATTGTTATTTGGGGTTATATGTCCCCAGTGTGACAGCCTGCTGGCCAGCTTTGAGGTGGATGACCCTTGTTATAAAATCTGGAGCATTTTTAGTGTAGCCATCTTCGCTGTGGGATCAGAAAATGTCTCAGGTTGCTGTTGGCACTTTCATTTCTTATTGCAGTTGTAACAACAATTGTTAAAGACCCAGACTGGAAGAATGACTTAATTGACCCAAAGCCCAGACGTTTTTCATTTACAGTTAGAGATGGGCTGTTTGGCTATTTGAACACTTCTATCCTTACGAGCAAGGTAGACACTAGCTGGAAAGAAACACTATGTACCAGGGTAAGGACTACTCAGGGTACAAGCAGCAGATAAGAGAGGGGCTTTTCTCTGTCAGTAGATAACTGGACATCATCACTGAAAACAGTGGCAGTGTTTGTTAGCACTGCAGAACTGCTCTGACTCTCAGGCAACGTGCTCAAGTCCAGCGCTACATTAATGTGTTTGTTTCACACACCAAGAATAACTATTCCAGAAAAAAAAGAAAAACAAACCTTTTTTTTCCCTCCATAGCCTTGGGCTAGAAAACATATGCCTATAAGGTGGGTATGATTCATATATTGATAGCAACTGTTCACTGGCTGTGAGGTCTCCAGTGTTTTGTTTTGTTTTTTTTTTTTTATGTTCATGTAAAAACTGTTGTGGGTTTTTTCCCTTCAGGTGCTTGCAACTTGGCCATATTTGGGGGATTTCCTTATATGCAAACACAAAACACAGGCTCTGTTCTGCCAAAGTTCAAGTTCCTGCAGAATAAGGGATAACAACAAATTTCAGTAAGGTTCCCAGATTCCTGTAAAACATGGACAAACCCACTGTATTTCTCAATAGCGTTGCTCCTGGAAGGGTTGAACTTTCAACAAGAATTGCTGAAGGCAGACATCAGCATGCAATATTCATCCCAGGTGGCAAAGTATAAAAAGACTGAAACCAGGGGTCATATAATAGGAAGTATTGAGCAACCTTAATAATAGGTGGTGCTATCAGACTTGCCTATAAATAATCCATGTTGTCAGGAAACTAATGGATATTCTGCATTCAACATTCCTATAGGAGTTAAGAGTAAGTGGTTCACCAGATTTTCATTATTGATGTGTCTGCAGCTTTGTTCAAATGTTATGCCTGCATTTGGGACGGGGGAGAGCTGGAAGAATCCTTTCACCACTGGTGCTCTGTGACAGCCACCTCGCATTGCACAACCAGCTGAAATCCTGTGAGTACGTTTTCAGAACAGCAGTTGCCACAGCTTAAGCAACAGATGCAACCCAAATGTTATAGAACTTTTGGGGAATAAAGGATTTCCATAAAAAAATTAAGAGAATTGAGGTTTACTTCAAAAATAATGAAAAAAATGTAGCTGTGGAGTTTGCAATTAAAATAGTTATTTAACACGCGGGAAGAGTTTCTACCACTTGCTGGCAGAGGGGGCTGTCTGTCCATGGTTAGCAGAACACCCTCCAGTCAGGAATCCCAGCAGGGGAGCTGAAATCCCGACAAGGAGTGTGGTGCAGAGAGGAAGGAAGTGAGAAACACAGGACCTTAAAGTGCTTCAGTGATTCTGATGGGAATAATTGATGCCTTTCAGACCTAAAAAGGGGAAAAATATTTGACCTCTTGAACAATTAAAGATATTTACTAATGCATTTTTCGTACGTAATATTTCTTAAATACAGATACAACAGGACAGCATTGCAAACTCAGAGAAAGTGTTAAGGTGTAAGACTTCAGCCACTGTAAAAGGATAAACAGGATGTATATGTAAGAAATTTTGCTCTGTGACATTAATCTCTTTTTAAGGCAGTTACTTGTAGACTTTGGTAGACCTTATTTGATTTTTCAGGCCTGTTCTTGAAGAATGTTGACAACAGCAATTCAAAAGCAAAACCACAGATTAAGCTTCTGCTTTAAGATTCCCAGAGGAATGAAAGGTACATCAATGAAACTAGGTTAGAATAGTCATTGAACAGTCAGAAGTTCATCAGAAGAATGCTGTGGAAAGTGCAAATGTTAATTTGATGTGTGCCTCTATGTTACTTTGGAAATACAGAGGAAAAAAAGAATTTTTAAGCAGCAAAAATGAACACACGCTAAGATGTCTAGATAATGAGAGAACAGAGGTGAAACTTGCCATGAACAACAACAGTCTAGCAAAAAAATCTTTGTGGCTAGAGAGTATTCTATTTTGAATACAGTATCTTTTTTGGGCTTACCTGTCCATGCGTGCACTCCTCCTAAATAAGCTAGTTTGGTCTGAATCTAAGACTGAAAAGAAGTACCAACACCTTCTATTAGGAAATAAAGTAGTCAGAGAGACTTTAAGTACCCTGTTGAAGACTTGGGTGGGATCTGACTGTGCCGAGAGCATCCTGGCTCTGCTGCAGTACCAGAGGGCTCAGCAAGAGCTGGTTGCCCAAATATTTTCCTTTCAGACGTTTCTTCCTCCGCTGCTGGTGCGTGACCTACCTAGGCTTGCGTGTGCTTAGGTGTGCGCGCAGCAGACTGCAGTCACAGCAGGGGTGGTGCAAATAGGCTGTTCTTGGCTAAAACTGGAGTAGTGCGGTTTGAATTTAGGTAGCGTTCACATTTCAGAAGTAAGATAACAGATCTGTACATTGAAATACACATTCTGTCTGTGTTTCTTCTGCATGGGCTGTAGACTTCCCCTTGCCCACCCCACATGTCTACTTTAACTAAAGGCTACAGGGAAACCCACATAATTAAAAGGCACTGAGGTCATGAGCTGGTTATGAGGCAATTTAGGTTTCTCGTGCAGGCCTGCTGGGTCGATGGAGATACAAGTCTGCTTTCGGTAGGAACAATGATCTTCTGTTGTAAAAGATGAAGGAGAGAAACGTGATTTAGGAAAGTCTAGTGCCTTACTGAGGCTTAATTGGATTTTCAGAGATGTATATAGCATTCTGCTTCACTTCAGGATGCACAGGGTTGATCCTGTCACTACTGAAGTATTACATCTGAGATGTATCACAGTTAAAGTAGCATCCCAGTTGAAAATAACATTTACTCAACTGAGAAACTGAACTGTGGAAATACTGCTTGAAAAGCTGCTCATTGCTATGAAATATGACTGGAAATAAAAAGACAATTTCCTGCAATGCCATTTAGCTTTGCATCTCTGAGGTTCTCAAAAATGCTGCAAGGAGCATGTTCTTGGTGAGAGTGTCAGCTGGCTTTAGGGTGTGAGCGTATGCGGGATGGCACTTTTTACTTACCTACCACAGCTAGTAGCTAGTCTTCTCACATCATCAATAGATGTTCTTCATCAATCTCTAGAAGCTCTATTGATTACATAGGCAGCCTAAGCAGTATTTTATCTATACATCTATCCTATAATGAGTGGAATACCATGAGTAACCACATTTGTGTTTTTGTACAAAAAAGATAGATATTTATCAAAAACACTTTCCTCATTTCTCCTTTATTTTGGAATTCACCGTGAAGCTTCATTTTGGTATGAAACAAGGCTCAGAAGTTATCAAGGCCTGAGGGTTGCTTCTCTCTTGCTCTTGTAGTGCTCTGTTCTGCCCAGCTCCCCTCTTTTGTTGCCAAAGAGCAATAAATGGCCTTTGTGTAACTGAGGACGTGGCACAAAGGCGTCTTATTGTTCCTGTGTGTGCTGCCAATAGGAGAAACTTGCATTTATGTTGATATTTTCTTGGATTAGTTTCTAACTGATAAACCAGTTCTATTTCATAGATGTACGGGAGCAGATCCTGTATTTCTTTATGCCAACCAATAGTCCAGCATGATTGGACAAAGTCCCTTGTACAATCTTAAGGATAGGTTAAATTTAATGGGGCAAAAGACACTTGTGTTTTCTGGGAACAGTAAGTATCCATCAGAAAAGGGAGCTGGCATTTGCCAATTGCAGGGAAGTTAAATGCTAAATTTTTTTAAGTATAGATTTTATGCCCTTAGGTGATCTTTTCTACTTATACCATAGCAAATCAAATATTTTTTTTAAATTATTAATTATATAGTCAGCACTAATTAATGGAATTAGAAGTTGCTCTGAGGCTTGGTGTTGAGTCTAGGTACAAGGCATCAGTGAAACAAAGGGAGAGTGGCTTTGGCCTTGCACTGCTGAGTCACAGCGTCTCCAGGTGGGTATTCTGGATCCTCCGGGTAGCTTTCAGCCTCATGGGGGAAAAAATCCTTATATGTCAGCTTTTGTGTGGGGTTTTTCGTGGTTTTTTTGTTTTGTTTTGTACGAGATTGATTTTCATTGAGAGATGTAAACATTTTGCAAAGAATATGTTGTTTGAAAAATTAAATATAGCAGAGTCTTGAGCCCCTCTTTTTTTGATTCTACAGCTTGGTACTTTTGAAGGCCTCAAGGCTTCTGGGGTCCTGTGCTTTGTAGCCAACAAACTCCCACTGTGCACTGAGCTGGGCTGCCATGAAAACTGGGGATCGTGTGGCCATGTCTGTGTGACGGGGCTGCTTGGCGTGGGAGTGCTGGGCTGCCTGGGGGCCTCAGCGGGGAAGCCCTGGCAGCAACTGGCTGAAACAGCTGTACACCTGCTTGTGATGCTTATTGTCTGAGGTTTTTATCACTGTTCTGCCCCAGCTTTGCTACCAAGATGTTAAAAGATGTGATAAGGCCCTCTGAGATTAATAATTATGTCAGTTTTTGCCATTCAGCAAACACATGGCCCACTGCCACTTCCACTGGGGTTCAGTATTTTTTAGTGTGTGTGCATCCACAAGCATCAGAAGCCCAGAGAAAGATTACCTGGGACTTGAATAAGACTCATAACTCTAATTTGCATCTAGCTTTATTTACACATTTTAACAACTTATTTCACTTTTTGTTAATGTATTTTAAGACTATTAGGCAACAGCATCAGAATCGGTGGAATTTTTTTTTCTTCGTATATGGAAAGCCAATTCAGATTTTTAGGTAGTGTGTCTCTTCTTAGAAAAAATGAAACTTTGGTACTTCCCAGATGAAAACAAAATAGCTGAAAGAAAGGAAGTGCAGATTATCTGGAAGATTAAATTGCATCTCAGAGCTTTTTTTTTTTAGTTATCAAGGAACCAAACAAGATCAGAGCTTCAGTATTGTTGTTATTAAGAGCCTTTCTGCTTAAATTTCTTCTGTTCAGGGTTTATGTTCTTCTATTTCAAATTTTTTACTTTACCTCAATGAACAAGGATTGAAA
>Ga0181612_140403_pt1 | contig 14196 bp, 7 predicted proteins | sample HoacroProtozoa21_FD_119630 | JGI IMG/M metagenome (GOLD analysis project Ga0181612, IMG submission 119630) | Hoatzin crop microbial communities from Cojedes, Venezuel. Combined Assembly of Gp0051906, Gp0051904, Gp0051908
CCTTCTCACATTGAAGAACACTGAGCATTTTATTGCGCATAGCTGTACCAAGAGCACATACTGACAGATGCTTGGGAAGCTGTGCTCATTTTCACTATATGGAATGAAAAGGCACATCTCTCTGACGCACTCCACATGATGACCTCAGCCAGCAACACCCATCAGTCCTGAGCAGAGGGCATCCAGCATCCTGCTTGGCTGAAACTACATTGTGCCATTTTTAAGGACAGTCCAAAAGGCTGGTGCCATCTGGGTCCCTATTTCTTCTCAATGCACGAGAGCAGCTATAAACATGAAATATAAAATTCAATATCTGAGTTCTACCAAGCAAGAGCATGGCCAGACAATAAAATCTGTGAGCTGCATCTATGATGTCCTTGTATGCCGGTAAAAGGAATCCCAAAATTGTCATCTACCCTCTTTACAGCAGCAACTAAACACCCCGGTGCTCTTAACATATGCTAATCAAGCTACTCTTACTGAAAGCATTATCAGTGCCATGAAAGCTAACCTCATGTTCATCACACATCACCATTCACTGTCTAGCTCATTTTCCTTCAATGTAAAGATGCCTTACTTCACTGATATGTTACTAAAGCACATTAGATCAAGCAGTCAATGTGGATTTGCTTCATAGACTACTCTAGTAATGGAAACACTCCAAGAAAACTGGCAAAAGATGTAGTCTGTGGTACTTGGCAAGATAACGCCGTATGTGAAGGCAACGCATCTTCAGAGAAAACAAACAAATCAAAAACAGGCATTTCATCACTTCCAGAATTCAGTAGCTCAAAGGAATTTAATTCCAATTCCTGTATAGGCTCAGTATAGTGGGGCATGTGTGTGTGTAAGTGTTCCAGCAAGTTTTCTGGTAGATTCTGCTTTAAGCACCAGTTGACACTACACCCTGCAATTTAGCCAAATCCTTAACTAGAATTCTTTGATGTAAGACCTCTTGCTTTATTAAATCATGTTTTAACTTTATTATGCTGTAGTAGGTAGATACCATTTCTGAGCAGTCAACAAATCTCATTTATTGTGGTCAAGGTCATATTTTCTATTTTGAACCAAATCATCTGCCACCTCACTTTGGCCAAGGCTGTCACTGTATTCAACTTCACTTTGTGTTGTTCTGTATGTACAGCAATGAATCTCCTTCAGATTTAACAGGCCTTACTAAGGTCTTTAAATAATAACTGTAAAAAGAAAGAAATCTCCAATTTTTTTTAAGAGTTACAAGCGTTCCCAACCAAGATCAGCATCCACTTTTTTCACTACAAATACAATGCTGGAAAGCTGAAGGAATAGCAAACTCCTTTTGCAGTGCTGATTGTGTTACATTAAAGAACAATATCACTTTCAACTTTTCTTATATTATCATTACACCAGAATTTGCTGCATTTTTCAGATCATGCAGTAACAAACACTTTTCCTAATGCGTATTCAGTAGTAAGTCCTTTACACCAATTTTTTTCAGTAACAAATTAATTCCAGAAGCACCACAACTAACAAAGCACTGATTCCCTATTTAGCTAGTTTCTGCATGTCTACATAGCCCCCCCAGTGAATAACCACAGATCCTCTGCTAGGACTTTCTTTTCTTTGACCTCAGATTCAACAGAATTACCACTGGCCCCGTCCATGCTATCTGCTTGGCCAAGGAAGAGGTGCTGCTTGGTGAGCCAGGAGGCAGAAGAGTTGACTTTAGCTTTCACTGGGCTAAAGGACACTGCTTTGGGGTTTCCTCTCTGCAGATGCTGATTGTGGTAAGACTGGTAGGAACTTCAGCCCTGAAGAGCTTCACCTGTCTGCCAAATCTCTTTGAAATTGGCCAAGAGGCTCAATACTTATTCTAGGCTGCCTGGCAGGCAGGCAGATGGCCTGATCATATAGCGTGTTTTTTCCTGTAGAGACTGGGGTAAGAAAAAGAGTGAATTTCAGCTGAATTTATTCCTTTTCACATTCATTTTTGGAACTAACATTTTAATAACTAAGTATTTATATGCTCATCATTTCCGGATGTAGCTTTGCCAGGAGAATGTGTGATTGTCCATAAAGTAAAAGTCATACTACATTATTAAAGAATGTACTCAGAAGTTTTTCTTTTTTTCTTTTTCTTGTGAGGGGGAGCTGTGTGTTAAGTTTAAGGGCATTCCAGCAAGACTGTGAAAGAAGAACTTCAGCAAGCTTATAAAAGCAATCATTCTTGCTAATGAAATGTCCCAGATTCTTAAGCCTCCCCAGGACACAGTCAACTGCTTTTTTTATTATTGTTATTCTTTTTTATTTTTAAGAACTAATGGATACCAGATGTCTATTTTACTGTTTGCATCTCTCTCACCATTATGTAGAATTGTAGCCTTTTACAGAATTATTTTACATAATATTTCTTATTACTGACTGATGGTAGATTTCTTGCCAATGCCAGATACTTACTTCAATTCAGAACCAAGTTGTATATCTATATTTTGTCCTCTCTCCCTATGTTTTTTCATGTGATTACAATTTTTTTTTAAATAAAAACTAACATATAGTGACTGGGAAACCCTTAAACATTGATGTAAGAAACAAAATAATCTTAGTGCTTTCAAATAATTTCTTTTAAAAAAATAAATATCCATAAGAACTGGATAGTTTATAGAACTGGTAATGGGATGTGAACACTTCTATCAGTACTCAGGTCCGGCCTTACCACTGAAAGTAGAAACTTATGAGTAGATCACCATACCAATGAATGACTGTTATTGAATGTTTATTGATGTGAATCCCACTCCTCATGAAACAAAAGCGGTGCCATTGGAACCCAAATGTAGTTGACATACCATTTGGTATAACTGTCCAGGAGGCCAAGGATGGTTATCCTCTTTCCTTGGGAGCATTATATTGTTGGGTATTGCACTATATCTGTTTGTTTCATAAAGGACATAGATTTGTGCTGTTTTCCCTCTGATATGCTATGTGAAAACTAACTTCATTTTTTCTCTAAAAATAATTTAAAAACCGATTAATATATTCTGGTTAGATAGCACACATTTATCCCCTGTGATCGTCCTGATAGAACCAAAGTATCTTTTGACTTTCAGCATGTTTTTACTTGAGGTCAACTGAGGGAAATATACAGACATAATCAGTATTCCTAGATAACACCTGAAGAAACAGAGATCGTCTAACCTATAAAACAACAGCAAAGCATTAACACATCAATTCTCATAACACTCCTGCAGAGAAACAAAGACAAGAAAGCAGTACTATGCCCATTTCACAGACAGCAAAAGACCAGGCATTTGCAGGAGTTATTTGCTCCGGGCCACAAAGTAGAAATAATAATGATAAATTAGGATTTTTTTCCTGTCAAGGTTTAGCTGAAGATGATCATCTCCCTTCTCTGAGCTGAAAACAATATACAGTCCCCAGCCTGCTCTCAGAAAAATTAGTCAAAGAGAAGTAGCAATATAAGCCTAAAACCTCTGAGGAAAAATAGGCCAATGAGGTAGCCCATAGCCTGACACAGCTAGAGTTGTTGAAGGTTATTGCTTCAAAAGCTGCTGCAGAAAACCAAAGAACAGGTGTTTGTGCTGACAGGAATAAGAATGAAATTCAACATTTGTGTCTGTTGTACTAGTAACCCTTACTCTAGGATTTCTGACATCCAGTCCTAATGACCCTGAATCTTCTGAAAGTCAGCCGTGCTAGAAAAGTCAAGCATTAATTCAGAAAACATTCACTATTATTGCAGTATCAGCTGACCACAAACACAAAATTCAGGATTCAGACAGTTTGTCTCAGGACTACATCTTATCTGAAATAACAGAAACCATGTTTGCCATAGTCTTTCAACCTTTTAAACAAGTAGAAGCTATGGAGTGTGAACATAACACAGAAAACAGTTTCTAAGGTATGTGTATTCTGATGTATTAGAAGGTTTAAAAAAAGTTGTCTGATTGCATGTGTTCTCTATTACATATCTAAGTGTTCTACGTTGCCATAAATGAAACATTTGCCAGACAACAAGGCATAAAGATTCTTCTTTATGAAATAAACTTGCATTTAGCGAGGCCTGACCATCACCAGCAGTTGTTGCCTGAATTGTGGTCGAAGCATGGCAAATAGTCCTTCCCTTGCCATAACCTACCATGATAACACCTCTGCATCTGTACCCCCAGCACAGCAATTCATCCCTCACCACATACACTGACACGCTTTGTCTGACAAGCCTTGCGTTAGGTCCTGCTTCTACGTGGCGGTCTGGTGAAAAGGAAAAGTAAAGGAACAACTGATGTGGAATAATCACAACTTCAGAAGAAATTGATAGTTATCTAAACCTCTATGCTTGAGACTCTAACATGCTCACTCCATTATTAGAACATGTTAATTAGTATACCCAGTCTGGTTTTCTCTCTGCTACTTTTCTTGGCACATAGAAAAAAAATTGAAAATAAGTGTTAATTCACCTTATGAATTAACACATACACAATGGGGAAGCGTTCTTTGATTATTTTCAGTTTGACTAACTTCATAACACTTAAAACTAAATCCTAGCCTCATAGCTACATGAAATTATCAGCCAGTAAGAATCTCGCATCAAGTATCACAGTTGTAATGTGTTTCATATTGACACAACTATGGAGAGTGTGAGCTGGTAATCAAGCAAGTGCTCAGCAAGATTTTCTTACTTGCACTGAATTCCAGCAAAGATGGAAGGTGTCTGATGAGAGACAAATGAAGAAGGAGGAAGATGGGAGAAAGGAAATTCTTGCTGATCAGTAGATCAGAAGCCCTGAGCTAAGCACATAGAGAAAAACTTACCCCTAGGGATGCTGAGCAGTTCTGAGATCTCTCCTGCACAGCTAAAATCCCAACCAGTGTGACATTGGTTAAACGGAAAGAGAAGGAAGGAGAAGCATTGGCTTTCCTTCTCCAGGTAGAAGAGAATTATTCAGAAGCATTTGTAAGCCAGCAATATGTGCCCACAAAATAGATCTTTTGGCTCTAACAGTGCAACAGTGGGGACTGTGCATTGTGCCCTGCCGAGAATCCCAACCCTGGGGCAAGGAGACCTTACCGGGGGGATGTGGGACCTGGGCAAGCTCCACCTGTCTAACAACACCCGAGCCAATGATATTTCAAATGGCATCAGCAGTTTTTATGCAAATGGCAGCCTGAAATATACAATTGTACACTGAGAGAGACTTTCAATACCAAACAAAAAAAAAATAAAGAAAACAAAAGCAAGTGTTCAGCATTTTCCAGATTTTGATTGGTGGAATTGCAACACTGGGGGACCTTTCGGAAACAGTTGCTGCTAACTACAGAGAGATGATGACACTGATAATATGCTGTCTTTGCTGTAAATATCACCCTTTGTTCCTCAAAATACAGGGCTGCTATTTACATGTTTGTTGCAGCCAAGGTTCCGCTTCTCCTGTAGGTCAGAGCAGAAGATTACTTAATTACATACTTTTATGACAGAAAATCACTGACTCATATCTGCCTTTGTATCAAAATATATCCACCTTTCACCTAGCTATTATTAATTGCATCAAGTATGTATAGTCTGTATGCTGATCTAAATGAAAAATACATCATCTAATTTTCTAATACAAACAATAGATTCATGAAATTACTCATATTTTAAATTGAAAAGTTAGGACACTGTTCTGCTTAATAATTTGCAATGTGCAGTCACACCACAGCTGATTGTCAATGTGAAGTTCAAATTACTTTTCTATTAACACTAATATGAAACCAGTCCTCAACTTCAATGTAGATAAAAACCTAACCGTATATCTAGGTCCTGTTGTCTTTTTAAAATAGCCCCGAGATTACTTCTGACATGAATTCCCTTTGAGAAAATTCAAATACTAAATTTTAGAAGCCAGTATAAAATGCCTAACACCTTTCAAGTAAAAAAATTGAATTAGAGGAAAGTTTAATACACCACATCAGTGACAAGTTCAGTCTCTGCAGGCTTGCAAGCTTCAGGAGCACTCTAGCTTTTAACATAAGAGAAGTCAGTTGTTCTGTGCCACTCAACAGGAACCACAAAGCAAAAAGGAGTCTTGTGGTATCAAGCAGTTGCCCAAGGCCCCATAGATACACCAGGCTCTCAAGAGACTCCCCCTCTCGAGATTCTGTGAGGACAGAAAAGTTTCCAAGGCTATTGGCCCTAGCTATGAACCACAGCTTCCTGAACCACTGCCCTTGGGCCAGCAGTCTCCACTCCAATGGTACCAAGAAACTCACTGGAGACAACTGCAGGGTTTCCTTTCCCTATGAGTCCCACATTCAACTTTTTTTACAGGGATTGTCAAGTACAACTTCATCTCCTAGAGACTCTTGTGCCTTTGGAAACAAAATATTCCCCTTTCACAACTAAATTTAAAGTCACCCAGAACAAGAATGTCTCAACGTCACAAATTTACCTTCTGCTTACGTACCAGTAAAGAGCTTGTGTGCTACTTATGGCAAAGAAGGTATGTAAATTATACATGTGCATCTTTTCCAACATCAAACTTATTTTGTGAAGAGGCATGAAAATGTAGATAATATGAAGTGTAAGACTGGAGCAATTACAAGAAAGTACAGGCTGAATGGCTGCCTTCTCACTTCTGAAGGTTTGGCTGGATATTCTATTTACACAAATTCATCTGCTGGCTAACAAATATTTTGTTGTAGAGACATGCCATTCTCCTCTCAGGTCATCATCAGCTTTTTTGGCCACAAGACATACTCTGGAACGATGAGAGAAACAGTGAAAGTTCAATGAATTTACCCTTCAAAAAAATTAATTCTTAAAGGATGAGACAAAAAAGAATTTAAATAAAACTTTAAAAATAGCATAGAGTGACTAAATAAAGAACAATGAGATACAACAGGATCCTCCTTACAAGCAAATCACATATATCAGCAGTATGAAGTATGTGATTATATGAACAGTATAACAGAAGGAAGAAGATTATACCAAAATCAAATTCTGTCTGGAAAACCACAAATAGATGGCCTACTTGCTACACTCATTTACCTGAATTCAGAAACAAAATTACAAATAAAACCTTGATGTGGCCACAGACAGGGACCAAGGCACAAATGCAGATTCAAAGCCTGAGGAATACTATTTTCAGAGACCTCTTAATATTTTGTCACTAACATAAAATTGTGTCACTCTCCTCCATGACTACTGCATAGCATGAATACTTAGTTACCCTTCAATCCACAAATTAATGAACATATCTATATCTAATGTAATTTTATTCTATACTATGCTTACAAATGCATCTACTGGCTTTTGAATCAAGATGATTTTCTGACCATTGTAACTGGCAAGTCTCAGCTCATTTCTCACTTTTGAATCTTCTTCCTCTCTGTGTTTTCCAGTCACCTTTAATTAGCATGATTAAAGCAAAGCTAGAGGTATATTTGCTATAACTTTTACTCTTCCTTTTCTAACCTACTAAATGTTATCCTGTGCTGCTTCTTAAACTGTAAAATGATCTTATTGCTTACAATTTTACTAGTAATATTTAGTAGTCTAGAATGTAAGGTTAAATTCTAAATGTATACTTTTCATAACGACCACATAACGTAAGCCCTTTCAAGAAATCAACATTAAACCTATTAAATGATTGGATGTGCTTAGGGTATCCCATGCTGCTGAGAAAGCATATTGCAGTGTCCCATGCTCCTAAGGACTTGAGTCTATACAATTATTATATTGTGTTGGTGTAGAACACCAACTCTCTTTTACAGAGAAAAAAAAACAAATTGGAGGTTTGTATTACTATCATTATGCATGAGAACAGGATGGAGTCTCAGGGTACTGAAAATGGGGGGAGATTTTGATTTGTGGAGTCACTATCAGAAGTGATTTCAAAAGCATTGCTAAAACTATGAAGAAATGGATGAATAATACATCCGTTGGAAATTACACTTGTGAGGAGATCAAAATTATTCACCGATTTTGAAAGTATTGAGGGTTAAATATTATGACAATTTATTTTGACATTCTCTAGATGAAACAATTTCAATATTTTCAAAACAGGAACATTTTGACTTTCTTTTTTGAAATAACATATTTATTTTGAAATTGACACAACATTGTTCTGGATTTAACAAAAATGTTTCAGGTTGGCAAAGAATGAAATTTTTCTTCCTGCTGAGAAAAGAAAACAAACTATTAAAGCCATTAAAAGCTGTTTTGGCTTGTTGTAAGCATTGCTTCCAGAATGTTTAGTTCAGCCACTAAACTTTCAAAAAGCTGATGAAATGTATCATTCCTACATCTCTTTTTGAAAACAATGAAAAAAGCAACTGGAGATGCATACTTTCAAAGACCAGTTCTGAGGTTTGTTTCTCTTTGACTACTACCCACTGCAGCATAAATTGAGTTCCTGTGTCGTAAACCCAAGATAAGCATGTTCTTCTCACCTAGAGCACTGTACAGCTGTTTCTCCCTCTGTATATTTGCCCCTATCATTTAGCTCCCCACATACTCCATAATGGTCAACACCCGCTGGCTCTTTCAAGAGGGATGTAAATCACTACCTATCTTGTGGGGTGATTTCAGTTACCCAGCAAGGCTCCTTCTGCTTCTCAGTCTGAAAATTTGTGGCAGTTTCATTTAAATGAATCACAGAGCTTTATATTAAGTTACATATGACATGGAATTATGCAGTCAATACAATAGCTGAGGTCTTATTTTTATGTTAACTTCAATTTAATCTTACAATGTCTCCACTATTTCAGCTTTCACTATGCTGCAGACTTAGGCATTAACAATGTATGAAGTTTATTTTAGAGGCTGCCAGGAACAGAGAGCTGGAGAATCTGGACAGGTGAGGGGCAGGTACATGAAGCTCTCTGATTGCCTGGGGACACAAAGTTATTTGGGGTTAACATGAAAAGCAAATATGAATCTGATAAAGTACCTGGCAATGAAACAGCAACTCTTAGACTGTAATGCCTGGCTCTGCCATGGGAACTGCAATCTCAAACTCATGGATTACATAGAGCCCTGAATATTACAAGTGGCTCACAAATATAGTTTTCTCTAACCCAAAGACTCTAGCTTAAGGAAAACTTCAGTTTCTGAAAGATGAAGGGCTAGATTCTGTGGTACGACTTTCATTGGCGCAAGCCAGGAAAAGGAGGAGGAAGACTTGAGGTAGGTCTCCATCACTTTGCAGTATCTGTTTTTCGACCTCTGTCAGAGAAACTGAAGCTTTAGTTCATGTGCCCATACAGCCTGAAAGAACCACAGCACTTTGATGCAGACACTTACCCCTCCAGATTCCTAGCCAACCTTTTTCCATGGTCATCAGGACAAGTGGCACAGCTGCTCATTCTGATGCTGAACACCTCCACTCAAGCAGTGATGCCACGGCCCCCATGCAAAGTCAAAATGGGGCTTTAGTAAGTATGAATAATTCATTGTAACACTGCAGCAAGTCTCTTTTTGAGAAAAGAAAAAAAATCCCCCTCTTGTGTTTAGCCTTTCCTGTACGTTATTTCCTAAGTAATTTTTATTCAGTTTTAAAATATTATTACTATTTGTATGAGTTGCAATAGTGACCAGCAAATCCCATTATGTGCCAAGGTTCCCCCCCAAATCCTCAGGTACAGCACTGCACAGACCTAAATGATCGTCCCGCCCCCAAAGCATTTGTAGTCTGCAGAGCCTTAAACACAGCGCATTTAGTTAGAAAGAGACATGAGGACAAACATGACATTACGTCTAACAAATGATGAAAGTGAATCCAGGTAGATTCCTGTTCCCTTTTCCATTAGGAAGACTTGATTCAATTAAAAGCCAGCAAATGTAAAGTACACAGAAGACATACTCTTATATTCAGACTAATGTGTGGAAGTCACAGGCGCCACTGAGTTTTGTGGAAGTAAATAGCTTAGGAAGCTTTAAACAAGAATCAGATGTTAACAAACAAGCACAACATCTGTAATTTCCATACCAAGGAAGAAAGTTACATGGAATGCCAGTCCTCTGGCTTGAAACAAATCAGCCAGTCAGCAGATACTCACAGAAGATATGTTTCTTCACAGAGGAGAAAAAAAAAAAAGATCATTTGAATTGCAAGCACTGGATATTCACCACTAACAGAAACACAATGCTAGAACACATGGATATTTTCGTGTTTTATCAGGTAAGCACTTTGTATCAGAAAATTATGCTCATTTCACACTCACTTTAACCGCTTTGTTGTCCAGAGGGTTGTTTATGAATCACAGCACCATGAAAACAAAATTCAGCCCTATGTGGTTTACTGGAGAGCTTCAGTATCAACAGAAGCATTCTTGTATTGAATCCTGATGGGCTAGCACTCGACCACTTTATCCAGTTTGGAGTCATGATTCTGCTTCCATTCCATTTGTGCAATTTATAGAGACCCGGCTTTTTTCATGTATCTTAACACATCTCGGTCTGTATCAGAATACATAACCATTGCCTGAAACCAAAACCCTGTCACTCACCACCTCTTTCTTATGTACAGAATCTTATAACTCATTGTCTCCCACTTCCTCATTCTCCTACAATGTATGTTTTCTTTCTGACATTTTAGCACCACCTCTTCCTTTTTCTCAGCCTTTCATCTTTACTGCTTCCTAATTCTGCCTGCATCTCTCTACAACTTCAACTCTTACCCTACTGGAGTAGCAGGTTGTGCAATTACTCGAGTTAAGTCTTCCCATCTAAGAAGTTTTCCCACAAACATAATGGCAAACAGAAAAAAGACATCAGTCATACTTGGACAATACAGCTCTTGAGACATTGTTGTGCTCTATCATCCTCTATTGCTATTCTTATGCTTACCAGAGAGACGGTGGCAAGTTTCTTGTGAAGACTTTAAACTCTCCATTCCCATTCTGGGTTCATTTAACATACATTGTAATCACACTGCTGAGACAAATTCATTTGACGTGAATGCAGATTAATACATCTAAATTTGTGTTCCACTGTAAATCAGTCTGGGCACCGGCCTTAGCAGTAGCTCTTTCAACAGACTTCAGCATCTGGTTTGTTTGCTTACATTATGCTATGTCTTCGTAATTCCTCACATTTACTCAGTTTGCAATCAATGGCTGGCCTGCAAAGTTGAACACCTGTCTGGTTTTTCCGTTTATACCACTGCCTATCCTCAGAATTTAGTTTTAAAATTTTGATAATAATATGTGAGACCAGATTCAAGTCAGTTACCTTTACAGTATTTCAGGTCTGTAAAGGCAATAGTGGTTAATAGGATAACAAATGCTTCATATTGTATTTTTTAATGGTAATAGTGATGCAAGGTCCCATCAAGAACAACTGAAAACTACAAAGGGGACAGTCTTACATCCCTGCATAGCTACCTTTTAGTTTGGGATGTCTTTTTTCTTTACTGCTATCATACATCCACAAAAAAAAAAAACAAAACAGGATATATCATTCCTGAATTGTCAGGTTTATTTAATTATGGCTTTGGGTGACACTTCCAAAAACAGTGTGTAGAGAGCCTATCTGCCCAACTTAATAGGAGCAAACAAACAAGGCAGAAGAGTGGTGAAATTAACCTGTTCCTCAAGTATCTCTGTAATATGAGCAGGATTTTCAAAAGCATATTTTGCTTATCTATCTCCACTTCTGATTACAAGAATGCTAAAACTTCTCCTGACTTCACAGAATGGAAACTATGCCAACAGTGCAGACTTTTTACTACAAAAAAATGAAAGCCCCATAATGGTGGCAGGTGCTGCAGAGTTTAATATATTGATTGGCAGGAAAGTCTCGAGACTCAGGTAAATGGGGATAGGAAGACCAAGAAAGGATAGATGAAGATGTAAGGAACAAGATGAAGCACGTAAGGAACAACTAAAGAATGCAAATAATACATAACAATAAGGAAGCAGATATTAGTGTATATTGAGAGATGTATTAGAGGAAGAATAGAGAAATTTTAGAGATTTCCCATTAGAAATAACAACCTACAATGATTCAACCTGCTGTGAGAAATGAGCAGAAGTGATAACTGGAGTCACATTCAAATTGTCATTTCTGCATACAGAAATGCCTAAGTCTGACTTATTATGCAGCTTTCCTTATCCTCATGTTAACATGCAAGAGCTGATATTCAGCCCCTTCTTAGCAATGCCTTCTTAGGACTGAAATCAAAGAATTCAGTTTTGTTCTGTAAACCAGAAAAATAACACATTCCATTTCTAGTCAACTAAACAACAGGAGTATATTTTTCTTTCTAACTCTGATTTGTATTGCATCCCTCCAGTCTGAGGAAAAGAGGGTCAGGAGGAAAAAGCCTTAAACTTACTCCCCACAGAATGAATAAATACAGCCAAATCACCAGCATGACAAATTACTGTATGAGCCCTAGGTACCAAAGCTTACCCACAAATAGCTCATAGTGAATAATGCATACAGTTGAAAGTCAGTTAAAATAAGTGCCAGGTCAGTTACCAGGCAGCAGTGAATTTGCAAGGCTTTGAGATAAAATTCTTTTTTTGATTCTCCCTCTCTGAGGTACAAATAACTGAACTAAGATGCAAATTGTAATGACTGAAGTGTGGGCAAGAGCTGGCCAGATCTGCAGTCTTTCAGTCCTACATCAAAACTGGTGGTGCTGAAGAGGCAACAGCAACATGAAAGAGGCAGCTTTGACTTTGTGAAACGAGTTCTTGACATCATGTCAGGTCCTAATGCACCGCTATGCCTCAGAAATGGAAAGGATTTGTCTTGGCTGAAAATTTCAGCAGAGAAGCAGCAGACTAAGTATTTACCACCATGGGCCAGTTGCCTTGATTCCAGTTTAATTTCAGCTTCAGAAACGTTGTGAGTTCGACTGTCAGATTACAGCCTTTGCATGAGCTAAAACTTCCACATTGTATGTTCATATACATACTTCATATATATTTATGTCAGGGCTAGCCTCCCTTCAGATGAATTGGAACTAGATGATCTCTGAGGTCCTTTCCAACCCTTACCATTCTACAACTGTATGATTCTATGAATTCCGTTCCTCATACTGCTGAATGCTGGACACATTTTCTGGCCTTCAAAAGGTACCAGGGGCTCTCCAGCAAGGCCATTAGGTTGAGGGAATTTATGAAAGGAAAGGGAAAAATGAATGAAAATCAGGTCGTATATGGAAATACATGGTCTTTCCCCACTACATTGTACCCTGCTCTTTATTTCACCTTCTCTAGTCAATGAGCCAAAGGCTATAACAAGCAGTAAACTACTGCACTGAAAATGCAGCCAGCTGATTACTCACAGGAGCTCTAAAGCTTTTCAGTTACTGCTTTCCAGGATTCAGTAGAAAAATGTTTAAATTGCAATCTAAATTATTTTTTCCTTGATTTGCTTCTCCCTGTCAGAACATGCATCGTTTATATGAACACAGCTCAGGGAATTCTGATTACTTTTAGTCAACACCCTACCTCTAACTACAACATTTTGTAGTGATCCAAGGACTGGAACTGTTATTAACAATGATGACAGATATTTCCATACCAGAGCAGAAAAATTATTTTTATATCAAGACTTGGCAGAAAACATTAAAATCATTATTCTTAAATAATAATAAAATTAATAAAGTATTCCAGGAAAGGTTAACCTTTAATTTCTGTTTCTCTTGAAAAAAACAGGTGATTAATTTGCTGTTCAGAATTAAGAAATTAAACCTGAAAAAAAAAATGGAGCTTTACATTTTGAGGGAGGGTTCTGCTCAGGTTTTCACTAGAACTGCATTAAGTTATATTTCTGTTTGAGCACTAAAAGGCGCCAGAAGTAAACTGTAGAAATTCCAAAGTGCACAGTATTAGGGTCTTATTTTAACAGTTGTCAGTAGAAATATAAACTACTTTTGGTTTCCTAACCATTTATAAAGAATCCCACCTCACACAGACATGCCTGAGAAAGTCTGGCCCTAAGTAAATTATGCAAAGATCCTTGAAGTAGCATCATTCAATACTATTCATTCACACAAAAGTACAGCATGTTCTTCCAGGTGAGCAGCAGCCATCCAGCTACTGGTTTCTACACATGCATGATAAAACATGTATCGCCTAATAAACAATCCATCAACAACACATAACACTATGTAATAACTCAATGATTCTAGCATACATATTAATTCATAGACAACAAGCAGACATTGAACTGCTGCAATTTTTCAGTGTTGGACGGCTTTGCAGAAA